>Ga0209743_1000445_pt1 | contig 13209 bp, 14 predicted proteins | sample OlaalgELextract2_FD_187378 | JGI IMG/M metagenome (GOLD analysis project Ga0209743, IMG submission 187378) | Olavius algarvensis symbiont microbial communities from Tuscany, Italy - Type G ELBA extract 2 (SPAdes) (version 2) | ecosystem: Host-associated > Annelida > Digestive system >...
AGTTTTAGGGAACTAGGCCTATAAAAGGAGTGATTTTAGTAGTACTTATATCAAAAAAAGTCAAGTAGTATTTTATCTTATCATGCTGATATAATGAGAATTTTTACGTTTATGCGTCCACTCTATAAAGTTTTATCTCGATTGGTCCGATAAAATAGCATGCAGTGTAAGCGTTCTCATATGCTGACCTGTTTTAATCTGGCTGCTTTGGCGATAATTGTTTTTTGCCGGATCTTGCACCAGTCATCAAGGTCACCCACCGACTTCAGCCCGGGAAACCGGGCGCATTGGCGCTAATGCAAGAACGCCCGGTGAACAATTAATCGAAAGACGTATTATCGAGGAATATCAGCGCTGGAAAGGTGCGCGCCATAAAATGGGCGGCACGGGCCGTAAAGGATTGGATTGCTCCGGATTTGTAAAAGTGGTCTACTGGAATGCCTTCGATATTGAGTTGCCGCGCACGACCAAAGCGCAAGTAAAACGGGGTAAACCTGTCAGGATCAACGATCTGCAGTCCGGCGATCTCGTATTCTTTCGACCCCCGCAGTATGGCCGGCATGTGGGCATTTATCTGAGCCAATCAAAATTCGTCCATGCCTCCAAGAAAAAGGGCGTCACGGTATCCAGAATCGATCCCAGCTACTGGGAGAGATACTACTGGACCGCCCGCCGCATTTTGCCGGACAACTAATCTGCCGGCCTCCCGTGAAACTTCTGAGGAATGGATTCGATTTTTATTATTTTTATTTAGACAGGATTTACAGGATTATCAGGATTTATTTTCGCCTGCGGCGAGGGGCCTTTCGGCCGAAGGCCGCATTATTCTGACGATCCTGTTGATCCTGTCCAATTATTTTTTATTAAAACAAGAATTCATTCCTCTTTTTCTTTTAAATTCTAAAGTTTTTTATCTGATCAGACTGGACGCTTTCAGCTGGAGGCCGGGCTCTTATGAAACAGATTGACGGTTTGGGTAGTTAACAGTGAGGTTTATGCGATGTCATTCTGAAATAGCACTTGCTTGCAATCCGGTTGTTGCGAAATACCAAAAAATATGAGACTGGTAGATCAACTGTCAACGAGATACACACCTCAACCGCGAATATGTCGACCAGTTTTACAGTGATATCGTCTGTTATTACACCCCATGCTGCACAAGTGTCTCCAGCTACACCTTAAATACGCCTTAATTCAAGGTAGTTAACGTAAATATCGGCAATTATTCCGCTCTCTAATATTTCTGGCACCGAATCTGCAATTTAGGTTTTTTAAGACAATAATACATCCCCCCCTCCCCCCGAGTGGGTCAAGCTCGTCGCCGGATAGTTTAGGCACGGATCCAAACTAAATCTTCCCGGCCCATGAAGCCCCGCCGGCAATAACGCTTCATGGGAGCACGACCCACTCCACACCAAAAAACAGTATCGGCGTTAGGGCTTCGCCCCAATTGGAATGCTGGAACATGGAAAAATGGGGTTTGGCCTCCGGCTCGTAGATCCTACGCCTCGGAGAGGATACTGGCGTGTCGGGTTAATGGTCCGCCGTAGGCGGAACGATAAAACGAATACGGGTGATATCCTCTAAAAAACCCAATGTCCCATCAGTCCACAATTCCATTATTCCATAAGTGAGGCAAGGTCTCAGGCCTCAAATAATACCTGATATTTTCATGAAGTGGTAGAAATTCCGAGATGTTTAATTATGACAACCTTTTAAAATCGGATTCTGAAAGAGGAATGACTTGCTCCGGGTTGATTTTGCCATATTCTTCAGCGGCTGGGTGTTTCATCTTCAACCGGCTCGGGAAATGCCACATCTGGTTGAATATCATCATTGGCGATGCTACTTGTAATCTCTTCGCCGGTCTCATGGCTGCCGGTATCCCCAATCAGGCCTGCCAGTTCATCGATGGTCGATTTCATTCGTCCGGCCTGGGCGTTCAACTCCTCCGATGCGCCGGCAGATTCCTGGGCGTGGGCGGCATTTTTCTGGGTCCCGGCGGTCATTTCTTCCAGAGAGGCGGAGGTTTCTTCAATCGAAGCTGCCTGCTCAGACGAGCCGGACGCCAATGATTGGCTGGCGGCGGAAACCTGTCCGGCAACCGTGAGGGTGTGTTGGGCGCCTTGCGAAACCTGGACAATAACCTTTTTCATACTTCCGACGATCATCTTGACCGAAAAAATGGCAAAAAGAATTCCGATAATCATTCGGATATTTGAATCAGCATTCTGCCGATCTGTCAGGTGTTGCAGCCCCGGGACTGCCCCTTCAGTGGAAAAAGCCCGCCAATATTTTTGTTTAGTTCCACCGGCAACGTGAGTATTCAGCTGAGCTAACGCCTTACCGACAACGGTATAAGAGCCCCCCAAGATTGCATCGACAAAATAAATTTGTGCACTATTTTAGAATCATCAGCAGAAAGGGAGACGATCATGGTTTTTAAAATGGGTGACTTTATCATGGGAATGGGCAAAGAGTTTGCTCTTGAAGCAATGGAGATTTCAGAGAAACTGACACTGGACGAAGGAGAAACTCTATTTAATGCAGGTGATGCCGCTCATCATTTTTATGTTTTGGTCAAAGGACGGGTTGAGCTGAGTCTGGGTAAATCCGGGCCGGTGGTATATACGGCTAGGCACCCGGGGGAAGTTATCGGTTGGTCGAGCCTGGTCGGGCGCAATGATTTTTCCGCTTCAGCCCAGTGCCGGGAGTCCGCTAAACTCCTCAAATTTGATCGAACCAGTTTTCTAGCCGTGCTGCAAAAAAATTCCGCCAACGAGGCCCTACTCTTCAGACGCCTTGCAGAAATGCTGGGAAACCGTTTGCTTGAAATATATCCCACCATTATCTGAATTTTTTCACGAAATGATCAACAGTGAAGTTCCCGGCCAATTTACCAAGATCAGCTTGAAGTGATGTTTGTCGTTCAAAAATTCAGATATTTAATTTTTTTTGACTCAAAACCTCTCTACATCTCTTGCTGGCGAACCGAACCCTTGAAGCCAACAATTGTTTTGTGCCTTTGGTTATTGACCATTGCTGTTACAAGTTGTTACAGATATTTACATCTCGGAAAAGCATTCTCCTAATGAATCCTCTATATTGAATTAAATGCGACAGTCGGCTCAGCTCTGACCGCATGTAACCAAAGCTTTAGGCTATTTCGCTGGCTTCCGTCATGGGATCAGAGAAAATTAAGATGATAGTATTCCACAAATATTCAATCTTCAATTTTAAATCTTGACAGTCTCGTAAAAAGTCGAAAAACGACCTTTTTACAAGAGTGTTTAGTATTTGGTGTCTAGTTGTATAACATCTTGATATAACTTGTTAAAGGTTATACCAAACACGAAACACCAAACACATGATGAATTCGACTTTTTACGAATTCATCAATCTTAAATGGACAGGAGGATCACCATGTCGGCTAAATCCCATCTATCTTCCCAAAATCATCACGTCTGCACCTGGTGGATCGCCTACACGTTTGACAACCCCCTGCGAAAATTATTTCACAATCCGCAAAAAATCTTTGGCGGCTACATCAAGGAGGGCATGACGGTCGTGGATGTGGGCTGCGGCATGGGTTATTTTTCAATCGGCCTGGCGAAACTGGTCGGTGCAACCGGAAAAGTAATCGCAGTGGACCTGCAGCAGAAAATGTTGGATATCATGCAAAAGCGGGCTCGACGGGCCGGAGTTGGGGAGATCATTATGCCCCACCATTGTGAAGCGAACAAACTCGGGCTCGGTGGGCCGGTGGATTTTATTCTGGCTTTTTGGATGGTCCACGAAGTGGCTGATAAAGACAATTTTTTGGGTCAATTGAGATCGATTCTGGCTCCGGATGGAAAAATTTTAATTGCTGAACCCAGGATGCATGTCGGGGCTGAGGAACTTGATCAAACCATCGCAATGGCTCGCAACAAGGGATTTCAATGCCGCGAGGCGCCGGGGATCAGGTTCAGCCGCACGGCCTTGTTACAAAATGATGTTTCTTCATAAAAATTAAGGACCTATAAAAAAATCACTTTCAAGATAGCAAGAAGTTTTTGAAACGTATCAATTTTGGCGCCTTAGCATCTTTGCAAGAAAATGAACAGTTTCTTTTCCGATCAGACCGGCTGTCCTACAGCTGGAGGCCGCGCTCTTATGAAACTACATTTCAAAAACTGGAGTTGACTTCATCCTGGACCACGTTGCCTTCGTAGGTTGGGTTGAGCCGAATCCAGGTTTTGTTGGGTTTCGTTGCACTCAACCCAACCTACATTATGCCGATGTTATTTTGAAATGCGAAACCCAACAACGGCTGATATTGAGACCGAGGCTAGATGTTTATTTTCCGATCAAACTGGACCCTAGCGGCGAGCGACAACGCTCTTATGAGAATATTTTCATCAGGAAAGCGCGAGATCTCGAAAACACGAAATATCTCGGGCTATTTTCGTGTTTTTGCCCTTTCGTGCTTTCGTGATTGGATTTTCCCCAGCTTTTCTGGGTTAGGGTATGATAATACTGTTTTCGCTTGACGCGTCTTTATGCAGCGGAAAATAAGCCGCCTTAAAATTAAAGGCCAGACCGATTCCCCATCCGAGGGCCGGCCACTGAAACCACCAGGGTCCGGGGGTCGTTGCATTTATCAGCAACAGCCCGCCAATGACGATGATATAGCTCCAAAGGTGACGGTGAAAACGGGCCTTGCGCCGCCGCAGCCGTTTTCGGCGGGCCTTTAATTTTTGGTATCCTTCGCGATCCTCCTTGATAGCGTCTTCAAGCGTCTCGGAGTCGATTCCGAATTCTTTGGCCGTATCAATCAACTCCTGGTGGGTAACCGAATCTTCTTTCTTCATTTTCAGGGCGCGCCGGATAATTCGATCGACTTCATCTTTACTGTACTGTTTGGCTGATAATTCGTTCATACAGACCTCGTTGATTCGTCTACCGGTTAACTGGTTGCTATTGACTTTATCCCGAAATCCCTAACCCGGGCAAGCCGGAATTGAATATTGAATATTGAATATTGAATATTTGTGGTATCGCTTCGCTCTGTCTATTTTATCACTATCGATCGATTAAATAAAAAGTTGACGCCAACATTTATCTTCGTAAACGCCTGTATACCATGGGTTTACAGAGAAGCCGAAAAATATTTTGCGCATTTTGTGCAAAACTGAATTGGTAACTGTCTAATTCCCTCAATTCCTCAATTCCTCAATCCCTCAATCCCTTAATTTGGCAGAAATAGACTTAGATAGTGTCCAGCAAAGTTGACTCTTTTTAGAAGTAACTTACGAGATCTGAATTCACACCTATCTCAATTTTATCGCCTCAAGGTACGCCTTAACGTTGCTGATGGTTGAAATAAACATTTTGGACCCGGTCATGAACGTGAAAATGTCAGCCGCGTTCCCGCAGATCCTGGCAAATTCCGGCCCGATCACAGAGGCCGGTTCCGGCGCATCGGACTGCTTGGATAAAGCCGCCACATAAGTATCCAGCCGATCTTTTAATATTTGGAAATAGTCGATATTCTGGCCGATCATATATTCCATGGTTGTCGATATACCCTTGGAAAACTCATTGATTGCCGACCAGTAATTTTCCAGCAATTCAGTTTTCTGAGGGCTGTCTGGCAGGTAGTAGGACAGACTCCAGCCGACGCCGATTATTTTCAGGATCTGAAGTTCGTACTCGACCGTCACCCGCTTGATATCGGCCTGCTCCGGCAAACGGGCCATCAGCCATTTTACGTCCTCGCGATCGACGGCAAAATCCAGCAGATCCGATCCCGCTTTTTCCAACGCCGTCTCTTTCTTTTCCATATTTTTCTTATAAAGGCTGTGGAATGGATTCGATTTTAATTATTTTCTTTTATTCAAAATTAGAATCCATTCCTCTTCTTTTTCCAAATTATATAGTTTTTATTTGATTAGACCGGCTGTTCTTTAGCCGGCCTGCGACGAGCTCAGCCGAATCGAGGTCGCGCTCTTAGAGGAAGTCCTCCCCCGGTCGCTCGCCTTCATTGCTTAAGCTATCCGCAATATCGATGCCGCCGACATCGTAAAACTCAACCCGGAATCGCACTTTACCGGTAATCGACACATGGTGATAGCGTTCCGGGAAAATAAGGATTGGATGTTCAGGGTCGGCATCCAGTACGTTGTCCGCATCATCTTCCCAAACAAATTGCAGGGCGCCTTCTTCAACCACCAGATAGCCGAATTTGCCCTTGGGGGCCAGGTGCTTTTTCAATATACCGGGAACCACCGTTTCTTCAGTCATACTCGGGGTGCTCCCGGCTTTTACAGCGCCCTGGGGCAGTGCTTCATTTTGATAGTTCATGATAAATCTCCTTTATACGATCTATATCCATCCCCCGTAGGTGGAGAAAAGAAGTCGGTTTCAAAAGCCGGATCGATCAAAGCGCAGTTCTTGGTGCCTTCGTCCCCGACCAGGTAGCAGAAATTGGCCATTTTAACCAGTCTGATTTGCTTTATTTGCATCTATTCCCCTTAATCAATTTCGGTTTCATTGACAATTACACCGATACAACTTAAGTTTACGCTACAAAAAAATACCATGGAATACGATTTTAGCAAGGTATTCCTGAATATAATATGAAATTGGAGAAAATGAATGTTTGAGACCCGTGAACAAGTACTAGAACGAATTTTGGAACAAAAAAAGCCCGTATGCCCACATTGTGGCGATGAAATGAACCTCTGGGAAGTTCCGCCGATCACCGTGGGAGACGGACTCGGCTGGGGCACCCCCTACCTGTACCTGTGCTTCAACGATGAGTGTTCGCTGTACAAGCAGGGCTGGGATGATTTGAAAGAAAATTACGCCCACAACGCCTCCTATCGCTGTATGAACTATCCGGGCACGGAACAGTTCGAGCTGATTCCGGTCTTTAGCAACCAGGGCGGTCGCGGACAGATTATCGACGAAGATCTTTTAGCCGAGCAGGAGGCGATCAAAGAAGCTGTCAAAAACGGGTTTGCCATGCTGGCAGAATGTTTCGTCAGAAAGGACGGCCCAACCGTTCTCACGATCCTGATGGATCCGGCGCATCCGAACCGGGTTAGAAAAAAAGCCGCTGAAATGATTGGCGATATCGGTGACGTTGAAGCCATTGAGCCGCTGAGGAATGCAAGATTCGGCAACGATCTGGTTCAAAGGGAGGTGGATGCCGCCATTTCAAAGATTCATGCGACACACTTTACCCGTGAATGCCCGTTCTGCGCCGAAATCATCAAGAAGCGGGCCAATGTCTGCAAGCATTGCAGTAAAGACGTGAGTGGGGTGTGAACCCACGAGCGTTGCTCTTGAGGAGCGCTTCGCTTGAGGAGCGCTTTGCTTGAGGAGCGTTGTACTTAATGGGTATCCGATTCCGGAAAAAAATGGAAAAAAATAAGCCGTGTTTGGATCTCGCATAACCATAAATTAAAGAGTAAAAATAAGATCTATTTCCGCTTTTAAGCCCAACACTCCATTACTCCAGCACTCCAACACTCCTACACTTTACATGTCTGCTTAACACAAAATCCCACCGATATTCCAATAACCAACAGTCTTAATTCACACCCAGTTCTAAAGGCCAACGCGCTGGTACGATGCATAGAATTGAATTCTTTGGACAATTTCGCCGGAGACCAGGCATACTGCCGCGAAGAGCAAAAGCAGTGATTGCAATACCGGGTTGCCGGCTGCTAAAATATAGACCATCCCCAGTGCAACCCCCAGCCCCTGCAAAACCGGCTGCCGCGTTTTAAACGGTCCCTCCGACCCGACTCCGCGTGGCGTCACCCCGGACGCCAACAGGTGAAGGACAAACCCTGACAAAACGGCAACTCGGGCGACACTCCGATATTCTTTGTACCCCGCCGTTTCAAGGCTCGCCGCCTGGAAACATGTTGGAATTGTCATTACCAGTGTGCCCAGCAGCCCCCCCAATAATAAAGCCGATCCCAGAAATGCCAGAGGAGTACCGGCATGATTCCAGGCAGGCACGGTTCTCAGACGATACACCCGGGCCATGGCGTAGAGGGACGCTGCCCCGGCCAGACTGCCCGGGAGCAGTAACCATCCGTTCAACAAGCCGGGCCGGATATGCGCCAGGGAGGTCACGATTGCCAGAATTCCGGCCAAGATACCGACCGAAATTATTTCCCTGCTGAGCCAGGACCTCTTGAAGTTTTTGACGGCGTGTCGACTGTCACCCGGTTTCCCCAAATGGGCTGCGGCAGCGGCCAGCCCGGCCAGGACCAGGCCTAAAGCGGCCGGCAGTAGGATCTTAAGACAAAGTGCACCGGCCGGACCGCTATTCCATAAAAAAGCGGCCTGCAGACACCACACACCGCCCACCGCGGCCTGGACCATCAGGGTGAATACAACCAGGCTCCCATGACTACGCATCCTTGATTTCCTCCGGGTTGGCGATATACCCGTCCGTACTGTTTGCGGGTTTGCTCGATTTGTGTGGCTTAAAAACCGCACCGGGAATTGTCAATCCATGATCCGGCAACGGTGCGATTGCATCATTCCCATCTCGCCCCTGCTGCAACTCATCGTGTTCCACAAATTTGAGCGCCCGGGTGGGACAGGCCGCCACACAGGCCGGTGCTTTGCCCGCTTTGAGTTCATCCCGACAAAAATCGCACTTGCTCATCCGGCCGCTGGCGGCCTTAAATTGCGGTGCCGAATAGGGGCAGGCCCACTCGCAATACCCGCAGCCCATGCACTTGCGTTGATCGATGGTCACGATTCCGCAATCATCCTGGTTCATGGCGGTTGTGGGGCAGACTTCAACGCAGATGGGTTCGGCGCAGTGATTGCAGCTGACCGAAAGATAGTAGCTGAAAACATTTTGCCGGCAAGTACCGTCGGGCATGATCAGCCAATCGCCCCCGGTATACTCGACTACCCGGCGCCAGCGCACCCCGGCTTCCAGATCGTTTTTATCCTTGCAGGCCACCATGCAGGTTTTGCACCCGGTGCAAATCTGCGCGTCCAGATAAAAGGCGGGTCTTTGGGGCATGTCTTCCATTTAAATCCTCTCCACTTCCACCAGATTGGTATGCTGGGGATTGCCCTTGGCCAGGGGTGAGGGTCGCTGACTGGTCAGAATATTGATGCAGCCGTTTTGGTCGACCCCGTTTTCATCCGGTGTGTACCAGGCGCCCTGGGGCAGTGACAGGACCCCCGGCATGATGCGCGGTGTGACTTTGGCGCGAACCTCGGTTTGACCGATCCCGTTATAAACCCGCACGACATCCCCGTGGGCGATGCCGCGCGGCGCGGCATCCAGGGGGTTGATCCACAGGCATTGCGGGGCTGCTTCCAGCAGCCAGGGGTTGTTGCCATAAGAGGAATGCGTCCGTTGTTTGTAGTGATGGCCGATAAGCTGCAGGGGATATTTGCGGTCGTCGGTGTCGCCCGGCATCCCCCAGGTTGCATGATACTCGGGCAGGGCACTGATGACATCCCCTTCGGGCAGCTTCCAGGATCGGGCCAAGTCCCACAGGCGTCTGGAAAACACCTCGATTTTACCGGACGCTGTCCTCAAGGGCGATTGGTCCGGGTCCTCCCGGAAGTCCTGCAGCCCGACCCGGGGCCGATCCCCCCGACTCCACTTAAAAAGGCCGATCCGAACTGCTTCCCGATAATCGTCCGGCAGATCGGGTTGAAATCGGCGACATTGGTGGTACATATGTTCCACCCACTGATCATGGCTGCGCCCTTCGGTAAATTCCGACTCAACCCCCATCCGCCGGGCAACACCGGCGCAAATGTCGTAAATAGTACGTGATTCGCCAACCGGCTCGATGGCCTGCTGCCGCAGGATCAGGGCCCCCATCTCAACCGCATAGCCCTGGTAGGACAAATCGCTTTCCTCAAAACAGCTGGTGCCGGGCAACACGATGTCGGCATAGCGGGCGCTGGCGGTCATGACATTGTCGATGACCACGATCATCTCGCACAAGCGGTCGTCAGCCAGAATGCGGTGGGTGTTCCCAATGTCGGAGTGCTGATTCACCAGGGTGTTGCTGGCAAAACTCCACAGGAACTTGATTGGTGTTTCAAGCCGCTGCTTATGCTTAAGGCCGGCGTTCAAATCCGTAAAATTTTCATGATCTGAAATGGCACGGGTCCACAAAAAACAGGGGATGGTGGTCTTCACCGGATTTCGGCCCAGGGGAATTCCGGGAAAGGCAATCCCGTGCGGTCCTTCGCGGTCACCACTGTTGCCGCCCTGAATGCCCACATTGCCGGTCAGTATGGGCAGCATGCATATCGCGCGGGCGGTCAGCTCGCCGTTGGCGTGGCGCTGGGGCCCCCAGCCCTGGGCGATGTAAGCCGGTTTGGCCGAACCGATTTCCCGGGCCAGCTGAACGATGCGCTCGGCAGGAATACCGGTTATCGCCGCGGCCCAAAGCGGAGTTTTGACGAGACCGTCCAGACCGTCGCCCAGGATGTAATCTCTGTAGCTGTTGCCGAAGGGGACGCCCTCGGGCATGGTGGTCTGGTCATACCCCACGCAGTAGCGGTCCAGAAAATCCTGATCCACCAGGTCTTCGCTGATTAACACATATGACAACCCGGCAACCAGGGCGGCGTCCGTACCGGGCCGGATGGGAATCCATTCATCTGCGAAACCGGCGGCCGTATCCGTATGGCGCGGATCGATCACGATCACCCGCACCTGGCTTTGTTGTTTGCTCTCGATGAGATCGCGAATGGAGCCGCCGCCGCTCATACGGGTTTCCGCCGGATTGTTGCCGAAAAACACAACCAGCTTGCTGTTGGCAATATCGGTCAGGTGATTGCCGCAGTCCCGCGCGCCGTAAGTGTAATATAAGCCGTGAAAAATCTGGGCCGTGCTGTAAGAGTTGTAGTGGTTGAGCTGGCCGCCCAACAGGTTCATCAGGCGGTCGATTTGATCCCGCGCCGAGACCACCCCGCCCAGGTTGCCGGTGCTGTAGATGCGGAAGACCGCCTCATTGCCATAGGTATCGATTACCTGGCGCAGTTTGGCGGATATCGTGTCAAGAGCTTCGTCCCAGGAGATGCGGCTGAATCTCCCCTCGCCCCGCTGACCGACCCTTTTCAAGGGATGCCGCAAACGATCCGGGGAATATACCCATTTGCGCAGACCCCGGCCGCGCAGACAGGCCCTGATTTCATGGGTGCCGAAGGTATGGTCGCCGGTGTCATCCGACTCCACCCGTACCACCTCGCCATCTTTCACATGCACCCGCAAGGGGCAGCGGCTGCCGCAGTTCACGTTACAGGAAGACCAGACTATTTTTTCAGAGGATTTGGAATCGTGCACCCGCTTCACCAGGTCGTCCATTGTCATTGGTCAGTGGTCGGTATATTGTCCAACATTAGGCCCCACGTCCGATCGGATTTAGGATCTAATTACCACACTGTATTAATACAGGTCAAATCCTTGATAAAACAGATTCGGCTAAAGGTCAGTCTTTTGATTGGTTTTAGGCGCCTCGAGCGCGTCAACCTATATTACTTGACATTAAAAGGCTCAACATTACCTTAATGGCATAAAGCTTTAAAAGTGTCGGATCTATATTTGTCACTGATTCTCATCTTATTTCTATTCAGAAATTACTTAAACTCGTCCGGTTTAACTCTTGAATCGATATTGATCCATTGTCCTGTTACGGTTATCGTCCGGCCTGCCACCGCACCTTCTCTCGAAAAAGCTTTCACAAAATTTGAATTTGGTCATTGAAAGAGCGTTCTTAGATCACCATCTTGTCATTCCCGCGAAGGCGGGAATCCAGTAGAGTTGCGGCTTAATCCGGATTTCGCGATGTCTTTGGCGGGAAATGACGTGCTAAATTGCCGGATTAATTACTAACCACTCTACAACCAAATAACTATTCGACAAAGGAGGTATAACATGAAAGCCGGTATCTTTTTTACAGGCACAGGGCCGATTCTTATTTTAACATCCTATAACACGCTGTCAGATCCTAATCTGGTGGACAAACTTGCGACAAAAGGGATCAAAAAGTACATCGCCTATGAAGTTCCCGAGAACAAAGTAAAAGAAAGATATGGCCAGCACTATAATGTAATCCTGGGCGATTTAAATCAAACGGATGATCTGAGAGTCCTTGATTACGATGGGCATCATGTCTTTTATAATTTCTCGCTTAATGAAATCGGAGAACCCGTCTACCATGAAGCTTAGAGTAATAAATCGGTCCAATTTCGATCACAAATCAACAAATTAACTAATCAACTTATCAACCAATCAACTATCCCTTAAAGGAGGTAAACCATGTTTTTCAAACAAAAGGACATATTTGGGGGGATGAAAAAAACATTTGTCGGTAAAATCATGGAGTTGGCGGTGACCGAATATTATAACAGCGGCGACATGCTTTTTCGCACCGGGGACACTGCAGATCACTTTTATATTATGACAAAAGGACAGATTAAACTTAGTGTAGGTGATGCCGGACATGTTGTTTACATCGTAAGCAAAGCAGGTGAAGCTTTTGGCTGGTCAAGCCTCATCGGTCGGGATTCATATTCAGCAACCGCAGAATGTTTGAGTCCAACGAATCTAATTAAGCTGAATGCTGAAAAGCTTCAAGAGATTCTGGAAAATGATTCTGAAAATGGGATGATTTTTTTCAAGCGTCTCTCCATGGTTCTTGGCAATCGCCTGCTGCAGAGCTACAAAATGATTTCATCAGCAACGTTGGCAGAAACGTCAACTTCTTTCGGTACCGGCCAGGTTCTTGCTTCGGAAACCGTTGAAGTATAGGAGAACGTCCGATCAATATCTGTAATTATTCGTCTCGATGGAAGATTTTGTTGCAGCCGTCAGCGCGCGCCACGCCCTTCCCCAAAAACAGGAAGATCGGCAAATCATTAAAGCCCTTCGAGCGCTGGCTTAATTATTGGCGCGATATCTCCAATCCTGTGTTCAACTCGTGTGAAACATTCATTTAGACAGGATTAACGGGATGTTTTTGGATTAGCACATCTTTATCCTGTTCATCTTGTTGATCCTGTCAGAAAATTATTGTTATACTTCGTAACTTGAGAGTCCAAAGTTCTACAGTGAACGATAGACGTAATTTTTTAAGAATCTATTCTGATTACGTACATAGCTACGGACAATAGACTCTCAATATATTATAGTATTTTATAAAATCATTAACAAAA
>Ga0209743_1000446_pt1 | contig 13139 bp, 6 predicted proteins | sample OlaalgELextract2_FD_187378 | JGI IMG/M metagenome (GOLD analysis project Ga0209743, IMG submission 187378) | Olavius algarvensis symbiont microbial communities from Tuscany, Italy - Type G ELBA extract 2 (SPAdes) (version 2) | ecosystem: Host-associated > Annelida > Digestive system >...
TGGCAATGGATGGCCACATAATGCGCTGCAGCACCATTGGCTCATACCAGTTAGCTGCCACTTCCGAGATTGTAGAAGTGCTGCTAGTCACGAGTCTGACTCACGTAAGTGGCGCTATAACAAGTGGCCATACCTTTACCTTCACCTTCACACAGTGATGCTGATGACTTTTAGTAGTAATGTAAATTATCCACAGTACAAAACAGTAAACTGTCTGTGTGAAATACCGGTATGTCACTGTACACAGGTGTCTGAAGTCACTCAGACTGATCCCGACAACCTTCAGTTTGCAAAAGTTTGTGCTTTTTGTTTTTGCTATGAATTATAATATGTTTTCTTAAGTTAATAACATAAATGTAGGGTTGAAACACTAGATATAAGATTTAATTACATGATGTGATTACAGGCATAAATTTAAGCTGACTTTTTTATGAGTTTATGAGACTAGATTGGATCTGTTGTAGATACTGCTGCATTTGGCTGTACTTTTAGTCAGTATGTCTCTTTTTGTATTCTTAGCAAACTTATTAAATTTATTGGATGTAAACTGCCCAAATTGCCTCTCACAAAAAATGTGTGGAACTTTGGGCTGTTTTTAGTTGTCTTATTTAAGAGCATGTTTTCTGTGTTTGATGTACTCCAGCTGACTGGGTGTTTTCCATGTGATGTGTCGGTGCTTGAATTACACGACGGTCTGCCGTGGCAGCCGGTCGACGGATCTACATGTTGTCTCAAATCACTCGGTGTTTACACTGACGGTGCAGTTCTCTGCTGCAGGCAAGCACTGTCAGCTCATTCATATGCATGGAAAATACTTAGCATTTTTGCCATGCGATGCCATGCATAAGCGTGGCCTGTGCCGTTGTGCGGTGTCTGTCTGTCTGTCCGTCACGTTCGTGTATTCTGTCGAATTGAGTAAGCATATCTTCAAGAAATTTTCACAATCTGGTAGCCATACCGTCATAGTTTTTTCACACCAAACATGTTGCAATATTCCAATGGGGACCCCTCTAATGGGGCCGTTGAATGCAGGTGGGTAGGCAAAAATCGTGATTCTCCATCAGTGTCTTGCTTTGTCACATGCTGTCAACGCTGCGATCGCTAAGTGTTGTCAACAGGATGCTGGCAGACAGTGGCAAGTTGTGACATTCATCGTTGGTAGCAAGCGATGGAGTTTGTTGATGGCGGCAGACAACGACGAAGTGCTTATGACAAGAAGTGTCATCGTTATGCCGAAGACAACAGAACAGCATTTGATTGTGCGCAGTGGTAAATCTGAAGTGGAAGTAACTATAACAGAAGAGTGCATTCGACGTATTGTATTATTGAAGCTAACTTTTGACAGATACGAAGCATTGCGCAGCCTCTCTACAACAGCAGAGCTACTTGTTATGTATGTGGTTAGAAGTCACATGGGTATGCTTTATGACCATTAGGGATATATTTTGAGGTTTTTATGTGGGATTATGTCTTTCCTAATGCCCAGCCAGTGGTTTCAAAGCAGTGAAGGTAAGAAGTGTTTCCCGTGGACACCTTTGGAGGATATCAATTACAAAGTTTGCCCATTTCACAGGCATCTACATAGAACTCATATGTGACAGTCCACATCAAAACCAGTCTTAAGTCGTTTTTTGCATTATTTGAGAAAATACCATATAAGTAAAGAGAATACAATTGCCTTTAAACTGCTGAAAAAATTATTCAAATATCTTCAGTAGATCCAGAGATATGACTGTTTGAAGTATGAAGACTAATGAATGTCGAAAACCGGAAAAATAGGCTTAAAGTTATCGGTATAAAGTCCTTAGCAACGCAGGTTTATGTGTAAGCTACAGCAATCATATTTGGCGGAAAGAAAGAGTATATAAAGGGCATTAATTGAACAGAAAATGAACGAAATATAATTAATACTTTTTTCACACTATATACATACAAACACAGATAAAATTCGTGAATGCCGATAACTGATGAAATTGAATTCCGGCTACAAAATAAGCAAGTCTAGCAAAATATTTGTAATACTGCCTTTCTAAATACACAATCAGCTTACACAAAAACAAAATAAAGAACTGCACCCATATAAATACAAAATATAATGCTTATGTAACAACTATATACATAAAAGTTGATCTAGATCTCACGCACTTGTAATAATGACAAATTTTCAAATAGAGTAAACTGCGGAGTAGTATGCCGCAGTAACATAGCTATATGCAAAGAAATATAAAGTATCACAAAGACAGAAATGCAGATATATAAACACAATAATTTATCTTTAATTATTTAAATCAAAATATACACCAAAAAATTACTCAAATCTGGAGCACAAATATCGCAGATGGAGGTATTTAGCAGACTCTGAACTTCAAACAAGACCTACTCAACACAGTTAGAAAATTGAATGCAAACAGTATAAAATATGCAACAATGAATACAAAAACTAACAAAAGATACACAAGACTAGTTATTATAGCAAATACTCACGCTCCTATCAATCAATAAATGCTCTGTACAGCCATGTTTACAATGCTGATTAAAGCACCAGTTTAATAATGACATTAGAGGTATCATCAGGAACAGTCTCAACCATCACTTAATATCTCATCTGCGACCCTTCCTCATACCCTTACCCCCTACCCTGATCTGTAGATACACCATCATCACGACCACGTCCTCTCCCACCGCCACGACCACGACCACGGCTGCCACGACCCTGATCTGCCGATACACCGTCATCACTCAGCTTGGCACGACCACGTCCTCTCCCACCGCCACGACCACGACCACGGCTGCCACGACCGCGTCCGCCTTTAACAGGTGTTGAAACCTCAGCATCTGACGAGCCATCTGACTGAGGTCCCTCTGATATGGATGACTGACAGTTGGCGGTCGTCACTGGAAAGACAGAACCAGGTAGTGGACAAACACTGTCTTTCCACTGATCATCAACATATTCGCGAATGTATTTGTAGAGATATGTCTGCCGAGCAGCATCAAGTCCCGGAGGGGTCAGTGGAACAGGTGGTGTGGATGGTAGTTGTGTTGGTGTCATGGCTGCTTTGAACAGCTGGTGCTCGACTTCAACACTGCTGGCCGTTTCACGCACATACACTGAACCCGGACTGTTGGCATCAAACCTACCAGATAATAACACAGCAGTTGCACAAGCATAAGTGACTGATTCCGTAAATACTACAATTGGTTGCCGGTTTAGTGCAACAGTTACACACGGGACTTGATCAACATAGTTAATCTATGCTAGGCCCGGTTAGTGCCTGGTGGGTGACCATCTTTGGACGGGTGAAACACCTCGGTGCAGAATCAGGCACCCAGGCCTACTCAGCCTGAGTCCACCCTCTGTGGGAAGGCTGGAATGAGTACCCAGCAAAAGCTGGCGGAGTAAACAGACAAATCCTATGATACACCAGCCCGTATCCGTGGTCTCGCAGTGTGGTGCTGGTCCCTGGCTGAAGGAACTAGCTAGCGGAGATCAGCGCCGACCTACGGAAACCTATAGCACATTAGAGGTGTGTTACACATAATGCACTATACAAATCCGTGATTACTTTACTCACTTTACTTTACTATACAATAATTTAATTAAGAATTAAAATTAAATAAAAATCAACAGATCCGTACAATCTGCAATGCCATTTTGATAACAGTAACTCAGCTAAGTAGAATTGCAGTTACAACTGACATACTAGCTGATTAATTATAATTAGCGACAAGAAGCTCAGCTGTCGCAGAGGCTGCGCGATGCTTCGTGTTTGCCTGTAGTTAGCTTCAACATACCTACAGCGCAGTTTTTTTATTACCAGTTACTGTGGCTTCAGATGTACTAGTGCATAAAATTCTATTAAATTCTGTTCTGCTGTCTCCTACTGTCTCCGGTGGTGTCCGACCAAACCCCCGGACAAACACCCCCAAGGTCATAACCCCCTTGTTTGCTGCCGTTCGTAAGTCGGTTGGGGTCAGGACCCCGCCTCCTGGGTCGGAGAGAGTCAGGAGTACGGGTTAGTGTCAGTTTTCTACAAAAATACCTGACGGTGAAAAAATTTTGAAGGTATGTTTATTCGTTTTGACATGATCCACGAACGTGACAGACAGACGGACAGGCAGACACTGCATGACGGCATAGGCCGCACTTATGCATAGCATCGCGCAACAAAATTCAGACACCAGACACCATTCTTATAGCTATAAACAACATTTTTATAATTAACTGGCAGACTTGACTTAATGACCCAGATAAATACAAACAGCAAAACTGATGACTCGAAGAACATGCAAGAACAGATGACAACTTACCTGAAATGGTGGTATTTCTTTATGCCAGGCAACGGCTTGAAAAACTGGTTCAGATGAGACTGCCAGTCTCCAACTGGTACAAACGTTGTACCATCTGAGTCTCCAACGAGTTGAGCTGTGTTGGCTGCAGCACTGCCATTCACCACAGATGCCATTTCCTGCAGTGACGACACCGCATGGCGTCGGAATGCCTGCTTGACAAGACCAAAACACCAGTCAGGGGCAAACTTCGTGTGTCCAGCAATTAAGAAATTAATTGTTACAGATCTGTGTAAACCGACGGCCACTCTCCATGCAAAGTACCACAGAACAATTCTGTTCTTGTTCTGTCCAGAACAATTGTCACAGTGGAGGTGGACATCGGTCTCACCTAATCCGAAATTTTGAAAAAAGTAATCCAAATAGGACACCACGGCGTTTGCCCCCTTACTGATGAGATGGGCCTCATCAATCAGAAAGTTCACCTGTCGAGGAATCCCTTCGCAGCACACACCAAATAAGCCACACTTCCTGGGCACCAAAAAATAAATTGGTCCGGGCTGCTGAGGATTACTAGGCAGGTGAACTTGCTGTGCGTAGTCGAAACTGTAGTGCATGGTCATCTGTTGGCTCATGGCAGTGCTCGGTTTCAGCTCAGTCACCCCGTTGTCTCGACAGACCGTTCTAGCATCATCCACCATCGAGTTGTATACAGATCGTTCTTCGTGTACCAACTGCAGATGCCCCTCCTGAGCTTTCAATCTTTCGGACTTCTCCTCCTCAGGAATGTTAGAACCTCTGAACACACATTCAATCCACACAGACGTCTTGTTGCACCAAAATAAGTAAGTAAGTAAGTAAATAAATGATTTATAAAGCGCCGACGTCTATAAAGAATCATGGCGCGTTGGGAGTGGGTGGTCATTAGGGGTTAGCATAGGCTGACTGTAAATAATGTGTTTTTAGATGCCGGCGAAATGTAGCGATTGATGGAGAATTACGGATACTAGCAGGCAATAACTTCCAGATTTTTGGTGCTGAGTTTCGTAATGAACAGTGCATCAGACACATAATAGTAGTATTGATTAAATTTTCAATATCCAAATGCTATTACTGTGATAACTGGAATACTGGCCTTTAAATTGAAAGCCTTGCACAAACTCTAGCCAGTACAACAATGGTACACAGGCTTCTGCAATATTCTTTTTAAGAATAAAATGCCATTTCGCAAAGCACTTCAATCAAAGCCACAGATGAATGAATGAATAAACGAACAAATGAAATGTTTACAGTGCACTGAAAAGCTGACTGATAGCCAGTTTAGTCCACTGCATGCAACCAGAACAGAAAAATAAGAAACTAAAAATAAAAACCAATGAGCACAGATAATCAACTAATCCTAGGGGAAATGATAGTAGTAGTAGCAGTAGCAGTAGAAGTAGTACTGCTGGTAGCAGCAGGAGCTATCCATCTAGCCTCCATAGCAGAGAACATAACATAAACATTCCAGAGAACATAACAAAAAGACAGCACCAACCTGTAAATTAAAGTGTTGTTTTTCTGGCAGATCCAGCAGAGATCGGTCATAGGCTTTGCAGACACAATGAACGGTACAAGTGCATTCCACAAGCTGTAGAAGGAGCTTTCGCCAACTACCCTGGTGTTAGTGTCCTTTACCAACTCTGTATACTTCGTATACACAACTTTCTTAGTGTGCGATGAAGGGAGCAGCTTGACGTCGTCCCTGCGAAATCCAGGAACACGTCCTGGAAGGACTAGCGCGTGGTCAGTTGCATAGTTTGTCAAGAACTGTACGACCTGCTTGATGTCGTCAAAATTGAGCGCACGTGTGACATTCGCTCGTCCACCAGACCTCTTCTCTTTCGGCACAAGACCTTCGGCCTTGTACCATTTCATTAGGCTCGTCAGTCGATCTTGGCTTATCCTAACACAAGTTTCAGCAAGGGTATCACTCACAATTCAACATGATAAGCCCCCGCCTGCACAACTGCTATTACTGACATCAAAAGCCATGACCCTTGACAACACGACATCTCCATAGCCATAGAACAGACAAACAGGAAGACAACACCATCGCTTGAAGCACTTCATGCAGGCGGGGATTAATAACAGTCAGTAACACTATGCACAGCTAGTCTTAGTCACAGACGTAGATTTTAACAAGGTTAGCCACAATAATATCTACATAGACTTTTTAAAATTTTCCTTGGCTTTCATACCGTCCAAAAAACTTTATTTAGATGCACAACTAGAAACCTTCCGGCATCATAATTGTTTGGAAAATTACAGTGCTATAACCATTTCCGATTTCACTAACTCTGGTATTTAAAGCGTGACGAACAAAAAACATACAAAACCATTACACTTTCCACCTCAGCCGGTGTGCGACATAGGATCCCCACCAAACTTCGCATGGTGATAGAGATCTGTGCCAGTTTTGTTTAAATCCGCTAACATTTTCTGATCTGATCATTAGTTTCGCCGCCATGGGCTATTAAAAAATTGTGCGAAAATGCTCCCACCGATAGAAATTGCTTATAACTTCATTGTCTGTCCCCAGAAAGTTACCAAATTGAAAACACAAAGACTACCTGTGGCCGCATTCAAATGCTTAGATTTGCATAAAAATTGTTTAAAGGAGTCGCCCCTAAGGGGCAAATTTGTGGGGAAAATTCCAATTTTGACGGTTTTGAAGGCTGTATTCCCACATATCTGCACCGATGAACATGAAATTTGGCACGCAGGAGCGTAGATCTGTTCCCCTGTGCCAAATTTTATCAGTGTACCGTGTTGCCCATTTTCAGACCACTGAGTAAACGAAATACTGGCATGCTGCCCTATGGGCTGGCCTGTTGGTAATTTTCTTGATAATAGCATGCCTCTGAAAGGTCATCTCGGAGCATACCAGCTGACTAGAAACTTTTCCTTTGCTAAGTTGCAGATTTCATAAATTAAAGTAAACCAACTGCTGAGAGCTTACCCATGAAGAAATTTGAAAGTATCTCGACAAATTTGCTGTCCTTCCAGCCAGTAGTTTGCACGTGGGCGCTCACGGACCTTCTGTTCACCACGACGAGATGAGCAAGTCATTTCAGATGTGTTAACACTGCACGATATTTTTCCAAGCAGAACGAGCATCTGATCTCCTAAAAACAACAATTCAATGCTTAAATGAATAAGCCTAACCAAAACATTGGCAGCAAAACAGACATCGGTCACAAAATATCACAGATATGTTGAATAACTGAAAACAAAATCAACTCATTACTCAACTTTCTTACCCACACACCTTTAGATAGTACTACTACCTCGAGTACGAGGAAAGTCATAAGGATCTTGGAGGTACATTTGATGAGAAGCTAACTTTTCGAGGTCATATACACAACAAAGTTCATAAAGCTTATACAATGCTCGGAATAATTAAAAGAAACTTCAAATACATTAGTATTAACAATTTTATTTTAATCTACAAAAGCATGGTTAGATCACTCTTGGATTACTATGTCCCAGTATGGGTACCTTATAAAAAGGGAGACACCGAGGTACTGGAAAAAGTTCAGAAGAAGGTAACCAAGATTATTACTGAAACAAGTGTATGAGAGACGATACGAAAGCCGCTGCTCATCAAAGCTTAAACTGCATTAAAAACAAAAATAACATAAAATATGGCAAAAAACAATTTTCGATATGGCGGATGGAATTCTTACACCCTGCAATGTGGCATGATCATAACATTGATTTCGTCAGGTGACTGCACCCTGCAATGTGGCATGTAGCTCTGGAATCGTGACAGTGACTTCACCAAGTTGCAGCACCCTGCAACATGATACGTAGCTCTGGGATGACATGCCATTGAATTCACCCAAACGTCCGCCATATTGCAATTCTACATCTGGTTTTGATTTCCACATATCACTGCAGTCAACATGCTATTCTGCACCAGTCTTCAAAATGTTATCCAAATTGGACCATCCTCGGCAGAAAAAATGACGTCAGCACAGTGGCACTTCATAGCACAGATTGCATTCACTTTTTATAATTTGTTGTGTCACTTTAATGGATGGGAAAAAACACAGCTTTTCAATTTTTGTGCATCGAGGCACCAACAAGCCCGAGGCATTTTACTCGCGGCCAAGGCACCAAGGTTCAAGGCTGAGGCAGTGAAAATTGTGCCTCGAGGCTGCCTCGAGACGAGGCAGTGCCTTGAGGCACCACATCACTGTTTCCAAGGGGCAGAAGTTCACGGTACTGGAAGGCATAGTTTATATAGCAGTTATAAATTATAGTATATAATGTAAATTAACGTTGTTGTTAGATGTGGGCATAGAGGCATCTGCCTGCGCTCGTAATTTCCACTATGTCTGCGTCTACTAGTATAAAGTCTAAGGGGATGTTGAAGCAAATTAGCCAATTTCATGCTCAGTTTATGATGAAACTAGAAAATATGGCTGGCTGGCAGCAACTTAAAGCAAAGTGTAAACTGTAAACCCTATCCCAATTATTGCTGCAGCATGACAAAAGTGAAACTTGATGTGAAACTTTATATTACTAGCACACGAAATGAAAGCAGTATCAAAGCATGAGGAAAACTGCAGAAAAAAAACAGTAACAGAACAACGGAATCTCAGATAGTAAAACTATGTGGCCCTGGCCACAAATTTTATGATGTGGGGCTGCGGGCATAAAAATACTTTATAACTGCAATAACTGCTTACTTACTTGGTTCCATTGATGCCATGTCTAATCTTCTTTTCACCATGTCTTGTGGACTGTATCTCGCTGAGCAGGAATTTCCATCATTGTATGTGCACGAACACCTGTCAACATAGCAGTAAATTAGGCAAAACATGTCTACTCTTCAACATCACGTGATATTGTACATTAGTTACGTGTAAGTTACTCATCATTGTAGATCCATGTCAAAAACTCAGATAAACTGTCGTGTCATTGACAATCGGTTACCACACTGTGTGTGATGCATTTGTGAATCAGCCAGTTATTATCATTACTTTGTACATATGTACTTAAACCAGTAATCAGATAACAGAAGCCAGTATGCAAACCATGTCTCAGCACAGGCCAAGAATCTAGATTTAGGCTTAGTCCATTTTATTATGCCTTAGGTTGATGGTTTGTGTCAGAGTCAACAATTACAATTCAATAGTTATGCATGGTAAGTAAAGCTAGATAAATGTTATTCCCCGTGCGCAACTTCACAGTATCGAAAATTCCACACTGGTGGGTCGTTTAGAGTCAGATCCTCCTTCGTGGGTCAGTTAGGGCCAGGAGTGCGGGTTTGTGTCAGTTTTCAATCCTAAAATAAATAAATAATGTAGGCATATGCCGTATTTACAACGTTAACATATCTACACCCTTCTACAACGATTCTGCAAGCGGTTCGGATGGCTAAGTGGGTAAATGTTCGTTACGACGCCAACGCCACACGTTCATGGGTTCGAGTATCGCTCGCACTAAAGTTTTATTACTTTTCTGTTACCTTTTACAGTTTAGTTTTTATTGTAATATGCGACTTATTCAGTTTAACGTTTATTTTAGTCATCACTTGCACATCTTTATGTTAAGTTACATCACTAATATCGTTCGTGTGCATGCACGGGATAACATTTCCTCAGCTTTACATACTGTGCATGTGCACGAGGAATAACACTGTGCTTAGAGTTGTAGTTACGACATGGATTGGAACTATGTACAGAATATTAGTGTGTATGGAGATTTCGTTACCTGAGGCCAATATCCAGTACACATGAATGTAGTTTCAAGGGCGATACAAACAGTGGCATTCTAACCCTAACCCCCACCCTAACCGTAAGCCAAATCCTAACCCCTGAAACTATGTCTAACCCTAACCCACCATAACATTTTGACCATGGCGCCCCTGAAAGCAACAACAACAACAACCCTGAAAGTAAAAGCTAGCCCAATGCCCATATCCTACTTAGCTATCTTGAAGTGTCTTCAATGACTACTGAAAACTAACACACACACATACATTACTTTACCTAAACTGTGAGGCTTTCTGCAGCTCCTCCTCCTCAGATAACGCAAGTGGTGCTTCGCTGCTAGTACACGATGCCCGTTGCAATGCAACGTCAACATCATTCACGAACTCGGCATCTTCACTGTCTTCAGTTGACTCATCACCATCTTCAACCTCACTATCACTGTCGCTGTTGTAATGTGTGAAATAATCCGTAACTAATACGCTTAGCTTTTTTCTATCCGTGGATGACGCATTCAGCAAACGAGCAATTTTCTCCTCCATTATAACGAAACTTTACAAGAAACAACTTTCAAACAAAGCATTCGCTGCTCCAGGGCATTTAACGCCGTCGTGCGCATGCGTTAGCGCAACCATCCAATGGCACCGTGCTGATTGGTCATGTGACCGCCCACGTGGCCACTGCTGCTAAGGAAATTAGCATACTGTTTACGACTGAACCACATTACGCCTATTGGGAAACTGCGTTTCATTCATAGATATTTCTGTCTCTGACCTAGAATGACGTCATGTACTAAAATAGACATGTTTTACTGCATGAATATGCATTAGCACCGGCTGGAAGCATTCGAACGGTTTTACAATGGACGGCGAAAGTAAGACGATTTTTGGTTAAATTTGATAAACGCAGATTGACCCCTTTCACTAAATATCGATTTAAATTATGTTAAGAAGATAAAATTTTGCTTAAAAGTACATTTTTGCAAAGAAAAATGGTTATATAAGCTGATAAAACTTAAAAGTGAAAAATGATATTTTTGACGATACTTGACTTCAGGAGGCTTCTGCTGCATTTTGTCTGGCGCGACTTTAGACTGGTTTCGACGTGGACGGTCACATATTATGTTCATATTTGTTCTTATATTGAAACTGATCATACTTAAAATTCTGATATACTTATATTATTATTATCTTAGTATTTAGGTGCACGATTGATGTTTTATTGTAATTTGAATGATATTGTTTTGCAGAGACAAATCTGAATCACTAAAAGAACTGACAGTGGAAGAAAAGACTGCACTGGAGAGAACGGAGACTTCCAGGTAATTCTGTAGTTGCTAAGAAATAATAGTAGATTTGCTGTCTGTAATGTAAGTAGGATCGATGTACTCGACCAGTGGTGTCTGCGTATGCTGCTTGGCATCGATAGTACCAATTTGTTCGGAACGATGATGTACGGAGGATAATGTAGCAACCCAAACTCACTGCAATAATCCAGTCGTGCCGACTTAGTCTGTTTGGGCACATTGTGCCCATGGATGACAATACAGATGCCAAGAGGATTCTGTTAGCCTCCCCTCCAGCAGACTGTCATATTGCAAACATGTTGAATGGCATTATGATGCTACCCACAAGGGGGATACATTACACATCCATGCTGGACTACTTTAGCTAAGTGGTGAAACCGTCTGTCCCATCCAAATGTACACCATGTTTACTAAAACATCCCCTTACATTTTCTTACATTACTTCTAGACAAATTATCGAGTTTGAATGGTAATTTCAGCCAGTGTGACAGAAAAAATGCTGATTCTATACGTCTGCAAATAATTTGTCTATTTCTTAAATAATCTTTGCTAACAGCACTGTAAACTGGACGTCAACATTTCAATAAATGTGGGTGATAAGAGCAAAAAGTGTGAAACAAAAGGCTTGATCAAAGTGATCATTAAGAGAGAATGGAAATTTTGTGGGCTAAAACAGTCACTGGAGAAAATGGCATCTGAGTAGTGGTCGACACACATTCAATGCACAAATACGAATATCGACAAAGTTACAGATTTTGCACTAACTTCATCGAAAGTGTCTTTGCCCATAAAGACGTCATCCTGTGTCAGAAAACATCTTGGGATGATGTCTTCATGGGCAAAGACAGAAAACATCTCCCCATTACCTCCACTTGGCCACACTTGAGATGTGATGTTGGTCTGGAGGCAGGGGAATATTGGAAAAAAAACTCTTTGTGTTACAGTATTATGTACTATTATAATGGTGCACAAAGGTACGAGCAGTTCTTACAGGTCGGTTGACTCTATCGGGCTTTGATCTTGCTTGGTTAACTCTCTGTCTTCCAAGCGCCTCTGTGTCTTTGGTTTTAATGGTGCTGTATAGATACAAAAAAATTTTTTTGCTTACATCCTTCTCTTTACCTTTTAGTGAGCTGAACCTGGTGGGATTGGCCCTTGACCTGGTTGACTAACCATCGTCCTTCAGTGCTATAACATTGTTGGTTGGGTTATGTAACCCGTAAAATCGTTTCCAAAATGACCTATAATGTGTCGAGTGGGACGTTAAACTCCACTATACCATACAGAAAACATCTTGCGGAAGAACTTCACTCCACACATACTTTTCACTGACAGCTATTTAATCAAATGTTTATTTTGAATGGTAAATCCCATTACTGTAACAGTACTTTTACGGATGTCCACTTTATGTTGCTGTTAGCATAGAATATTTAATAAATAGACAAATAATTTTTGACGCATAAAATCAGCATTTTCTCAAATATATTGTCTGGACAATTTGCCCAAATTAGTTGATTTTTCTAGGAGTTATGCAAGAAAACAAAGATGTTTTCATGAACACACTGTAGTAAGTAAGAAAATTATCAAATCTATTATGCACCGTGTATGAGGCGTACGATTTTAAGTAAGAAAGTAAGTAAATTTATAAAGTGCCATAAGCCATAAGTAGGGACGTCAGAATTCTGCGTCAAAAACTTGCAAATTCTGCATGCCATTTTTGCGAATTCTGCGCAACATTTCGACCCGTTTTTCTATAGTAAAATTGTCTGTGACACCGGTGT
>Ga0209743_1000447_pt1 | contig 13132 bp, 7 predicted proteins | sample OlaalgELextract2_FD_187378 | JGI IMG/M metagenome (GOLD analysis project Ga0209743, IMG submission 187378) | Olavius algarvensis symbiont microbial communities from Tuscany, Italy - Type G ELBA extract 2 (SPAdes) (version 2) | ecosystem: Host-associated > Annelida > Digestive system >...
AAGGCGCAGTCCTTCTCACCCACCAAGCATAATGGTTTTACCGATAAACAAAAGCTTTTGATGCGCCATCCGGGATGGGAAGGCGGAGCCTCCTTCTCCCAGGGTGTTTTCTCTTTTTACATACGAGACGCAGAGGTCGCAGAGGTGATATTGATTTTGCATTTCGCTGAGAGGGCGAAATGCAAAACGATCGTCTGGCAAAATGTATGGAAATTCAATATGTTGCTGGGGCCCTTTCCCAGAATCCCCCTCTCAGGGATTCTGGGAAAAATACAGTCTCTTTGCGTTCTCTGCGACTCTGCGGTCATCATTTCCATATTTCTGCAAACGGAACATATTTATGGCAACGGCTATAACGCTGAAATCCCGGTCCTGAGGGCCAGTCGTTGATCCCGTCGTCAGGGGTCAGAGACACCCGCTCCGCCATAGACCAAGTCTGTGATTGGTTTCAGGTGTCAATAGAAGGTTTCAGGTGTCGGGTGTCAGGGTTCAGGATTTAAGGTGAGCTGAGGTTTCCGTTGTCAAGTTCAGTTTTTTCCGACTGTCCTCACACCTCTTATGAAATTTCTATAACGTTTCTAAGACTAGAGTTCCGATCGCTGTGGTTGTTTTCGTGCCGCTGGGGTGGTCGCTAACGTCAAATTTTACCTGATCCAAATGCTGTTATTTCAATGAAACCTGGATCCTGCCATTCGACAGGCTCATGAGGCACCAATCAAGTCGCAGGATGACGGAGATAGAAAAAATCCGCACGCAGCGTCCTCTTTTGTCATTCTTCGGCTTGACCGCTTTGTCCTGCCTGTCCTGAGCGGAGCCGAAGGGAGCGAAGTCGAAGGGAAGAATCCACTGGCTTATCGAAAACAAAGGCCTCCAGTTAACCCGGACATTGCACCAAACGGAGACATTCAAGGGCAAGGCACTTCGAGGCGAAGCTGTAGTGAACCTACCGCGAGTCTCGAATAACGCGGCCATTGGATGTCTCGGTTTGGCCCGCAGGGTGAAATCTTTTCAGCTCGTTGATCAGTTTCCTTGCGTGACAAATTGTATCGCGACCCAATGTATCAGTATTCACGTTAAGGCACCGATATTGTAACTATTTAAACATTTGCTGAAAAAATTTCATGCAATGTTCGGGTTAATCCTGTGCGGATCCAGCGCAAGGAAACTGAAAAGGGGCAAGGCACAGCCTACCAGGGGAGGAGTATTGCCAGTCGATAACGTATTTGTGAAAACGGCTATAGATGTTACAAAGGATGAATTGGGTCAAAATACTATGCCTTCCGGGGATCGAAATACCAATGCGGAACGATAGAGACGGGGATATCATTTATTCTGACGTTATCGACCATTTGCTGTGAAGAAATATAGCCCCGGGGTGGTTCATATTTTTCAAGGAAGCTTCTGAAAGATCTTGAAACCGACCGTTTTTCAGGGGTAGTTTTGACTTCTAAAGGAATTATTTCCCCCCCTTCTTCTATAATAAAGTCGACCTCGGCTTTCGACTTGGTGCGCCAGTAGCGCAATGTATAGCCCTTTTTAACAAGTTCCGTGGCAATAAAATTTTCGTTCAGGGCTCCTGCATCAGTCCGGCTGGAGGTCGGCAGGAAATTCTTAATGGCCATATTTCGGAAACCGTTGTCGACGAAATAAAACTTTGGGGATTTGACAAGTTCCAATCTCTTGTTTTTATAGAAAGGTATACATCTCTGGATAACAAACGTTTTTTCAAGAATATCGATCGCCTCGAGCAGTTCCTTGTGTTTAAATCCCGTGACCGATGAAAGTTCGTTGTAGTTTATACCGCTACCAACCTGTAGGGCGAGTGCGTTGATCAGCCGGGTTAGTTTGAATTCATCCCGATAATTGAGTATCTGGTTGATTTCCCGGAGCAAGTATGTGTTGAAAATGTTCTTTATTACGATTTCTTTTTCATCATTCGTTGAAGAGAGCACGACTCTTGGATATCCGCCGTAAATCTGAAAATCGGCATAGTGGCGATTGACCCTTTTTATGATCTCGGGACCAATTTCTAATCGGTCATCTATCAGCTGCCCAAGTCTGGGTTCTTTGAAACCCAAATATTCCTCGAATGAAAATGGATAGAGGTTAAGCACAAAGATCCGTCCGACAAGATATTGGATGCTCTGTATGGACAGCTCTGTTGATGACGAACCGGTAATGAAAATTTTAATTGGGAAATGGTCGAAAAGATATTTCAGATTTTTGCCACCACCCGCTGCGTATTGAAACTCATCGATAAAAAGAAAAGCCTGCCCTTTCACGTGAAGCTCGGCAAAGGATTTTATATCATGCATGAACAGATTGAGTTCATCCCGGTCTTCAAAATCAATGATACCTGTCTTTTCTGATTTCAGGCTGGAGACAATATGTTTTAGAAGCGTTGTTTTACCGCACTGCCTAGGGCCTATAATGGCAATAATTTCGGGAGATTTCGAATAGGCGCGGATACTTTTTTCGAGAATGCGGTGAACATAGCCCTCGTTCATGATCATTTTAACCCTGCTAAAATTAATGAAATAAAATTTTAAGCAGGGTTAAATTACCTGGGCTGAGGGGTAGCTGTCAAGCAATATCTACAGCCTTTGCTCTTTGCAATTTAATTTCACGGTTCCAATTCCACCTTCATCCTTTCCCATTCGATGGTCGATCTGCCTTCGCTTAAAGCTACGGCAGACAGGTGTTGGACGTTCGATGTTGAGCGTTGAGCGTTCATTTATCCATCCCCTCCTTTTCCAGTCCTTTTTGCATTATCCATTCAAAAAAAACCCCTTTTCCGGTCCTTTTTCAGTCCTTTTTGGAGGTTTTTTTGTGCCACCGGAAACACGTAGGGTCGACCTGCACGCGACATCTCTTTCACAGTGCAGCCCGGAGCCAATGAAACGACGCTTGTGCAGAGCAGGCTGAAACGTTCCATCTTCTACCCGCGTCGTCTGAAACCGGACGTACCTCCAGCTTTCAACTCTTCAGCCGCGTGCGACATCATTCAAACCTGAAACATCGAAACCAGGTCGAACCCGTAAAACCAGGGAAAATCATTTTACGAGTTTTATACGCTTCGAACAGCGCCAATGGCTCGTGAAGTAGAATGGATGGTGCCTATGTCCAATCCGAATGAAAGTGCAACATGCGCTTTCGACAGACCGGGAACCTATCGAATCCGGGTAATCGGCAGTTTAGATCCCGATTGGTCAGACAGGTTAGGTGGGATGTACATCTCGACACGCAATGAAGAAGACCAGGGGGCAGTTACTTCTCTGGTTGGAACGCTAAGTGACCAGGCGGCCCTTTCCGGGATTCTCAACACGCTATACGAAATGCACTACACGCTGCTGTCTGTGAAGTTCCTGGGAGAAGAAGAATCCATTCACCGAAGGGAGCAAATATAGTGAAACGGCACGTCTAGTGCAGTGTCCCGGAATTATGTACCATAAAGATAACTGAACTTAAACACAGTAGGAGATTCATAAATAGGCTGAAAATTCTTTCATGAGTCATTCCGGCGAAGGCCGAAATCCAGTCTATTCCAACCCTCATGAAGAAAGAACCTTATGGCAACCGTCATTGAACGAATTATCGAACCGGTCATTGAAGATCCGGTTGTCGATATTCTTGCCGATTCGACCGAGACCGGCGGGCCCGCTGCCGCGAGCCTGGTACCGGCGCTGAAGTTAGGGCCGGTCAGCCTTCGCGGACGGGTTGATCCGTCGGGTATCGGGCTGCTGCCGGAAGATGAGCTCTCAGGGGTTTCGGATCCGGGAACAGGCGTCACCGATCCCGGCAGTGACACCCTGCCGGAACCGGGCAATTTCAAGACCCAGCCAGGATCCGGAATCCTTGACGAGACAAGCCCCGACACAGGTCCCTTCGGGTCGCCCGCCTCCAGGTCTTCGCCCCCTTCCAGTACCGGGAATTCATCATCGAACTCGGCTGCAAAGGACAGTGACGGATCTGCTCCGGACACATCAAAAAACAGCGATGATGAACCGCCGGCCAATGACGTTCCGGACGGGTCAGGAGATGCGCACGACGGCAGCCAGCCAGTCCAAACCGGCACCCCGCCCGGTGCGACCGTGTTTGGCACCGAGGGCGACGACATCATCGATGTTTCGTTTGTATTTCCTTCTGACGTCCGAACCGAGCCCGGCACCCTGAACGGGACCACTCACAAGACTGATGTGGTATTCGGCAACGCCGGGGATGACACCGTCAACGGCGGCGGCGGTGACGATGTCATCGACGGTGGCAGAGGCGACGATACGCTCAAAGGAAAGGCCGGCGACGACTTCCTTGCCGGCGGCGGCGGTGACGACGCCCTCGACGGCGGCAGTGGTGACGACATGCTCAGCGGCGGCGGCCAGGACGATTTCCTGACCGGGGGGGACGGCAATGACGAACTCACCGGCGGCGGCGGCACCGACCAGCTCATCGGCGGCCGCGGCGCGGACCGCTTTGTATTCGAGGATGCTTCCGAATCGCCCGCACAAGCACCGGATCTCGTGTTCGATTTCGATTCGGTGCAGGGCGACCAAATCGACGTTTCCGGTATCGACGCTGTCAGCGGCACCATGGAAAATGAAGAATTCATCTTCATCCACGACGAGGCGTTCAGCGGCAGCGCCGGCGAATTGCGCTTTGTCCAGGATTTTGAAGGCGGCCTGCTGGAAGGCGATGTCAACGGTGATGGCACGGCAGATTTTACCATCGATCTGCTGGGAGTCACGTCCCTTGCGGGAGATGACATCATGGGGCTGGGATGAGGTTAGGAATAATGGCCTGGATTTCGATTTGTGTGGTTCCAGATTTTTCCAACAATTGGGAGAGAAAATTTGGTTTCGGGTTTCAGTGTTCAGGATGTACCTATCGCATGTGCCTGAAAACTGACACCCGACACCTGACACCTAATAACTTTGCTGGCCCGGGTAAATGACGGTGCGGCATTTCTCGACGATGATCGAGACACCCGCCGCCGCCCGGTGAACCGGCAACCAAAAGGAGGAGTATCATGGCAACAATTATAGGCAACGACATTGAATTATCCGTAGTGCTTCTGCAATCGGAGCTGCCCGAGGGCAACCCCGGCGACACGGAAACCCAGTTCGTTTTCGAGATCACGCGCACCGGCAACACCGATGAGGCGCTTGATGTGCAGTGGGAGCTGCTGGGGAAGCTGCCGGACCCCTTGGCGGCCAGTGATTTGATTGGGAAGCAGCCGTTCTCGGGGACGGTGAGCTTTGCCTCCGGCGATTCCGTTCAGAAAGTGACGGTCACCATTGCCGGGGACACCCAGGTGGAAGCCGATGAGGGCTTTGAATTTAGACTCAAGCCCGACGGCCTGCCCGGGGGCACCACCATAGCGGTCGAGAAGGTCAACGGCAAGGTCCTCGATGACGACGCAACGCCGGCGCCGGTGCTGTCGATTACGGCGGATGCGAGTGCGGTGCAGAATGAGGGGGATGCGGGGCCGACGCTGTTCACCTTCACGGTGACGCGCACGGGCGACACGACCGGGCAGACGACGGTTGACTACGCGACCACGGCAAGCGCGGTCGACGGAGTGAACGGGGACGATTTTGTGGACATCTTGAACAACCCGGTGTCCGGGAGGGTGACGTTTGACCCAGGAGACACTCAGAAGACCATTACCCTCCAGGTGCAGGGGGACCTGCTGGAGGAGGCGGACGAGGGACTCATCGTAACGCTCGAGAATCCCAGCCCAGGGGCGACGATCAACTCGACGCAGGCCAGTGCGACCGGCACCATCCTCAACGACGACGAGCCGATGGCAAGCGTGATCACCGGCACGGAACGCGGCGACACCATCGCACCTGGTAGCAATTCCCCCGGCGTGACCGGTGGGGAACCCTCTGGTGCCGATGACACCATTAATGGCCTGGGCGGCGACGACAGGATCGCTGGCGGCGGCGGCGATGACATCTTCGTCTTCACCGGCAACAACGGCGTCGACACGATCATCGATTTCACCGGCGGCAGCGACCTGATCGATTTCACGGCTTACGATGTCTCCGATGTCAGCGACTTCGTAATCCAAGCAAATTTCTTCGACACAACCATTTCGCAATACAACGACACTATCGGCAACCCCCCCATAATCAACAAAATCATCCTCAATGGTTTCACCGGCGACCTGACCAACGCGGATTTCATCTTTGGTGAGCCCGCAGTGATCACCGGCACCGAGAACGACGACACGATCACGCCGGAGGAGGTAACCGGCGGCGTGACCGGCGGCATCCCGTCCGCTGCCGATGACACCATTGATGGCGGTGGTGGCAGCGACACGATCGATGGCGGTGGCGGCAACGACACGATCGATGGCGGCGACGGCGCTGACATCTTCGTCTTCACCGGCAACAACGGCGACGATACGATCGCCGACTTCACCGGCGGCAGCGACCTGATCGATTTTACGGCGTACGGTGTCTTCGATGTCAGCGACTTCGACATCGACCAGATTGGTCTCAACACGGTCATATCGGGCTACGACGGTGAAGGCAATACCGTCACCCTCGAGAACTTCGACAGCAACAATCTGAGCAACGATGATTTCATCCTCGCGCCGCCGCCGCCGGAGCTGTCGATTGCGGCGACCGACGCGGTCAAGCCGGAGGGGAATATGGGGTCTGCGCCGGCCACCGAGTTCAGCTTCACGGTCACCCGCACGGGCGACACGACGGGCGAGTCGACGGTGGACTGGGAGGCCGGGCCGAGCGGCGCCGACCCGGCTAACGTCGATGATTTCGTCTTGGGCTCGCCGCTGTCCGGTACGGTGGAGTTCGCGGCCAATGAGACGTCGAAGACGATCACCCTCCAGGTCAACGGCGACCCGGACGTTGAGCCCGACGAAGGGTTCACGGTGAGGCTGTCCGAGCCGAAGAACGCGACAATCGCGCAGGCGACGGCCACCGGCACGATCGAGAACGACGACGCGATTACCGGCACTGACGGCCCCGATACGATCGAGCCGCTGCCCAACGGGGTCTCCGAGGGCGTGACCGGCGGCATCCCATCCGATGCCAATGACACCATCAACGCCCTGGGCGGCAACGACCTCGTCAGAGGCGGCGGCGGCTTCGACACCATCGATGGCGGCGACGGCAATGACGACTTGCAGGGCGAAGCCGAGAACGACTTCCTCATCGGCGGCAGCGGCGACGATACTCTGCAAGGCGGTTCGGGCAGCGACACGCTCGCCGGCGGTGAGGATGACGACGTGCTGGATGGCGGTGGCGGCGGCAACGACACGGCCGATTTCTCGACCGGCGGGTCCGTGGTCGTCGACCTGAGCGCGGGCACGGCCGAAGGCCAGGGCAGCGACACGCTGATCGGGATCGATAACGTGTTCGGCAGCGATTTCGACGACGACCTCAAGGGCAACGACCTGAATAACACCCTTTTGGGCAACGACGGCAACGACACCTTGGCGGGCGGCGAGGGCAACGACAACCTCCAGGGCGGTCCCGGCAACGACACGCTCGACGGTGGCAGCGGCAACGACTTGTCCTCCGGTGAGGACGGCGCTGACATCTACGTCTTCACCGGCAACCACGGCGTCGACACGGTCTTCTTCGAGGACGGCTTCGACCGGATCGATCTCACGGCTTACCCTGTCTCCGATATCAGCGACCTCAGCATCGGCCAGGAAGGCAGCAACACGACCATTTCGGGTTACGACCCGGTGCTGTCGATCGCGGCGACCGACGCGGTCAAGCTGGAGGGCGACACGGGGAGCGATCCGGCCACCGAGTTCAGCTTCACGGTCACGCGCGAGTTTGCCGGCAATAAAATAATCCTGCAGAACTTCTTCGACCCTGCCCAGCTGGGCAACGAGGATTTCATCTTCGCGGGCGACGCGACGGGCGAGTCGACGGTGACGTGGACGGTGGCGGGCATCGGCCCGAACCCGGCCGACGACCAGGATGTGCTCCCACCGTTCTCCGATACGCTGACGTTCTTGCCCGGGGAGGATGAGAAGACAGTCACCATCCAGGTCAACGGCGACCTGGTCGTCGAGAACGACGAAGATTTCACGGTGACGCTGTCCGAGCCGACCGGCGCCAGCCTGGGCCAGGCGACGGCGGCCATCGGCACGATCCGGAACGACGACGCGGAGGGCGGCAATTCGATCTACGTCAGTGACGTCCAGGTCGAGGAAGGGGCCGACGGCACCGCGACGGATGCGGTGTTCACCGTGAGCCTGTCGACGCCCGTGGACGCGCCGGTCACGGTGGATTACGCGACGACGGATGGAACGGCGACAGCGGGGTCAGACTACACCGCGGTCAACGGTACGTTGACGTTTGCGCCGGGCGTGACCGAACAGGAGGTCCGGGTGCCGATCACGGGCGATGAAACTGTCGAGCCGAACGAGTCGTTTTTCGTGAATTTGTCGAACCCGGTCAATGACGTCATTGCCGACGGCCAGGGGGAGGCGACCATCCTGGATGACGACGGCAGCGGTGTCGACAAAACCGGCACCAGCGCCGACGAGGTCCTCGATGGCACGGACGGCGACAACGTTTTGCAGGGCGGCGAGGGCGACGATGCCCTTTCCGGCCGCAGCGGCGACGACACCCTTGACGGCGGCGCCGGCGACGATATCCTGGCCGGCGGCAGCGGTGACGACACCCTCGCCGGCGGCGGCGACGACGACTCGGGCCACGACACCATCCGCCTGTTCAACGCGGCCGAAGACACGCTGACCTTCGAGGAATACGGCGAGCGCCTGAACGCCTTCTCGGATCTGGACACCAACACCAACGGCGTGCTGGACGACGGCGACGCACACATCTCCGTCAATGCCGGCGATACCGTCATCGACCTCGGCGGACAGACCGATGGAGAATCCGAAGGCACCATCAAACTGGTCGGGGTCACTGGTCTCGAGGCGGACGATATGGCGTTTAGCTAAGGACCAAAGACGGAGTATTGGAGTGATGGAGTATTGGAGTGATGGACACGGGCTTGTCGGCTCTTTTGTCAACACTCCAATACTCCATCACTCCAGTACTCCTTATCCTGCAGCGATGCATAATTACCAGCCAGGATGAATCATGAACGAGAAGAATATTTCTCCCCTACAAGACGCTGTAAAGAAATGCCGTTTCGTGCTGCTGGCGGTGGCCGTCGTCAGCTTGTTTGTCAACGTGCTGATGCTCACCGTACCGCTGTACATGCTGCAGATTTACGGCCGGGTGCTGGTGAGCCGCAGCGTGGAAACCCTCATCTACCTGAGTGTTGTGGCCATTGGTGCCCTGCTGGTGGTGGCGGCACTGGACTTTACGCGCTCGCGCATTTTGGCGCACATGAGCGCCTGGCTGGAGAATCGCCTGGGGCCGGAAGTGCTGCCGCCCGCGATCAGCCAGCAGCTGCAGTCTCAAAGCTATGGCGTGCAGGCATTGCGGGACGTCTCCCAGGTGCGCCAGTTTGTGGCCAGCCCGACGATCTTCGCCCTGTTCGATGCGCCCTGGATACCGGTCTACCTGTTTGTGATCTATCTGCTCCACCCGGTCCTGTTTGTCATTGCCGTCATCGGCGCGGTGCTGTTGTTTTCGCTGGCGGTGACCAACGAACTGGCCACCCGCAAACCGCTCAAGGCGGCCAATGCCCAGAACGTTGCGGCCCTGCGAAAAACCGCGGCGGCCGCGCGCAATGCCGAGGTGATCGAGGCCATGGGGATGATGCCGGGCATCACGCGCCGCTGGCTGAGCGACAACCAGGAGGCGCTGCAGCAGCAGATGCTGGCCAGCGACCGCGCCGGCGTGATCCTGGCAGCCACCAAGTTCTTCCGGCTTGTCCTGCAGGTGGCCATGCTGGGGGTCGGCGGCTACCTGGTGCTTCAATACGAGCTGACCCCGGGGGGCATGATCGCCGGTTCCATCATTTTATCCCGCGCCCTGCAACCGATCGAACAGGCCATCGGCACCTGGAAATCCCTGCTTTCCGCCCGTTCGGCGTATGCGCGGCTGAAGACGTTTTTGATCGAGACTCGGCAGCGCCCGGTCGACATGAGCCTGCCGGCGCCCTACGGGCATCTGAGCGTCGAAAAGGTGATTTTTACACCTCCCGGCGGGCAGAAGCCGGTGCTCAAAGGGGTGTCGTTTGCCCTTGCCGCCGGCGAGAGTCTGGCTGTTGTCGGGCCATCGGCCGCCGGCAAGTCGACCCTGGCCCGGCTGATCGTCGGCGCCTGGCGGCCCGGCCACGGCGCGGTCCGCCTGGACGGCGCGGATGTCTATTCCTGGGATCGGGTCGATTTTGGCCGCCACGTGGGCTACCTGCCCCAGGACGTGGAGCTCTTTGACGGCACGATCGAAGACAACATTGCCCGGCTGGGCGAGCCCGACCCCATAGCCGTGGTCGAAGCCGCCAAGCGTGCCGGGGTGCACGAGATGATCTTGCAACTGCCCGACGGTTACCGCACCCAGATCGGCGATGCAGGGGCGATGCTCTCCGGCGGCCAGCGGCAGCGCATCGGCCTGGCGCGGGCGTTTTTCGGCGGCCCGCGGCTGATTGTGCTGGACGAACCCAACGCCAGCCTGGACAGCGAAGGTGAAAATGACCTGTTGCGGGCCATGGCGACCCTGAAAGAAGATGGCGCCACGGTGGTGCTGATCGCCCATCGCCCGAGCATGGTGTCCCAGGTGGATAAAATACTGTTTCTGCGCGACGGCATGGTCGAGATGGTCGGCCCCCGGGAAGACGTCCTTCCCCAGCTCACCCGGCCGGCGGCGGTGGTGCAGGCCAGGACAGGGTAGTAATGCTTTTATTTCAATAGTGAAACACCCGGACACCTGGGACAGATATGCCCGGATCAGCCATAGATAGAATTTGGTTTCAGGTTTCGGGTGTCGGGAGTCAATGGATGGTTTCAGGTGTCAGCGTTCAGGGAGAATTGAGGTTTCAGGTGTCAGGAAAATACTAAGAAACTGAAACCCGAAACCTGACACCCGAAACCATCCTAGTGAGCCTGAACACTGACACCTGAAACCTCCGGTCAAACTGACACCTGAACACTGACACCTGAAACCCTCTATTAACACCTGACACCCCACTCACCCTGAAACCCGAAACCTGACACCTGAAACCTGAACACTGAAACCTGTAATCGATACATAGTCAAAAATCTTTGAAAGGATCAAATTAAATGGAGCCCCTCGGAAAAATCCAACCCATTGCGCAGCCTCCCGAGCGCCCGCCGGTCGGAAAACCGCTGATGGCCGCGGTGATCATTATTTTCATTTTCTTCGGCGGATTTGGGGCATGGGCGGCCCTGGCACCTCTGGACAGCGCCGCTCTGGCACCGGGACGGGTGACCGTTGCCAGCAATCGCAAGACCGTCCAGCATCTGGAGGGCGGCATCGTGAAATCGCTGCTGGTGAAGGAAGGCGACGCGGTGGCAGAAGACCAGGTTCTGATCCAGCTGGACGACACCCAGGCCCGGGCACGGCTGGAGCTGCTGAGCAGCCGCTACGACAAGCTGCTGGCGACACAAGCCCGCCTCGAGGCCGAAAGGGCCTCTGCGCCGGAAATCCAATATCCGGAATCATTGACGGCACGCCGGGATCAGCCCCAGGTGGCCAGGGTTCTGGACGCTGAAACAGCGCTGTTTGAAGCCAGGCGGAAGTCTACGGAAGGGCGCATTCACATTTTTCACAAGCGCATCGCCCAGCTCAACAAAGAGATATCCGGCCTGGAAGCCCAGGTCACCGCCGAGGAGAACCAGCTGGCCCTGATCGAAGATGAGCGCGCAAGCCTGGAGACACTCTTCGAAAAGGGATACACGGGTAAGGCGCGGCTCCTGGCATTGAAGCGGGAAGAGGCCGAACTGCAGGGAGACCTCGGCGATCACCTGAGCCTGATCGCCAAGGCCCGGCAACGGATTGGAGAAACCGAGCTGGAGATCATCGACCTGAAAAACAGCATGCTGAACCAGGTGGTCAGCAGTCTTAGGGACACCCAGGCGGAACTGGTCGATGTGAGCGAGCGGCTCAAAGCGGCCGAAGACATCCTTGTGAGAACCGATATCCGCGCCCCCCAGGCAGGTGTCGTGATGGGACTGAATGTGCACACGGAAGCGGGTGTGATCACTCCCGGCCAGCACCTTCTCGACATCGTACCCGAGGACGACACGCTGGTGATCGAGGCCCAGGTCACCCCCAACGACATCGACGTGGTTTACGCAGGACTGCCCGCACAGGTCCGGCTGACCGCCTTCAAGCAACGCAACACGCCGATGCTGGACGGCAAATTGACCCGGGTTTCGGCCGACAGTTTTACCGATGAGCGCACGGGAGCGGCGTATTTTCTGGCACGGGTCACCATCGATGCCGAGGAGCTCAAGAAGCTCGACGGGCGTGAGCTGTATCCGGGTATGGGGGCCGAAGTCATGATCAAAACCGGCAAACGCACCACCATGGACTACATCCTGGCCCCGCTCACCGACAGCCTGCGGCGCGCCTTCCGGGAGGATTAGTTTCTCGAATCATATCGGTGAGGAATTATACCGCTTGCCATAAATATGTTCCGAAATATGGAGAGCGGCATAAGTGTTTGTAGCAAAAAAACGTCCGGCAATCGCAAAGTTTCTTGACAACCACTATAAATCCCCGTGTCGGCAGTTCGATTCTGTCCCTCGGCACCATGAAAAGCCCTCACAACCAAATAGTTGTGAGGGCTTTTTGGTTAATGATCATCGTTTACGCCTTATCCGGGCCATTTTCGGCGAGGGCCTGGATCAGCAAACCGATCATAGGCCTCTGACATCCAGCCGTCGGCATGTCCAGCCAGATCCAAGCCCTCTGAGTAAATAAAGCAGAAGTCGGGATGCTGTCGGATAACCATTTGGATGGCGGCCCGGGCGACGTCGACAGCGGTATATTTGGTGTTTTCACAGTTTAGATACACAGATTCATCAAGAGCATTTGGTGGAGACAGGTTGCGCAGTAAAATAAAAAGGGTCAGGTCTTGTCGGGCTGTTGCCCGAACCGGTTTTATCGAGCCGTCTTTAGCTCCATGACGCATGCTCTTTCAACCAACATGGGAGCATGATTCAATTGCGATCTGAGTCGCATTAGATTGCGTCGGTACCAACTGA
>Ga0209743_1000448_pt1 | contig 13033 bp, 8 predicted proteins | sample OlaalgELextract2_FD_187378 | JGI IMG/M metagenome (GOLD analysis project Ga0209743, IMG submission 187378) | Olavius algarvensis symbiont microbial communities from Tuscany, Italy - Type G ELBA extract 2 (SPAdes) (version 2) | ecosystem: Host-associated > Annelida > Digestive system >...
TAACCTGAAGCACAGCAGATTGCTGCTTTAACCAATTTTTCAAAGAACATTGACCAAATTTAAAATGTTGGACCTACAATTTTGTAATTTATTCTGATCAATTTTAAGTTTATGCGCAGGCTCTATATTTTTAGTATCAACAATTGGTACCCAATACCCAATACCCAATACCCAATACCTAATACCCTCAGTCTCCCTGCAGTTTAATCCAAACCCGCAACAATTCACTCGCTCCCCAGGCTTGGGCCTCGCAGCCACGCAGGTTGTGGGGAAAATCACCATCCAGAATTTCGGGTATGTGGCCCACGCAGCCGCGCTCGAGCAATTTCAGGCCGCTTGTGAGCCAGGCCAGGGCCGTTTCCCGGCTGGCATCGCCATAGGTCATGGCCCAGGCTTCACAATAAGCGGGAAACGGCCAGGTCCAGGCGGTGCCGTTGTGGTAGGCCGGTTTGCGTCGACGGTCTTCATCACCCAGGTACCGTCCCTGGTACGGATGTTTGGGGTCATTTATCAGGTTTCCCTGATGAACGATTTCGATGGGGTAAGCCACCGGCTTGTCGGCCAGGCTGCGAATGGCCCCCGGTATCAACAGTGCTTCACAGGATTCAAGGATGCGGCGGCCAAGATCTTGATCACTGACGGCACCCAGCGTAATTGCCAGAAGCTGGTTGGGCCGCAGGGCATCGTCCGCCGTTGCGTCCACAGCCGACTGGCCCGGGGCCGCATGGCGGCAATCAGAGAGATACCCCAGGTCAGGTTGCCAGAATAGACTCATTATCGAAGATTGTACCTGGCGTGCCAACGGATGCCATCGTTCCTGATTTTCCGTCTGATCCACCCGGTCCAAAAAATGGAGGGCGGCATACCACAAGGCCTGAATTTCAATCGGGTACCCTTGCCGGGGAGTTCCGGCCGGATGATCGGTGTCCATCCAGGTATAGTGCACCGGACTGAAAATCAGCCCGGAGGCAGGGTCCATTTTGATGCCGTTGGGGGTGCCGGAGCAGTACCTGTTGGCAATGGATATAATAATATCGCGGATGGAGCGGCCGCCGCACTCGGCATCCAGAAAACCGTCATCATTTTCGGATTTTACAAGATCATCACAGGCCAGGATGAACCACAGCGGCGCGTCTGATGTATCACTGTTGGCGGCCCGGGTGCCCTGGATCATATTCGGCAGCATACCCTGCTGTTCAAATTGACCGATTTGCTTCAATATCGCCTGGGCCTCGGCCAATCGCCGGGCGGCGATCAAGCCCCGCACAAAAATAAGCGCATCCCGCCCCCAGTCTAGAAACCAGGGATAGCCCGCAATGACGGATTGATGAGCACCGCGCTGCACCACAAAATCATCCAGGGCCCGGTTTAGAATATGCCGGGGACGGCAGCCGGCATTGGTTTCAATGTCGAATGGGCGGGTGATTTGTTCGGCCGACAGGGGTGGGTGCGAGATTGACTCGCCCTGCTCGAGGGCTATGCCGGCAGCAAGGCTGGTCTGTTGACTTCCGGCCAATGCCACTGAAAAATAGCCGGGACTGAATAAATCCGAATCCGGATCCTGGCCCCGCTCTGCATCAAACGCCCGATGAACCATATACTGCCATTCCGGCTCGCTGATAAAGCTGCCGTCGGATATCCGCAGATGCAGATGGTGTTGGGAGTCCGGAATAAACTCAAAACCTTGTTGATCTGCTCTGACGTTATGGCGCCATTGGTCCTCCGGGCCGGTATAAGCCTTGGTTGTGTCATGAAAACTGCGGTTTTCAATGTCCGGCCGCAATATGAGCTGAACCGCTTTGTCGTCATCCAGATGACGATCTTTGTCCTCGGAAGGGTGCCGATAAAAGGTGAGTTGCAGGGTATTTTCACCGGTCACCAAGGTTAAACCGATGGTCAGCCGGATGTTTTGTCCCTGGCCGGTTGGAACATGATAGCGCCAAAATCCGCCGCCGAGATCATTGGCGGCGAATGCTTCCAGGCAATCGGTATTCAAGGCCTGGGAGTAACCCTGAAACACCAGCCAGGCCCGGCAGCGGGTAAACATAATCCAGCGGTCTTCGGGATATTCCCGGCTGATGTTGGCTGCCAGCAGGCTGTCATAGCGGCTGCCCAGCTTCGCCCAGGCCAGCGGCGTTTTAAGCATGGCGCCGCGTCCGTTGGCTGCCAGAAAAGAATGGTGCTTCCGATGTATTGCAGCTTGCTGAAAAATTCGTTTAACCCGGACCTGCCCGGCCCGGGGCAGACGCAGCAACGGGCCGTCTGCATGCTGCCCGCCGTCAGGTGTAAATACGGAAAGTTTCAATGTTGTGGATTGAATGGATGTGGGAGGATCCTGCGGTGGAAATAAGACAAAAAAAGTTCCGTCCGTGCCCGCGATGCTTGTTTCACTGGCCAGTGTCTGTTGCCCTGTAACCAGTCGGGCGCGAAAGGCGTGATCAGCGCGCACATACAAGAAATGGCCCGGCGGGAGCATCACCTCACGACGCAGGTCTCGGGGCCACAGCCAGGAAATGACGCGGGTTTCATGGCTGTCACGATTAAGCTTGCGGCACAATGCAAGCGGATCTTTTTTAAGCTCTTTTGCGGCCTGCTCGATATCAAAAGCCGCCACATCCCCGGTTCCGTGGTAAAAAGTGATTATCTCGAGCACCTTGGCGTGCAGTCTCTGACTCTCGATTTGCCGCGGCAGTCCGCAGGGCCGGTCCGGTAAATACTGCTCGAAATTCAAATCGTCTTTTTCCTGGGTCAGGCACAGTACCTGTCCGGGATCCAGAATAACACTGTGTAATCCGTCTGACATAGATACCGCCACCGCAGTGCCGGACAGAAGGTCGATAAACTCCGTCCTGTTCATTGCGGCCGATATGGAATCCCAGCGGGCCGTCGTCCGGCTTTCTTCATCCAGGTTGATCGCCACCAGCAGCTTTCTATCCGTTGGTATATGATGGCGCAGCAGGCAGATATGGTTGCCGTCCCCCCGCTGAATCATCTGCAATTTCGTTTCGCCGAAAAAAGCCGGATGCGTCTTCAACAAATCATTTAAACGACGGATTCGGTCGACCTGGTTGATCTCGGCACCCCAGTTCAGGGAAGGAGAATGGTGGACATTGATTTTCTCCGTGGCATACCACTCCACGCCGTTGGTAAAGCCGAATGCCCCCTGCTGTGAGCACAGTGCGCAAAGCGCGGTGCGCAGGCGGGCGTAGGTTTGAGAGCGGGCGGCCAGCCGCAGGTTGTCGTGAGTTTCGGCGAAATGGACCGCAATACCATCGGCGGTCGATATGTCGAAAGCTTCGGGCAGGTAGTGTTCAATCTGTCCGCGATCATAGTTTTGAAACAACTCTGAATAGGCCCAGTTCAGATTGGCCGTATTCAATAGATCCCGGGTCACCGAGATTTTGCCGCCCAGGCCTTCCAGCAAAAATACGGTATCCGGGTACTGTTCACGAACCCTGGCCACGATATATTGCCAGGCCGCGGCCGGAATCATGTAGCCGGCATCACAACGGAAACCATCCACCCCGCGGTTGCACCAGGTTAAAAACACATCGGCCATATACTGCCAGAGGTCCTGGTGGCTGTAGTCCAGCTTGGTGAGATCTTCCCAATCGACGCCCCAGGCTCCGGGGACTTCAATTTTGCCTTCCGGACCCCGCACCAGCCAACGGGGATGGGATTCGTGCAGACCGGCGGCCCAACCGGTGTGATTAATGGCGATATCGATAATTATCCGGGCGTTGCGCTGGTGAACCGCGTCCACCAGTTCGATAAACTGTTCCAGCGGGGTGGCGTGATGGTCGAAAGCCGCCAGGGCCGGGTCCACAGCGGTAAAACTCAAGGCCGCGTAGGGGCTGCCGAATCTTCCCATGCGACCGTAAACCGTGGGGGTCGGATGAATCGGCAGCAACATTAAAATTCGGCACCCCAGGTCCCCCAGGATAAAATCAAGTTGGGCAATCAAATCGCGAAACGTTCCCGACGGTGGGATCACGGTATAGCCTTTTTGGTCAAGATTGGCGATGAGCTCCTCTTGGGAAGAAGATACGGTCTCGCCGCCGGCTTTGTTGGGTCCGAATTGCCGAACAAAGGCGTTGTATATGATGTTGGCGCAGCAGGCCTCCGCCGCATCAACATTGACGATGGTGTTGTCACCATTGGGCCAGACGGGCGTCTCTTCGTTTTCCGGCAAAAAAAAGCATTTCGCCTCAAAGTGACCGCTTTCGGTCAGAGGTAATTTTATCGCGAAAGCCCGCTCGCCGATCCGGCGCATGGGAATGTCAAACCAGGCGCGTCCCAGTGGGGGGTCCTTCGCATCGACCTGGTCGATGATTTCTTTTATGATTGTTCTGGCTCGTCCAATATTGGTGCGAATCCAGGCCGTGCCGCTTTCGGACTGCGCTACATTCAGCGTGAATTCCACTGTATCGCCGCAAAATTTAACCAGGCGTATTCCCGGGGCCGGATTTTGTATCATGGGCTTCATTTTTTCAGGACTAAATTTGTTGATTATTAGATTTTGTCTTTTGCGCAAAAAGATTGTTTTTGGAATATTGTGACGATCTCGTCGCGATTGAACAATCAATTCGCAGTTTCCGATATCGAACCATCCAGGTTAGAACTTAATAGTATATTGACAAGTTTTCAACTAATCAACCAATCAACGTGTTCGCTATATTAAAATTTACAAATTCTTTTTTTATTTCTCTTGAAAAGACGACATTATAAGTATAAGATATATATAAGAAAAATAAAAAGTGATGGAAAGGTGCCGGGCCCATTATGCCGTCTACCATTTCGATATCCCCGCGTGCTTTCCACTCCCTAAAACCCTCAGTTTCAAATTTGATATAATTTACAGGCGGGCAGCCATGATTTATCGTCCCTTGCTTCTAATATTTTTTGCCGCCACCGTTTTTCTGTTTTTACCATTTTCAGCACTGTCTCAATCCGATACGAGCGATTCCGCCAAAGCTGAGCTTGTATTGGTTCGCGCACTGATGTGTGAAGATATACAGGGTCAGACCCCCACCAATACGACGACCGTTTTTTCTATCGAGTTGCGTAAAGCCATTTGCTTCACATCATTTGATCCGGTGCCGAGCAAGACCGTCATATACCACCACTGGTTTCATCGCGATCAGCCCAGCGCCAGAATAAAGCTTTCCCTGAAGCCGCCTCGCTGGTCGACCTACAGCAGTATCCAGCTTCGCGCTGAAGATCACGGTCCCTGGCGGGTAGAAATCACCGACGCCCAGGGCCAGATACTCCAAATATTGAGGTTTAGCATTACGGAATAAGTGAGATGGAAAAAATCCTATTGCTGATATCAAGCCTTCGCTGGCAGGATATCGTCGACATCAGCCTGGTCAGTTACATTCTTTTCAGGTTTTATATCCTGTTCAGAGGGACCAATGCATTTCGGGTGCTGATCGGTATGACCGTACTATGGTTCTTCCAGCAGTTGGCGGTGTCCATGGGGCTGATCGTAACCAGCTGGGTGGTCCAGGGTGTAGTGGCACTGGGGGCATTTATCATAATTGTTATATTTCGTAATGAGATCCGAAGCGTGCTGCAGGCCAGCCATTTGAAGGCCATCCTGTGGGATATTTCTTCAAAAACGGTTGTCAGCACCATCGAAACTATTGTCCAGAGCGTCTATGAAATGGGACTGCGCCGGTGCGGCGCCTTGATTGTGATTCCGGGAAAAGACGATGTGGAGGAAATGATCCAGGGCGGAATTCCCTGGAAAGGGGAAATATCCAAAGAAATGATTTTAAGCGTCTTCTGGCCCGACAACCCGGTTCATGACGGCGCCGCCATTATTCAAGGTGATCAAATTATTCAGGTCGGCGCCATTTTACCCCTGTCACGCCGGGAAGATATTCCCTCCTATTTCGGCACCCGTCACCGGGCGGCTTTGGGATTGGCGGAGGTCACCGATGCGCTCGTTCTAGCCGTTTCCGAGGAAAGAGGCGATGTGGTGGTCGTGCGGGGCAACTCCCTGGCACGTGTCAAACAAAGGCGCAAACTGGAACAAATTTTACGGAAGCATAAAGGGGTTGCCTCCAAAAAAGGGCGTGAGTTGATTAAAGATAAACTGATGATCGCCGCCGCTGCCATATTTTCCGTTATTTTTATAACCGGTGTGTGGTTCAGTGTTTCCCGGGGGGGCGACACACTGCTGACCTTTGAAAGCCCGGTCGTTTATCAGAATCGGGATCCGGCCATGGAGATTGTCAAAACCTCCGTAAATACCGTAAACCTGGAACTGGAAGGATCCGATGCCTTGATAAAATCCATCAAACCCGACCAGGTGCAAGTCAAATTGGATCTCAACAAATCCAAGGCCGGCCCCAACAGCTTTACGATCACCCGGGAAAGCATCTCCCTGCCTCCCGGAATTGTTTTAAAGGGTGTAACGCCATCGGTGGTGGAAGTCGAGCTGGATGTCCTGATAAAAAAAACGATACCGGTGCAAATCGATTGGGTCGGCAGGCTGCCGGACCATTTTATCCTGACCGAGACCACCCTGGATCCCGCCGCGGTGGCCGTCATCGGCGGCAGGCGGATACTTGAGAAAATATCCACGATATACACAGAAAAGGTTCCGTTGAATAATCTGGACGTCAAGGGAACGATTTCGGTTAATCTTGCCCTGACCCCGGCGTCTTTGAAAATTGCACCTGATTCCAAGGAAAAGGTTACGATTAGTTATTTAACTAAATTGCGGAACCAATAATTAATCCGCAATTAATCCGCCCCAATAGTTATTAATCAGGCGCGGGTATGATTTGTTCTACGCCTTATTATTAATGGAAATGAGGTTGGGTCGTTCCGGGCGGATTAATATTAACAATCATTTTTTTTTGGTTTCTCAGCGATGATTATGGAGGAGAACAGAGGTCTAAATAGCTTAATTCGTTGAATTACTTTGTAGTCAGCGGTGACTAAAAATAATTTAAAGCCTATAATGTCAGGTCAGTGTTAATGATCGATCCTGCCTTGATGACCTGTTGGGTCCCGGTTGTATTTCGGATGGTCACCGAACCTTTAATTTTTACGTCCTCTTCAAATAAAACATCACCTTCGATGGTTAATGCGTAGCATTCCACCAGGGACGGAACCCCGGCGGCAAAACGGCGGTCGAAATCGTCGATTTTCCCATAGAACCTGGGGTCGAGCTTTATTTTGATGGTTTCCTGCTTCTGACTTATCTTTCTTTCCGGATTCATTCGCAAATTATTCTTTTCAGTAAATACGAAGCAATCTGAACGCATTATCAACAGATCGTTGCAGGTTTTGACCGGGAAAAAACGGGAGCGCGGCACCCTGACCGCCGCCGAATTGTCAAAAAGCGAAATGGCCGCGCCCATGGCAGTTTCAAACTGGTAGACCGGCGGGCTGTTTTCATCCCTGGGGTCCAGGGTTTTGGAATTTAAGATTAACGGCAGCAGGACTTTGTCGTCTTTTTCAATTAACTGATTCAGCGCCTTCAAATTGATCCAGATGCTGTTGGTGTTGAAATACCGGTAGGGGCCTATTTTTTGAAAAGCCACAATCTCATTTGCAGGACACTGGGCCGCTTCGCGTAATATAAACCGGCCGCTGGTTCTGATTTTGGCAAGATGCCCGCCTTTAACATCGGATGGCGTTTTTTCGGCAACTTCCATCATAAACGGAATTTCTTTTTTGGCAAAGTAGCCTAAAAGCGACGCGTCCATGCGGGCCCCCAGATTGTCGGAGTTCGAAATAAAGGCGTATTGAATATTTTCAGCCAATAGCTGCTGCAGCATGCCGGAGGTGTAAAGGGCCGTGTACACGTCCCCGTGGCCCGGGGGGTTCCATTCCAGTTTTGGATTTGGCGGCCAGGAAGCCGGCCCAAAGTTCTCCTGCAACACTTTAGGGTATTTGTTTTGGCGGAAGGTCATTGGTTTCAGCGGCGAATTAATATCCTCCAGCGCTGCCAGGGTGTCGCCGTGGGTGCTGAAACTATTCATAAAAAGCAGATTCACCTGACTATTTTCCGCTTGATTCATAATCAGGCTCAGAAATGAATGGTCATCTTTAACTTTCAAAAGAGACTTCGGGCCCGTCAGACCCATGCTCGTGCCCAGACCGCCATTTAGAACAATTCTGACTGCATTTTTATAGGCTTGTTCTCCCTGCTCCTGATAAATATCCAGATCGGCCAGCTCCTGAATTTCATCCAACTCAACCGGTTGGATATCGCTGTCATATATCAGGCCTGTTTCACCGTTAACCGCTTGATTATGGTAGTGGCAAAATGTTTCGATGACGATGTCGTCGAGGTTTTCCTTTTTCATTTTCGATTCAAAATCAGGCAGATAGTCTTTTTCAACGGTGTCATTCATAGTGCTGGCCTCTGGTCGTAAACTAAATGGCATAGGATTTAGGGTACAGAGCGTTAAACAGTTTGGTATTGGGTTTAAGGTAAAGGGTATACGGTAAATGATACTATTTATAATTTTGACATGATCAGCAGGAGAGACTCCTACTTAAAAAATCAATCTTGTTGATTCTGTCGATCCCGTCTCAATCATAATTGTTTTGCAAAAGAAAAGACTTTAATTCGTTACTATCAAAGTAAAACGGCATCTGACGCGAATCGCAAATCCGCAATCCGCAATCTAAAATCCGAAATCAAGCAACCGCTTCAATCCAGCCCATTGGATCCTCGGCCTTGCCGTATTGCATGTCGGTGATGGCCTGGTAGTATTTTTTTGCCACCGGGCCGGTTTGGTTGTCGTTGATTGTGATAACCTGGTCTTGGTATTTGATTTGTCCGACCGGTGAAATAACGGCGGCGGTCCCCGCCCCGAAGACCTCTTTGAGGCTTCCAGCGGCATGGGCCTGCATTAGTTCATCAATGCTGATTTTTCTTTCCGACACGTTTGCGTTCCAGTGCCGGGCGAGTTCAATGACCGATTTGCGGGTAATCCCCGGCAGGATGCTGCCGTTTAACTCGGGGGTAATAATTTCATCATCGATCACGAAAAAGATGTTCATGGATCCAACTTCTTCCAGATATTTTTGCTCAACGCCATCCAGCCACAGCACCTGGGTATACCCGGCATCGTGGGCCAGCTCACCGGCCAGCAGACTGGAGGCATAGTTGCCGGGAGTTTTGGCTTCGCCGACTCCGCCGCGAACTGCCCTTACATACTCCGAAGTCACCAGAATCTTTACCGGATTGAATCCCTCCGGGTAATAGGCTCCCACCGGCGAAAGTATGATAAAGTAGCGATAGGTGTGGGAGGCGCGCACACCCAAAAACGGGTCCATGGCAATAATCGTGGGGCGGATATACAGGGATGTTTCCGGTGCGCCGGGAACCCAGTCTTTTTCCAGTTCGATGAGTTGTTTCATGGCTTGAAGGGCGAAATCTTCATCGACCTCGGGGATGCAGAGGCGCCGGCAGGACCGATTTAAGCGGCTGATGTTTTCCTGGGGTCGATACAGCTGGATATTGCCGGATTCCGTGCGATAAGCCTTGAGGCCTTCGAAAACGCCCTGGCCGTAATGCAGAAACATAGTGGATGGATCCATCACAATGGACTGGTACGGTTCGATGCGCGGGTTATGCCAGCCATTATTCAAATCATAATCCATATTGAACATGTAATCGGTAAAAAGAGTTCCAAAGCCCAGGCTGTCAGCATCCGGCTTTGGTTTTAGCTGGTCACTGCGAGATACGGTAATTTCCATCATTCCTCCTTGGTTAAGTGATCAATATATGAAATTTTATGATTTTACCCGGAAATAATTCGCTTTTGTTAAACCGATATAGTATATTCTCGCGATAAATCAACAGTTAAATGGGTTGAGAGGTTCAATTAGAAAGGACAACAACTATGGATAAACTAGAAGGTATGGACAATGTAGAGCCCGTCAGGCTCGGTCCCCAAAGCAAGTTTAAATTTGATTGCCATCCCGGCGTCAAATGTTTCACCCGATGTTGTAAAGACATCAATATTATTCTAACCCCCTATGACATTATTCGCCTCAAAAACCGGCTTAGCCTATCGTCGGAGGAATTTTTAGCACTATATACGGAACCGCAAATATTGGAAAAAACCGATCTGCCGGTGGTCATGCTAAAGCTGCTGGAAGTTGAAGATCCGGATTCGGAGGGTAAAGCCTGCCCCTTTGTCAGGGAAAACGGCTGCCTGGTTTATGAAGATCGCCCCACCACCTGCCGCTATTATCCACTGGGGGTTGCCACCATGAGCCATAAAGAAGATGCCGATGGCGAGGAGTTTTATTTCTTTGTCAATGAGCCCCATTGCAAGGGATTCGAAGAGGACAAGGAGTGGACGGTTTCCCAGTGGCGTGAAAATCAGGGTGTGGATGTTCATGATAAAATCAACGCCGAATGGACGGAGTTGGTTGTCAGGAAGCGTTCCTTTCCGCCGAACATGCAATTGACAGAACAGACCAAAAAAATGTTCTTCCTGGTCAGTTACAACATCGATAAATTTCGTGAATTCGTTTTTGAAAGTTCTTTCTTGCAGCGTTATGAAGTAGACGCAGCCCAACTCGAAAAAATGCGGGACAATGAAATTGCCCTGCTTGAATTCGGCCTCAGATGGCTTAAATGGCTGTTGTTTAAAGAGGGGGACTTCAAGGTTAGAGAGGAAGCAGCCGGTTGATGGTGCAAAGGTTTCGGGCTCTTGGAATGGCGAATGTCGAATGAAGAATGTCGAATTGTGGAATCGCTTCGCTCAATCTTTTTAAAAAGACAGAATCCATTTTTATAAAAACAAGATAGAGCGAAGCGTCTCAATAATTTTAGTCATTTTAGTCAATTTAGGTCACTTTAGGCATTCGTTTACTATTCTATTTTAGTCTGTTTTGGCAAAAGGCTGAAATAGCAATAATTGTGACATAGCGAAACTAGTAGCTCTCGTAAAACAACCCTTGCCGGCAGGCCGGGTTTTCCAGCCGTTCGGCGATATCGATATTGAAATAATCTGCCAGCGGTTGCAGGACTTCAGGTGCGTTTTCGTAAACACTCCGAGTGATTTCAATAACTTTTTCAATGCCGTTAGGGGTCATTTTTCCCAGCGGTTGGCGGCAGTTTCCGGAAGGCATCCCTAGAATCGACATCAACGTTTTGAGGCCGAGGGGATTTCTGGCGCGGCACTCCACCTGCCCGTACGGGGTTTTTTCGGTTGTTTTAACCGTGACCAAGCCGAATAGAGGCTCCACTTTATGCATCAGGGCTTCGGCCTCCGAAAATTGGCCCTGATTAAGAAATTGGACCATTTCGCACAATGCGCGTGGGGCCACGTTGGATACCACCGAAATCACGCCGGCCGCCTTTATCTGGGGATCGGTCATCATCTGGTAGGTCATCCCGTCATCGCCGGATAATATCATGTAGTCCGGTCCACAACATTCACGGGTTCGTCTCATGTTGGCCATGTCGGCCGTGGCCTCTTTCACCGTGCTGACATTCGGATGAGATTTATACAGCAGGGCCAGGTCTTCGGGCAGCAGCTGCGCACCGGTTCGGCCGGGAATGACATAAGGGATGATGTCCAGATCCGGGAAAGCCGCTGCGATGGGTGCGACGTACTCCCGTCGAATTTCAATTGAACTCGGCCCGTTGTAGTAGGGATCTACCAGTAAAACGCCGTCCGCACCGGCTTTGACCGCATGTTCGGTCCCCTCCATTGATTCTGCTGTATTATTGCTGCCGGTGCCCGCAATACAAAGGCACTTGCCCTTGGTGTTGCTTGCCACGACCTCGGTCACCTTGTTATGTTCATCCCAATTCAAAACCGGACTTTCACCCGTGGTACCAACAGCGATAATACCGGTGATTCCATGCTGGATTTGAAAATCAACCAGTTTTGCCAGATTTTCATAATCAACGGCACCGTCTTTGAACGGTGTGGCAATGGCTGTGTAGCATCCTGAGTTCATAAACACCCCCGTGGTAATAAAAATATTGTTTTTTGCTGGATAACGGTTTATAAAATCCGTTTTCACTCCAACGGTTGAAACCGTAGTTAAAAGGGCCTATGATGTCAAGCAAAAAGATAGCTGATGACAACCGGCAAAGATATTATTAAACTGAACTTCAGGCAGTTGCAGCCTGAATATCACAAAAAGGAACCCAAGCAATGACACAAGCCAAAAACGCAGATGAATATATTGCTCAACAAAAAGCGGCCATCGCCTCAAATCCTGAGTGCGGCAATTCCCACTACAACCTTGCGGTGGGATTGATGGGCCAGCAAAAATACGACGAGGCTGAAAAAGCCCTCTTCGAAGCCATCGAATGCAGCCCAGGCATGGCCGAGGCCTACGTCCTGCTCGGTGGGATCAGCCTGCAGCGCGACGATTTGGAAGGATGTCTGAAGTACAATAGAATGGCGGTTAAAGCCAAGCCCGGCTTCTCGGAAGGTTTCGGCAACATCGGATTTATCGAGCTTCAAAGGGGCAACATTGATGAAGCCATCAAGAATCTGGAAAAGGCCACCAGATTCAACTTCAGATATATTCAGGCCTTTACCAATCTTGGCAATGCCTATTTGTTAAAAGGCCGAATCGATGACAGCATTGAGGCAAATTTGAAAGCGATTAAATTGCATGCTGAATTTGCCCCCGCTCACAATAACCTGGCGATCGCCTACCTCGAAAAAGGGGAATATGAACTGGCCGTGCAACACGGTGATAAAGCCGTGGCCCTTGGCTATGAAGTGGCGCCTGAAATCTTAAAGGATCTTGAAGAGCACAGGAAGTAAGAAGACAGAGGACAGAAGACAGAGGACAGAAGACAGAGGTCAGAAGACAGAGGTCAGAAGACAGACGACAGATGTAAGAGGACCGACGACAGAGATCAGACGGTAGGCGAGAGACGCCAGTAGTCGGATATTAGTACCTTATTCCTGAAAGGCTGTTAAAAAAAACAAGAAAATTAAGCCGCCATTTTCATTAGTTTTTCGGTAGATGCGGCCAAGAACGCATTGAGCATATTCGTCAACTTTACCCCCTTGAGCGT
>Ga0209743_1000452_pt1 | contig 13010 bp, 9 predicted proteins | sample OlaalgELextract2_FD_187378 | JGI IMG/M metagenome (GOLD analysis project Ga0209743, IMG submission 187378) | Olavius algarvensis symbiont microbial communities from Tuscany, Italy - Type G ELBA extract 2 (SPAdes) (version 2) | ecosystem: Host-associated > Annelida > Digestive system >...
ACTCATTTTACCGTCCCACGGAGGGTAGAAGGCTGAGTCGACCTAGCTGGCTGGTTACATACCGAGATGGTTTACCCGTCCACAAACGGTCACCCATCCGAGTACTAACCGTGTCTGACGTAGCGCAACTACGTTGATCGAAGCCAATGTGTTACCACTAAGCCAAACCGCCTCTTTGATCCATCTGGTAAAACGCTCTGGCTCTCTGTCGATCACCGTCGCTTGAGACAGCTGATGACATGGTTCACTTGACTCTTGTGGTCGGTGAGAGCGGATTTGTTGTCTTCTGTTAAACTTGATGCACAAAGGCTTCTAGTGAATGTGCATCCTGTTTTGGATTTCACTTCAGTCCTGTGTTCCTGTAATTTGACTCCGAATTTCCTTTCAGTTTCACTGATGTAGGTCATGTCACAATTGGCACAAGGAACTTTGTACACACATTCTGTGAAGTCTTCCTTCTCCTGTTTGTCTTTTGGATGTACCAGTACACTCTTTTTAGTTTTGTATGGTTTCATTGCCACAGATACGTTGTGCCTTCTCATTATTCTTACAACGGCTTCAGAAACGTTTTCCACATTTGGAATAACGACCATTGGCCGCTGCGAAGAATCACATTGCTTTCTGGTCTTCTTGTCCCTCTTGGACTCAGTCTGGTGCCTCACTTTGTTGAAAGTCCACTTCAGATACCCGCATAAGGGCCTCTTCTACATGGAAATCTTCCTGTTTTCTATCTTCAGTCTCTGTAACGAGGCACTGACTCTTTCCAACAAAGTTCTCACCACACTCAGTTTATGCTCAATGGGGTAGTGAGAGCTGAAGTTCGGATACTGATCAGTGTGGTAGGTTTCTGTAGATCTGTAGCTTCAAGCCATTTTCTGTCCTGTTCAACAGCAAATCTAGAAATGGTAACTGGCCACCTTGTTCCACTTCGTATGTGAACTTTATGTTGTGAGTCATCCAATGCAAGTTTTTCCACTGAGCTGTTCTTTACAACTTCTAGAATGTCGTCCACGTACCTTTTCTATAATTTAGGTTTCATATCTTCCGGAGCTGTGTCAATGAGTTTCCATTCTAAATGCTCCATGAATATGTTGGCCACTAGTGGAGAAACAGGGCTGCGCATGGCTGTGCCGTATTACTGCCTGTAAATCTGGCCACTGAGACAGAAATATGTGGTGGTAAGTATGAACTCCAACAGTTCCATGATGTCGCTTTCTTGACACGGCATCTTCCCGTTGTGTCAAGAACCGGAAGAACTGAGTGCCAGCTTCTTCTGATGAAGGTTTCTGATAGAGGTTGAAACGTCGAGTTTTAGGTAATAATTTTGGTTGTGTTTAATGAATTTAACTAATAGTTAACTTCCAACCAGATGAATCTATTCAGCAAGATCACTGTGTACTATTAACAAATATCCGACATTCAGTTGTTTCATTTTTTAGCTTAGTTTTTCACTGAGACCAAAGCTTAATCAGATGGCTGACTTTCACTGTTAGGACTAACAGTGAAAGTCAGCCATCTGAGATTAACCAGTTTTGCAGAGCACATACTGATGCTATGGTCATGAGCACTTATTGTTTCATTAGTTCAAAGGCATGAAAACTATTTTAACTTCGTATATATAAAAAATGTTAAGCAAGAGAAACTTAAAATGTTTTTGAAAACCATAATGTGGTTCTTCACTCTGTGTAGCAGACTGTTTTTATCGCCGTCAGCACACTGACGCTCAAAATTGATATAGCAATTCTGTCCGTCCGTAACGCTCCAGTATCAGACGAAAATGGCTTAACATATTGTCCTAGTTTTTACACCATACGTTAGCCCAATCATTCTAGTTTTACCAGCATCAAACATCTTCACAAAATTCTGACGGGGTCTCCCCTGCATGGGCGCTAAATGCAGGTGGGGTATAAAAATTTCTACCAATAAGTCGCTATATATCTCGCAGACGATACAAGATCGTAGCGCCATAATTACTATAGAAGGCGAATAGGAAACCGCACCTAAGCTTTTGAATGGCACCAGTTTCAGTGACCTCTAACCCAGATTTCAAGGTCACGATATTATTCAACGTCAGGTAACTCGAAAACAGTACAAGATTGACCTATAGTTACAATGCCAAACCCATTGAAAGTCATACATGGTCCATCAAACCGCCATATTTTCTATGACCTTGAATGACCCCAAACCCAGATTTCAAGGTCAGGTCGTTGTTTGACGTTGAATATCTCTGAAATGGCTAAAGATACGGCCATAGTTACTATGGAAGGCGAATAGGAAACCATACCCAAGCTTTCAAATGGTACCATTTTCAACGACCTTAAGTGACCTTTGACCCACATTTCAAGGTCACGATAATATTCAACGTCAAATAACTCCACTAATAGTGAGTCGTATATGATCTACCAATTGTTCCGTTTCCAGTGACCTTTAACCTAGATTTCAAGGTCACAGAGATGCTCTCGACGAATTGTGCGTGAAGCTGATGCGTGATCTGTTTGCGATAGCTAAGTTCTTATTTGTTTATATTTTGATGTAAACAGAAAAGTGCGAGGTTTTTTTCGCTTAGCGAAGCTTAATAATCTCTTGACAGAAGATTAACCGATCTCTTGCATGCAGAATCAACTGGTGATTTCAGATTAACTTTGGTCTCGGCGATCACTCAGTCCGAACGTTGGTCTCAGCTAGTCACTGTGACCATAGTTAAGACTGAATTATCGCTGACTTTTACTTTTTGGCTGATCTTCGGTCTCAGTCAGAATTTAGTACTCCGTGATAGTCTCGGTGAAAGACTAAGCCAAAAAACGAAGTGATCCAGTGTGTATATAATTACAACTAGTGACAGTTAAAAGGCACTGAGCATGTCCTGGATCTTTGATGCTTCTAATAACATTAATTTGTTGTGAAGGATAAATTTGAAGGTCAAGGGTTAATTGGAGGATTAATTTATTTGTTAATTGTCGTTAAAACATCTTCAACAAAGCAGTTTGGATTGTTGTATGTTTTAAGCTTCAAATTGTTTTGCTGTTAATATAAAATAAATAAATAATGTTGCACAAATCAAATATCAAATACATGAAATAATTTTTTCACTAGCTTGCCTGCAAAAAGACTTCCATCAATTTACAGTTGATTGATCATAACAGTGTAGTGATAATTAGAGCTGTCAGGAATTAATTTCTATAATCGCGTTAATCTCTGTTTTAATGTACATTTTGTTGTTACATTTTTCAGTTTGTGTTCAAATTTGCAGGTAGACATCATCAGCCCATTGGTGCTGAATGCTAGTCTACTTCTAGTTCTGACGACTGATTGATTACAGTGAATGATTAGTGCAAGTCACTTAACTTATTGATAATGACGAAGTCTTTTGAGTTTTTGAAACTGAAATAGACTGCAGGAGTGGTGCTGCAAACCGAAAGTAAACATTCATTTGTTACGTCGAGAAACGTTCATTTCGGAATATTTTTGTTCACGTTGGCCACCACTGGTCTACGTAATTTTTTTTCTGTGTTAAAATTTTTAATAACGGCATTAATTTTTTAAAATTGTAATTAATTCTTTAACGTGTTCGTTAACACGATAGTTTTACAGCCCTACTGATAATATAACTTACAGTGATTAAAATTGTTTAGTGTTTAATCAGATGATTAATTGCTAGTTAGTGCAGTTTGTATATAACGAGACTGTACTGTAATTAGTATGTTTATTGGTTTGATTATGTCATGGTGCTGTGACTTGTTGCTATGTTATATTGTTATAGTTTTTGTATGACAGTGCAAGATAGATGCTGTATGCTGCTGTATCAGAATGATCAAGTTCATCGATCAGTGAAGCCGCAGATTCTCTCGGTGTTTGGTGACATTGCCCTTGCACTCGGTCCCGAGTTCAAGAAGTACCTTGAAGTTGTACTGAACACGTTGCAGCAGGCTTCACAGGCACAAGTTGATAGGGTGAGAACAGATGCAGATGGTTTGATAGTAACGAGTTGTTCAGTAATTGCATCAGTCCATGTAGTTGTGAAATCTGGATATGAGTATCCAGTGATATAAATTTAATTATGTGTACTTATTTTTGTCTTAGTTATTTTAAGTTAGTGTGGTCAGTTGTTATCTCTAATCATTGTCTGTCCAATGCTATGCAATACATGGACAGAATATAAATTTACCTGTGTGTGTGCGTGTGTGTCTGTCACACTTTCTGTCATCTCGCCTACAGGTCAGACCCCTCAACAGATTTTTACAGTTGATAACTTAAAAGATGTGGATTTATGCACAAGGGTGTGCCTTTTGGGAGTCTCAAAGTCCCCCAAAACCCCCATTTTGGTGGCCTGAATAGGCATTTCAAGCCAAATATGCGAAAAATTCAAATAGCTATATCTTCAGATCTGCGTATCAGATTGACATGAAATTTGACAGGCAGCTGCGGCCAGCAACATAGACTTCGTGGGTGGTCTTGTATAATGGTAAAACAATTCCAAGATGGCGGACGGCCGCCATTTTGAAAATTGATATATCACCATATCTCGGTGAAAAATAATTAGATTTTCATGAAATTTTGTACACCGCAGCAGATTTTGAACTGAATGAACGTCACATGATCAAAAATGAAAAAGTTGCATTGGACAGACTCCAAGTTCGACAGAACATATTTCTTGTTTAAGTTATAGTTATTATTATTTACATTCCATTCTCTAGTACCTATATTGCTGTCAATGTTTTATGTATAGTTGGTTATTGCTCATATGAATTGTGGCCACATTATGGGATGGGCTAAGATACCACTTGGCATGGGGGGCTAGTGTGAATAAAGGTTGAATTTGTTGGATGATGGTTCAGATCTCCCAACAATAAGGGTATTATCTCTCCTGTAACGTTTTGTCTGCACTTGGTCTTTTTTGTAATTCTGCATGTGTTCTTAACCAGTGCATCATCTTCAGAAAAGTCAAAACTTTTCATATGCTCCTGACATCAACAAGAGTTGTTCACTGCTGACCCACTGGTCATCATTCAGCATGACCCAATCATCAGATTCTTCCATGCATACAAACCATTTACCCTTTTTAATCACCAAGATGACTGGTTCTATTTCCAACGAGTTCTGAGCTGTGCACTGACATCCTTTCATTGTAATCTCTCATGCCTCATTTATTGCCTGATAACTTGTATCTACAGCTTCTGGAAATACTGGAAATTTACTGGAATTTTAAATCCCTTCTGGAAATACTGGAAATTTCCTGGAATTTAACTGCTCCTTCTGGAAATTTTTTGTCTAACAGGTCGATGATCGATAATTGACAAGAATGACATTTAGTGATAAAGTTTAGCTGCAGTCCAGTTATTGGGAACTTGCTAGCCTAACCAAGTTTGTTAACTTTTTTATGCTTGCTACATTTACTGAGTAAACAGGATCACTTTGATCTCGCGGATTAGCGACCCTGTCTGATGATTAAAAAACTAAGTAAGGCCAAGCAAAGTACATTGGGTGAACATGATCAGCGTTTGCACGGGACCGTTACCATGTAAAAACTACTGGAATTTTGTTAAAATGTGTCCTGGAAGTCTACTGGAAATTTACTGGAACAAATTTCTTCGGTTGGATTTGTAGACAACATGTGTTATAGACCAATGAAGATGTCACTGCAGTTTAAAAGATAGCTCTTGAGGTTTGAGTTGGTAACTGATGTTGCTGCTGTGCAGCAGGATGTATATCATTTGTCATTGCAGTCTGATTTTGACATGGTTGAATATTTGAACGACCTTCGTGAAAGCTGTCTTGAGGCATATACTGGCATTGTGCAAGGTCTGAAAGGTGAAGCTGGACAAATCAACAGTATGTATTGTATGTGTAGCTATTTCCAACTGATATAACACAAAGTCTATTGCAGCAGTAGCTACTACGCACACATACAGTTTTTGTCATTAATTGCTGCCAGCCTTATCGGCCGGATACGAGATGCTTGCTGATGTCGGTCTGTCTGGTGTATATGCGGTCATCATATCTCAAAAACTAAGCAAGATAGACCAATAATTACTATGGTACGCTATGTAGACGTTGTCATCGCTGATTCTGTTGCCACAGTCATATCCTCCCCCAAATGTTGATATGGTCTCTTGTTCAACTTGATGTAAGACCACAGTTGTTGTCAACCAAGCACAAACCATCGTCACACCGGACGTGTCGTTAGCTGTTGTAAACAGAGTATAGGAATCGGAACCTGTTGTTCACAGTCTAATCCGTTGTGTGGACAATGCCAAAGTCGAACAGGAGGCGGACCAGCTTTTTGCAGTGTGAGTCTTGTTTTAATAGTAATAAGGCAGATAAATTGGACTGTTATCAAAGTGTGATATGCTTCTGACGTGTAATTATGCTTCTTCAGCACCGGAGGCATTACTTTTTTGCTTTGTGTGTCACTCTGTCCTGTCTTTCTGTCCCATACCAAATATATTTTTTTTGCTTCAGGAGAATACTGAATGGTTTTCGATGAAATTTGCAGGAGTGGAGTTAGTTATTACTACAAACAGATTAAATAGTTATGTTATGAGCGAAGTTCGATCAGGAACAAGGAAGCATGGTACGAGACAAAATTCGAATTGACGTTAATCAACTTCGCAGCGAAGTCAAACAGGTGATGATGCCTAGTGAATGAATACACACGCACCATTTGTTCGTTCATTGCACCTGTTTGCTTGCCATGGCAGTGCCGGTACAGAAAACATTTACAGTACAGTGCCGGCGTCGGCCTCGAGCTGGCGACAGGAAACAGACAAACCTGCTAGCCAGTAGCATGGCCTGTGTGGTCCCGGGGCCTGTATAGAGTAGGCCACTCCATATCCTGGCCGGGTCAACCAGGGTAGCTTGTGTTTTTTGAGTGTGTTAGTTTTATGTTGTCTTAGATTTGGTTTGTTCGGATATTTCGTCAAGTGATTGGCTATTTTGTCAGGTGTTTGGCTAGTGGAACCACAAAGACCAGTTGCTTCAGGACCCGTTAACCTTTAAACAAAACGTTCATATGAACTGTTTTGTTTTTTTTCGTTATATTTTGTTTCTTTTTCACTGTTTTAGTTGTTCATCTTCATCATGATCATCCTGTCACAACTGTCTTAACACACTACTCTCCTATGGCATGATATAGCCATAGGAGTGTAGTGTACCGTTAAACACCAACCAACCAACCTACCTACAGTGTAGTGGCAGAGTAAGTAAGTAAGTAAGAGCTATTAACGTGTCCATAAATTACAGTGTCACTTCGCGAGCACGACAACAGTAATTATGGTTAACAGAATTCGAAGAAGTATGTCTTCAGGCGAGAGCAGAAGACGGGAAGTGATGGAGCAGATGTGATATCCTGTGGCAGAGAGTTCCAGATCCATACAGCCGCAACTGGAAATGCTCCGTTGCTGTAGGTTGAGAGTCGAGTACAGGGAACAATAGTTTGTGAGACGAAGCATCATATGAGGCATTATATGACTTCCCATGTTTTTAGCTCTGTAGTTCTTTGTTTTACACCAAATGAACTTGATGTGTCGTCTTCAACTGTTGGTTTGTTGTAATGTTTGCAGCTGATGTCAACCTCATCTTTCCGCACGTGCCTCATATGATGGCTTTCATTGAACAGATTGCTGCAGATCCAGAGCACTCAGATGCTGTTGTCGGTGCCACTTGTGGACTTATTGGGTCAGTTTTCTGACTACACTTTTGACGTTATTCGGGATACCATTCATTCTGGGAAGGTGCTTGAACTTAACGTAGTGTTTTCAGGCCTGGAAAACTATCCCGTCACGGAAAGTCATGGCATTTAAGGACGGTTGTTTGTTGAATTTGTGGAAAACAAAAAAATTATATGTTTAGTTTCCAACTGCACTTCAGTCTTTTCAAGTAGAATCTTTGAATCTTGAAGTTTAAAAGCTCGTTCTTATTCATGTAGTTACTACTGTTGCTGCTTGCCATTTTTTCTCATGATTTAGGTGCATTTTTTCGTCTCAATTCTGTGTACATAATTAGTCTGAGTATAATTTTGTTGCTTGTTTTGTCATTTTTGAAGCATTACTGGTGGGCTTTTAGGTCTTTGAAAATGAGTGGTGCAATGTCCTGAAAACGGTGAATTTCAAGGTTACATGTGGGAAACCCTGATTATTTGGGAGGGTTGCTTTATGTGTATCTTTTAACCTGTGAGTTCACTGCCTGGCTGTGAGTGGGTCATTGTCAGAGCTGGCTCCGTCGCTAAGGAGTTTAAAAACTGACAACACGTGAGCTTTGCAGGTTTGGATCGTAGTTATGTCTATGTATCACGTCATTTGTTGTTCAGTGTGATTGATAATTTGTTTATAGTGACCTCTGTGCTGCATTTGGCTCTACAATGCTGCCACTGGTCGACAAGGAATCCGTCAATCAACTTCTGAACAAAGGCCGTCGATCAAAAACGTCCAAAGTAAAAACTCTGGGAACGTGGGCAACACGCGAAATACGCAAGCTGAAAAGCACGTCGTCTTGGTACGTAATGTGCAGCTTGCAGTTTGTGATAGTTAAAACTCAAACATGTTAGCCACCGATTTGCTTCTTGTGCATGCCACTTCTTAAATATTCTTGTGGCAAAATGTACATTTGAACAAAAGGTCGTAGTAATACTCTAGTGCAGCTGTCAGGTTGTGATGATTGCAGTCTGTTGACAGCACCTGATGGTCGCACTGTTGATAACATCGGAAAGTCGTAGTATAATACGTAAAAGTGTGCCAGAATTCGAAAAGTGGGATCCAGATCCCAGGTTAGGGGTCACACTGAAAAAGTACCACTGAATTCCTGGGGAGGGTTTCCTATTAGCATTCTATTGTAACTGTAGGTCTGCAATGCACCGTTTAGCCACACTATTCACGAACATTACCAACCGACACTGTCTATCACAATATGTGTTTGTCAAGGCTGTCATTATAGTGAGGCACATAAAAGTGCCATTTGGATTTAACTGTGCTCCTTTTTGCAATGAACACATTAAAGTCAGCGACACCATATGAATTGTCTGGTGTTTGATGTGTTTTAGATGAAGTTAAAGAATGCCCGGTGGACTAGTTGACTTTGCTTAGGTCACATCTCATACGTCACACCACTGTCATCTGTGTGTGTGGGTGTTACGAGTGACTGTGTATGTGATATGCGCTGGCCAGCTGGCTGCATGTATGCAACTGTGTTCACATGATGTGATGATGCTGATGCTGTGATATGTTTTTGTCATCTTTCGGAGAGAGCGAGAGCATGAAAGAGCAATCACAAGTACATTATATGTGAGAATGGAGACGCATGAGTGAAACTCTGCAGTCTGTGAGAGACTGATTGATTGACAAGTCTTGGGTGTCTTCTCTGGTGCATCTTAGTCTGGTTCTTACTCTTTCTCGTTAGGATGCTTGAGTTTTACGTGTGATGATGAATGCAAGTGTGTCCGATGCTGTGTGTTATGTGGTCGTAATCATATCATGTTACAGTGTCATCTCATTGTGGGATTGCCACTCATCCTGGAAAGTCTCTTGAGGCATTTTCACGCCTGGATAGTCAGTCCTGAAAAACAACCCAAGTCATGAAAATCGTAGAATTTACTACCAATGGTTTTGGAATTTATGGAATACATTACAAATCTTGTACTTTTTAGCCATTTTCTTAGCATTTTGAAGTTGAATATTTTCATTTCAGAAGCTCATTTTCAATACTTATTTGTTTCTGCTAATGCTTGCTGTTTTGTGTTATCTCGATGCATTTTGTATATATACCTAGTCTGGGCGTTGGCTGTGGTCAACTTCTGCTATGTCTAAATACAAATTCTGAAAACTTAGGCTAAAGTTTAGTGTGAACTTGAGATCAAATTTGGCTTGTGAAGTTGGTTTTTTGATCTAAGTGTAGACTTAGCTAAGTTGTGAATCTTAAGTCTTTTGCAGAGTTTAGTTTGAACTTGAGAAATATGGCTTTGTACCAGATTCAAGACATGTGCCTCCATTAATTTTTGAAAAGCTGTAGTTTAAACAAATAGCATTTGGTCTTACGCCCTGTGGCTTGAGTATGGGCTTAGACCAGAAGAGGTATCATTGCCCACAAGTTCATTGGTCAGTGCATCCGTGTTTGCATTATCAAAAAGATTAAGTCAGGTGGCTAAGATAAAACACTTAAGGCTGATTGCACCAACCATACTTATACTCAAGTGGAGATTAACTGCGGTAGTACTATCTGCTTAGCAAAAATTGCATTGCAGCAAACACAACTGAGTAAGTAGTGCTTGGTTTTGTCACGTGCAGCGACATCCTGATAAGTGGAGATTTAAGTGTCACTAAGTGATATTTCGCTAAGTGCTGATTTACGTGACATTGGTGCAATCGGCCCTTAGTCAATAGTATTAAGTGAAGCAGTATTTCAAACCATAATTAAACACTGAGTTTTGCGTTTAGCCTTTCGGCTATTTAGTCTTGGCAGAATTTGACCTCGGCCATTTAACTTGATTAGTACAAGCCACATTAATTGAACATAAGTATACGGCATTTTTTATTCTACTAACTATTTGTACTGGTTGCATTATTTGCACTAGTTACCTTAAATTGTACACTGGTTTTGCTCGCTGTGTCACTGAAGCACTGTATTGCATTAGTATGTGCATTAATGTTGGATTGCTAGGTTCTTGAAAATATTAATGATGATCATGGAATGTCCTGGAAATGCCTTCTAACTGCAAGGTAACCATGAGACAGGCCTGTGAATGGATCAATACAAGTTATATGTATTGATCCATTTGCAATACAAGTTATATCTACTTAATCCCAAATTTAAAAAAAAATTATTTTTATTGTGCATGCGTCATGACTAAATGCTAAAATGTTAGGAATTAATTGAGCATACCAGAATGCAGATTAACTTTATAGCAGTCATTCTTGCCTGGAACTTGTTTTCTCTTGTGTATTTTGGTTCATCTTTTCTCCTGTGTATTTCTGTTCATCTTTAGTTGTCCTGGTTGCACTCCATTTGCCTGCTTTGTGTTGGTCAGCAAGTTTGTTTGTTTCATTCCGCTGTCTTGAAGCATGATTTCCGCAAGTTGTTTTTAGCATTGTTCACCGTGCCATATGTCATCGTAAGCTGTGATGTGATAAAATTTAGGTGATGCATTTTGCCTTGTGCTAGCTGTTTGTGTTATGTAAGGTAATCTCACGAGTTTTTTGCCACCTGCTTTTTCATGCATGCTGCATTCAAGATTGCTGCATTGATTTTATTAAGTGCCAGATGAATTTAAGGGTAGCACTGATATGATTGGCAGCCATACCTGATATATATTAAACAGTTTGGCTTTTTCAAAACTTTGGCTAGGCTTTTAGTTTTAGTTTTGTGTTTAATGGTATAGCAAATAACATGCATTTGCTGTGTGCAGTCTAATCAGTGTTTTTGATAAGGAATTGATGGGCTCGGAGATCAACTAATGCCATACTCTTATGAAAATAATTAGTCCAAGGGTCATCCTGTTCATTTGAAACAGTGTCAGAGGATCAACATAATTCTATGTCAACATGTTTTCTAGATTTTGAATTAGCCAAAAAAATAATTCTTTGTGAAAAAAACCTGTTTTGTTCGGTAGTCATTTTTGTCCCATCGTATACTGTCAAGTAGTGCTGAGTGCCACTGGGCGTGAGGGCCCAGGTTTAACAAACCTCTAGGATACCCTGTGACTACACAACTGTACCTCGGATTAGTCATTGTTATATGTGATACAGTTGTCTGACTCTGACATATGTCACTGATTTCCAGATGTCGATAAGAACAGTATAAGCAGGTATCTGCTATCTGCTTTGTCTTAAGGTGGTGCTGTACTGTATCAGCAAAATGCTGCCTGTTATGAACGATTGGCTGACTGGTGCTTGTGTGTATGTCTTTCATGAGAGTTGTACCTTGTCTTGACTGATGTGCTTTCTGTTCACTGCTGAATGCACTTGTGTATTATTGCGTTAAATCATTTTGTCCCTTTCATCGTATCATCGTTTGTCAACTAAGATGGTCTCTTTAGTAAATTAACTATGAAGTTTCGTAACTGTGTAGTTCTTTGACAAACAGCTTTCTACCGGAGTTGTATTTTGCTGCGACACTGTTGGTTGGGTTATGTGACCCGTAAAATCGTCTCCGAAATGACCTATAGTGTGTCGAGTGGGACGTTAAACACTACTATACCATACCATTTGCACAAGAGTGAAGTGAAATGATGCTAAATTTACGACTACAAATCATACGGTGTGCTACATTAATCCTAGTGTTCCAGATGCAGCAAAGTTATTATATAACTGACTACGTGTAGTACTGCAACTGTCAGAATTGTTTAGTCCGTCATAAGACTATTCTACATGTGACGGTTGCAGTAGTCGGTGATATTTCCATCCGTAAAACTGGTGGGAATTACATCAGGGTGACTGTCTCTAAACCGTCGAATTACTAGTAAGTGGATGAGCAGAATCTAGCTCGTTCACTTTTCTTTCGTTCATTCACTTTATCGCCTGGTCCTGTCTGCAGTGTGACTACCAGTACTTTAATAGGTTTAGGAAGAATACAGAAGCCAAAATTTACTTTTTTGCATATATAGTAATGCTGAAATTTTTAAGCACAAATTGGGCACATACAATGAAATACAAGGTCGTGTCATCAGTGTCGTGATATGAAATATTGAACAGTCTTTGTAGTTTATCATGTTAACTCAGAAAGTGTAGATTTATTTGAAGATTTGATGTTTCTAGTAGACAAATATCCACCTTATGAAATAAATAAGGGGTGTAACGCTGGACATAATAAAATTTATGGATTTCGTTACTATTGCCTCCCCAGCAATAGCATAGCGATTGGTGATCACAGTAGTGTCCGTTTATGGGTGTCTACAGGGGAAACAAAAATGTGGGCTGCGGTACGTGAAAACGGCGATTTTTTGCACTTGCAGTTCGAATAACTGGGAAACTGTTGAAGATAGATGGGCACATGCTGCGAGACAATTTGTAAGCATCGAATTAGCT
>Ga0209743_1000453_pt1 | contig 13009 bp, 8 predicted proteins | sample OlaalgELextract2_FD_187378 | JGI IMG/M metagenome (GOLD analysis project Ga0209743, IMG submission 187378) | Olavius algarvensis symbiont microbial communities from Tuscany, Italy - Type G ELBA extract 2 (SPAdes) (version 2) | ecosystem: Host-associated > Annelida > Digestive system >...
TAACCTGAAGCACAGCAGATTGCTGCTTTAACCAATTTTTCAAAGAACATTGACCAAATTTAAAATGTTGGACCTACAATTTTGTAATTTATTCTGATCAATTTTAAGTTTATGCGCAGGCTCTATAGGTATTTTTAACAATCGTCAAGTCCACAAACCCAGTAAAATCAGGTTTTTTAGCATTATTATGCCTGTGGCAGGCTTATTTTGCTTGATAAATCGGCTTAAACCCGTCTGAAAAATTTTTTGGGATCGTATTTGCGCTGTTGGATGAAGGCATCTCAGCCCAAGCGGGAGGGATGAAGTGTATAGAGTCCGAGGATTGAATGCCCTGTTCTAGTACACCCCAGAGAGGTGATGAAGTTGGCAACTTTTTCCGGCAGTGTTCAGCTGTCAGGTGTCAGGTGTCAGGTGTCAACGACTGAAGCCGAGCTGCTGGATGAGAGTCGTTCATAAATTGGCACTTCTTTCACCGCTTACGACGTTAAGCCTTCACCCTTTCAAGGTGAGGGACTCAGAATCCGTTTTGAGCTCTGAAGATAAGCGTATTTGAGAATAAAGGCCGATTTGATCGAAGCTCATCTTAAAAAAATAAGTTGGGCTTTAGTGGTCGGATGCGGGGCTCAAGAAATCAACCATCACATGGCACTGGCGCTGGACATCGCGTTGAGTTCATCACTGAACTGCTCGATATCTTTAAGGTAGTGAGCACCCACCTCTTCCAATACCGGGGTCTGATCAACAACTGCCCGCCCACCGACGAAAAGGGTAATCTCGTTGCCGACATATCTTCTCAGCTTGCGCAATTCATCAACCAGCGGATGCTGGTTTAGTATGTGGGTAATGCTGATCGCCAGCGCTCGCGCAGCACTTTGCTTGACGGCAGCGGCAATTTCCTCGGCCGGCAAGTTTGGCCCGAAGTAAATCGGGTGCCACCCGTTTTCCGCGGCAGTCAAGGCCACGGACAGTGCACCGACATCGTGCCACTGCCCCGTCGTGGTCGCTACGACGATTCTGGGCGCCGGGTCATAAACCGCTGTCGCCCGCAACATGTTCAGCAAAAAATTGCGCGTCACGTTGGTAGCCATGTGCTCATTGACTATTTTTAAGGACCCGCTGTGCCACAATTTGCCGATCTCTTTGAAGAGCGGAACGATAAGGTCTCTGAGCAACGCCAGTCTGGTAAGATCAATGGCTGCTTGATCATAGGTATGTTCCAGGCCGGTGGGATCGAGGTTTAATACGGCCGCAAGGCACTGCTTTAGATGGTCATCAGCCACGGCAGGCTTAGACGCTTCAGTGACGATCTGCCGCCGAAGCCGCGTTGAGACATCTTCACGCTGAGCAAGGTTTTTTAATTCAGCTGTGCCGAGTTGCGCCACCTGTGAGATGGTGTGTCCTGCATCAGTAGTCATTTTTAGTAGCTGCAATCGCAGGACGTCCGCCTCGGAATAAAGTCGCCGGTTCTTTGCTGAGCGGCGAGGGACCACGGCCTGGTAACGATTCTCCCAGGCACGAATGACATGGGGTGTTAACCCGGTTCTCTGAGAAACATATTTGATGGGATAAAAGTTTTTTTTGCTCATGGGACAAACTAAAATACAAATCTCAATTTGTCAATATTTTGTTTATAAAATGTACGGCACCCGATAAAGCCTACATTGTTTGATTCAGGCGGCCTGCGTCTCGGAGCTGCGAGATAGGAAATTATAGGACAACAGAGTTGAACACGGGCAGATTAAATTTCTCATGAAAACGCATCAACATATCTACCTTTGAAGGTTGACGTGCGACCAATGACGGCAAATTCAGCTGATTTAACAATTTTAAATGAATTTAATTGACATTGTCTATAGTTTGTTTATTATTTGTTTATGATTACTAATTTCGAGAACCGGCATAGGGTTTGAAAAAGAGTGTTCAAATGAAAATCACTTTCACAGCTATATTGGTGGGCGGAACGATAAATCGTCACAAGGTAATTGCAAACACTTTCTTTTTGGGTGAAATGCCCCTGCTACGGTGGTGTGCGGTCGACCCTCATCAAGGTGGCAAAGTGGGAGCAAAAGGTGGCATCCAGATACAACCGCGAATACCTTGCAGCGGTTAGAGACTAAGCTAAGGAGGAGCACATGAAAACCAATTCAAATAAGGTTACCCCTGACGATAAAGCGATCGTTGCAGTCGATCCGAACAAGATTCCTGAAACACTGCCTATATTGCCGTTAGCCAAGCAGGTTGCTTTTCCGACCCTGAACATGTCACTCGCCGTGCCGCTAAAGTCCATGGCGTTGCTCGAAAAAGCGATGAAGGGCAACGGTCTGATTGGCATTGTCGGGGCCAACAGATCGGCCGCTGAGGTTCAGCTTCCCGGGGAGGTATTTGAAACCGGAACCGTGGTGCGGGTACTTTACGTCACCCGGGCCCCTGACAATACGATCCTGGTCGTTGTCAACGGATTGAAACGCTTCCGCATTGCGCAGTGGATACCCGGCGACAGCAATTTGAAAGCGGCAATCGAATTGGCGCCGGAGATCTTGGAAAATGACTCGGAAACCCAGGCCCTGCATCGCAATGTCCGCGTTCTGACCCGGGATGTGTTTAAGCTGTCACTTGAAGTTCCGGATGAGGCCATCGCTAAACTGGCGGGCATTCAGGACCCTTTGAATTTGGCCTATATCGCTGCCGCATTTAGCGAAATCGGTTTTGAGAATCGACAGGAACTGTTGGAAGAAGATAGCCTTAAGGCCAAGTTATATGGCCTGATGACCCATCTTACTCGTGAGAAGGAAGTTTTGGATCTGGGGCAAAAAATCAAATCCGATGCCCGGGAGAAAATGAACAAGACCCAGAGAGACTATTACCTGCGGCAGCAGCTCAAGGCAATCAGGGAAGAACTTGGTGAGACCGGCGAAAACGAGTCCGAACCCGATAACTACCGGCAGAGAATTGCCGAGGCGGAAATGACTGAGGAAGCCCGCCAACAGGCTACGAAAGAACTGGACCGATTCGAGGAGATGTCACCCCAATCTGCCGAATATAGTATTGTGAAAGGCTATCTCGACTGGCTACTGGATCTGCCATGGAACCGCACCAGCGAAGACCAGACCGATATCAACGCAGCCCGTAGGGTTCTCGATGAAGATCACTACGGCCTGCGCGAGGTCAAGGAACGGGTCGTTGAGTACCTGGCAGTGCGCAACCTGCTGGCCATCCGCGGAGTCGGCCAATCTGAAGATACAAAAAGCGAGGTGACCAACGCCACCGGTGTGATCCTGTGCTTTGCCGGTCCGCCGGGCGTCGGCAAGACTTCCCTGGGTCAGAGCATCGCCCGGGCCATGGGCCGCCAATTTACCCGGATGAGTCTGGGCGGGGTTCGCGATGAAGCCGAGATACGCGGCCACCGGCGGACCTACATCGGGGCCATGCCGGGTAGGATCATTCAGGCCGTCAAACGCGCCGGAACCCGCAATCCGGTTTTCATGCTGGACGAGGTGGATAAAATCAGTCGGGACTGGCGCGGCGATCCCAGCAGCGCCCTGTTGGAGGTGCTGGACCCCGGGCAAAACTCAGCGTTTCGCGATCACTACCTGGATGTCGATTTTGATTTGAGCGACGTTGTTTTTATCGCTACCGCCAACCAATTGGAGACCATCCCGGCTCCCCTGCGGGATCGCATGGAAGTCATTCAGCTGGATGGATATACCGAACTGGAGAAAATTGAAATCGCCAGACGACACCTGGTGCCGAGGCAGCTGACAGGCCATGGTCTCAACGACAGTGATGTGACCTTCATGGACGAGGCCCTGCGAAAAATTATTGGAGAATACACCCGGGAAGCCGGCGTCCGCCAGCTGGAGCGGCTTATCGGTGCAATTGGTCGCAAGTCGATTGTAAAGCTGACGGCCGGTACATGGGAACATGTCATGGTTACCCCCGAACAAGTCGCCAAATACTTAAAAAGAGAAAAGTTCGAAAGCGAGCTTTCCGAGGCAATCGAGCTCCCGGGTATCGCCACCGGGCTGGCAGTGACCAGCGTGGGGGGAGACATTCTGTTTGTGGAAGCCACCCGCATGGACGGCAACGGAAACCTGACCGTAACCGGCCAGCTCGGCGATGTCATGCAGGAGAGCGCCAGAATAGCCTACAGCTATGTTCGTTCAAAGACCGGATTTCCGGCCATCGACCCGGCAACTTTTAAAACAACTGAGGTTCATCTGCATGTACCGGCCGGCGCGATTCCCAAAGACGGCCCGTCGGCCGGCGTCGCCATGGTATTGGCGTTGGCCGGATTGTTCAGCAATCGTCTCGTGCGAAGCAATGTGGGTATGACCGGAGAGGTAACGCTGCGCGGACGAGTGCTGGCGGTGGGCGGCATAAAAATGAAGGTGCTGGCCGCCCATCGTGCCGGCCTCACAACTGTGATCCTGCCGAAACGCAACCGCAAGGACCTTGAAGATGTTCCGGCTGAGGTCCGTCAAGCAATGGAGTTCATCCTGGTGGATCACATCGATGAGGCGATCGAGGCCGGCTTAATTTCGGCAGATGCCGGTTTAAATTCAGGCGAAGCCGCCAAGAACCGGCCGATTGATCAACCGCATGCAGGAATGCCGGCCCTGACGGCCTCTCCGGCGCAAGTTGTGGAAGTCCGGCTTTAGTAGATATAAGCGCGTCCAAGCCAAAAACCGGTATCGTGCCAGTGAAAGAGAGGCTTTCGGCTTTCGCCGTTGGAGGCATACCTCAATCCCTTAAAACTGGCATGTCATCCCGCGAAGCGGGGGCTTTCGGTGCGCGAGGAAAGCCATCAAATTTCGGAGCTCTGAACGGTAAAGAATCCGAGCCCATAGGGCCCGGCTTTGGTCCACCCCGGAGGGGTGATGAAGGTCGCAACTTTTACGATTAGTGTTCAGATCCGCCGGAGGAAGACTGAAATGATGGAATGCTGGGTTTAGTGCGCTGGGAACTATTTTTATAAGGATGGCACGGATCCGCTCGTAGAATCAGACCGTCATCCGCTTTGTATTTTCAATGTTCCATTATTCCACCATTCCATTGTTCCATTCAGAGTCTAAGATAAACTACATCGCTTTAGGCTGAAATCAAAGCCGGGTCCTCTGAGCCTGGATCTTTGCTTGCATTATTTTGCTGTTCAGATACCCCGATGTCAATTGAGGATTGATTTAATCCTTAGAATTTCTTATGACTATCCTGGAATGTATTGCAATTTGCGAAAGTACCGGCAATGCCAATGGCCGGCTGTATACCGCGAAACGTTTCCAAAACCGGTAGACAACCTGGAAAGAAGCACGAATTCAAATCAAACATTGACGGAGGTGAAACTTGATTCATCAATTTGAAACGATCATCGTCGGATCTGGTGGATCGGGTCTGTATGCGGCCCTGGAAGCCAGTAAACGGTCGCAAACGGCCGTGATATCAAAACTGTTTCCGATTCGAAGTCACACTGGAGCGGCCCAGGGCGGCATCGGCGCGGCGCTTGGAAATGTGGAGGAAGACAAGCCGGAATGGCACGCCTTTGACACCGTCAAAGGCGGCGATTACCTGGTAGACCAGCAGGCCGCCAAGATATTGGCCGAAGAAGCCATTCAGGCGGTTTACGATCTGGAAAACAGGGGATTGCCCTTCAACCGGACACCGGAGGGACGCATCGACCAGCGCCGCTTTGGCGGTCACACCCGCAATTTTGGCGAGGGGCCCGTGCGCCGGGCCTGCTATGCTGCTGATCGCACCGGTCATATGATTCTGCAGACACTTTATCAACAATGCATCAAAAACGATGTGTCTTTTTATGACGAATTTCAGGTCATCGATTTAATTCTGGATGACAATCTTTGTCAGGGAGTCGTTGCGGTGGAGCTGGCCACGGGCGAGCTGCATATTTTTGCCGCCAAAGCGGTCCTGATGGCCACGGGCGGCTTTGGACGCATTTTCAAGATCACATCCAATGCCCATGCCAACACCGGCGATGGACCGGCGATATGCGCCCGGCGCGGCATCCCGCTGGAGGACATGGAATTTTTTCAATTTCATCCCACCGGAATCGAGGGTCTGGGCATTTTAATCTCCGAAGCGGTGCGGGGCGAGGGCGGCATTCTGCGCAACCGGGACGGGCAGCGTTTTATGGAGCACTATTCACCCACCCTGTTGGATTTGGCCCCGCGCGATATCGTCGCCCGATCAATATTAACGGAAATCAGGGCCGGTAAGGGTATCCGGGGCGACCGCAAAATCGATGACTACGTTCACCTGGATGCCACTCATTTGGGCAAGGAGGTCCTGCAAACCAAACTTCCGGACATCACCAGTTTCTGCCAGACCTACCTGGGAATCGATCCGGCCGACAGCCCCATACCGGTGCTGCCCACGGCCCACTATGCCATGGGTGGCATCCCGACTGATGATTACGGGCGGGTGATTAAAGACGGCCAGGGAACCATCGTGCAAGGGTTGTATGCCGCCGGGGAATGCGCCTGCGTGTCGGTGCATGGTGCCAACCGGCTGGGAACCAACAGCCTGCTGGACCTGGTGGTCTTCGGTCGGCGAGCCGGCCAACACATCGGCGACTACGTCAAAGCCGTCGAACTTCCGTCCGTCAGCCAGAATGCGGCGGATACAGCCCGGCGGTGGATTGAACAGCTGACCGACGGCCAGACCGGGCCCCATGGCGGACATATCATGGAGGAAATGCAGGTCGCGATGATGGAAAAAATCGGTATTTACCGCAGCGCGGCGGACATGCAGGCCGCCGTAGATCAGGTTCAGGACCTGCTGAAACGCTATCAGCAAGTGCGGGTCCAGGATACCGGCCGCGCCTTTAATACCGACCTGCTGGAACTCATCGAGCTGCGCAACTTGTTGGACCTGTCCCTGCTCACCGCGGCCTCGGCCTTAAATCGGCAGGAGAGCAGAGGCGCTCACAGCCGGGAAGATTTTCCTGAACGCGATGATGACAACTGGCTGAAGCATACGCTGGCCTATCTGGAAGAAGACACGGTGCGTATCGAATACAAAACGGTCGATACATCCATTTGGGAACCCAAACCGCGGACTTATTGATATATAAGGATATGACCATGAATATTACGCTTAAGATAAAACGCTATAACCCCGAAAGTGATGAAAAGCCTTATTTTCAGGACTACACGGTCGATGCCGACCCGAATGACCGGCTGCTGGATGCATTGATGTATATCAAGCGTTTTCAGGACGGCACCCTGGGATTCCGCAAGAGCTGTGCGCACGGGGTATGCGGCTCCGATGCGATGCGAATCAATGGTAAAGACGGTCTGGCATGCAAGACTTTGATCAAAGACGTCGCCGCCCAGGATGGCGACGCGATAACCGTTGAGCCGCTGCAGTATTTCCCCGTGCAGCGCGATCTGATTGTCGATCAGTCAGATTTCTTCAACAAATACCGGGCCGTCAAGCCGTATCTCATCAATGAAGATTTGCCTGAAGAAAAAGAGTACATCCAATCCCAAGAGGAACGGATGATCTTCGACGACACAACCAACTGCATTTTATGCGCTTCGTGCTATTCCGCCTGCCCGATTCCAGAAGGCCATCCGGACTTCCTGGGGCCGGCCGCCATCGCCCAGGCTTACCGGTTTTTGGCGGACACCCGCGACAACGGGCTCGAGGAGCGTCTGCCGACGCTGGATCACCCGGATGGCGTTTGGCCCTGCAAAAACCACTTCAAGTGCACCCAAAGCTGCCCAAGATCCATCCTGATCACCAAGCGCATCAATCAAACCAAAAAATTGATTGAAAAGCATAAACAAAAAAGTGGCGAAGAGTAAAGATAGGCGCTCAGCAAACCCGGCTTTGGTCCATCTCGGAGGGGTGATTAAGGTGGCAACCACTACCAACAATGTTCAGGTTGCCCCGCTTACGCTTCGCTTCAGACGGGATCGTAGACAGGTGTCGGGTGTCAGTTGTCAGCGCGGCCTCTGGCCTGAAAAGCGGCCAGTCTGATCTATAAAAAAACTTAAAGCATTTACCGCAGAGCTCGCAGAGAACGCTGAGAAAGGGTATTTCAAATATTCTCTGCGTCGCTCTGCGCGCTCTGCGGTGAATAATTACAATGATGAAGTGAGGACATAGCCGTGCAAAAAGTTTTGGTCACCGGAGCCACCGGGTTCATTGGCATCGAGGTATCCAGGCAGCTGGCGGAGCTGGGTGTGCGGCCCCGGCTGATGGTCAGGCGCCCGGTGCGCGGCTTGATGCTGAGAAACCTGGACGCTGAAATTATGCAGGCCGATATACGCAGCCTCGCTAGCCTGCACCGTATTTTGCAAGGGATCGATACGGTGATCCACCTCGGCGCCCGCGCAGCATTCGAACCCTATCCGCGGCTGCACCCGTCCATCGTCAAAGGTTCCCTCAATCTCATGCAGGCCGCGATTGAAGAGGGGGTCGACACCTTTGTGTACGGCGGTAGTTTGCTGGCATACCGGGATACCACCCAACCCATCGATCAGGAAACAGATCCCGCGCCGATGTCCGGATACGGCCGGGCCAAGCTGGAGGCTGAGCTGAGCCTTGAAAAATTGGCGACTAAAGCCGGCGTCAGGTTTACCTCCCTGCGGCTGCCGCATGTCTACGGAGCACACAGTCTGCTGTTTGACCAGGTTCGGCATGGCAAGGTCTATTTCCCGGGAAAAGGTGATAACCCGTTTGCGCATCTGCACGTGTTCGACGCGGCCCGGGCTTTGATACAGGCTGCCGAAAACGGTCGGCCGGGCCTGTGGGTGGTGGCTGACGATCAGACGTGCACCTGGAATGAATATTTTGAGACAATCAAAACCTACTACCCCCGCCTGCGGGTGACCCACGTGCCACAAGCAGTCTCTTATCTGGGAACGCGAGTGTTGGACATCCTGTTTGGATTAACCGCCCAGCCGAACCCCTACCCCAGCGGAGCCGTATCGTGCTGGAATTTGCGTTTGCCCGTCATCGCGGGAACGATCTACCAAACGGTTGGACTGGAGCCCAGGTTTCCGACCATTCACGAGGGTGTGCCGGCGGTTTTAGATGACTCAATTTCCTTTTACTGGTTACCGTCCAACCTTGATCGCCTTTAACTCTAACTTTAATTCCCAACCCGGCGAAGACGGAAACGAAGACTGAAGATGTACTGAAATTCTTATTGCAAATCACTGTGGCACATTATTAACGCCAAATCATTTGGGAATGATTCATGTTCTACAGACCCAAAAAGCCCCGCCATCTCACGGTCGCGGGGCTTTGTTAAAATGTAGATATTTTTCAGGTATTCGTATTAGTCAAGAACTTCGGCAACCGCCCGGGCGCAGTCACTGACGACCTCATCCGGCCCGTTTAACTTAATGGTAAGGTTGTCGAAATCCACCTCCTCGATTAAGCAGCCTTCTGATTCGGCTGCTTGTTTTACCAGATTGACGATGATGTTTTCACTGGACATACTTGTCATTTAAAGTCACCTCCCTTGACAGGCGATTTGAACACCAACCACCAGAAACTCGGATGAGATTTAACGCTGCAGCTCGGATTCTAAAATCTCCTCCATTTGTAGTTGACGAGAACGCCAAACATTGTTTTCATTGGCGAAGTTTTCAATGTTGAGATTTGTCAGATGGGCCACCACTTGCATGTCTTCAGCAGCCGAGTCTTCCTTCCCCATCTTGGTGAGTAAGGTCGCCCGGCTGTAGTAGGCCGCGCCGTAATCCGGGTCAATGTCGATGGCCTTGTCGAAATCTTTCAGGGCTTGCTCATTGGATCCTGTCATCTCCCGGGCAAGCCCCCTTAAATGGTGGGCTTTGGCATGATTGGGATCCAGTTCAAGAACCCGATTAAAATCGCTGATGGCGCGGTTGGGTTGATTCATTTTCAGGTATACCGAGCCCCGCGCCAGTGCAGCGAGCCGGTCGGCGGGATCGGTTTTGAGTATTTCATTGAGCAAATCAATGCTCATGCCGAGTTTGTTTTTCATCAGATTCGACATGGCATTGGTGAACAAATCTTTATTGCGGTTGTTTTTATCCATGGTATCCTCCAGATTGGCATCTGATTTAGATGCGTTTTGTTGACAAAAAATAAATTTATTTATAATTAGACAAAAATAAGACATACTCTACAATCAGTCAATGCTCATTACAATAAAGGGTATCAATTTTTCGTAGTAAAAAATTTAACCAATTGATTTATATTAATATAAAACCAACATTAAAATACTTCCGTAAATTATAGACAATTTATAGACAAATCAACTTTTGATCAGTAAAGATCCGGGCTCAGAGGACCCGGATTTGATTTCACACCAGCTTCCGGCTCGCAGAGCAGAGCCTACAGCTCGGAGAGAGGCGTGGAGTTTACCTTATAATCCCTATGGAATAATGGAATGATGGAATAATGGAATATTGGGAATCGAAAGCGGATGCGGTCTGATTTTATAAACTGATCCGTGCCATCGTTATAAAATTAGACCCCATTCCACTATACCCAGCATTCCAACATTCCAGTATTCCATCATTCCGCTCCCGCTTGCAGCAGATTCACGGCATAGCCGAGGGGCTCTGACCTGGCCCAGCTTCCGGCCCCGCCTCCGGCTCGTAGACCCGAGCCCTACGGGTCGGAGAGTAGGGCCTACAGCCCGGAGGGAGGACCAGGTTTTCTGCGACAAAATAAAAAAATTGGATCAATATCATCGTCCTGTTTGATTCCGATGAACAGTGTGTGTTAAATATGGATTAAAGATTGAAGGGGAAGTTGACTAGTTGTTGATTTGAGTCAGGTTAACTTTTTATCTGAAGCGATACCGGGGTTTGGTTCCCAACACTTCATACTGATTGGGTACGGGGTGATTGGAGTGAAGAAAGAAGACAACCATGAAAACATTATGCGGCACCCTATCTCACAGTTTAGTCCCAAATTTACTGCTTGCACTCCTGCACTGGATCATCCAGTGCTGTCGCGGTCCGGGATTGGCACTGGTAATTATGATGTCGACGCTGCCGGTTGCGTCTTTGGCGAATACAACGGCCAAGCCGATAAAATTCGAGTATGTGTTCGACATCGGCGGCGAGCCGGGCTTCGCCATAATTCAGGATCGGGATGGCTTTCTGTGGTTCAGCTCTTTTTACAACGGCATGCTGCGCTTTGACGGCTCCAGCAAATGGATGATCCGCGAAGGGCCGGCTGGCATTTCCAGCGACTTTGTCACCCAGTTGTTCGAAGATCGTGACGGCACTATCTGGGCCGGCACCAATTATGGTCTCAATCGCTACAACAAACGCACGAATACCATCAGCCGGTTTCTTAAAGACCCAACCCGGCCTGAATCAAGTCTGGCGGGCAATGTCTTCAACCTTTCCTCGCGGACGATCATTCAGGATCGCCGGGGTTATCTGTGGTTCGGCACCCAATCCGGCCTGTCCCGCTACGATTCGGAGGCCGGCCGTTTCAAGAACTATCAACACGACCCTGCCGACCCCTACTCTTTGTCCGACAACGATATCTTCGGCCTGTTCGAAGACGGCCGGGGGTTCATCTGGGTGGCGACAAAAAACCACGGTGTCAATCGATTCGATCCGGCAACCGGGCGCTTTACCCGCTTTGCCCATGACCCGGATGATCCCGCCAGCTTGCCGAACAACGCCATCCAGTCCGTCGTCCAGGACCGTGAAGGACACCTCTGGTTTGCTACCCGTGAAGCCGGCCTGATCCGCCGGGACCGCGACAGTGGGCGTTTCAAGCATTTCGAACACGACCCGGATGACCCCGCCAGCCTGCCCCGCATGAGCATCTGGGATCTCGTGCTGTTGAACAGCGGGGAAATTGCCCTGATCAGCGACTCTTCCGCCGTCGGCCTGGTGCTGTTCGAACCCAAAACGGGCACCCATCGCCAGTACCGCCAAAAGCCGGGCGACCCCTTCAGTCTTTCCACCGACACGGTGCACGGGATATTTGAGGATCGTGACGGCACATTGTGGATCATGCACAACAACGGCAAAGTGGACAAGGCCGACCCCCGCGGACGGAAGTTTACCCTCTATCGTCACAATCCGCTGGATGCGCGCAGCCTGGCCAGCGATGCGGCGGTGCCCGTTTATCAGGACCGCCATGGCCGGATCTGGGTGGGCCACTTCGGTTCGGGTTTGGACCGGTACAATCCCGACACCGACGATTTCACAAACTACAAGCCTGATTCCAAAGACCCGACCAGTCTGCCACATGGCTATCCCGCCGGGTTTTTCGAAACCCACCGCGGCGAGTTCATCGTCTCGACCGCCGCCGGCATGGTCTATTTCGATCCTTTCAAAGGGGTGGTAACGGAAAAGATCACGGACGATACCTGGTTCTACACCATAATCGCAGACACCGAGGACCCGGATGTCATTTGGGCCGTGGGCTGGGAGCAGAGCCTGAATCGCTTTAATCTGCGCACCCGGGAACGCCGGGTCTTTCGCCACGATCCCCAGGATCCGGACAGTTTTGCAGCCGTCACGGCGGTGCGCTTCATCCGTGATCGCGAGGACGCCGACATATTCTGGATCGCCACCTGGGGCGGTGGATTGGAAAAGTTTGATCGACGGCGGGAAGCCTTTACGCATCACCAACACGATCCGGACGACCCGCAAAGCATCAGCTCCAACACCGTATACGATGTCATGGAAGATTCCCGGGGCAATCTCTGGGTCAGCACCGACAAGGGCCTCAACCAATTCGACAAGCTGACCGGCAAGTTCAAACGCTTCGACAAGAGCGTCGGATTCGACGCCAAGATCGTCCACAATATATTGGAGGACCGCAGCGGCCGCTTGTGGATGGGAACCAATATCGGTCTCGTGACATTCGACATCGACCGCCAGAGAGTTGTCAAAGTATAGAGCCTGCGCATAAACTTAAAATTGATCAGAATAAATTACAAAATTGTAGGTCCAACATTTTAAATTTGGTCAATGTTCTTTGAAAAATTGGTTAAAGCAGCAATCTGCTGTGCTTCAGGTTA
>Ga0209743_1000456_pt1 | contig 12906 bp, 11 predicted proteins | sample OlaalgELextract2_FD_187378 | JGI IMG/M metagenome (GOLD analysis project Ga0209743, IMG submission 187378) | Olavius algarvensis symbiont microbial communities from Tuscany, Italy - Type G ELBA extract 2 (SPAdes) (version 2) | ecosystem: Host-associated > Annelida > Digestive system >...
TTTTGTTAATGATTTTATAAAATACTATAATATATTGAGAGTCTATTGTCCGTAGCTATGTACGTAATCAGAATAGATTCTTAAAAAATTACGTCTATCGTTCACTGTAGAACTTTGGACTCTCAAGTTAATATGCAATGCTTAGGATATAATTAAGTGTACTTGGACAAGGAGGCAACATGAAAACACAAGCCATAAACAGACTGTACCTGATAAAAATGGCTACCGGAATTACCGCGATGCTTTTTGTTTTATCATTGGGATTGAATCAACTCGCTTATGGCGCGGGCTCACCTGCGAGCAGATCCAGCTCAAAATCGGAAACGGCTGCTCAAAAACGGGAGCGCGCCAATGAGTATTTCGAAGAGGGCCAAAAACTCCAGGAAAAATGGAATTATCAGCAGGCTGCCAAAAAATATAAACGCGCCATAAAGATAGACCGCACCTACGCCGAAGCCTACAGCAATTTGGGATACTGCTATCGGAAAATGGGAAATTTTGATGAAGCCGTACGCTGCTATAAAAACGCGATCAAACTGAAGCCGGAACTGGCTGAAGCGCATGAATACCTGGGTGAAACCTATGCCGAAATGGGAAAATTCGATCTGGCGGAAAAAGAGCTGGCGATCCTGCAGAAACTCGGGTCGGACCAGGCCCAGAAACTGGCGGATTTTATTGAAAAGTTGAAGAAGCAGCAAAGCTAGTTATTTCGCATGAAATCAGCGGAGCTGATTTCATATTGATTTAACGTTGCAAATGTGTAAATAAATTAGGCCCTAATTCCGGCAGCGGGATTGGGGTTTAATTTATTTTTGTCGCAGAAAACCTGGTCCTCTGGGCCAGGTCAGAGCCAATCGGCTATGCCGAGAATCTGCTGCAAGCGGGAGCGGAATGATGGAATACTGGAATGTTGGAATGCTGGGTTTAGTGGACTGGGATCTATTTTTATAAGGATGGCACGGATCAGTTTGTAAAATCAGACCGTCATCCGCTTTGTATCCCCAATATTCCATTATTCCATCATTCCATTATTCCTTTGGGATTCTAAGGTAAACTCCACCCCTCTGGGGTGAACTCAAAGCCGGGTCCTCTGGGCCCGGATCTTTACTTTAACAACCGTGTTGTATCCGGACAAAGGAGGGAATGAGAATGCCGATTGCCGATAAGATGGTCAAAATGGTTGATAACGCATCCATGATTAGAAAGATGTTTGAAGAAGGCGCTCAGCTCAAAGCGCAGCACGGACCTGAGAATGTATATGATTTCTCCCTTGGCAATCCGGATGTGCCGTCCCCACCCGAGTTCAAGAAAGTTCTCAGGGAGTTGGCCGGCGATGACTCCTTAAATCACGGGTATATGCCGAGCCCGGGACACCCCCATGTGCGCCAGGCAGTCGCCGATTATATGAGCTCAGAACATAGCGTCGAATTTACATCTGATTTGATCATTATGACGGTTGGTGCAGCCGGTGCTTTAAACGATATTCTCAAAGCATTGATAAACCCCGGCGAGGAAATATTAACGCCTTCACCGTACTTTGTCGGCTATGATCAATATTCCTTCATTGCCGGCGCCATGCTAAAAACCGCGCCGAGTGACGACAATTTTCATCTTGATTTGAGTGCCATCAAGACGGCGATTAGCGAAAAAACCCGGGTGATGCTGATCAATTCACCCAACAATCCCACCGGGGCCATCTATTCGGCCCAAGAGTTGGCCGATTTAGCGAAGGTCTTGGATCAGGCCAGCAGGAAGTTCGGCAGACGAATTTATCTTGTTTCGGATGAACCCTACCGCAAGATTGCATATGATATGGCCGTGCCATCCGTTTTTCAGGCCTACCCCCATACCATTATCGTCAGTTCTTATTCCAAAGAATTGTCACTGGCCGGCGAACGTATTGGCTATCTGGTCATTCACCCGGATGCCGAAGACGCCGGCCTTGTATACGGGGCCGCAGCGGTTGCCAATACCATGTACTGTGTCAACGCACCCAGCTTGATACAACAGGCCATCGCCCGGCTGCAGGGTATTACGGTGGATGTTTCGATTTACCGCCGTCGCCGCGATATGCTTTGTCAGGGCCTGGCAGAGGCCGGCTATGATTTCAAGGTCCCTGAAGGCGCATTTTATCTTTTCCCCAAAAGCCCGATCCCGGATGATATTGAATTTATAAACCGTTTGAAAGCGGAATTGATTCTGGCGGTACCGGGAACCGGGTTCGGTGCGCCGGGCTACTTCCGTCTGTCCTATGCCGTCCCGGATGCAACTATTGCCGGTTCATTTGAAGGCTTCAAACGGGCGCTGGAAGGATTTTAGCCGGGCTGGTAAGCGCTCAGCGGGCTTATTCAAACAATAAACATGTTGCCAGAAAATGAAGTGTTCAGTTTTCAGGATTCCGTTATGCCTTCCTGAAACCTAAACCCAATGAACTCCGTTATGGCTGCCCATCAGAGGACATTTTTCCCCAATATCGTCTCGGAGAATTCTTAGGCGCTTAGAGGGCGATGACCGAATTTTCGCTGTCCCCGAAGGGGGTCGGCACAAATTTGTCGGCATCACCATCATTTTGCCAGTTGCGATTATCCAACAAATAACGAAACTGGTATGCCCTGCCTTTTTCCAAATTCAGGGTCGCCGTAAACGCTCCCTTTTTTAGCTTTTTCATAGGCGTGGAGAAAAAATCCCAACTGTTGAATTCTCCGACGACATGCGCGGTTTCGGCTGATTTTCCGATTTCTTCAGGGATCCGGAAAGTAACTTTGCAAACGGGTTTGCTTTTTAGATATTGTTTTTTGATGCTCATAATACCATCCTCCTAGAATTCTATCTGATAACAAAGACGGGTCACTTCGAAATTTGTAATATTAGACCGTTTCTATAATAAGTCAAGATACTTGACCAAATTCTAACCTTCATCTAATTCGTTTAGTTTCAGCAAATTTCAAAATCAGCTTGCCCACCGTCTGTCCGGACTCCAGCGCCCGGTGAGCATCGGCAACCTGCTCAAAGGGAAATTCCTGCAGAGCCGGTGCTTTGATATTACCTTCTTCGACCCACTTGATGAGATCCGCCATGGCTTCTGCCAGCAAATCCTGACGGTGAAACAGATAGGAGAGGTTAAAGGCGATCAGGCTTTTGTTGTCTTGGGTCATATTCAAGGGATTGAACCTCGGAACCCGTAAATATTCAAAGACCAGTTTGAAATAATTGGCAATGCCGGCCCGGGTCGACAACATGGAGTGGAATCCGTAGCACACCAGCTTGCCGCTGGATGCCAGGTGGCGGTAGCTCTGCTTCAATGTGGCCGGGCCATTGGCGTCAAACACCACATCAAATCCGCCCGGACAGGCCTGGGTGGCTCTGGTCCACAGGTCTTCCCGGCTTTTGTCAATGACGCAATCCGCCCCAAGTGCCAGCACCGGGTCGACCTTGTGACTCGAGCCGACCACGGCGGTTATCCGGCAGCCGGCGATTTTACCCAGCTGCACCAGGGCCCCGCCGACCCCGCCGGCAGCGGAATGCACCAGAATCTGCATGCCGGCCCGCAGCGCCATATTTTGAAACAAACCGTGATAGGCTGTCAGAAACACGGCCGGGAAGGCGGCCCATTGCCCGGCTGTAAATTTCGAGTTTGGGGCCACCGGATAAATTTGATTGGCCGTGACGCACAGGTGCGAAGCATAGGCGCCAAATCGCGTCAGGCCGAAGACGGCCGCATCTGGGGCAAATCCGGACACATCCCGGCCGCATTGCAACACGTTTCCCGCAAATTCAAAGCCCGGCGTAATGGGCCAACCGACAAATTCCTTGGCGGATTTGTAAAGCCCCAGGCGAATGAAAATATCGGCAAAGTTCACCCCGGCCGCACACACCTCGACCAGAACCTCATTATCTTTGGGAACGGGTGCGCTGCATTCAATAATTTTTAGCCGATGGTAGCCTCCGGGGCGCTCAATGATGATTTTTTTCATCTGGAATGTCCACGATCTCAGAATCCGGCAATTCCGCACCAAGGCTGAATAAACCATCGGAAACCATTAATGCCGGGCTGCCATGCCAGGGTTGGCTCAGGGCCAAGGCCTTCTCCGTATCTCCGATATGAATGACATCGTCGAGCCGGCCCTGGCGCCACGCTTCCTCCAGCTTAACGGCATCCTGCCAGAGACAGCGGGCATACCGGCGCAGGTCCGCCAAATGGCCCGGGGTCAATAATCTTGGCCGCAGGGGGATTGGAATCGGACCCAGCAGATAGGTGAAGCCCATACGGCTGGCCTGGCGGTGGACCTCTTCCTGGATCTGCGCAATAGCCTCATACCCCAGCTTCTGCAGCGCCCGGTTGACTTTATCGACCGCCCGCCTGGGGGACAGGTCGCTTTTAAGGATAGCCAATGACTGCACACCGCCACCGGAGCCCACGTTGGTCGGAACCCCGCCAAACCGGGCCAGAAATCCCTGCAGCCCTTCGTCGGTAATGAAACAGCGAAAATCCGTCTGCCAAACCTTAGAAACCAGAGTGCGCTGCTCCAGCATGGGCCAGATGGTTTGCTCGGACCACAATCCCAGCGGCACGAGTTGCTGGACAATATAATTGCCGGCATTCAAGGCGGCCTGAATATGCTTGTTGATGCGCTTATTCAGATATCCCACAAAGATGCCATGCCCGGAATATCCATGGGCAGGTTTCAACACCAGATCCGGCCAATTCTCGGCCGTCCAGTCGACCAGATCGTCAATTCGCTCCCCTTGGGGACCCGTTGTGCGGCGCCGGAAAAATTGCCGGGTCCAGGGTGTGTGCTTGGGGGTTTCTTGACTTAGCGTTAGACGGGACTCGTCCGCTAGAACTTCGAAAAGGCCTTTGGCCCCCAGTGGTTCCATTCCCTTGGGATTGACCAGAATCCCTTGTTTGATAGCTTCTTCAATCGGTTTGATGTCTTCATCTTTTCCGATATTAACCAGGGTATCCAGGTTAAAATCCATGAAGATCACCGTGGCCTCTGTCCCTTTGCAAAACACCTTGCCGTTTTTCAGGCTGAGGTGACCCGGGCCTGCCAAAGAGGCCTTTACGCCGTCGCTCGAATTTAGGTAATCTACGAAGTTCTTATTTTCCAGCACAACATCCAGGGTTTCCGTCTCAGCGAGCAGCACGGCATGGACGGGGTTGGCGCCGTGGCGATTTTTGTGGGCGTTCAGCAGCATGCGGGCAAAGCCGGGAACCGCATTTATCTGAGGATGCTCAAAATCAACTTCTACCCCCACTTCCACATTGCGTTGAACCAAGTCCCATGCCATTTTTCCAAGAATCTGGGCCATCCGCTGGTATTCCCAACCACCGGGACTGCCCATGTTCCACTCGCCATGATAGCCTTTAACAGTTTTCATATACGTTCCTGATTAATGAAGAGTTTTCACGGCTTTCTTCGAAAATATCGATTACCCGGTCATACTCACTTTTGCCGCTCAATGCGATCCCACACATAAAAGGGCTTCAACTTTAGACTAAAATACTAGGACAAGTAATCATTTACTTGGGTGATGTCAAAAATTGGTAATATAACCAGAACTGTATGTCAAAGACCTAACAAAGTAATCCAACCCCCTTTCTTTCATAAAATTAGGCCTTAAATTTATAGATCCTCCCAGGACGATATTAAGTGAATATTCTATATCTATATTTCTTTTAGATATCACCTTAATTTTACACATTTTACTATTCGCATTGGAAAGAATCCCATCAAAGTTGTCTATAGGATGCGAACAGGGCAATAAAAAAGTCAGGTATTTATCGTGGGGATGTGAGGTGCACTGAATTAAAGAAATTGACAAGTTGAAGAATATGCAGACTGAGATGGCGCTACGTATAAATTTAATAGAAAATGCGAAGCATAAATTAATTAATCCGCCAAAGCTTCGATCGATCGTTTTCCTTCGATCTCGTCGGATATTCCAACATCTCGAATAAACTGATTTTCAGGGTGGATTAATTATATGAAGCGCAATATTATCCTTCTATCGCTAAGCCAGGCATCACTAATCACCGGCACCTCGACCTTGCTGACTTCTTCTGCGATAGTGGGTCTGGCTTTAGCCGGCCATAAATCCCTGGCAACCATGCCGCTGGCGCTGTTGTTTTTAGCCCAGATGGCGACTACGATTCCCGCGTCCTTTTATATGGCAAAAGTGGGCCGCCGCCTGGGCTTTATGACCAGTTCCCTGTTTGGCCTGGCCGGCGCTGTGATTATGACCGGAGCCGTGGTCAAAGCCAATTTCAGTCTGTTTTGCCTGGGCACGACCTTGATCGGGGTGTTTAATGGATTCGGGCAGTATTACCGGTTTACCGCCGCTGAGGTGGTACCGGATGATTATCGCAGCCGCGCCATTTCCTACGTCCTGGTCGGCGGCGTTATCGCCGCCTTTGTTGGGCCGAATCTGGCCAATTGGTCCAGGCACTTGCTGTCCGCAGAGTTCGCAGGCAGTTATGCCTGTCTGGTTGGGCTTTATCTGCTGGCTTTCGGCTTTGCATCCTTGCTTCAAATTCCCAAGCCGGCAGCCGCCGCCAGGTCAACCAGCGGACGGCCATTGAGTATTATCGCAGGGCAGCCGGCCTATCTGGTGGCTGTCGCCAGCGCTATGGTCGGCTACGGGATCATGAATTTCATCATGATCGCCACCCCGCTGGCCATGCACGGATATGCTCATGCATTTTCGGATACGGCTTTTGTCATTCAGTGGCATATACTCGGGATGTTCGTCCCGTCGTTTTTTACCGGGCATTTGATCCGTCGCTTCGGCACGACCAACATCATACTGACCGGAATACTGCTGCTGGGATTGTGTGTCTGGATCAATTTCAGCGGGACAACCGTCACCCATTTTTGGAGTGCCTTGGTTCTGCTGGGGCTCGGTTGGAATTTTCTGTTTGTCGGCGCCACTACATTACTAACTGAAACTTATGCGCCGGAAGAAAAGGCCAAAGCCCAGGCCCTGAATGATTTTATTGTGTTCGGCACCGTCACTCTGACGTCATTCAGCTCCGGTGCCGTCCAGCACGCCCTGGGATGGCAGACCATCAATTTGGCGGTCATTCCCTTCCTGGTGCTGGTGACGATTGCCAATCTGTGGCTGCGAAACACCCGGCGGGCGGCGCTCTCCAATTAAGGACCTTGAGCTTGCATGGCAATGAATGAAACGTATGAGATAACATTCACTAATAATTCTCGTGCAAAGGCGCTAAGACGCCAAGATTTATTAAATGCTTTACCTTTGCGCGATTTGCGGCATTACGAGATAAAAATTTTATCAAACGAGTCGCGTTTACGCATAGACCGCAAAAACTTTAAATTTGAAACCTAAATCAATTAAATGTCGCATTACTAAAATAAGAATAAAGGAGCAACTAATGGCTGAATTAGTAAGTAAGGAAATTCGTTTGAAAAACCGCCCGGTCGGATTGCCCGGCGAAAGTGACTTTGAGCTGGCCGAAGTGGCCATTGGAGAAGTCGGCGACGGTGAAGTGCTGGTTCAAAATATTTACATGTCGGTCGATCCGTACATGCGCGGGCGCATGTATGACCGCAAGAGCTATGTGCCGCCGTTTCAACTGGACCAGCCTCTGGATGGCGGTTGTGTCGGGAGGGTAGTCGAATCAAAAAATGAGAAGTATAAGGCCGGTGACTTTGTATTCGGTATGCTGGGGTGGCGGGAATACTTCATCTCCGACGGCACCGGTCTCATGGCGATCGACCCGAAGATTGCCCCGGTCCAGGCCTTTCTGGGCACGGTTGGGATGCCGGGCCTTACAGCCTACTACGGTTTGCTTGAAATCGGCCAACCCAAAGCAGGCGAGACGGTATTTGTCTCGGCGGCTTCAGGAGCGGTAGGGGCGATTGTCTGCCAGATCGCCAAGATCAAGGGCTGCTATGTTGTCGGCAGTGCGGGTTCCGACGAGAAGGTTTCCTGGCTTTTGGAAGAGGCTGGGGTGGATGCCGCCTTCAACTACAAGAAAACAGATGACATCATTGCTGAAGTCGGGAAAAAATGTCCCAAAGGTATCGACGTCTACTATGAAAATGTCGGCGGCGTACATCTGGAAGCGGCCCTGGAGCATATGAACAAATTCGGCCGCATTGTCATGTGCGGCATGATCGACATGTACAATGCCACTGACCCGGTACCGGGCCCTCCGAACCTGGCTTATATAATCGGCAAGCAGCTGACCATGCAGGGTTTTATTGTCTCCGATCACTTTGATATGCTAATGCAATTTTACGCGGACTTGGGAAAATGGATTGGCGAAGGTAAAATCAAATGGAAAGAAACCGTCATTGAAGGCATTGAAAATGCACCCCGGGCGTTTATTGGCCTTTTCAAGGGCGAAAATTTCGGTAAAATGCTCGTTAAAATTGGCGATTAGCAAGGGCAGGATTTATCACCGCCCGCTAAAATTAAATAACCAGGGACGGGCGCGGCCTCCGGCTAAAGGACAGCCGGTCTGATCGGAAAAAAAACTGATGAACGTCGAACATCGAACGTCCAACATCGAACATCGAATAATGTATTCTGCTTGTCGTGAGTCTTTTGTCGAACGGTCTATTTAAAAGGACCGAGCGAAGCGACATCCATCATTCGTCAATCGACATTCGTCATTCGTCATTCATAAGAGCGTCATGAAAGCGAGTGCCATGGGAATGAAGCTTGCATTTGTTGCCATATCAGGCCTTATTCTTTCGATAACTCCCTTGTTCGTAAAAGCGTCCTCGAGCGGCATAGAGCCGGAGGGCAGGCGGCAGTTTTTTAGCAGGCCCGGCACCGCGTCTTCTGCTGAAGATGGGATCGACGATTTTTTAAAGATTCAATCACAGAATCATTCTTTGCGCTGGTATTTTAAGGATACCCCAGGCGAACTCAAGGGGGTCGCCCTGGTGATTCACGGCCTCAATCTGCGGCCCGACAAGATGCAGTCGATAATCTCGGATTTGAGAGGCTCCGGCATAGATGTCCTGAGATTATCCCTGCGCGGGCATGGTGAGAACTATTCCCGCCGCAAGGGCATCGATGAGGACCAGGCACGCCTGGAAGCGTTCAAAAACGTATCCTATCAACTGTGGTTGAACGAAGCCTACCTGGCCTATTTGCAGCTTAAGGCCCGGGGTGCGGCCAAGAAGGTTCCGCTCTTTCTGACGGCATTTTCTTTGGGCGGTTTGATCGGGTTAGACCTGTTCGCATCCCAAGGGGATGTGAAGTTTGACAAGCTGATCCTATTTGCGCCGGCCATCAGACTGCGCGCGGTCGTTTATCTCGAAAGGGTGATGGCGCCTTTCCCGCGCCTGGTTATACCGACCTTTGCCCCCGAAGCTTACCTGGCCAACAAGAAAGGCACCCCCATTGCCGCTTATAACGCATTGTTTGACAGCCTGGACCGCTTCAACCGAAACGCAGATCAGAAGCTGAATGTTCCCACCCTGGTATTTATCGATGAACAGGACGAATTCATTCCTCTGAGCAAACTAAAAAAACTCGTTCAAGCAAAGAAATGGGATCGGTGGCGGTTTTACATTGTCGAAAAGGATAAGACGGCTGAAGACGAGCATTTTTATCATCACATCATCGATGCATCCTCAACCGGGAAAACAGTCTGGCGGGATATGATGAAAGCCGTTGGTGACCATCTGCTGGATCGGAATTCACTCTAGTGAGACTACTAATAGCCCGTCACAATATCTCTTCCAGCGCTTCGACCCGTTTAATTCCCAAATCTGCCAGCCGATTCATATGCTTTTTATCAAAAGAGGCCAGATATTCGATATTGTTTCTTAACGCACTGCTCGCGACGACGGCATCTGTAAAATCAATATTTTTATCCAGATATATTGACAGGGCTTCCGGCAAGACCTCACCGTTGAATACAAGAACACCGGATGTTCGATATAAATTGGTGATCTTTTCTGAAATCACGTCTTTTTCAAGACCGTAAAAAGAATCCATTACCCATACCATTTCACAAATGACAATCAGATCCGTGACCAACAAGATCGATCCCTCTTTGGCGGCCTTCACCATTTTTTTTGCTTTTGAAGCCTGGGCTGGAACATCATCGAGATAAAAGCGAAGGAGAAAATTGGTATCAAAAAATACTTTTTTCATTTTAGAATTTTTTCGGCTATCTTTTTTCTGATCGATTTCCTGATTTCTTCAAGATCCTTGGAGAGCCTACGTTCTTTCAGGAAGCCAAAATCTGCGAGCATGTCCTTTTTGGCCGGCTTTATCAGAATCCCGACGGACGTATCTTCGTATGTAATTTTATCCCCTGGATACAATTTCAGTTTTTCTCTTATCTCGGCCGGAATGGTAACCTGCCCTTTTGGGGTAATGGTATAAGTTTTCATTTTACCTCTATATTAAGTATTACTTATTCCTAAAAATATTAATAATCAATAAAAATGTCAAATGCTATCTATGTTATCAATTTGAGACAATTTAAATAGGTCAAAATCGATAGCGTCAAGATATTGTCGATTCAAGCTCCCCACCTTCATAATCCTGAAAACAAAATGGCTTTTTTCAATTAATCAGTCTTGCCTCACATATGAAAAAATCATTGCACTGCTTTTTGCCGCAGATAGCAGCTAAATCAATTTTTAATAGTATAAGTTACACTTGGAGCCTTGAGCTGCGGTCAATTCTCAAAACCACTGCCTTCAATAGCAGGTCCAATGAGGGTTTCGCCCAAACGAAATTTTACATTAACAGGCCGGTTTAATGGAAATCCAGGGTGGCGGCAATTTTCCCTGATCAATTGGCATAGATATTGCTATCTACAGATACAGAAAACTACATAGCTATTTATTGCAAGAGTCAAAGCTTGAGCGGGTGGAACCAGCGGGTATTTGCAAGCTTTGCATCGTAAAAATCTCAATTATACGTTAGGTCAATTCTTAGTAGGAGGTAATCACCGTGCAGTTAAACGACGTATGTTTTTGTAAGCGGGATATAATTTCCGTCTGCACAGCCGGAGGCCGGGAGCAGCAAAAAAATTGCCGTTTCTATCAACAATCAACCCATAAGAGCGCCTGTATGTATTTTGTGTTTGAATCATACTGTGACTGCGTCGACGCGCAACGTGACACCCAATTCCAGTATGTTGCCTGAATCGAATGACTCAGGAATTTGAACTCGGAAACGCAAAAGATTCCTGAAGCAAATAGTATTACCCTAATTGAGTTAAAAACCAATTGGGAGTTGTTCATTATCGGTTATTGGTCAATGGTTTAAAAAGAATGAGATCTGTTCCTATGTCTCACTGATGCTAGAAATATAAGATCAAGCTATCAACCAATTCTAATAACTAATAACCAATAACGAATAACACCTAAATGAGCGCTTTCTGCTCATTTAGAGTTTTACTCCTTCCAATCCGCCGGGGATGTCAGTTGGCCCAACAGCGCCCGTCTGATCCAATCCAGGCCCTGGGTTGCCAGCCAGCGGTAGATGTAATCGGCCTCCCGATAATTGCGGCCGACTTTGGTCAGATGCTTATCGCCCGGTCCCCAAATGGCAATGTAAGTCGAATTGTCCTTGAATGGGCCGATCAGGGCAATTCCCATGCCGTTGGACGGAGCAGCGTATTTTGCCAGACCCATGGTAAGCGCGTGGTAATCCCCGTTCCGGTCATCCGCCTGAGATGCCAGCCCGGCCTTTTCCAGGGCGGCCGACACGTCAATCGAGTGCAGATCGGTCGGGATCAGGTGGCCGAATCCAGCTTCGATCAGATCCCGGGTCAGTAGACCCCTCGTAAGGGAGTCGACGACGCCCAGTTTTAAATTCTTCTCTGACAACAGCTGCCCGATCACCTCCGGTACCGTTTCTTTTTCCACACCGTAAATAGCGACCCCCAGCCGCTGCCGCACTTGTTTTTCAAGGGAATCAATCAGGGCGTCGGCTTGGGCCTCCGTGTCGGCCTTGGCCGTGATGCGGACATCGGTCTGTCCGGCATGGGCGGCCAATCCAATGGTCGGATTGGAAGTCGTCATCAAATCACCGATGGCCCGATCGACATTGCTTTCACCCACGGCACAGGTTCGCAGGATTCGAATCTTGGTGACCTTAGCCCCGCCCATTCTTTCGCCTAACAGCGGAAGCACCGTGTTATTCATCATATAGTCCAGCTCGCGCGGTACACCGGGCAGGGAAATGATAAAACCGCGCCCTTGAACATCTTCACTGAGAAAGCATGGGGCCGTGCCGGCCGGGTTGGTCAGCGGCTGGGCGCCTTGCGGTATGTATGCCTGGCGCTTGTTGTTTTCAGCCATCACGCGGCCGAAGCTGCGGAAACGTTCCGCAATCTGGGCTTCCAGTTCGGCACTGTAAACCAATTTGCGGCCGGTGGCATTGGCCACGGCCTGGCGGGTCATATCATCAACCGTCGGTCCGATCCCGCCCGAGGTAATGATCACATCCGAGCGGTCCAGGGCAAGGTTGAGGACTTCCGTGATGCGCACTTCGTTATCACCCACCGTTGTTTTATAATAAATATCAAGACCGATTTCGCGCAAGGCTTTGGCCAATCGGTTGGCATTCGTATCGACGAGCTCTCCCAGCAGCAGCTCCGTTCCGATCATCACAATTTCTGCATGCATATTAGGTCTCCAAAATTCTAAACATTTTCTTCTGTGAATTATATCATCAAATCATGAGAATTGATTAAATATCACATCAAGCCACAAGTCTAAACTTGGCAAGGTGATACTCGACAAGTCTTAACTTGGCAAGTCTTAACTTGCTATAGAGCCTGCGCATAAACTTAAAATTGATCAGAATAAATTACAAAATTGTAGGTCCAACATTTTAAATTTGGTCAATGTTCTTTGAAAAATTGGTTAAAGCAGCAATCTGCTGTGCTTCAGGTTA
>Ga0209743_1000457_pt1 | contig 12871 bp, 10 predicted proteins | sample OlaalgELextract2_FD_187378 | JGI IMG/M metagenome (GOLD analysis project Ga0209743, IMG submission 187378) | Olavius algarvensis symbiont microbial communities from Tuscany, Italy - Type G ELBA extract 2 (SPAdes) (version 2) | ecosystem: Host-associated > Annelida > Digestive system >...
TAACCTGAAGCACAGCAGATTGCTGCTTTAACCAATTTTTCAAAGAACATTGACCAAATTTAAAATGTTGGACCTACAATTTTGTAATTTATTCTGATCAATTTTAAGTTTATGCGCAGGCTCTATATTGTAAAGACGGCTGTTGCTCAGATTTTACCAAGTCAATCAACTGCCACTTGTCATTAACTTTTAGCTTCAACGAATGCATTCTTCGGTATAGTATGCTGGTGATGCCATGGTGTGTTAAACGCTTTCGGATATGGCCATATTCTTTTTCAAGAAGATCTTTTCCGATGTCGCGCAAAAAATGGAAGTGACAAATGAAGTCCAAAGTGTTTGGAAAGACTTTGCCAACCGCCTTTATTATACCTGCTGACATATCATGAACCAATGCCAGTGGCTGACCAAACAAATCTTTGATGTCATGCAAAAATGGTATGATCGTATCGGATTTTTCGCTGCGCATTTTTACATTGCCTAAAACGATTTGCATGATTGAATCAACCCCACACATCAACAAGGGACTGTCTTCTTCATAGGTTGCATCTAAATGAAGAATATAGCCCCCGTTTGATGACATTGCATTTTTTATACGAGCGGCGCTGTTTCGGTGTGCCAGCGTTAAATAGGCGATAAATTTTTTGCCCAAATAAGCAATTTCTGATGCACTGATATGAATGTTTTTTCGGGATAACTGCTCGACAATGACTAGATCCGGCAAATGATGCAAAAAGATTGCATTACCCACGTAAACCAGCACATCGTATCCAAAATTGCATGATGGCGCAACTAAACGACACAGCTGTTTGGATCGATAGCTCCGGCCACAATTTTTGCATACTTTTACCGTCTCGCGCGCCTTGAAGATGCCGATTTGCAAGGTGATAACTTTGCGAGGTTCTGTTTTGAGAACATATAGCGGCAACAGGTCGTTGTGACAGTGGGTATCTTCTGGGTAAAAATCAAATTTCGGCGGTTTGTTAAACAGAAAAGATCCGCTAATTTTGTTCTCAATTTTTTCCCGGTAATAGCAAAGGCATTTCAAAAAGTTGAATCCGGCGTTTTTTTTATACTCAGACCGTGATAGCTAAACAAATTTTCAATACGCTCAGAAGATATCCGATAATTGTTCTTTTGTAAATTCAGCGCAAGTTGATCAATGCTTAGATGAGGATTCTTAATCGTTTCCACCAAAATCGCTATGGCCTCGATATCGGAAGGCAGCTTAATGGCTCTTGTCATAGCGGCTCGCAACTGTTTTTGATGAAGGTAATCTTTTTGTCTATCGGAAAAATAGACAAATCGCCCCTGTATTTTCTCCCGCTTTAAATCCGCATGCTTTTGCCTAGACGAAAGAAAAGAACGAACAGAGATTCCCAACAGATCAGAGGCCTCAGCCGCATCTAATCCGGCTCTTGAATGGCTTACCAAAGCGATAATTGTATTTTTCAAATTGCCGTGTTGAGAAAATCGTACTTGGCGGTATTCCCACAGACCATGGGAATCAAAGTCAGGGATGCCAGCTAAGGTGTAGTATCGGCCATTCTTATTGTAGCTAGTAATTGCCTGCCAAAGTTTTAATCGTCTTCGGGCTGTTTTAATCGAACTGTTTAAAAGAGAAGCCAGGTTTTCAATGACGATTATTTTTTTTTGATGAATAGCTCTGATAGCTTTTTTGTCGATATCTATTGGCACCAGTCCCTCCTTTTGTCCAAGTATGAATAATTTACATCAAAATAACATACATACTTGGACACTGTCAGGGGCGACCTGAAAATGTATTTTATTTGGCGGTTTGAAAATGTTTTATTAATCGTTTGTATTTTCTTTTCTAAGTTGTATTTTCTTCTCCAAGATTAAATTTAAAAATTCTTCTTCCATCTTCTTTCTTTTTTCTTTTCCCATTTTATTCCGAAAGTTTAATCAGCCCTTTTTCCGATAACATTGGCTATCAGGAGGAGCATCGCCAATGGCAGAAAACAAAAAGAAAAAGTGATGTAATTGCAGCAAGTTGTTCAGACCGGACCCTCGCAATGCTACCCGGCAAAAATATTGCTCCAAATCCCAATGCCGCAAAGCCAGCAAAGCCGCCAGTCAGCAGCGTTGGCTGCAAAAACCGGAGAACCAAAACCACTTTCGCGGAGCCGAAAACGTTTTACGGGTTCAGCAGTGGCGCGAGGCCAATCCGGGATACTGGCGCAGAAATCGGAAAACTAAGCAAGATGCGTTACAAGATCCCTTAAATTCACAACCTACCGAAAATAATGACAATAATATCCATTTTACGCACGATGCGTTACAAGATTTCTTGATCGCACAACCACCTGTTTTACTTGGATTAATTGCCAATTTTACCGGAACTGCGTTACAAGATTCCATTGCAATGACCTTCCAACGTTTGCAAAAATTGGGGCAGGATATTGTCAACAATTCAACCCACAGCAAAGGAGGTCATCATGGTAGCCAAGATTCCAATCGCAGCCCATCGGATCCGAAAAGTCCCCAGCCATTTCAGTTGGATCGATCACCGCCTGGTCCGGGATCGGCATATCGAAAACTGTAGTCACGCAGCCGCCGCACTGTATCTTTTTTTGGTCACCGTTGGTGATGCAAAAGGGATGAGTTATTACGGCGACAAATCAATCATCAAGTATCTGTGCATGGATCAAAACACACTGGATGATGCCAGAGCCAATTTGGTTCGCATTGGGCTGATTGCCTGGCAACAACCACTTTATCAGGTGTTGGCTTTGGACAAGCCCAAACCCAAAATACAACAACCACGCTCAAACATGGACAATGCGCTTTGTCTGGGTGACATCTTCAAAATGGCCAGCGAGGGCACATCATGATCGATTATGAAACCTTTGTGAAAATCAAAGTCTACAACGATCAACACGGCCTTAAGTGCCGTCAGATCGCAAGACAGTTGAACCTTGATCATCGCAAGGTTGAAAAATGGCTCGATCAAAAGCAGTACCAGCAAAGAAAATCAGCTCAACGTGCCAGCAAGCTTGATCCATTCAAAGCTCAAATCCTACGAATGTTGGAAAACCATCCTTACTCGGCAACTCAGATCTTCCAGCGGATCAAAGAAGACGCCTTTGACGGTGGCTATACCATTGTCAAAGAATATGTGCGAAAGGTCAGGCCGCCAAAGATCAAAGCGTTTTTAAAGCTGTCGTTTGCCCCCGGTGAATGTGCTCAGGTCGATTGGGGATCCTATGGGTCGGTCACTGTCGGAGAAACCAGACGAAGACTGAGCTTTTTTGTCATGGTACTTTGCTACAGCCGTATGATGTATGTGGAGTTTACCGTCAGCCAGACCATGGAACATTTTTTGGGCTGCCATCAAAATGCATTTGAATTCTTTGGTGCAGTCCCCGGTAAGGTCATGGTAGATAACCTCAAATCAGCCGTGCTCAAACGCATTGTGGGAAAAGATCCCGTCTTCAACCCCAAATACCTTGATTTTGCCAACCACCACGGCTTCACCATTGTGCCCTGTGCCGTTGGAAAGGGTAATGAAAAGGGCCGTGTGGAAAACGGTGTTGGCTATGTCAAAAAAAACTTTCTGGCCGGCCTTGATATCCCGGATTTTAATGCGCTCAACCCGGCGGCCATCCATTGGCTGAACACCGTGGCAAACGTTCGGGTTCACGGCGAAACCGGTAAAAGGCCGCTGGACAGGTTGCAGCGAGAATGCCAATCCATGACTCAACTGCCGCCATATCCTTACGACATTGCCACCATCGACCCCGTCAGGGCATCCAGGCAGTTCCGGGTGGCGGTGGACGGCAACCGCTACAGTGTGCCTGCAGAATATGCCGGTGCTGCGTTATCACTAAAGCTATATCCGGACCGGCTGTGTATCTATCATCGGGAAAAACTTGTTGCCCGGCATGTGCGAAGTTACGACAGGCGAAAGGATTTTGAACTGCCCGATCACCCCAAAGCGCTTTTGGCCCAGCGCAAAAAAGCCAGGGACCAGAAAATCTTCATGCGCTTTGTCTCCCTGTCCGATAAGGCCGATGCTTACTACCGACAACTTGAACAGCGCCGAATGAATCCGCTTCACCATATCCGACAAATTGTTGCCCTAAGCGAAATCTACGGCGATCAATCCGTGCAACGGGCCATTGAGGATGCCTTCGCCTTCCAGGCGTTTTCTTGCGAATACATCGCCAATCTGCTCGAACAGAGGGCCCGTAAGCTGCCCGAACCCGGTGCTTTGCACCTTACCCGCAGACAAGATCTGTTGGAAATTACCGTCGAAAAACCGGATATGGAAATTTACAGCAAATCTTTAAAAAAATCTGAGGAAAACTCATAATGACTACCGCCGATCATACCAAAACCGGACTGGATGAACATCTCAGCTACCTCAAACTCGTTTATATGTGTGAAAATTATGAATCTCTGGCAAAAAAGGCCGTACAAAAACAATGGACCCATGTCAACTACCTGACTGAATTGACCACTGCTGAAGCGAACCAAAAAAAGGATCGCGCAACCACACGGCGTATCCGTGCCGCTCGCTTTCCTCAGATCAATACCCTTGAGCAGTTCAAGTGGTCATGGCCCAAAACGATCAACCAGCTTCAAGTAAAAAACCTGTTCAGACTCAGCTCCATCGAGCAAAAAAGTAATGTGATTTTCCTTGGCGGCGTCGGATTGGGAAAAACCCACTTGGCCACCGCTCTCGGCTACCATGCCTGCCTACAGGGTCATACCGTTTTGTTTTGCTCCGCGGTTGATGCCATCAATAACCTGGCAGCTGCACAATCTGCCGGACGTCTGAAACAGGAGTTGAGAAAATAGCACAAACCGGCGCTGGTGATATTGGATGAGCTGGGATACTTGCCCATCGACAAAACCGGAGCGGATCTGCTCTTCCAAATCATTAGCCACCGCTATGAACAAGGATCTTTGATCATTACCACAAATCGTGTCTTCAAGGATTGGCCGGAAATCTTTAACAACGACAGCACTCTGACTTCAGCACTGCTTGACCGACTGCTGCATCACACTGAAACTGTCGTCATCGAGGGCAAAAGCTATCGCATGAAAGAGACTATCGAGAGTTAATTTTGATTTAACGTCGCCGGTAATGAAATAGCGCCGGCGGCTAACTTTTATGAGTCTAAATCTACCACATTTTTAAACCGCCACTTTTATGGCATTATCACGGCGCCGCTAACAGACACAAAAAAGTGCAGATTATTAACTATTTTGAATTGTTAAAGATTCTTTAATCCAACGACATTTTGTGATAATAGCGATTTAGAGTCACTTTTATGACATATTCTCTGCAAACTTAATAATTTCGAGTGACCCGACCCCAGGCGTAACTCTCGCTCCGACCAAATCTAATTACAATTAATACGGGTTAACTATTCGATTCTCCCGTCTTATTTTGGTTTTTTTTACTCCGATGGGAAATTTATGGTGAAATATTTTCATCTCAACTAGTCTTGCAATGCAATTAACCAGGATGCCTCTGGAATATTTATTCAATATTTTCAGTGAACTATGATGGGTTCCCTCAAATGCGCTTGACACGCATTCAAGAGCGCTTTCGGTGAACCACCAGATAGACAATTGCAACAATAACTATAGGGCGTTATCTAAATGCTATAGACTTTTTTTGAATTACGGATTCGTAGTTTGTGGCTGTCACAAAAAAGATGATTAAAACAGGTACCACAATTAAGTTACAGTGATACAATTTCTATGAGTTATCATCCACCTCCCTTCCATTGACGTTCACAATGATTCCACGTTTTTTTCCATGCTTGCTTCGAATATAGGGAAAATTTAAGCAAAAACCCTTTCGTATAGACCCTCTATTCCGGGACATTTTTTGAAAAGTCCTTGAATTATAAGGGTTCGCACGATTTAATCAAAATATGTAGTCGCAGAATAAAATGGCCCATATTATCAAAATCCTTCTAAATAGTCATAAAAATAGAGGTTGACAAGCTCGTTTTTATATAATAATGTAGTCTAATAAAAGGAAAGGCTGCATTATGCATTTAAGCTACAGCTTCTCAACCTACAAAGGTAAAAAATATAAATCTTATGCCATTGCCGAATCTTATCGGGAAGGCAAAAAGGTAAAAAAACGAACCATTTGGCCTATTGGTAAGCTTACTGATCAGCAGGCAGATCAGATTAAGCTGGTCTTAAAAGTCGCCAAAGGACAAGACCAAGTCATTACACAGCTAAAGGATATTGTAGTCAAAGACAGCAAAGCCTATCTGGATATCGCGGTGGTCAACGAGTTGTGGAATTATTGGCAGTTGGATCAGGCGTTTGATTTTGAAATCTCTGACAGCCCGCTGTCAACACCGCTTTTGGCGAAAATATTAACGATTAATCGATGTACCGACCCGTGCTCTCATTATTCGGTACCTAAATGGGCTAAACAAAATGCTTTAGCCCAAGTACTCAATAACGAGCTGGTCGATTTAAATGATGATAAGATCTATTATGAGCTGGATAAGATTCATCAAAACCATTTTGCCATTGAAAACTACCTTTTTAAACAGACGTATTTAAAAAATTCAGCTTCCTATCAATACATCGATTATGATCTGAGTACCTCCTACTTTGTTGGCTATAGCTGCAAATTGTCCGCCTTTGGTAAAGGCAAAATCGAATGCCGAGGCCGACGCCAGGTACTATTGGGAGTTTTAATCAACAATGAGGGATACCCCTTTAAGTGGGACGTATTTCCCGGTAACAGAGCTGAAGTCAAAACACTTAAAACAAATATCAATGCTTGCAAAACACGCTTTAAGTTAAGCGGTGCCAATGTCACACTGGTCTTTGATCGTGGGATCATCTCCGATGACAATGCCCAATTGATTAAAGATGCCAAGATGAAATACATCTCAGCGTTAGACCGCAATCAGATTGCTGGTTGTGGTGTCGATTTAAGGCCATTTAAAAAAATATCCAGCGATGATGTAACTGCAAAGCCTAACGGATTTAAAAAATATGATGATCAGCTTTATTTCCATGACCACGGCAAAATCGACGATAAACGATTTATCGTCGGCTTTAATCCGGCTTTGTTTGTCGAGGACCGCAAAACCCGTAAAGAGAAGATTGACTTTTTTGAAGCCTATCTGAAAAATGAAAATAAAGATCTAAAACATGCCCAACGGGACAGAAAACGTCAGGCGACTGAAGCACGCGTAATTAACGAGTTAAAACGACTTAAGATTAAAAAATACTATGAGGATCCAGTCCTGTATCCGCTTGTTGTGAAAAAACAGTTAAAGAACGGCACCGTAAAAAGCGTTGAAAGCTTTAGAGTCCAGGTAAATAAAAAGGCCAATATCATTGCTGCCGACAAACTGCTGGACGGTGTCTGTGTTTTTATTACTAACCATATCGAAAAACAGGGACGCGGGTATAAAATTAATCCCAGCAAGGTCATACGCGCATACCGCAATAAAACAAAGATTGAAGATGTATTTAAAAACGTGAAGTCATTTCTTAAAATCAGACCATTTTTTGTAAACACGGAAAAACATGTCAAAGCAGTTTATACGATCTGTATACTCGCTTACTTTTTGAACAAATTTCTCGCAAATCAAAGAAAGAGTACCGGTGAAAAAGATTATCTAAATTCTAAAGAACTCTATGCGCCGTTTAAGAACATCGACTTTGTAACACTTTTCGATCCCATATCCGGCCAGAATGTTAAAAAGTCCGTGGAACTGCCCGAGGAGACAAAAAATGTTTTAGAAAAAATTGGAATGTCTCATGTTTTCTCAGGTCAATAAAAATAAGGCCTTGGCAGAGAGTGTAGTCTCAGAAACAAATCCCATAACCGTTTGATATAATTTATTTATCTTTTTTGAGTCCGGAACCTGGGATAGACGGCACGTTTTACGATGCCTTTACAGCAAAGTGAATATGGTCGCCATGATCGTCCAGTGTGCTCGCACCATAATTGTGCCGGGCTCCGAGATCGTAATTCCACTTGTTTCGATCGGTCTGACCTGCTATGGCGGCGTCAAATATGATCTCGTCAATTTCCAACTCCGTTACTTTTGTGTTGGTGGCGACTTCCGGCAGCAGTGACGCTGCAATTTCCTCGTTTCCTATATCGACGGCACGTCCGGTGCCGTGGTGCCCTTGTGTGCGAATCAGGGAACTGATCCGGATCTTGGTGCTGACCGTTTTCGACAATTCAAGTACCAGTTTTTGAAGCTTGTCGGTGACTTTGACATCGCCGCTGTTCTCTTTCAAAAGCTGTTTCTTCAGCCCATCCGTATCGAAAATTATCTTGCCGCTGTCAATCTGATCTTTCAGTTGCTGATTCAGGGATGAAAGAAAGATCTTTTGTTCATCCGACAACTCACGATCCTTTGGCAACAGGCCGGACGGGACATTGGCCGGCACTTCCGGGTACGTTCCCGGTATCTGGGAAAATGGGATGTCGGGTATCTCCCAGTTTGGGGCACCCTCTTCACCTCTTCTGTACACCGAATAGTTGAGGGGGCACTCGTAATGCCCTGGCTCGCCCATGTCTATTGTCGGGTGCTGACCGTCAACATACTTGACCATTGCCGGACCGGGAACGTCGCTCAAAACCAGTTGGTCGGCGATACGATCGTTGGGTACGTAGAATCCGTCGCAGTCCCAATTGTCCGGTGTCGTCCGGCCATTGGGCAGAAAATACAGGGAGTTGTCAAACCGGCTGCTTTGCCGCCGGGGTCCGTATACTAACAGGCCCTCACCGCTATTGTTCGTGAGTTTTCCGGGTGGCATGGCGAGCAGTTCTCTCAGTTCAAGTCGTATTGAGTCGTTACCCTTGTAAAACCGATGCCGGCCGATGCCGCTGTGTACCCCTTTTTCGAAGTCCACCGTGCCGACCTCGATGCCGGTCCCTTTTGCCGATATCATTAGGCCATTGCCGAGATGGAGTCCGGCATGCCCGTTTTCGCCGGGGGGCGAAGGAAAGGCCACGACCTCGCCCAGTGCCGGTGGCGGCGTGGCGATATCGCGGGCCCGAGAAAGATTTCGCAGACCGCTAGCCGTGCTTGCCAGCACATTTGCCGTTGGCGGCCATTTGTTGCCATTGCTTTCTTCTATCGCGTGAAACCCGGCGCGTGCCGTATTCACCAGTGCCAGCCCGAGCCCTGCACCGTGAGCATAGCCGTCAACGACCAATTTATTGCACTTCCATGAATTCTTCGGGAAAAAGGTAACGCTTTTCTCCTTTTGTGGGGACTTGCTCGCATACCGGTACTCGTCCCTTGAATCGACGTCAACATATTGTTCTATCGCCCATTTCAAGGCCCTCAACCTGGCCGGCAGGCCGCCGCTGCGGTGGTTCTGCAAGTCCGCTTTCAACAGACGGATGGCTTCGGCTATTCTCTCCGTCCCGCCCTTTCGATGCTTTTTGGATTCGTCGTCCATAAGCTCCCTCACCGCCACGGTTTGATGCAGCTTGTTCAACAGGGCATCCTCATCCTGGCTCAACGGCCGAATCTCGTCGAATGCCTGAAGTGGGGCAGCAGATAGATCGCCGGGTTTGCGTTTGGGTTGCATCGACGGGATGTCGGCGAACCCGAGATCTCGTGTTCGCTGTGCAACCAGGAGCTCACGAAGCATCTTGTAAATCTCGGCATTGACGGCCATTCCATGCAGGTTGTTGGCCGAATTGGTGATCAACTCCTTGAGATATGTCTCCGGCAGTTGAAACAGGTCGACGTCCGGCGGGAACAGCGCAATCGATTTCGCTACCGCATGGCAAAAGTGGATACAGTTTTTTGTGTAAAGGTTGTAATCCTCGGTTTTCCACCGATCGATCTGTTCCTTCGAGTTTTCGAACGGCCCGCTGTTTACCTTGGCGATCAAACGGGCCGTCAGGCTCGACGGATTGAAATCCTCCGCTTCGTTTCTCAGCTCGCCCGTCACCGAGGAAAACAGGTAACTCAATCCGTCATCCGGGTCCGGATACAGGCCAAAGGCAACCTGTGAACTCATGCTTGTCGCGCTGTCTTCGACTCCCCATGTAACAAAGGCATGTCCGGGTTTTCTGCTCGAGCCCTCGCTGTCACGGGCCGCGAAGACCACATAATAGGTGTTCTCTTCCGACATTGTCCTTAGATCGATTCTTCTAATCATCTCTGACATGATGGATTCCTCCCGATTGTTCTTGTTTTGTCGTAATTTGAAGGGTCTTCGGTTTTCTTCAACCATCTCCCATGAAAAGATCATATGGCCGCGAAACCATGTCGATTCGTGCCGGACCGCTCCAGAACCACATACCGTGCACCTCGTAGGCAAGGGCATCGAGAATGTTGGTGAGACCCGCGCAAGGATGGAGATCGGTGTTCGCCACCGGAATACTCTTCAAATCGTCGTGTATTCTGCATCCAAGTCCGGCATAGCGACCATCCGGATCCAAGAGACCGGCCAGGACTTCCACCAATGCCACACCACTTTCTTTTCCAGGATAAAACCGCTCACCGGTATCCAAGTAGGTTTTGAGTCATATCTCCAGGCTCTTCGCATCCACTGGTGGCGGGAAAGCGGCCAGATCCCCGAGCGTGGACGGCAGCAACCGTATGACCGCGAGCAGGTGCAGCAGGTTTCGGGATAATATGCCTTGGGGTAAAGGCCGCACTGGGCGGTCCTGTTCAACAGCACCTGCCCTTTGGACAGCCCTGCCTGTTGATCGCCATACGGGTGGATCAGTTGTATGGGCATGCGGGACGGGCATGAAAATATGAATTTCGTCTTAATAACCCATTGGAAATGCATATTTTCATGACCGTCCTGCTATTTCTTTTCTCTTATTGCAGAGTCAAATATGCCTTAAAGTCAAATCCATCACGCACTGCCGCAACGATCTGGTCGGCAGATATTCTGGGTTTCAACTCCACAAGCTGAGGGATTTCTCTTTTCTCAGAGCGCTTTGCCAGAAACGTGTCGCCCGATTTTAGGCGTCTCTCCGTTTGTTCTACCCCAGCCGTTATAACAAGTGGGATCCGCACTTGTTAAACCGTCTAATACACCACTCCTTTTGCCATGATGCACCTCCTTTAAGTTATGAGTTCATGGTCTCGGAAATTAATTTTAGGACTGTTGAAATTCCAATTCAGAAATTAGCAGGTTTTTTTAGGCAGTTAACGAACGACAGGGTTTAATCGAATGGAGCCGGTTGGTGCCCGAATCAGGCTGAGATCAGCAAAGAGATTTTTCGGTTCATCACGAGGAGAGCATGCGCTTGAAGCTAATATTGAATCCATTATTAAAATAGAATTTGTTTGTCAAGAAAAATTATATATTCAATGTCAGAAAACTGACTAGGGGTAGAGTTAAGAAATAAGTCGTGGTAGGATTTCTGATTGCTCGGTAACCCACCGAACGTCGGATAGAAGCGCGGCGCACGAAGCGTTATTGATTTCCGCTTGGGGTCGGTTCACCGCAAGATACTGATTGCTTAAATTTTATGTCCACCAAATTGGGGTTTTTGAGGTCTACATCCTCGTTTTTGGCCTCATAAAGCGGGTGGCCCTGGGGTCGGAACACAGCAAAATATTTAAAAATAGATGGGTGTTTCTCAAGAACACCAATATCTTGCTTAAATCTACACAAAACTAGCAATTGGAACAGGGCGCTCTGCTGCAAAGTTCTTGCGATGAAGTTTAATACGCTCAATTTCGTGCAGTGCTTCTGACGTAACATAACTTTCGCCGCAATGTGGGCAGCTAATAACCGGGACATTTTCTATAATAAGCAATTTTTTGCCTTTTCCATAGCTACGCGTAAGTCTACGAACTTTTGCCCCCTTTTTTCCGCAATTATCGCAAATCATAATATTTCCTCCATTCCTGAAAAATTTTGCAATACTTTCGTCATACTGGGGGTGTTGATAGATGGAAAATTTTCCACCTAAACTTATATTACAATGCTAAACATGGAACTATTTTCTGTATTTTCCATGTTTGGTCTATACAGGCCCAAAACATGGAATCTCCATAGAAAATAAATCCTATTCCTCCGCAATGGAGCAGATTCGTTGATTGTAACCATACAAACCCTCAAGGATGGCAGTTGGTTTATTTTCAAAACTATTTCAAAAAGTTACATATAAAATTTGCAAAAATAAATCAATGCCATTTTTGATCGAGTCCGTATTTACCAGTCTTGTATTATTCAGATCAACTTTTGGCTTAAATTACCCGTTTGCAGCGTGACTCGGATTTTTTATTCTGACGTCGGGTATAACGGTGCAGGCAATGATCGCTCAGATATTCGGCGATGGTAGCGAAAATCAGAGGCCTGGCGCCCATTAAATTAAAACATACTATACCATCACATGATTGAATGGTTCTACATTGACGGCTTCTCACCACGCGTTTAAAATCCAAAGATGGGACACGGATCTTCACAGATAATCATGGGTTCAATATAGGGATTCAGGAATTTCGGAATTTAGGAATTGAAGGTAAACGGTTTATATAATTCCTCAATCCCTTAATCTCTCAATTCCTCAATTTGGCGCAATCTGCGTGCATCTGCGAAAATCTGCGTCCAAAATTACGTATTTGTTTTGAATTATCGTCCTTTCAGACTAACAAAAATTGTTAACAATATAGCCCAATATTGTCACCCTTTATTGGGCAATCTTCTCCTTTAAGGCCAAATCCGGCCACCCCAATCCGGTTTGTCAATAAGAGCAGTTACCATTGTGTAATTCAATTTGTCTTTTAATATAGAGTGGACGCATAAACGTAAAAATTCTCATTATATCAGCATGATAAGATAAAATACTACTTGACTTTTTTTGATATAAGTACTACTAAAATCACTCCTTTTATAGGCCTAGTTCCCTAAAACT
>Ga0209743_1000458_pt1 | contig 12869 bp, 9 predicted proteins | sample OlaalgELextract2_FD_187378 | JGI IMG/M metagenome (GOLD analysis project Ga0209743, IMG submission 187378) | Olavius algarvensis symbiont microbial communities from Tuscany, Italy - Type G ELBA extract 2 (SPAdes) (version 2) | ecosystem: Host-associated > Annelida > Digestive system >...
AATTAGCATAGTTGTATATTAAATCAAGCATAATTTTATGATATAGAAGATATTTTCCGCACCATATTTTTTTAGCTTCATCGGCATCTCAAAAATTCGGAATCAGTAAAATCAAAGGGTTAGCCAACCTGTCCTCAAAAATGCATTGATTTTTACGGAACATGTGTTTAATAGGAGATCCATCACAACTATGCGGCCCTGGAATCTCATTTTGGCAAAGATGTTTGGGTTCACCGCAAAGGTGCGACTTCAGCCAAACTGGATGAAACCGGCATTATTCCGGGATCGATGGGAACCTCTTCTTATATTGTCAGGGGCCTCGGGAATATCGAATCCTTTATGTCCTGTTCTCACGGTGCCGGGCGTGTCATGGGCAGAATGCAGGCAACCCGAACGCTGACTCCTGAACAATGCGATAAAGCCATGGATGGTATCGTGTATGACCGTTGGAGTAAAGTCAGACGGGGTAAAACCAAAGGGATGTACGATCTCAGCGAAGCGCCCCAGGCTTATAAGAATATAGATGCAGTCATCGAAGCCGAGCAGGATTTGATCGAGCCGATTGTGAAATTGAGGCCCCTGGGAGTCGTAAAGGGCTAAAATTATCAGGCTGTCCGGGTGTTTCGGCGCTTCAGAAAAAAATGCTGCAAATTGACTGTTGACTTTACTGCATTGTCAGTGTATTGTTGCGCCAAATTGTAAGAAAGAATTTAGTAACTATGCCCATAAATTGCCGACAATATAGTATCAAACCAGAGCGTTTAAGCCGGTCAAACGGTTTGCTCGCAGGCCCATTTCATAAGGCCCTACAGGGGACGGATAGATCTGAATTGTGCCCGGAGGGGCCATGACCTGATACTTTTCCAGCATGATTTTGACGACCCCTTTTGGCAGTCATGCTGAAAGGGGTTTTTAATTTCGGAGGACAGGATCGAAAGCGAAGTAATATGAAAGTAATTGAATCCAAACAAGATATACCGACAGGAAAACTAAGGTATTGCCACGGTGGTAATCCATTGGGCAGAAGTATGTCCTCACTGCTTGATGCAGGATTCGCCGGCGCGACAAATATATTAGGTACGGAGGACCATATGTTCTGACCCCTAAGACCAGTATGCATTGTATAGACCCTTTCGGTTGCCCAAGGCATGCTGAGAGGGTTTTTTTTTGAGTAATTTCATTTTGGGTTAATAAGCGGACCCGTAGCTTAACCGGCAGAGCAGCCGGCTCATAACCGGTATTGTGGAGGTTCGACGCCTTCCGGGTCCACCATGCCCCTGTAGCTCAGCGGAACCAGAGCACCGGACTACGAATCCGGGTTGGCGGAAGTTCGAATCTTTCCAGGGTACCAAATTTGCGGGTGTGTGGCGCAACCGGATCAGCGCGACAGGCTTTTAATCTGTAGGTTGAGGGTTCGAGTCCCTCCGCACCCACCAATTAAAGACTGAGAAGAGATAATGCAGTCAAATATTAGCGCCTGTAGCTAAGCGGATTAGCCAGAGCCTTCTAAGCTCTATTATGCGGGTTCGATTCCCCCCCCAGGCGCCCCAGAGATTGGAGAGATTAGACAGTTGCCAAATCGGTTTTGTGTAAAATGCGATAGACATTATTTGACCACTTTGTAAAGTACTGACTAACAGGCATTTACAAGGATTGAAATTGAATTCGATTTTTGGAATTTTTATGATTCCAGGTTGTCCCGGCTGGGTATCTATTAACCTGATCGTAGCCGTTTTGACGATGGTTTCAAAATAAAAATAGATAGAATACCACAAATCTTCAATCTTCAATCTTCAATTTTCAATTCTGGCTGGTCCGGGTTGGGAAGAGAGCAGGGGAGTCTATAACAAGCAATTTGCGGCGCAGACTTGCCCCGGGGATTTAAACTAGGCGGTGGAAGATGAAGGTCATACTTTTAAACCAGGATTACTCTTATCTTAACAGCATTTCCGTGCGGAGAGCTTTGAAACTGATCGCCAAAGGCAAGGTGAATGTGGAAAAGTACTCGGAGAAGATTATCAGAACCGTTGCCGAAGATATCGCTGTGCCGCTGATTCTCCGTCTAATTTATCTGGTGAGGCAGATTTACCGGAAGGCGGTAACCTGGTCCAAAAAAAACGTAATGGTTCGCGATGACTTCAAGTGTGTCTACTGCGGGGCTAAAAACAACCTTAACATTGACCATGTTATTCCCCAGTCAAAAGGCGGTAGGGACACTTTTGAAAACACGGTAACCTCGTGTGTAAACTGCAATAACCGTAAAGGCAACAGGACGCTGAGAGAGGCAAAGATGTTTTATCAAAGAAGAAACTTCATGCCATATCAGCCGACCGTCATGGAGTTCATTAAGAAGTATCTCGACAGTATCGGCGTTTATGACCTGCTTGTCAGAGAGGGAGTCTATTAAAGCCGAATAATTGCTCACAAGTATCAAGCAACCGGGGGTAGTCGACTGCCGGCGGCGGGCTGGGGCAATGCTGGAGGGGGGTAAGTTGCTGTGAGGTATCCAAGTCGGCATGGAGCCTGACTGTTAATCAGGAAATCGCCGGTTCGAATCCGGCCCTCACAGCCATTTGAACCCGGAATTCATTGTTTGTGCGATGGTGTCGGTAGACTCAATTGGAAGAGCGCCCGGATGTGGCCCGGGTAGTTGGGGGTTCGAATCCCCTCCAACACCCCAAGTGGTTTTGAAAGGGTGGTTTGTACCGCTTTGAGAAAATCGGAGAGTAAGTCAATTGAAGGTTCGAATCCTTCCGCCCCAATAAGGATGCCCTGCTGGTGAAGTCGGCCGATCACGCCAGATTGTCAATCTGGTATCACGTGGTCAAATCCCGTGCTGGGCGCCAATAAACCATTAGGCGGTGTAGCAGAATTGGAATATGCTGCGGGTTAAGAACCCGTATAAATTGTGGGTTCGAATCCCATCATCGGCACCATGCGGGTAAAAAAATAAGCATAAGTTCGATATCTGGATTATACCTGAAAAATTGGTAAATCTGTGATATCCTGAATATATCTTGTATGAAACTAAATTGTTATTGGACAGGATAACAGGATTGCTATTTGTATAGTAGGCAACTATCCTCTTGATCCAGTTAATCCTGTCAAAGAATAAAATAGACAAAATACATTATTCAAAGTTCGATGTTGGACGTTCGATGTTCGACGTTCATTCGTTTCTTTTTCGATTTGACCGGCAGTTTGTTTGGCCGGCGGCAGCGCTGACACCTGAGATATCGTTTATTAAAAAGTCGTCATAGTTAGATAGTCGTGGAGCAAAAACCCGAATAATTCGACTTGTTGGGTTTCGCCCTGTGCAATTGTTCTTTGGCAAGAGCCTGATTATCGTAGGTTGGGTTGAGGTACGAAACCCAACGATATCGAAATGGGCTCTACCCAACCTACCAAAGACCCGACTTTTCGTTCAGGCACTAGATTGAGACAAATAATTGTCATTTCAACCATGAGCTCATTATAGTAGAAATATGGGCGCATAAAAACAAAATATTCTGCAGTAGGTGTTTTTAATTCAGCTTGCAGAAATATCAATTTAAGGGACATAGATGAATCTAATTGTCAAAATGAAATTTGGCGCCCACCTTTACGGGACCGCAACCGCAGACTCGGATGTTGACTACAAGGGCATCTTCATGCCGACCAGAGATGAAGTGCTATTGGGCCGTATCCCAAAATGTCACAGCCATTCAACCGGTCAGGATGATTCCAGGAACACCAAAAATGACATAGATGTCGAGATATACTCGTTCCATTATTTCATCAAGCTTGCCTGCGATGGGCAGACGGTTGCGATGGACATGCTGCATGCACCGGAAGATATGATTTTGCAATCATCCCATATCTGGAAGGCAATAATTGAGAACAGACATAGATTTTATACCCGAAATCTCAAGTCTTTCATTGACTACGCCCGTCGCCAGGCGAGCAAATATGGCATCAAAGGTTCAAGAATAAATGCTGCACTGCAAGTATTGGAATTGTTAAAAAAGGAGGCTCCTGAAAAGAAAATCAGGGAGATTTGGGATGATTTGCCCAGAATTGAGCACTGTTATGATATCGCTCCGGATCCAAACGGCATGAGGCAGTATCAAGTTTGCGGTAAATCAATTCAAGAATCAGCCTCAATCGGGTATGTCATTCCGATTCTTGAAAAGTTTTACAATGATTACGGAAAGCGTGCGAGGTTGGCGGCTGAAAACAAAAACATCGATTGGAAGGCGGTATCTCATGCACTGCGGGCAGCCTATCAAACCAGAGAAATATTGACTGAAAACAACCTTATTTTTCCACTAAAAACGGCACCATACCTTTTGAAAGTAAAGCAAGGCGAGCTTGACTATTTGACCGAAGTTGCCCCGGTGCTGGAATCGTTGATGGCAGAAGTTGAAGAACTATCATTGAGAAGCGCTCTTCCCGCAGCCGTTGATTGGAAGTTCTGGGATCAGTTTATCTGTGACGCGGTTGAGAGTGAATTGTTCTCATAATTTTACGGAAACTCCCAAAATGAAAAAACGAATAATAGAAGAATTAGATGACATTGAAAAAACGCATAATGTTAAAATTATTTATGCCTGTGAGTCCGGCAGTCGTGCATGGGGCTTTGCATCTAAAGACAGTGATTATGATGTTCGTTTTATCTATGCGCACCCTAGCGATTGGTACCTGAGCATAGTTGAAAAAAAGGATGTAATCGAAATACCGGTTAATGAGGAACTCGATGTCAGTGGCTGGGATATTAAAAAGTCTCTTCGGCTATTACGGAAATCCAATTCTCCGCTCCTCGAGTGGTTGTCTTCACCCATTGTGTATAAAAATGTCGCAGCGGCTGTTCGTCCTTTTTATATGCTCTCAAAAAGAGCATTTCTGCCTGAATCATCTTGTCACCATTATTTGTCGATGGCACGAAGCAGTATCGCAAAATTTCAGGATGAACAGGATATTCGGATCAAATCCTATCTGTATGCGGTAAGAACTCTATTGTGCTGTAAATGGATAGTGGAACATATGAAGCAGCCGCCGATGTTAATTCAGGATTTGTTAAATGAATATCTGCCTACGGGAAAAATGCGTAACTTCGTTGATAGTCTAATCGAAGTAAAAGGAAATGATACCGAATTGACCAGAATAGAACGGTCCTCCGGTTTTGAAGGGTATATGAGCGAAGAATTCAGATCTCTTAATGCGAAAACACCAAAAAATCAAGCGAAAATACCGGTAGAGGAATTTGATTCCGTTTTTAAGGATATTTTAGGGCAAATAAATAAATAGAGTCCGGCAACTTAAATGCCTTCTCCAAAAACCAACTGCATGTCATCGTCCGAATAACAGCGTTCCGAGCTGTCGGGATTCATGGCGTCGTTTTCCATCATGCGACGATCATAAGCAGGATCAAGCACCTGGCCGTAGTACTCATGCTGAATCAACAGGTTCATGATTTCGCTCGTGCCGGTCCATATCATACCGAGTCGCGTGTCCCTGAGCGCTCTTTCAAGGGGATAGACATCGGTATATCCAATTCCGCCCATGACCTGCATGGCATTGTTGACAACGTCCCAGGCGATTTCGGTGGTGAATCGTTTGGCTTCGCTGACGAGGCGCCGGACGTTGGGGTAATCTTCATCGACCGCTCTGGCGGCCATATAGCAGAGGCTCCGCGCCGCATCGAGCTGGGTGATGGAATCGGCGATCTTCAAATTGACGGCCTGATATTTTCGGATTTCTTTACCAAACGCCCTTCTTTTGTTTGAATATCGAACCGCCAGGTCCAGGGCGCCCCATACACCCAGGCATCCGGCTGCCGATGTCAGGCGCTCGGGAATCATCATCTGGTTAAAACAGAGCGCACCCCCATGCAGTTCACCCACCAGATTTTCCTGGGGCACCTTCACATCTCGGAAGACCAGTCGGCCGGTGCCGCCTCCCCGGCAACCCATCAGGCCGTAAAGGTACTCAGTCTCGACGCCGGGTCCTTTTTCAACGATCAGAAGGCTGAGGCGGCCATATTTATGGGCTTTGGAGTCAAAATTGGTTTTGCAATAGACCAGAAAAAAATCAGCGCCCTCAGCACCAACCACAAATCGTTTCATGCCGTTTAAAATGAAATGATCCCCTTTAAGTTCGGCCCGGGTCATGGCGCCAAAGAAATCGGAGCCGCCTCGCGGTTCGGTAAGGGCCTCGGCTGCCACCAGCTTTCCTTCAAGGTAAGGCTTCAGGTATTTTTCCTTTTGGGCAGCGGTCCCAAATACATTCAAAGCTTCCCCCACGATGGACGGCATGACAAAAGCGCACCCCAAGGCCATGCCGAGGCATCCGATCTCTTCACCGGCGGCAACCTCGGCCACCCAACTCATTTGACGGCCGCCATATTTTTTGGGAAATCGAATGCCGAATAAGCCTTTTTCGGCTAATTTATGCACAAATTCTCTTGGATAGGTAATTTCGTCGTTGTCCATTTTCCGCAAGAATTCACTGCTGATTTCTTCGCGAACAAACCGACGCACTTCAAGCTTTAGTTCCTGTTCTTCCGGGGAAAGCATGAAATCATACATAGTGTCTCCTTGGATTCGAAAATAGCTGCAAGCGTCAGAAGAAAAAAGGGCACGTTCCGACTGAACGTGCCCTTTTTTAGCCGGATTCACCGATAAATTTACGCCGAACCTGCCGCCGTATACCACCACCTGATGCGTATATGCTTCTTATATTTCGGCTCTAATCGTTATATTTAGCCGACATTCTCCTTTACCACACCTTTTAAATTGTTCAACAGGGACTCTGAAGGGATAACCACCACTTCACGATTGCTTATCGTCGTCGTGTACCGGGGTTTGTCCTGGTGAGCAATATAGGCTTTCCTGAGTTCCTGGCTCAGGTGATTGAGGCGCGTCTCTGAGATGCCTTTTTCTTCTACCAGAGATTTGAAGTTGACGATTTTGTCACGATCCTCGATCCATGCAACCCCAAATTTCTTGGGAGGCTTCCCGATGAAGATATAAACAGAATCTTCAGCCGGCACAACTTCAAGGGGGTCGCTGGTCTCGCCTGCCAATTTTTCAAGTGGGGGTCGTACGGAATCTAACTGCGTGGCAGCCGGGTCTGAAGGATCAAGTGATGGATAATCGCGTTTGCCGCCAAACAGCTTTCCCAATATTGCCATAGCTCCTCCTTCATGGTAGCGGCGAGCCACAGAAAATCGGTAAACAGTATCATCAGCAGTCGCGGTTGGTTAGGGGATAACATGGCGTCGCCTGAATTTCCCCCTTGGCCGAACTGTTGAATGATTCGGTACCACCTATTTGATTCTGTGTCAACCCTGGCTTTTCGAATTTTAAACTTTCAATTTCTGAGGGAAAAAGAAATTTTTAACGTCAATGATTGGAACACCATTGGAAAAGCCGTTCAGCAATCCCGCTGACCCCGAGCGCCTGCTGTCGCCGGACACCTCCGCGGCCCAACATGATTGCCCTCAAGGGCTTGGACATCGCTAAATCAGGCGCAATCCCTTGCCTTTCGTATGTTGAAATAATCTAGACCGATTCCCCGGGCTCAAGCTTTCAGGCTGGAGCCACGTAGATTGTTGTTGCCATCAGTGACTATCCATTTTACAATTTGTCAGGTGAATGTGCTAAAAAAACGTTGGCAGGGCAACAACAGAATATGTCTTTGAAAATTGCGATGATCACATCTAAAACTATTGACAGCTATGAGCATTAAAAAAGACCACCGCCGGATAATTAACGACTGGGTCGAGCGAAATTTAACCCGGGAAACTGCAACCGGGAACCTCACCAAGGCTTTCGAAGTTGACGGTATCATCGAACAATTGAGCGAATCGATTCAGGCCGGTCGAAATCCGATTGTCACGGGAGATTCAGGCATCGGAAAAACATCGGTTATCCATGAGCTTATAAGACGGATTGAATTCGGCCATACCCTCACAGAGCTGAAAGGCAAAGAAGTCCTGCAGCTTTCTTTACGTCGGCGAGCCTCTGCATTAAGGCATCCCGACAACCAGATGCGACCGGAAATGCAGAAGTTGGTTGCCGCCCTGCTTGAGCCCGAGTGCAATATTATCCCGTATTTTCGGGATTTGCATCTTGCGTATACCTTTGATCTCGAACCTCAGCTTCAGCTGCTGTCATTTCAAATGGACGTGCCGATACTGGCCGAAGGTGAAAGAACAACTATCCAATCCATGCTGGAAGACACACCGGAGCTGTCGCAACTGTTTATCACCATAAACATAGACGAGCCGTCCCTGGAAACCGCCCTCCGAATCCTGACGCTTTGGAGTGCCGAAAAAAAACAGAGTCATCAATTGAATTTTTCTCCCGATAGCCTGGAGGAAGCTTTATATCTTTCCCATCGGTTTTTGGCGAGAGATCGCTTGCCAAGAAAAGCGCTTGATCTTCTGACTCATGCCGGCAGTTTGGCCGAAGATGGACGAATTATTACGGGTGCCAAGGTGATCGAGCGGTTTTGCAACCATCACCGGGTGCCGAAACTTCTGATCGATCCGGCAATTCCATTGGAACTTCAGAAACTGGAAAATCAATTCCGAAGCTTTCGGTGCCCGCTTTTTGCGCCGGATGATTGAGCGCCATGTAACCACAGCATTGTCTGGTTGTATTGTCCGGGAACACCCTGAGCCGGGCAGCCGCATAGAACTGAGTGTGCTTAGAAACCGAATACGGGCCAAATTGTTGGAAAAACCATCCATTGATTCGGCAAAATCTAAAGAACCTGTGGTGTTGCCGGTAGGTACCAAGGAAAAAATTCGGAATCTCGACCGCAAACAACTGATTGCCGAGACTCATGTGCTGGTCGATGCGGCACACGGTCGATTGGATCGATTGGAAAGTGAACGTAAGGAAGCAGCTGAGCTGCTGACCCAAATAAATCAACCCGGCTTTTGGGATCAATTGAACCAACGGGATGAGGTGCTGGACCGGTATCGCGCGCTTGACGTCGCAATTCGAATGCAGGAACGGTTTGCCAGACCAATCCTGCACCTCGCCGAACTGTGTGAAGATCGCCATTCCGAGCCTACCGCGCTGGCCGCTGCGTTGGAGCAGGCCGCAGTTTCCAACCGATTATGGGAAGAACGTCTGGCTGAAGAAGGACATTCCGAAGTATGGATGGTGTTGGGATCGTCGGATCCATTGAAACCGGCGGATGAATGGATTCGAAAAATGGCCAACATGGAACTGGCCTGGTGCCGTCAATTGGGACTCACGGCAACCATTGTGGCCTATAGTGTTGTCGAACATAAACTGAATCGTGCTGTCCTTGAAATCGAGGGACCGGGGGCCGAGAATTATCTATCCATGGAGCAGGGGATTCACCGATTGCATTTTCCGCAATCACCGGATTTTAAAATTCGGGTAGAGCTCTTGCAAAATGGCTTGATGGAAAAGGACTCGTCGGTGAGAATCCAATCTGTGCGGCACCGCCGTGGAGAGTTCAACCTGATGCTGACCTGCAGAGGCCATGTTAAGTTGGAGGAGCGTGGTTTAACGGTCGATCTCCTCGCCCAAGATGAAAGGACCTTATCAAGACTCTTGCCTGATGTGGCGGCAAGCTGGCGGCGACCGTCAACGGATTCGAGCATCGCCAGAATTTATGGGAAGGACGGTGTCATCCATGATCCCCGGACCGGGGTGACCTCAAGCCGTATCAAAGATGTTTGGAAGGGGCACCTCGATGAATTTCTGGAAGCCTGGCGCCGGGCCAGAGGTTGAATGTTTTTTCAGGGATTTTTGCACTCCCCCAAAGGCGGATCTGCGACTAAAAAGGTAATTATGAGATTGTATGAGGTTATTGAAAAGTTTCGATCTTGGAGTACTGGAGAGCTGGAGTACTGGGGTATTATTAAACCGGCGGTTAAATAGAGTACTTTTTCGCTATCCTCCGGTCATTCCTGCGAAGGCGGGAATCCATACAATTAAGGCGGTTGCTGGATTCCGGCCCTCCGCTCCGCTGCGGCCGGAATGACGTAATTAGTCGCCGGGTTAATAAAAGAGAACATCATACCTTCAGCCAATACTCCAACACTCCAGTACGCCAACACTCCAGTACTCCAATACTCCGAAATTTAAAAAAATTAGCGCCCCACGATGGATTACTTTTTGGGGGCTATAGAACCGAAATTTTTCGATAATGAGCCTGGCCCCACCACTCTGCCACAGCCCTTTTCCAAGACGCCGGCGCCGGCATTCATGGTCATCGTTTTTTTTGAAACAGCGGCTTATGGCTGCCAATTATCATAGGGTGTGTCGATGACACTCATGATTTCATCGAAATCCCCTTTGTCCCGCATGTGTTTAATGGTAGCCGACAAAAACTGGTCCGTAGAGCCGCCCTTGCCGCCTTTAGGCAGGATGATTTTAACATCATAGACTTTGAAAAGTTCACGCTTGATATTGGTCAGGCTGTTTTTCTTGATCAGGGGGTCAGACGCGAAATCTGCAAAAATAAACGCGTCGATCCTGCCTGCATTCACCTTTTTCAAGCTCTGCTCCAGGTTGGCAGACCCGGCAACCTTGAAATCGAAATAGGCGACGTGGGCAATGTCGGTTTCCACTTTTACACTGTTCGATGACAACTTTTCCTTGGTAAATCCCGAGCCCTTTTGGGTGTAGAGCACAAAATTGACATGAAAGATGGTTTCCGTTGAGTAATCGTACGGCAGGGTGGACATGTCAACATCAGGAATGGCGATCAGCGGCATATGGAAATCTGCTTTTCCGGTTTGAACATTATTCATGGAACGGGCGAAGGGAACCACCGAGACTTTGAATTTTTTGCCTGATTCATTTGCCAGTGCTTTAGTGAAGTCCACCAGCACCCCTTTTTCAAGACTTTCAGCATAAACCGGCATTTTGGCCAGGCTGACCTTGTAATCGGCAGCCACGGCATTGCCAATGACCAGAAACATTAGTGTGCACGTAATGATTGACAGTTTGCAGTAAAATCGGTTCATAGTATTCTTCTCCTTACATAGTATTTTTTTATTTTCGGCAAACCAGGCCGCGCCATTCACCTTTGTCAAAACTTCTATTTCTTGAAAACTCTTTTTGACTTAAAATTTCATAAATCTCTCGTCTTCATCATGGCGGGATAAACTATCAGGACCAAGTTCTTGCGGTACCGTTCTTGGGGCTTTTTCCTGAAATACCGGATTCGGTTTTGATTCCAAAATCATGGCGCTATCGCTCTTGACAAATGAATTTGCTGGTTCTCCTTCTTTGGTGCCTCTGATAAGTTGGAGCAGTTCGCCAATATAAGATTTAAGCTGTTCCGACTGGGCGCTCATCTCTTCCGACAACGAAGCAGATTCTTCCGCACTGGCCGCATTCTGCTGAACCGTTTTATCCATTTCAGCTACGGTTGCATTTATCTGTTCGATTCCATCCGACTGTTCCTTTGATGCGGCGGAGATTTCGGATACCAGATCTCCAACCTTGGCTGTGCTTTCAGCAACCTGACCGAAGGCCTCATTTGTTTTTGATACAAGATCTTCTCCCAAGTTGACCTTTTTGACAGTTTCTTCTATCAGCCGGGCTGTATTGCTTGCGGCTTCGGCAGCTCTCATGGCAAGATTTCTGACTTCATCCGCCACAACGGCAAAGCCCGCTCCGGCTTCACCTGCCCTGGCAGCTTCGACGGCCGCATTCAAGGCCAGAAGGTTGGTCTGAAAAGAAATTTCATCAATGGTCTTTATTATCTTAGACGTCTCTTCACTTGCCTTGGAAATATCAACCATGGACTGAATAAGTTTTCCCATCGATTCATTGGCTGTATTGACCACCTGATTTGCATCTTTCATCAAGTTGTCAGCCTGGCTTGCATTCACGGCATTGTTTTTGGTCATGGAATCCATCTCTTCCATTGATGCCGATGTCTCTTCTATTGATGCAGCCTGTTCCGATGAAATTTCAGCAAGCAACTGGCTGGAGGTAGATACCTGGCCCGAAGCCACTGTTACGTGGTCGGCGCTTTCAAACATACTCTGTGTGAGCGTGTTGATTGGCTTTGAGACAATGTACCTTAAGCAAAAAACAATGGATGCAATCAATACGACGACGATACAGATTGCTGCGAGAATTTGAATTTTAACAGAATTGGCGATGCTTTTGTCGGCGATGGCATTAAATCCGGCAATTTTTTCTTCAGTTTTTTTCCTGTTTTTGTCTATTTCATTTTTGACGAGCTGATCGGTAAAATAAAACTGGACCGTCCCGATCTTTGAGCCTTCATGCAATGTATCTTGGCTGAAAGAAAAATCCTCTCTCAGATTCACTTCAGCCGGAATTCTGGTTCCTGTTGTCTGGACTGGATCCTTCCATGCTGCAACAAAAGGCTGTCCTCCTTCATCTATGACTCTGATGGCCTCTATCTCTTCGATTTTTAAAAACCCTGCCAACAATTCTTCCAGACCGCTTTGATCAAAGTTGAAAATTAAGGATGATGCGATGCTGCTGCATATTTTTAGATTAATTCTAACATTCTCTCTAATGAGTTTGTTTTGTGTCTCTGCAAATTCTTTGCGCTCTTGACTTTGGGATTGAGTGTAGTCATCAATCATACTCTGGGATAAGCGGGATTGGAGATAAATGGATATAATGCTGCTGACGCCAAGCAAAATAAGGACAATCAATCCCGAGACCAGTGCTGTTTTTGTGGCAATACCTGGTTTACTACCGTTTATAAATTTCATTCTAGTATCCTTTATTTGGTCGCAGAAAACCTGGTCCTCTGGGCCAGGTCAGAGCTAATCGGCTATGCCGTGAATCTGCTGCAAGCGGGGGCGGAATGATGGAATATTGGAATACTGGAATGCTGGGTTTAGTGCA
>Ga0209743_1000471_pt1 | contig 12491 bp, 7 predicted proteins | sample OlaalgELextract2_FD_187378 | JGI IMG/M metagenome (GOLD analysis project Ga0209743, IMG submission 187378) | Olavius algarvensis symbiont microbial communities from Tuscany, Italy - Type G ELBA extract 2 (SPAdes) (version 2) | ecosystem: Host-associated > Annelida > Digestive system >...
AAAATTACTTTCTGAGTCTAAGAGAAGACGTAACTATCAGTTATCAAATTATTTTTAAATAAAAAAACGGCTTAAAATAACTTAGCGCTTATGGGGTTTATCCCCGCCTTTGCGTTGGATCGGGTCGTGGACCACAAATTTGTTAAATGGACGTCTATCTAATCCATTCAGCAGGGGCTGTGATAGACCCCGCTGCTACACATGGAGCCTACCCGCGCGGGCTATGACTGGCTAATTCCTATCCAGGGTATGATATTCACGTGCCAAATTCAGATAACCGGATCTTCGGACAACTCATATAATATTGTTTGTGGTTTGGCTTCTAAGGAGCCGGTTCCAACTGCTCAAAAAGTCCCGGATAGCTCATGGATTCTTCTGCCTTCAAGCTTATTTGCGAAGGCCAGTTTTGGCTCAGCGACCACTCCATGCCTTTCTTCAGGAGTTTCTTGTACTCTTCGCTGCTCCGTTTAGAAACAAGTTCAAATAACATCGAGCACAATTCCAAATTGTCGTTGACTTTAAGATCGGCGAGTTCTACAACAAAGCCCAATTTAATTTTTTCGTCCCAGTCAACTGGCTCAAAATCCAAACCACTGGCCTTGAATTTTCTTTGAATTCGAACTTTTTCCGTGACAAACCGTTTGCCCTTCAATCCGGGAGTTTTGAAACAGGGAAAAACCGGGTCAGGCTGAACCTCCTGGTCTTTAAGGTATTTCCAGGATTTCTTTTCCCAGTATTCTAAATAACCTGCGCCGCCCTGATCGAGGACCATCAACTCACCCGGCTTGGTTCGGAATTTATATTCCAGGCCTCCCCTGCTGATCTTCAGACCGAGATCCTCCATGCAGCGCAGGTAAACCTCTTTTCGAAGACCTTCACCCTCGCTGAGTTCAGCGGGTCTGGGAAGGGATTTAATCAACTCCCTGATATTCTCCGACGCCTCCTTTTTAAAAAACCAGCGAATCTCATACATTCTTATCCTCATTGTCGCAAATTTTGAAAATTAGGCGTAGCGTGACGAATAATAGTTCAATTGACATACATATTGCAAATCAAGAAGCTGGACTTATACCCAGTGATCACGAAACCAGTCGTAATGCGCGGAATCTGAGTACGCGTGCTCACAAGCCATCACATGAGCCTCCCAATTACCTTTTTCGTTGTGATCATCGAATTCGCGGGTTATTGCATTTTCACGGCCAAGAGCCTCAATCATCTCGATCGAGTATCTTGGATCGACCCTTCTATCGTTGCGACCATAAAATATAGATGAAAGTTTTACATTCGATATCTCTGAAAAGAACGTATAATTAATTTTACAACAGGACCCAACCACCTATTACATAAAAGCTAATTTAGTCTCCGTAGTACAAATAGTGAAGGTCGGTCGGCTTTAAATCCTCAGCCAACTCAAGAGATTTGACTGTCAGTTCCAATTGGTCGATGGTGGTTGGGCCTATGACAAGAAAATCCGTTCTTTCATGGGCTATCGCATAGGCGTTGATCATTTGATCCAAGGTATATTTGGTGCCGTTTTCAGATTTATATTTCGCCGTAAACGATGCCACCCGGTCATACCTCGCCTGGTTTTCATCGGTAAAGATTGCAGGGTATACGTTTTGCCAGTAAGGATCGCCCTCAAGATATTTGATTTTCGCATGTTGTCTGGCCTTTTCCCAGGAAGGTGCGTCTTTGTCAAGTATGCTAAATCCGCCCAATGGGGAATAGGGCATAAGCATAATGCCTTTTTGAAAATCCGGATCCATCATTTCTTCATGTGTTACCTGCACACCACCGGCATGAATAGAACGGCTGCTCATTTCGAACAAAGAGAAATAGGGGCTGTTAAATGCAGGTTTTACTAAATCCGAATCTTGCTCGGCCAATTCGATTGATCGGTCAACTCGAGCTGTTTGCCAATTGGACCAACCTATCATCCTATATTTGCTGGACAGCTCATCAGCACTCAAAGCATTCATGATCGTCTGCACTGGTACTTGTTCCCGCGAAACTTCGTCAAATTTTATGTAATCTGCGTCATCACGATGCATGAGATAGATAGTAATTTCGTCATGAATGAATTTCCGAAGGGTTTTATCTAGTTCCTCTTTGACTCGACCTGTAATTTGGTCTTTGCTGCCAAATAGTTGACTTGCATAGGTTCCGGCAGAAACACCATGCAAAAGCGTTGATCCATCCGCCTGAGGTTTGGCATCTGCACTTAGAATTTTATTCGTTTGAAGAGCAACCTTAAGCGCTTCAGAATGAGTTCCCGGAGCCATTTTTTTTGAATCAAACAAATCAAAGGGAAAGCCGCCTTTTGATAGCACATAAATTTTGCGGTCTGGATTCAGTTTTTCTGTTGTGTAAAAGTCATTGGATTGGATCTGTTGTTCCCGGCTGGCAACCCACAGGCCAATAATGCTTTCCACACCGCCAACATAAATTGGCGCAGTGTCGAAGACGTTGATGCCGAGCCTTAAAGCTTCATCTAGTACGGCAATGGCCTCTCTCTTAGTTTTCTCTATCTCGCCTTTCCCGGTCCAATCTGCTTGCACCAAATGATCAGTACCCATGATTAATCGTGACATTTCCTTGGGTTCGTCTTCTCGATCTTTTATTACGACATATTCCATTTCATTTACTCTCCTATATAAAATTTTCCGATATGGTTTTTAAACATTATTCTTTCATTTATGCGATCTGTTAGTTTGATCCCAACTCATTTAGCTGGCACCGCATAGGTAACAACAACTAACGATCATTTTCATGTAATTCATACAAGGAAAAGTAAAACACGGTATCGTTCGCTTGCAGCGATACCAGCTCTGCGTTTATCTGCAACTGGAATGATATAAAATGCTTCCGGATTGAATCTTATTTCCCTGTATTTCCTCGCAGGTCTACTTCGTCTATCAAGTAGTCAACTTTATAGGTCGCAATACGGAGCTTCTTATCTTGTTCCGAGCGTATTATCGTCCAAGTTTGTGCCGCATAAAACGCTTCACGTTTTTCGGGATTTTCCGCTTCAGAGTCCGACCTTTCCCATCGAACTACCAATTTAATGTTTGCAACATCGAAATCAATTTCTATCTCCAATGCTTTGACGTCGTGAGTTGGATTTTTAAACCTGGTGATTGACTGGCACCAGGTTTCAAAAGGCAGAGCCTCTTCGGGTGTTTCGATTTTTAGAGACTCCGTGACCAAGGCGTTCAATTTGCCGGCGTCTGTTCGATAATCATCAAGGTTTTGAAACCATTCACGGACCAAACGCTTCACCTCCGGCTTAGTAATTTTTGCATTGATCGTCGTTGAATCGAAACTTTGCGTCTTGACAACGTCTTCATAGGGCAAATCCTTAAAGTCCTTTCCGACATCCATGAAAATTTCTTTTGTTTGACAGTAGAGCTCTTTGGAGATTTTTCCATCATGCTTCCAACAACCTACATTTTGGTATTGTTCAATTGAACTTCTAAGTATTTCCGGCTCCACGCAGCTGAAAAGGCAGCCAATTTTATCCACGACCTCACCAGCGCTTTTTGTGTTAACGAATTTTAGGGCCTCATTATAAGCTTTCATGAAATCTCTATAAAGCTTGCCACCAAAAAGCTCATTCGATGCCATGAGGCTGCTGAATGAATATCGCGTCAGGGGAGTTTGCCAGACGGGTTCAAGAAACCGGTTTTTATCCTCATCAACCAGTTGTTGTGCCCAGTGTCCCTGTACGTGAGCAAAATCCCCTTTGCCGTTTCGGAAATCTTGCAGGATTTCATCAACGCTTCCTTTTTCCGAAAATATGAAAATTTGAGAACCATTATCTGCCGGCTCGGTCTTCATACCTGAAGCCGCAAGGTGCCGCTTTATTGCATACTGTAGGGCAGTTATCGGCTGGCGTCCGGAAACCAATATTTTTTTTGAAATGAGCTGGCTCCAATCAAATTTTTTGCAAGGCTTCCTACCTACAAGAAAGAATCCGTCACAACTGTTTATTTGTGCAAAATGATATATTCCTTCTCTATCATCGTCACAAGATTCCCAGTGAAGGGATACTGCCGCTGCCACCACTGTATTGGATTTATTATCTTTTATACGTTGGTACCGTTCTGTTTCGGTTACGGTATCGTAAGTGACATCAATTTGTCGTTCTTGCAGCAACCGGCCGGCTAAAAATGCCGGGCTGTAGAATGGAGACCAAACGGAAAATAAGATTTTGATAGATTTTTTGTTTCCCACAATTTTTTCCTCCTAAAACATGGTGATTGCCAAACCGTGGGTAGTCCCTGCTCGGGCTACAGTAACATATTTGAAAATCAAGAAACGGGGTCTAGAAACGTCAGTATTTCGGCCTTAATCGATCAATTTTCACGCAAAACCGGACGATTAAGCGCGAGGGTGGTCTATGGATTCTGTCTTAAGATCCTGTCGTTAGATCCTGTCATTAGATCCTGTCGTCAGATCCTGAGGCCCTCGAAGGGAGGTTCTCGAAGGGGGCCTGTTGGTCGGCTGATTCCATAATTAAAGGTGTTTTAAATTTTGATACGATCGCCTATTTTGTTGAATAAAATCAGTAGCGTTTGGATAGTCAACCATTTTGCAAAAGATAAGATATCAATTTTTCTATATAAAATTTTACTATTTCTCCCATAAACACCAAAGGGTTTCTTGTAACCTCGTCATTCGTTGAAAGCATCACTGAAAGTTCGCTTTTCCACGCTTTTCCATTGCCGTTAACCACATCTGAAATAACGCCACATTCAGTGGTTTTGATCCCAACTCTTTGGCTAACCGCGAAAAGATGCGATGAATCACAGTTGACGATATCACAGCCATTCTCCCTGGCAAAGTTTAGGTCCTTATCATACTCCCTTTATATCGCATCAGCGGTCAGGGCTTGTACTGGAGTCATACTTTGCTGTCCTACTTTCCCCGCTAGATCCTTAATCTTGGAGTTTAAAAATTCGTCGGATGGAATCAGCTTTTCGTCTGAATAGTGAGGCGTTGTCCCATCCATCGCAAAAGCCTTCTCAACAATATAGAAATCCGCCAGCTTTATGTTCTTTGTTCCCAACCCCCCGGCAAAGCCATATGCTAGAACATATTTGATCCCATAGTATGCCAGCTCTTCTATTAAAGCTGAAGATACCGGTCCGCCATATACATGAGCTATCGAAAGAAACTCCACACTGCCATGTTTGCATTTCAACACACTGGTCGGTGGAATATGAATAAAATACTGATCAACGGGATTCCAGGGATTATATTTTTCTAAAAGGCCTGGTTGCGGGCAATAACCAACGAGAGCCACTGTGATGTCCTTAAACACGTCCTTACTGAACTTGCGGCCAACAAGATTCGCTGGAGTCAAATGAGGTGTTTTCCCAGATGAGTTTTCTTTAGAGACCTTCGATGTATTCATGTTATCAATTTCACCTTTCAACTTTCCCAGTAATTATTTCCTTGTGCTCTCCGCTTTTCCTTTAAATCTTACTCTATCAAAGAAGAACTGCTCACAACTAGACACTTGATTAGATTATTCATTCACGCTCTTCAGAGTAAAATGATCCGCTATTATTTTTTGGAATGAACCTGAAACCCCCTCTAAATCTTTCAATTTTTCATCTTGGCGAACTCGTGAAAATAATGTGTTAACTCTTGTAGCCTCTCTGATCGTCGGACCGAGCTTGATGTCATAGTAACCTTCACCGGTATTGATTGCTTTTCCTTGAAAAAAAGCCGGGGTCAAAGCTTGAATAGTGAATATGCTTGTCAACACAACAAGTGTTATTCACTATTCAAGCTTTGACCCCCATAGATTTTGACATGGTGAATATAGAATGTCCCTATATTTTGATTTGTCGGCTCATGGGACGGACAAACGACATGCTGAGTTCGGAGGTCGCAACGGCCTTGCCAGCTGGCAGCGTTGTCCAGATGGCCGATGCCGAGTCGACAGACCGGTTGTCAACCTGACACTGAAAGCTGATCGCGTTCATCGCTTGTTCATCCTCACTACAAGTTCAGCAGTACGAAGCGCATTGATTCGAGCGCCGGGTGCAGTCCAGGGACTTCAGCAGCCGCGTCGGTGACGACGCGGTAAATTCCTTGGCGCTCGAGAACACGCCCGATTCGGCCCTGAGTTTCCAGCACTTCGTTCAGCCTTGGATCACCGCGAATGTGGTTCATGACTGCCTCATCGAGCGCGCGTCCTTCGAGGCCCGGGTTGTCAGTGAGCACGCGGCGTTGGATGTTTCGCATGTTCAACGATAGTCGCCCCTTGACCATCCGTTCGACCTCAGTTGCCGAACGCCCGGGAATCGAAAGCTCACGCCGGATCGGCCCGATGATTTCGTCAAGTTCGCGTTGTGCCCGCCTCAGGCGGTCTATCGAGGTGTGGTAACCATTTGGTAGCGAGAAACCAGGCGGCAAGGCCTGTGCGTCGACTTGCCGCACTATATTCTCGAAGTGCTCAATATCGAAGCGAATATTCTGTTCAAGATTGCGCGTCAACGCGTCGACGGCGTCCACGTAGTTATGCGTAGCTTTGTTATCAAGCAGAAGTACAGCACCGCTCCGCATGTCGATTGCAACAAGGTCAGTTCCAGGTACGCTGGATCCGCTTGGCGCTTTGAGTATGAGAAATTGATCGTTGGCGAGCACCATCGCAGCTTGCTGCTCACCGATCTCTCCTGCCCAGCTTCGTGCCATTCTGTTCCTCGCATACTCCTCGAAAGTAAGTGGGTCGCGCGGTTGCCTCCGCCCGGCCGGATTGGTCCGCCAGCGCGATATTTCGCCTTGCCGGCGCTGCACGTAAAAGCGCCAGTCCACCCACGTTTGCCTGACAGCATCTCCCGCCCCGTCGCGCACTAACGCAACAGCTGTCGGTGAGCCACCAACATCGTCGGCTAACTGTCCCGCGAGCGCCAAGGCCTCGTCGCTCGAGCTTTGAATACGTACCAGTTCGTCTTGTATGTAGCGGTGCTTTGCACCGCTCGGGCTCAGATGCTCTAAAGAGGTCGACATTGCGTCCTCCAAATGCCCCGGACTCTCACGAAGCTCTGCAAGTCGTACCGCCTGAATGTCAGCGGTCTGAGCGGTCCGAAGTCGGTCTTGCCGCGAGCGCGCTCTTGCCTTCACGCGGGAAGCAATGAAATCGAGGCCTTCCTGCGTTGAGCCCCGTGCAGCTAGACCTTCTGTCAATGCATATAGACGGCTCCGTAGGGCTCGCTCATCTGCTGAGATAATCGCCCTGTATATGTCATCCATGGACTGTGCCGGAAGATCAATACGCTGTCCCATGGCACGCGTCGCGATTTCGTACGCCTCCATGGCTGCCGAATGATCGAGGCGAGCGAGTGGGTCGCGATCCAAGTACCGTCTGAAGAATGACGCATAGTCTTCGCCCTGTTCGAGCAAGTGCCGGCGAACAGTTTGGAGTCCGTCTACATGTCGCTGGAACTGATCCCAATCAGACCGGACATGACGGAAGATCGAGGTGAACCCGTCATAACCCTCGTGCAATAAGTAGCTCGTTGCCCGCGGCCGCTGACTTAATGCGTACAGGAAACCATAGCCACGCTGATTCCGGGCCGGACCAAGACGTCCGGCGTCATGAATCACCTCGATTGCTCGAAGGAAGTCTTCTGCATTGTCAGGCGGCAAGTCCTGAATCAGAGTGCGCAGTTGCGTCGGGGTCAAGCCCGAGTTGTCGAGCAAACGGTGAAACCCGGTAAGGCTCTGTTCCGGAACCGGAAAGCGATTTGCCACTTTGGGTAGCGCTCGCGGCAGGTCCTCAGGTTCAATGGCAGCGATTACGCGGCGCAGTTCCGCTGGATCCGGAAAGAGTTGCTCAACCGACCAACGCAAAGCCGGATTCGATTCGAGCAATTCATCCCAACCGAGGCGAGCAAAGTCGCTGGGATCGACCGCATCCAAGGCGCGTTGCAGATCGACCAGCTCAGGATATAACTTAGCGGTCAAGTCGTCCGCAAGTTCCATACGCGGTAACGTGCGCTCAGCCGCAGTGCGCAGCTGCGGATGGCTCTCAAGCAGCTCGTCCCAACTGCTCCGGGAAAGGTCGTCCGGATCAATATTATCCAGCGCACGCTGCAAAGTTGCAGCGTCGTCCGGCGGCAGATCCGCAAGGCGGCGCAGCACATCGTCGCTTCTGCTCAGGTTGGCCGGAGCTCGCGCGAGTTCGGCGAATTCGTCGAGTTGGCCCAGAGCGCGTCCAACGTCGGCGACTTCGTCAAATGCACGGACGAGCCTACTCGTATCTGCGACACGGTCAACAGAGCGAAGGATGTTTATTCCAGCGCGAATCTCCCCGATGCCGACAAACCAGGATGCGACCTCGACGACGATAATCCAGTAGATTCGCTGATACATCTGGCTCGATGCTCGGAGCTCAAACCCGCCGGCAGTCGCGATCTTATCGATGATCACAAAACCTTTGTAAATGTTAAACACCGAACGCGAAACTCGCTGCACAATATTCTGGATTGTCTGGCGCGCCTCCCTGGCCACTGGATGGACATCAGGCAGCTGTGCCAACTGCCAGTACACAATTAGCTTTATTAGCTGGAAAATACCCAATACGACCTTATCCGGTTGCGTGACGAGCATTTTGATTGCATCGTAGATTCCGACGAAGAGCTGCATGAATCCTTCTGCCATCGCCAGTAGCTGAGTGCGCGCGTCCGCGGACAGGACGAAGCCGCCCGGGACCAGCACGGGCGTGATCGTTTGCGTCAGCAAGCCGGAATCAACAAGAAAGTTACCGAGGTCGTGAATTGTCATTTCACGACCGTGTCCAACATTACGCCCGACTTCACCGAACAGCCGGAACAAGCGCATATTGCCAACGTTCTCGAAGATTTCACGGAACCGCGCCTCTCCCATCGCACGTATCAGAGCTTCGAGTTCCGGCCTAGAGTCAGCAGAGGAAAAGATCGCGAGGATCGCCTCCTCCTCGCGCTGGAGCGTCCTCGCGTCGATCAGAATTCCGAGGTACTCGCTTTTTCGCTCGGCAGTCATTGCCGCAAATGCCTCCACACCGAGATCGGCCAGCCGCTCGGCGGCGGTCTCGACATTCTGGCCGCTGACTTCCGAATCGATCGCTGATAACACGCCATCGATCAGTCGTTGGGGGAGCACAGCGTACGCCGGATAGTCCCTCTGGCGCAACGCCACTTCGTACATATGTTCCTCAGCAAGGAGACCATTGCCGTACACTTCCAGGCCGGTTTTGTCGACAAGAAGACGTACCGAATACCGGCGCCCGTCATTCGCAATGAAGTCTGTGGCAAAGAAATGTGACCTAATTGCCGGGAGCCATTGGCCCGCGACATAGTGGCTCGGGAAGTCCGGATTTATAGGCTCGACGGCGTTCGCGTGCGATGTCGATACGACGTAGTAGGCGGGGTCCGGGGTGAACAAGGGTCCCTCGACGATCGCATAAGTCCGTCCCCCGAATTTCATCCGTCCCGCGCGGTATGCGCGGCGAATATCGTAGCAAATGAAGAATCGATCGCTTTGCGCCTCCACTTTCTCCCAGTCGTTAACGATCGCCAATAACTGACCAGAAAAAGGCGAAGGTCCCGGATCCAGCGTATCGAATTCGGAGTCGCTCGCCGGATGCAACCACCTTTGACCTAGCCCTGCAACCTCCTCCATCGCCTCAAGGTCATCGCCAACGGGTGCCGACTGCGGAGCCGGGAAAAAGAGGCGCCCCGCCCGAATTCCACCGCTTGGTCCCGTGCCAATGTGACTCGGTGGCGCGTCCTCAGCACTGCGAGCTTCGTCGGCCGCTTCTTCTGCAGAAACGAATCGAAACCGATTGGCACGATCATCAGACACTGCGTACGACTCACGCATTGCGAAAGTCTCGACGAATACCGACTCGCCGAACTCGGGAACTGCTTTACGTTCCTCAGTTACCTCAATCGTGGTTTCACTCTGGATATCGAGTTGATTGTTAAGATTAACGATGAAGTAGAACTCGGAGTTCAGCGAATCGAAGACACGCTCGGTCATCCACCAGGACACAATGGTGTAGGCGCCGTCAGGCGTTTTCATGACGAGAATCTTGTCTTCGAGTTCTCGGAAATTGTCGCTTCTGAATGCTGCGACAACACTGGTAACGCGATCGAATTCATCGATTTCGATGAACTCCGTTTCTTTTCTGTGGATCGAAAAATCCGACTCCGACGGAGGTTCGGCGCCGGTCCCAACGAATGAGACAACCGCATCGTCGGTCCAGCCGGTAAGGAGGAAGTCTTCTTCGAGTATGTCGAAGCGAATCCGCGGAATGTCTTCTGTTTCGATTACGCCCGAGTCGACCCCAACGAACAGCTCGACCAGCTCGCCTGAATTGACTTCTCGATCATCAATCGGCTCGAGTTCTTTGGTCCACTGCGACAACACACCCTCTGTTTGGGGCCCGCCATACGTGAACAGATGACATCGGTAGAATGTTATGTTCCGTAGCGCCATGACTACACTGGTATAGCTCTTACCATGCCGTTAAACGCACCTTCCGCCCGGCGGAGGCCTGCCTCCAGCGCGTCACGCAGTTCCTGGAGTTTTTCTACCAAGGGTTCGAGGACCACACCCAGGTCGATCTGAACCACGATGCTTTGTATCTCCTCCGCAATCTTGATCAACGGTTCTTTCCTAAAAGCGAGAAAAGCTCAGAGAAATATATAGCTACTTAATTTTCGGCGGGCGGGACCTCAAGCACATTTTGAGCGTTGCTTCTATCCCCAATTCTGCAATGGGTAACGCGCAATAACGGTAGATTCTCTTCTTATCCTCGTTGTCCAGAAAGGAGTACCCCGTTCCTGAAAGAGATCCCTCAGGTGATCTCGATCATAGTCGTCAAGAGAATCTTGCTCATTCTCGTAAATCATCAGAGCAGATTGAAGCAGCTTTCCGCCATTCCGGGCAAGCACAACGTGAGGAGCGACTTCTGTCTCGCGATTTTTGCCAATTATATCTGCAAGCACTACCCACTGGTTTTTTTCATCTAGATCTTCAGTTTGCCGATATTGAGCAATTTTAGCTAGGACTTCTAGAACACGGGACTCAAAGTAGGCCCAATTCTCTGTGGTAGACCTGGTGGCAGAAGTGCCGTATCTACTCAATGATCTAACGATGCTCATAATGACCCCTTTGAGTTCGACTAAAAGAGTGTCTGCCTCCGCAATTCTTGTTTTATCGATTGCTCGGGATTCCTCCATGCGAATATCGATCGCTAGAAGAGGGTCTCTTCCAATAGCAACAAATCGTTGAAATAATGAAGGGAATTCAACATTGGCTCTTACCTCGTTTCTCCGTCCCAAGTTGAATTGTGCCTTTGCATGTTCCTCTAACGAATGAATCTCTTCCCGGCGTGTGTGAAGTTCATTTTCCAGATCCCTCAATTCTGTGACGATTTGACTTCTCACATCGGTAGGGAGATCTAAACTTTGCCACAGTTCCTGCATGTCGCCGATTTCTCCTCTGCTGGATTGGAGGCCATAAAATAAGGTGGAAACTCCGAGAACATCTGTTTGAGGTGTACCATTGACCTGGCGCTGGCTAAGCCCAGCCAACATTAAATTTACGATTGAGAACAGAGTCACAGCCTCCCTTGCCTCTTCTATACTGATTGTCGATTCGATGCTGAATCTTGCGTCTTCGAGTCTTCCAAGGAAATCAGAGACCCTATTCAGTGAGAAGTCGATATTTCCTTGATCTCTCCTAGGAATAACCTCTACATTTCGGGAGGGTGGAAACCGTGGATCTTGTGAAACTTGAACGGTGTATTTTCCCGGCGCTAGGTTCAGAATACGATATCCCCCGTGGACATCGGTTTGAATAGGACCAAAAACCTGATTCTGCTGGTTTATCGCTTCAATACCGATAGCCGGCTGTATTGGGTTCCCATCAACATTTGTAACTTGGCCCGAAATGGAGCCGGTTTGTGCTGCCGTTGAAAACAATTGGAAATTTATCCCCGGCGTATTTTGACCTACCTGAACCTGAACATTAGCCAACGGTGCTGGATTCTGAAAGCCTGGCGGTGCTTGTACGTTGATCATGTAGACACTAGCATTCAAGTTAACAATCTGATAATTACCTTGATTGTCTGTCAATACTAAGGGCGATATAGCTCCTGTGTTTACCTCAGTTGCTGTTACCTGTGCATTTTGCAGCCCCTGCGGCTGAGCTGCCTGATCGGTCACTTGACCGGATATGGAGCCTGGTTGCACTGCTGCTGGTTGCAATTGAAAATCAATTCCCGGGGTATTTTGATTGGCCTGAACTTGAACGCCTTGTCGGGGTACCGGATTCTGAAATCCAGCCGGTGCCTGTACATTGACTGTATAGAGCCTGCGCATAAACTTAAAATTGATCAGAATAAATTACAAAATTGTAGGTCCAACATTTTAAATTTGGTCAATGTTCTTTGAAAAATTGGTTAAAGCAGCAATCTGCTGTGCTTCAGGTTA
>Ga0209743_1000494_pt1 | contig 11962 bp, 8 predicted proteins | sample OlaalgELextract2_FD_187378 | JGI IMG/M metagenome (GOLD analysis project Ga0209743, IMG submission 187378) | Olavius algarvensis symbiont microbial communities from Tuscany, Italy - Type G ELBA extract 2 (SPAdes) (version 2) | ecosystem: Host-associated > Annelida > Digestive system >...
CCCGCGATGCAAGTTCGAGCAGCGATTTCTGTACGGGAACGGACCCGCACAGGTAGGATTAGGTTCATTTGAACCGCACCGTTTGTATATTAAGACTGAGCGCAGTGTGCCTGCGACTCACGCGAACGTCCAACATCGAATAATGAATTCTGTCAATTTAAAACTCATGAGCAAAGCGCTTTCACCCTATGCGATCATTTGTATCGGAAATCGCCATTTTGTTAATCTATTAAAATGACCAAGCCCAGCGTCATCCAAATTGGATCACGCCAAGGCGTGATTGAGCGTTCGATGTTCAACGTTCAGAAGTTTCTTATCGATGAGACCGGCCGTCTTTTTTCCGGCCGCTGGGCTGACACCCGAAACCTGACACCTGAAACCTAAATTATTCAATCCCGGCTTGACCGGATTAGGACCATGACAATGAATGAAAACATGAAAAACATCTACCTGTATGCCCGTTTCGAGCGACTGTGGCACTGGCTGCAAACGCTGCTGATCATTATCCTTTTGCTGACGGGTTTTGAGGTCAATGGCGCTTTTACCCTGTTCGGATTCGGCACGGCGGTCGAGGTACACAATTTTGTGGGTCTCACCTGGCTGATCGCCTTTGCCTTTTTTGCCTTCTGGATATTCACCACCGGCGAGTGGAAGCAATACATCCCCACCACCAAAAAGATGCTGTCGGTTGTGCGTTACTACATGTATGGCATCTTCCGGGGCGAAGCTCATCCGGTGCCCAAACGCAAGGAAGCCAAGCACAATCCCCTGCAGCGCATCGTGTATTTGCTCCTGGCGGCGCTGCTGCTGCCGGTTCAAATGGTCACCGGGTTTTTGTATTGGGGCTACAATTCCTGGGGCGAGTGGGGGCTGAGCTGGCTGTCGCTGCAGGTGGTGGCCCTGATTCACACGGCCGGTGCGTTTGCGATCCTATCGTTTATCGTGGTGCATGTGTATATGACCACCACCGGTCACTCGATCTTCGCCCATGTCCGGGCCATGATTACGGGCTGGGAGCAGGTGGCCGACGAAAAATCCGTGGGCGACTGGGAGTACAAGACCAAGACGAAAGTCGCATAAAAAATAAAATCAGGGGTGACCTAAACAGCGGGTCCCCCCTAATTTTATATTATTTTTTTTTCGGTGATATGAAACGAAGCAGTTCATAGAATTGGACGAACGATTTCGGATTTCTGCCGTGCGTTTTTACTATCGCTATCGCCACGTGATACCTGACACCCGACACCTGAAACCTACTGGAGAACTCAATTGCCTGCCCGGCCCAGGGCAAAGCCTAATCTACACGATTGCGGTCACAGACGGTTATTCAGTACCGTTCCAATAATTCCTGATAGTTCCTGCATCTGGTACGGTTTGGTGACCACGCCACAAAATCCGTATTCTTCATAGGACGACAATATCGGATCATTCGAGTAGCCGCTGGATACGAGTACTTTGGCTTCAGGGGCAAACGCCAGAATTGAATTAACCGCGTCTTTGCCGCCCATACCGCCGGGGATCGTCAAATCCATGATAACGATATTTATCGGGTTCGTTGTCTCGGCAGCCTCTTTATACAACTGCAGCGCCTCAACACCGTCTCTGGCAAACACGACCTCATGGCCCAGTTTGGTCAGCATGGCTCCGGCGACATCCCTGACGATTTCTTCGTCATCCATCACCATGATTCTGGCCCCGGCAGGTAATTGAGTCACTTCTTCCCGGTCCGGCGCCACCCATGTTTTTTGATCGGATGCCGGCAGGTAAGTTGTAAAGGTGGCTCCAGCGCCAGGCTCTGAATTTACGAAGATGCGGCCGCCGTGCTTGGTAATGATGCCGTGGGTAATTGCGAGTCCCAGCCCGCTGCCTTTTTGCTTGGTTGAGAAATAGGGGTCAAAGATCTTATCGATTACATCGGCGGGTATACCGCTGCCACTGTCCTCAATGGTGATCCTGACAAATTTGCGGTCGTCTGGCAAAAGAACATCTTCCCGATCTGTCGCATCGATATTCGCACACCTGATCTCGATGATGCCGCCGTTCGTCATCGCGTGGCTGGCGTTGAGCACGATATTTTGAATCACCTGGCTGATTTGTCCCTTGTCAATATCAACCAGCCACAGATTGTCCGGAATGGCAAACCGGCAGGCAACGGCCTTGCCGCTGAGTACGAAATTGGCGGAATCCCTGACAATGTCGGCCAGTGATGTCGCCTCTTTAATCGGGTCTCCGCCTTTGGCGAACGTCAGCAGCTGCTGGGTAAGGGATTTTGCGCGGATAGACGCTTTTTCGGCCTCGGCCAGAAGTGATCGCGTTTTACCAGCAAGTGTCCTATCCAGCATGGAAAGGCTGATATTGCCTATAATCGCGGTCAAGATATTGTTGAAATCATGCGCGATGCCACCGGCGAGAACACCGGTGGACTCAAGCTTTTTGATTTTGAGCAGTTCTTTTGCCATGTGTTCCTGCTCAGTAACATCTTCGACCAGGGACAACACCCCGATAACTTTATCGTTTGAATCAATCAACGGGCTATTATACCAGTCACACAGAATCCTGGCGCCTTTTTGGGTGACATTTTCATTTTTGCTGCGTCGGCCGCCTTCCAGTGTCATAAGGCCCTGCCAGATTGCATCGACATGTTTGCGGGCCGCCGGCGGAACGATGAACTCGGCGTGCCGGCCGACGGCCTCCTCGCTCGAATAACCGAAAATTCTTTCAGAGGCCCGGTTCCAGCTGGAAACCCTGAATTGCGGATCCCAAGAAATGATGCCCATCGGCGATTGTTCGATGATCAGCGACAGTCTTTCTTCACTGTCCCTCAAGGCCGCTTCAGCCAGTTGGCGATCGGAGTTTTCCCTTTCCAGATCCAGGGTTCGTTCTCTGACAAGCTCTTCCAGGTGGTCGCGATACCGCTCGGTTTCATTAAAGCTTTTTTTCAAACGCTGGGTCATTAGATTGAAAATTTTGCCCAACTCGCCGATTTCATCCCGGCTTTTAATCGACACCGAGGTTGCCAGATTCCCATCCACAATCTGGCCGGCGGACAGTTTGAGTTGATTGATGGGTATCGTAATCAATCCCGAAAGGAAATAAGTAGCAAAAATACTCAAAAAAACAGCACAAAACGACACTGCGATGGTCAACAACTTCAGCGATGCGACCTTTTCCTGCGTAATGACGACTTCACGGGTCATATAGCGGGAAAGCTCCTGTTTAAGGCGCTCCAGTGATTTGTGCATAATATTGACGGCATCCTGCAGGCGCTTTTTTTCAGCCGCAAATTCATTGAAGATTGCCTGGTAAACCGAGGCAACCTTTGAGATTCGATACGCCTTGAGCTTGATCGAATTGGAAGCCGTTTTTTCACGAATAGCGTCTGCCTGGCGGACGATCGACTGCGACATTACATTTACTTTTTCGGCCGCCGCTTCTTGCTCCCAGAGAATGTAATCTTTTTCTGCCAGCTGGGCGCTGCCCATCAGCTGCTGAATTTTAATCGAATCAACACCTTCCCTGTCCAGGGCATCGGCATTGGCCAGCAGGCGCTTTGATTCCCGCAGCATGCGGCTTTTCATGGTCTGCATAGCGACATTGTGTGCGATAAACACGGCGAAGCTGTCTTCATATTGTTGGAGCGCCTGGAGTACATGCTGGACGATTTGGATTTGTTCCTTGTCCCGGGTGCGGGAGAGAACGTTGTTGATCTTGGATTGGATATCGATCAGTATATTGGAAACAGCCCGTGAATGAAGGAGCCGGTTGTCGACCTTGAAAGCCTTTTCCTCCCGGATCATCTGATAGAATTTACGTTCAAGATCACTGTTGAAGCTGTATAATCTATCCTGGCGATGCAGGGCCTGGCCCATGCCCCACCAACTTGTCAGGGCGATCAGGACCATCAGAACAAGGACGCTAGAGAAAGCAATCCCGATTTTCAATCGAAAAGACATGTTATTCTAGGTCTCGGAATTTCTGCAACTTTATGAAAATATGTGATATTTTTTGAGGTCTGAGATCTTGCCTCAATTCTGGAATATTGGAATTGTGGAATGATGGAACATTGGGTTTTTTTAAAGGAAACTATCCGTTTATAGTATTATCGTCAAGACGATTGTACCATTGTCCCAACCTGCCAGTTTCCCAAATCCCATTTTTCCATTATTCCAGCATTCCAACCGGGGCGAAGCCCCCCAGACTTGATTCCAAAGTTTTTCAGCGGTCAAAATGACCCCGGACTTCTGATTGAAGATTTTCCAGGATGGCCAGGTGCTGATCCGGAAATTCGATGAGTTCGTTAAAACTGTCCATGCCCTGCTCGGCCACGGCCGGCGGTGTGGCCAGGTCGTAATTAAAGGCCCATTGAGGCGTGCTTTCGATTTCCGCTATAAGGCGCTGTTTAAAGGCAGAATAAAAAGAGCGCGGCACCTGCAAACTGGGCGACACGGCCCCGGAGCCCTCACTCATTTTCTGCTGGGGTTCGACTTCCGAAAAATAGATCAAAACCGATTTGGCAAGCTCAGGATTGAGGGATTCGCGAGACAAAACCAGACCGTCGACGGGGCCGACTGCAACTTTGGGTACGCCCTGATCGACCGATGGAAACGGGAAAAAGTCGTAATCCTGCCCCGCTGTAAAACCATGGGCGGGTTCACTGAGCACCTGCATGGCCCAGTTCCCCATCAGGGTCATGGCTGCTTGCCCCTTACTGACCAGCTCCGTTGCCTGAGCCCAGTCGAGTTGGTTGGCATCCGCGTTAAAGTAGCCATTTTGCATAAGCTCGCCCCACATCTTGTACACCCGTTTAACCTCATTGTCGGTATAAGAAGCCTTGCCCTGCATCAGGTCGGCACGGTATTGGGGGCCGGCGGTGCGCAGCAGCAGGTAATCCAGCCAGAACTGGGCCGGCCAGCGTTCGCGGGCGCCAAGCGCCAGGGGGTCAATCCCCTTTTTTTTGAGGTCCCGGCATAGATCCAGGAATTCAGCCCACGAGGCCGGCGGGGAAAGCTGTTCCCAGTCAAATATATGCTTGTTGTAGAAAAAAACGACGATGTATTGAGTGATCGGGAGAAGATATTTTTTACCGTTGTAGGTGCACGCCGCTTTGCAGAGGGATTTCGAGAATCGTTCCTCCATTGCCATCCGGCTCCACAATTCATCTATCGGTGCCAGTTTATTGCGGTCCACCAATTCCTGCACGCGCGCGCCGGCCCAGTAGCTGAACAGCTCCGGCGGATTTTTTTTGGCAAGGGTCGCATGAATCATGCTTTTAAAAGCCTCGTGATCCAAGGCCTGGGCGATGACCTTATAGTCGGTTTGACGTTCGTTTACCGTTTCGATCATCTCATTCAGGCCACCGCTTAACTTGCCCGAAAAATAATGATATAAACTGATCTGTCTCACTGAAGCCGGGGTCGGGTTCGTTCGTATCTCATCGTTGCGGCGCAACATATAAAGAGAGACGCTGATCAATACAATACACAGACCTGCTATGGTTATTATTTTTTTCATCTGGGCCGCTCCACGAATAATTACTTAATTATATAACAAATATTGATCGTTTCATATTAAAAAATCCACGTGGCCGTAAAGATTGGAGCGTCCTAGCGGACCCGGGTCGGCCCCGCCTGCCGAATGATCAACTATCCGGTAGGAGTTAACTCGCTATTTCCTTGACAGTTTCCTGGTTAAATAATATTGAAACTCAGTTAAGCCCAATTTTCCGGTTTTTCAATATTCCACCATTCCAATTTCGCGCAAAGCGACCCGAGCTGCAATTCGTTGATCCATTTTGTCAATGTTGAGAAGTCACTGAAAATTCCACTACTACCAAAGGAGGGTAAACGATGAAATCATTTTCAAAGGTCATTTTGGGGGTATGTTTATCCGCAGCGCTGGCGTGCGGTCCTGCAATCGCCGGCCAGCTTGTCATCGGCCTGGGATCCGAACCGTCGTCCATTGATCCCCACTACCACAACCTGGGACCCAACAACCAGCTGGCCCGCCATATCTTTGAAAGTCTGGTCCATCCCGATGAGAACCAGCGCCTGGGACCGGGACTGGCCGTGTCCTGGAAGCCCATCAACGATACGACCTGGGAGTTTAAATTGCGCCAGGGCGTGACGTTTCACGACGGCTCGCCATTTACGGCCGACGATGTGCTTTTCACCTTTGAGCGGGCGCCCAATGTCGAAGCCAGCCCCTCATCTTTTGCCCTTTACACCAAGGGCAAGACCCTCAAGAAAATAGACGATCATACCATTCAGATCCTGACCGAGAAACCCTACCCGCTGATGCCCAACGACGTGTCCACAATTTACATTATTTCAAAGAAAAACGGGATGGGCGCCAAAACCGCCGATTATAACTCCGGCAAGGCCACCATCGGCACCGGGGCCTACAAGTTTAACGAATGGATCCCCGGCGACAAACTGGTCATCGAAAAAAATCCGGAATATTGGGGTAAAAAAGCGCAATTCGACCGGGTGGTTTTCAAGCCGATCAAGTCAGATCCGACCCGGGTGGCCGCGCTGCTGGCCGGCGATGTCGACATGATCGACAATGTGCCGACCGCCGATATCCCCCGTTTGAAAAAAAGCGACAACGTGGTGCTGTCCCAGGGGGTTTCCAACCGGGTGATCTACCTCCACCTGGACCAGTTCCGGGAAGATTCACCGTTCATTACCAATGCCGGCGGCAAAAACCCTTTAAAAGACCAGCGGGTGCGCAAGGCGATTTCACAGGCCATCAATCGACCGGCAATCGTCGACCGTGTGATGGAGGGGGTGGCCATTCCGGCCGGGCAGCTGCTGCCGGAAACTTTTTTTGGTGTCAGCCCTAAACTTAAGCCGGAATCTTACAACCCCGAAGCTGCCAAAAAGCTTCTGGCAGATGCGGGATTTCCCAATGGCTTCGGCCTGACCCTGCACGGACCCAACGACCGCTACATCAACGATGCCAAGATCTGCCAGGCCATCGGCCAGATGCTGAGCCGGGTCGGCATCGACACCAAGGTCGAAACCATGCCCAAATCCGTCTATTTTCGCAAAGCCTCACGCGGCGGACCCAACAAGTCCCCGGCCTTCAGCTTCATTCTCGTCGGTTGGGGCTCGGGTACGGGCGAGGCCTCCTCGCCGCTCAAGTCCCTGCTGCACACCTATGACAAGTCGCGCGGATTTGGCGCCTCCAACCGGGGCCGCTATTCGAATGCGGAGGTCGACAAGCTGATTGAGCAGGCTCTGGCCACCGTGGATGACGGCAAACGCGAGTTGCTCCTGCAGCAGGCAACCGAAATTGCCATCCAGGACCTGGGCATTATCCCGCTGCACTACCAGGTCAACACCTGGGCCACCCGCCAGGGTCTGGCCTATACGCCGCGCACGGATGAGTATACGCTGGTTAGGAGTGTGGTGGTGAAGTAGGCCGAGCCAGGAGGCTATAAGGCTGGGAGGCAATAAAGCTGGGAGGCTTGGAGGCTATAAGGCTGGGAGGCTTGGAGGCCGGGAAGCCAGGAGGCTGGGAAGCTAAACGGCTAAGAGGCTGGGAGGCAATAAAGCTGGGAGGCTTGGAGGCTGTAAGGCTGGGAGGCTATAAGGCTATGAGGCCAGGAGGCTTGGAAGCGGGGGATGCTGGGAAGCTATAAAGCCGGGAGGCAGGAAAACTATAATGCTGAGAGGTTCTGACTATTTAGGATGGGATGGTCGATCTAACATCTAAATTGTTTTCAGGCTTCCCAACCTCCCAACTTCCCAACTTCCCAACCTCCCAGCCTCCAAGCCTCCTGGCCTCCCAGCCTTCCAGCTTCCAGGCTTCAAGCATTTACAGGCTCTGGATATGCTTGCCTTTAAATAATCGACGCCCGAAGAGGAGCTGAATGTCGTGTCCGTCTTTATTATCCGAAGATTAATTCAATCGTCGCTGGTCATTGCTGCGATGTCAGTGATTGTTTTTTTTTCGGTCAATGTGATCGGCAATCCCGTGGATATCCTGATCAACCCGGAGTTCGACCAGGAGGAAATGGACCGGGCCATCAAAGCCCTCGGGCTCGATCTTCCCATTTGGCAGCAGTACCTGCACTTTGTTAAAAACGCGTTTCAGGGCGATTTCGGGAGATCCTTTGTTTTTGGGGAGTCGGCTTTGAAGTTAATTGTCCAGCGGGTGCCGGCCACCCTGGAACTGGCTTTCACGGCTTTGATTCTGTCCATCTTGATCGGTATCCCGCTGGGGCTTTTTGCCGGACTAAAGCCCGATTCTCCGGTCTCGAAAACCATTATGGGCGGGTCGATTCTGGGATTCAGCCTGCCGACTTTCTGGGTCGGCATCATGATGATCATGATTTTTGCGGTTTTGCTGGGCGTCCTGCCGTCAACCGGGCGGGGTGAGACTGTGACGATCCTGGGCATAAGGGTCAGCTTTCTGACCCTCGATGGGCTCAAACACCTGTTAATGCCGGCCATCAACCTGGCCCTGTTAAAAATATCACTGGTCATCCGACTGACCCGCGCCGGCACCCGGGAAGTGATCCATCAGGATTACGTGAAATTTGCCAGGGCCAAAGGGCTGAGCAACCGACGGATCATTTTTGTGCATGTCTTAAAGAACATTCTCATTCCGGTTATCACCGTGGTGGGACTCGAACTGGGCAACCTGATTGCCTTTTCGGTGGTCACGGAAACCGTGTTCGCCTGGCCGGGCATGGGCAAGTTGATCATCGATTCGATTCAATTGCTGGATCGACCGATCATCGTGGCTTATCTGATGATTATCGTTTTTATGTTTGTGACCATCAACCTGGTGGTCGATATTCTCTATTCCGTGCTCGATCCGCGGGTGCGACTGCAGGATATAAAAGCATGACCGAATCACCAAAAACAGATATCCTGTCAGATCTCCCGGATACAGCGGCCCCGGCGGCCGAAACGAGTCTGCGGCGGTTTATTTCTGATTTTGTTGAGAACAAAATCGCCGTGGGTGCTTTGATGGTGCTGCTGGTTATCGTTTTAGTCGCGCTGTTTGCACCGCTGATCTCACCTCAAAATCCGTATGATCTGGCCGTAATCGACATCATGGACGGCCGGCTGCCGCCCGGCAGCGAGAGCATGACCGACATGACCTTCTGGCTGGGCACCGACGATCAGGGGCGCGACATGCTCAGTGCCATATTCTACGGGCTGCGCATCAGCCTGGGCGTCGGCGCCATGAGCGGCTTCATCGCGCTCTGCCTGGGCACCTGTATCGGTCTGGCAGCGGCTTATTTCGGTGGACGGGTTGATACCGTTATTATGCGGCTGGTGGACCTGCAGCTCAGTTTCCCGGCCATATTGATCGCACTGATGCTGCTGGCGATTCTCGGACGGGGGGTGGATAAAATTATTATCGCGCTGATTGCGGTCCAATGGGCCTATTATGCGCGTACGGTGCGCGGCAGCGCCCTCGTGGAGCGCGGCAAAGAATACATCGAAGCCGCGCACGGTCTTGCTCTGGGCAAACCACGTATTGTTTTCCGGCATCTGATGCCCAACGTGCTGCCCCCCTTGATCGTGGTTGGCACGGTCCAGGTGGCGCACGCCATATTGCTGGAGGCAACCCTGTCATTTCTGGGAATCGGTGTACCCATCACCAAACCTTCCCTGGGCCTGCTGATTTTCACCGGCTTTGAGTACATGATGAGCGGCAAATATTGGATCAGTTTTTTTCCGGGAATTGCTCTGCTGGTAACCATTGTCAGCATCAACCTGGTTGGTGATCAACTGCGCGATGTGCTTAACCCCCGTCTTCGAAGGTAAGGAGAAAATCGTGGCCGGTGACAACCCGACCCTGGCAGTTGAAGATCTGAAGACCTATTTCTTTACCAAGACCGGCGTGGTAAAAGCCGTCGACGGGGCCGGCTTTACGGTCCGGCGCGGCAAGGTAATGGGATTGGTGGGCGAGTCGGGCTGCGGCAAAACGGTTACCGGCTTTTCCATCATCGGATTGGTTGACGCACCCGGCAAAGTGGTCGGGGGACGAATCCTGTTTAATGGTGATGACCTGCTGGCCCTGCCCGAGCAGCAGATCCAGCGACTGCGCGGTACCCGGATCGCCATGATATTTCAGGACCCCATGATGACCCTGAATCCGGTGCTGCGAATCGACACCCAGATGATCGAAACCGTCCGGGCGCACGAGAAAGTCAGCCGGGATGAAGCCTGGCGCCGCAGCCGTGATGCCCTGGGCAAAATCGGCATTGCCTCGCCGGAAGAGCGGATGAAAGCCTACCCGCACCAGTTTTCGGGCGGTATGCGGCAGCGGGTTTCGATTGCGATTGCGCTGCTCCACAAGCCCGACCTGATAATCGCCGATGAACCGACCACGGCCCTGGACGTCACCATCCAGGGCCAGATCTTATACGAAATTCAGAAACTTTGCCGGGAAACCGCTACCGCCTTAATCTGGATTACCCATGACCTTTCCGTGATTGCGGGCCTGGCGGATCAGGTTTGCGTCATGTACGCCGGCAAAATCGTTGAGTCTGGTGATGTCGATCCGGTATTGGACGAGCCCATGCACCCTTATACGCGCGGTTTGATCGGCTCCGTGCCGGGTCACAGCCGGCGGGGGCAGCCATTGTCGCAGATACCCGGCATGACCCCGTCACTGCTCAATCTGCCCAAGGGTTGTGCGTTTCGACCCCGTTGTCCGCGAGCCGATAAAAGCTGTTTGGAAGCGCCACCGATCACCGCACCGCGCAGCGGGCGGCAGGTGCGCTGCTTCCATCCTCATCTGGGCGATTTGTCATGAACTTACCGATCCTTGAATTGCAGCAATTAACCAAACGATTTGTCAAGACCCTGGACCTGTCTGAGAAAATAGCCAACCGGCTTGGGGCGAAAATCCGGGAGCAGGTCGTGCAGGCGGTGGAAAATGTGGATCTGCAGGCCGCGACGGGTGAGGTCCTGGGTTTGGTGGGTGAGTCGGGCTGCGGCAAATCGACCCTCGGGCGGATTGTTGCCGGGACCCTCGACCCCAGCGGAGGGGCCGTTATTTTCAAGGGCCGGAATGTCAATTCCTTAGCGCCGGCCGACCGCAAACAGGTTGCGCTTAAAATTCAAATGATTTTTCAAGACCCGATGGCCTCATTAAACCCGCGCATGCGGGTGCGCGATATTATCGGAGAAGCCCCGCGGGTCCATGGACTGGTTTCAAACGCTGAGGTGGAAGACCACATCGATAATGTCATGCTGCGAGTGGGGCTCGATCCGAGCTACAAGCGGCGTTACCCGCACCAGTTCTCGGGCGGCCAGCGCCAGCGCATCGGTATTGCACGGGCCCTGGCGGTTGAGCCGGAGTTCATCGTGTGTGATGAGGCCGTGGCCGCCCTGGACGTATCCATCCAGGCCCAGGTCTTGAACCTTTTTATGAAGCTGCGGGAAGATTATGATTTGACCTACCTGTTTATCAGCCATGACATCGGGGTGGTCGAGCACCTGGCAGACCGGGTGGCCATCATGTACCTCGGTCGGATTGTGGAAATGGCGCCGACGGAAGCGCTCTTTGAGAAGCCCAATCACCCCTACACCCAGGCGCTGCTGCACGAAGTGCCGCGGCTGGATATGCGCCGGCGCCGGTTTGAACCGATCAAGGGCGAGATCCCCTCGCCGCTGAATCCGCCGACGGGATGCCATTTCCATCCACGCTGCCCGTTTGCCATGCCGCGCTGCCCGCAAGAGCAGCCCAAGCTCGAAGAAATTGCGCCGGGGTGGTGGTCGGCGTGCCATCTAAATGATGAATAGTTATTTGTTATTGGTTATTCGTTATTGGAAGTGGTCGTGATTAGGACTGAGCTATGGTATTGAATATAGAGCCTGCGCATAAACTTAAAATTGATCAGAATAAATTACAAAATTGTAGGTCCAACATTTTAAATTTGGTCAATGTTCTTTGAAAAATTGGTTAAAGCAGCAATCTGCTGTGCTTCAGGTTA
>Ga0209743_1000497_pt1 | contig 11931 bp, 12 predicted proteins | sample OlaalgELextract2_FD_187378 | JGI IMG/M metagenome (GOLD analysis project Ga0209743, IMG submission 187378) | Olavius algarvensis symbiont microbial communities from Tuscany, Italy - Type G ELBA extract 2 (SPAdes) (version 2) | ecosystem: Host-associated > Annelida > Digestive system >...
AGTTTTAGGGAACTAGGCCTATAAAAGGAGTGATTTTAGTAGTACTTATATCAAAAAAAGTCAAGTAGTATTTTATCTTATCATGCTGATATAATGAGAATTTTTACGTTTATGCGTCCACTCTATAAATACCTTCTGACTTAACAAATTTAGTATATGCTTGGTCATTGCCTGCTTCTGCAGCGGAAAATTAGCATTTCACCCATCACTCCATCACTCCATCACTCCATCACTCCACTACTCCATCACTCCACTACTCCATCACTCCATCACTCCATCACTCCACTACTCCATCACTCCACTACTCCATCACTCCACTACTCCATCACTCCATCACTCCATCACTCCAATACTCCATCCAGCGGTTAGGCCAGGTTGCCGCCATCACAGATGATATAGGTGCCGGTCGTAAAAGATGCCGCCTCGGATACCAGGTAAAGCACGGCGCCGGCCATCTCGCTCGGCTGGGCGTGCCGCTGCATGGGGATGTGCTGCAGGGCATAATTGTAGATCTCCTCGTTTTTAATCAGGGCTTCCGAAAAATGGGTTTCCGTCAAGCCCGGCAGCAAGGCATTCACCCGAATGTTCTTCGGTGCCAGCTCTTTGGCAAAGGCCTTGGTCATCGATATCAAGGCCGCTTTGGTGATGGAATAAATGCCCTGGGTCGGCACGGGTCGGATGCCGTTGATGGAGGACACGTTCACAATGGCACCGCCGCCGGATTTTTCCATCAATCTGGCCGCCTGTTGGGTGATGAAAAACGGGCCTTTGAGATTGACTTCGTTGGTTTTGTCCCAAGCCGCTTCACTAGCTCCCAACATTTCGCCGAAATAGGGGTTGGTCGCCGCATTGTTGATCAGGATGTCCAGGCGGTCGTACTGGGATTTGATTTGTTCGAACAGCAGGGTTATCTGATCCAGGTTGCCGGTGTGACCGGCGATGGCGTCCGCTTTGCCGCCGAGCTGCTCTATCTTTTCTTTAACCACCTGAAGACCTTCGATTTTACGGCTGACCAGAATACAGTGGGCGCCATGCTCAGCCAGCGCCAGGGCAATCGCTTCGCCGATGCCCCGGCTGGCACCGGTGATCAGGGCAACTTTATTCGTCAGGGAAAAATCTACCATAATGCCTCCTTTGAATTGAAGATTGAAGATTGAAGATTGAATATCTAAGGAATTCTGTCTTTTTAATAAAAAACTCGTCCTTATCACTGAAAGGCATAACGTAATATTACCTTCTCGTATTTTGAGAAAGAAAGTAAAAGGTGTTTTTGAAGCCTGAATTTCTTCATGTAACGGAATATAGGAACATTCTACGTCAAAGGGCTATAATCCATTTTCGGCTTTATCGTCAAGACGATTATTACCGCCTTCCCAGCACCCCATTATTTTGACAATTTAATCCCCAGTTTTCGCAGATTGCACAGATTGCATTACAGGTGTTAAGGCGATAGCGAAATCGACCGGGTTTATTGCCCCGTCCCGCTTCAGTCCAGCGGGATTGCGTTGGAATAGAATTTATCTTCCTTTAGTACTCTGCGGCTTGCTGCGGGGCAGTTCATTTAAAGCGATAGAGCGAAGCGATTCATCAAATCCGCAATCCGCAATCCGCAATCCGCAATCGGCAATTTTTCCTGATTCCCTCAATCCCGTGTCTGCCGGTAGGTCTCAATCAGGGTCGGAATGAATGTGGTCAGATCTTCCACGACACAAATATCAGCTACCTGAAAAATCGCGGCGGACGGATCCTTATTGATGGCCACGATGAATTCGGAACCACGCATGCCCGTGACATGCTGGATTGCGCCTGAAATCCCGCAGGCCAGATACAGCCGCGGAGATACGGTGGCCCCGGTCACACCCACCTGGCAGCCGTACGCCAACCAGTCAAGATCACACACGATGCGGGATCCGGCTATCGCTGATTTGCTGAATATCGAGGCCAGTTGATCTATCAGGTCAAGGTTCTCTTGCTCACCGATACCCTGGCCGGCGGCCACGACGATTTCAGCTTCCGCAATCCCCTGAGTATCCACGGCCATTTGTTTTACACCGTTGGAATGCCACCACCGGGGGGTAGGCGACGCCGACCGGATGTCAACCGTGCCCGGTTCCTGATCGGATGGCGGGTCGGATTTGAAAATTCCCGGTTGAATGGTCAGAATGGATGTAACGGCCGGCGGGCGGATATGGGCGATTGCTTTGCCGCCGTAAACCGGGCGGGCAAAGCACCCCCCTTCTTCCGATATCAGCAAATCTTCTATTCCGCCGATGCAGGCGCCGTTTAATTCAATCGCCAGCGCCGGCGCAAAGTCCGCTCCGCTGGATGTGTGGGCAATACACACATACCGGGGTGGGGCTCCGCTAAAATGCCGCACCAGGATCTGATTGTACAGCTCGCCGTTGTAAACGGGCATTGCCGGAATTTCATAGCCCACCACATCCAGGCCGCTCGCCTTTGCAATTTCCCGGGCCGGGTTTTGGATATCGGCACCAAGAATCAACACCTGGATCGGCAGTGATTCAGCCTCCGGAAGCTTTTTGGCAAAGGCAATGAGCTCGAAAGTCACCGGGTTTACCCCCCCGTCAGCATGTTCAGCGATGACTGCAATAATGTCTGTCATTGGGTGATATTTTCCATTTTGTATCAGCTAAATCGTCCGTTCGCGGCAAGATTTCGCATTGATGATGCATTCCAGACAGATTTTAGAATTTGGATTGCAGATTTTGGATTTAAGGAATTCTATCATTTTAATAAATGGATAGAGCGAAGCGATACCGCCAATCCAAAATCCGAAATCTAAAATCCAAAATCTACCTTCCCTGCGACACAACCAGTCGTTGCCGGAACTGGATATTGTCAAATACTTTATTTAATCCAATCACAGCAACAACGCTTTTTCACGCAGAATACGGATCAGCTGCGTCGCTTTTTCCTGCTCTGTGCCTTTTAACACCGTGCCTGAGCGCGTCTGGTCGGGATAAACCAGTTTAGCAAGCGCTTCACGGGGTGCGGGGCGCACGAGGTCTTTGGCCCTGGTCCTTTTCAGTTTCTGCCGATTGGCCCGCAGCAGGTTCGAAAGCGACGGATAGCGCGGGAGGTTGATACCCGATTGAATGGTTAATACCGCCGGCAGCGGCAATTCCAGCGTGTCCCGCTGGCCGCCTTCGATTTCCCGTTCAACATAGATGGTTTTTAGATCCGATCCAATCCGCTCGAAGATCACGGCCGTGGCACAGGGCAGGTCGAGCAGTTTTGCCAGCATCGGACCGACCTGACCCTGCATATTGTCTTCCGACATGGCACCGGTGAGAATCAGGTCATAAGCCTGGCCCCGGGCGTATTCGGCAATCCAGGCGGCTATTTCAAAGGAGCTGTGATATTGCTCGGCCTCGGTATCGATGTGAATCCCGGCATCGGCCCCCATGCCGATACTGCGTTTGACGGCTTCTTGTGCGCGAGCCGGCCCCACGCTGAGCGCATCAATTTTTGTGCCGGAAAATGCCTCTTTGATCAATACGGCCTCTTCGACGGCGAATTCATCCAGCCGATTCATCTTATAATCGCCAATTTCATCTGACTGGATCCAGGCCTCCCCGTCATCGATCAGGATCGGGCGCTCCGACTCGGGCACTTGTTTAACGCAGACCAGTAACTTCATAAAAATGACCATAACCGGGGATCCGGTCGGTGTCAATAAAAAAAACGAACGTTCGTTCTTTTTTCTTGACTATCAATATCGCTCGTTATATAAACCAGTTGTCAGCCTTCCGATTTGGGATTGCGGATTGCGGATTGCGGATTGCGGATTGCGGATTGCGGGTTGCGGGTTGCGGGTTGCGAGTTGCGGGTTGCGGGTTGCGGGTTGCGGGTTACGGGTTACGGGTTACGGGTTGCGGGTTGCGGATTACGGGTTACGTGTTGCGGGTTACGTGTTGCGGGATACGGGTTGCGGGTTGCGGGTTACGAGTTGCGAGTTACGTGTTGCGGGATACGGGTTACGAGTTGCGAGTTGCGAGTTGCGGGTTGCGGGTTGCGGGTTGCGGGTTACGGGTTACGGGTTACGGGTTGCGGGTTGCGGATTGCGGGTTGCGAGTTGCGGGTTGCGGATTGAAAGCATCCAGTATCGAGTATCGAATATCCAGCATCCAGCATCCAGTATCGAGTATCCAGTATCGAGTATCCAGTATCGAGTACCCAGTACCCAGTACCCAGTATCGAGTATCGAATATCGAGTATCGAGTATCGAGTATCGAGTATCGAGTATCCAGCTTCCAATGAGTGAAATCTATCTTTTCAGGCATGGGCAGGCATCTTTTGGGGAGGAGAACTATGATCGGTTGTCACCCAATGGCGTCCGGCAGTCGCAGATTTTAGGACGGCACCTGGTGCAGACCGGTAAATTTTTCGATGCCATCTATTTCGGTGAAATGGAGCGCCAGCAAAAAACGGCCCAGGAATATCTTGACCATTGCAGCAAGCACGGGCTTGCGGCCCCCCAACCAAGCATTTGCGATGCATTCAACGAATACGATTCGGTTGCCGTCTGGCAGGCCCTGGTGCCTGAATTGGCGCAGGCGGATCCGTCAATCCCCAATGACGCGGCACATATTGCGGGCGACAAAAAAGCATTTCAGCGGGTTTTCGCCAAGGTGATGAATCGCTGGATTTCAGGTAGCTGCCAAGCCACCGGGATTCCCAACTGGCATGATTTTAAACAGCGCGTAAGGCAAGGGTTGGATGAATTAGCCGCCCGGCATGGGCCCCGGAAGCAAATCGCGATTTTTACCTCGGGCGGACCGATATCCGTGGCCGTGCAGGCTGCACTCGATTTGTCCGACGCCAAAGCCCTGGAGGTATCATGGCAGCTGATGAATGCCTCCGCCACCCGCATCAAATATAACCACCGGGGCACTATGCTGGCAGCCTTTAATGACGTGACACACCTGGAACTGGAGGGCGACGCCGGTTTGCTGACATACCGGTAAATGGGAATGTCGAATGTCGATTGACGAATGACGAATGGAGGAAGTCGCTGCGCTTCGGCATTTTGTTTTTCTGAAAAGCTATATGCCTTTTTTAAATGATAGGATTCCATAATTTTAGCTCATTTTAGTTCATTTTAAATTTCAGCTCATTTTTTCAATTAAGCCCATGGATTACGCTGAGTTTCAAAAACAAATAAACTTCTCGAAATTTGACCTTTGCCGGGAGGTTTATCAAAAAAACCGCAGCTCAATTCGGATTAAAAAAGAAAATAAGGTCGTCGAAAACCTGGAGCGGATTTTTAGCGCCACCCTTAAAATCAGCAATCGCAAAGGATTTCAGGCCATGAGCATGCGGGATCTCAGCCGCGAGGCGAATCTGAGCCTGGGAGCCTTGTACGCTTATTTTGCCAGCAAGGAAGAACTGCTGGCGATGCTGCAAAACCAGAGGCGTGCCGTAACCAAACGGGTCCTGGACGATAGAATCGACCGGGAAGCCGCTCCGGTAGGCAGGCTGCGGGCGGCGATCCTGACCCATCTATATTTAAGCGAGGCCATGCAGCCCTGGTTCTATTTTTCCTACATGGAGGCCAAAAATCTCTCCAGAAAAGAACAGGACCTGGCTGTCGCCAGTGAACTGTATACCGAAAAATTGCTGGCAGATATCCTCCAGCAGGGACAAAGCCAGGGGGCATTCGAATTGCGCGATCCGCAATTGACGGCCAGCGTCATCAAAGCGATGCTGCAGGATTGGTATCTGAAGCGCCGCAAATATGCCAGAAGAAGGATTTCCGTCGATCAATATGCCCGGTTTATACTGCAGTTCGTTGAGGCGTTTATCCAAAAATGAAAAATTATTCACCGTCCGGTGCCGATCTGTGGGAGGCAGAGCGTCATAAAAGATCAATCTCGAAAGCATGAAATGGCGAAAGCACGAAAAAAAGCCAAGGTATTTTTCGTGTTTTCCAACTTTCGTGTTTTCGTGATAATATAAATTTTTTTCTCAAAATCCAAAATAATAACATTCGAAGGTTAATTGGAGGTTAATTGATGGAAAACACCTATGAGAAACTGAGGTCGCGGTTGGATGATCTGGCGACAGGCTTCCCGGCAACGGAAAGCAAAGTTGAAATTCGTCTGCTCGAGAGGCTGTTCACCGAGAGTGAGGCCGAGCTGTTTCTGCAGCTGTCGCCGCTTTTGCAAAAACCGGCCGACGTCGCCCAAAAACTTAATCGTGACCCGGCTGAAATTGGTGCCATGATGGAAACCATGGCTCAAAAGGGACTTTTATTCCGCAAACGCAAGGGCGAGCAATCCCTCTACGCCGCCGTGCCCTATGTGATTGGTATTTTCGAATTTCAACTGGGCAAAATGGATGAAGAATTTGCCCGCGATCATGAAGAGTACTTCAAAACCGCCTTCGGTAAAACCATCCAATCTTTTAAAACACCGGTCCTGCGAACGGTTCCCATCAACCGGCAGCTGGTCGCCGATTACCCGGTGGCGCCCTATGAAGATGTGCTGCAGATAATCGAAAAACAGGATAAAATATCGATTGCGCCCTGCATCTGTCGAGCGACCAAGAAACTGGCCGGCGAAGAATGCGACAAATCGGTGGAGAACTGCTTTGCGTTTGGCTCCCATGCCGAGTATTATGTGGAGACCGGCATGGGGCGTTATATCACGATCGAGGAGGCCAAGGCGATAGTCAAACAGAACGAGGTGGAGGGCCTGGTCATGCAGCCTTTCAACTCCCAGAAAGTCGGCGGCATGTGCAGCTGCTGCGGCGATTGCTGCGGGGTGCTGCGGTCGTTGAAGATGCATCCATCACCAGCCGAAATGGTACAAAGCAATTATTTCGCCCGGGTCGACGAGGCCGAATGTACCGGGTGTGAAACCTGTGTGGAGCGCTGCCAGATAGATGCTATCGAAGTCGTCGATGGGATTTCGACCATTGACCTGAATCGTTGCATCGGCTGCGGGCTGTGTGTCACCACCTGCCCGGTGGATGCCATCGAGTTAATTAAAAAGCCCGAAGATCAGCTCTACGAACCGCCCAAAACGGGAGCAGAAACCTATATCCGAATCATGCAGGAGCGGGGTAAACTCTGAGGATTGCGGAATGCAGATTTCGGATTGCGGATTGGAAAAGCCGGCCTTCGGCGTTCGACATTCGGCATTCGGCATTCGGTGTTCGGCGTTCGGCGATCGGGGAGGGGCGGAGCGCATAGGGCATGGAGCATGGCGCAGAGGGCATAGGACTTGGGGCAGGGCGTTTAGGGCCGAGGGCCGAGGGCTGGGCGCAGGGTGCAAAGGGCAGAAAGAGCCGGCGTTCGGGGGGTGGATAAAGGGAGTAAAATCTGGGGCAGGGCATATAGAGCTAAGCGCATAGGGCAGAAACAACCGGCATTCGGTGTTCGGCGTTCGGCATTTGGAATATGGCAAAAGGTAGATGGTGGGAGGTGGAAGATAGAAGGTGGAAGATAGAAGGTAGATGGTGGAAGGTGGATGGTAAAAACTTTAGGGCAAAAGGCGCAAGGTGCGTGGTCAATGGTCTAACGTCAATGGTTGGGAGCAGGTTAATGATTGGCAACTTCCATAGTCATTTCGTTCCTTCTCTCACCTTCTCATCTTCTCGACTTCTTATCTTCTTTCTTTTCCGACTTTGCCTCGCCTGAGCTTGTCGAAGGCCGCATTCCGACTTCCGAATTCAAAATAGTCTGTGCCATGGCCAGCAGCATGATTTTTGACTGTATCATTTGCGGAAAATAGATTCTGTAAAGTATATGTCTGAATTTACGATTACCATAACCAATAATTTAAGGCTCAAAAATACACCGCCGGATCTGCTCGCAATTTTGACTCAGAAGCTGGAGATTCTGAATCCTAAATGGCTCGAAAATGAGCGAATGGGGCGCTGGAACCGGGGCACTCCCCAGGTGCTGCGTTTCTACGACCGGGTGGGGTCGGCCGGGTTGTGGATTCCACGGGGATTCATGCGGCAACTGATTTTATTGTGCCGCAAACATGATATTGCCTACCGGATCGAAGACCAGCGCCGGGACCTGGAGCCCGTTCAATTCGATTTTACCGGCACCTTGCGCCCGTTTCAGCAGACTGCGGTGGATCGCATGCTGGCCAAAGACTTCGGCACCCTGAGCTCTGCGACCGGCTCCGGGAAGACCATCATGGCGCTTTATATGATCGCCCGGCGCCGCCAACCGGCCCTGATTGTTGTGCATACCAGAGATCTGGCCGCCCAGTGGACCTCGCGTATCGAATCGTTTCTTGGAATCGATTCTGCCAGTGTCGGGTTGATCGGGGGCGGCAAAAAGCAACCGGGTGAAAAAATTACGATCGCCATGGTCCAATCCCTGTACAAATGTGTTGAAGATGTGGCCGGGCAAATTGGATTTCTGGTGGTGGATGAATGCCACCGGTGTCCGAGTCGCACATTTACGGAAGCCGTGACCGGTTTTGATTCTCAATTCATGCTGGGACTATCGGCCACCCCCTGGCGACGGGACAAGCTGTCCAAGCTTATTTTCTGGCATCTTGGCGATGTGCATCATGAGGTCGACAAAAAGCATTTGATCGAAACCGGCGAAGTCCTGACGGCTGAGGTCATCGTGCGGGAAACCGAATTCAAGCCCTACTATGATCCGGTAAACGAGTACAGCAAGATGTTGTCCGAACTGACCGCTGATACGGATCGCAACGTTCTGATTGCCGGGGATGTTGCCGGCGAGGCGGTCAACGCTGTCGGAATATGCCTGGTTTTGTCCGATCGCAAGGCCCATTGCGAGAATTTGCGAGCCTTGTTGAAGTTTCGATTCAATGTTGAGGCTGAATTGTTGACCGGTGATTTGAGCATGGAGGAGCGGCAAAACGTCATCGAGCGGCTAAATCAGCATAAAGCGAAAGTTGTCGTTGCCACGGGCCAGCTCATCGGCGAGGGCTTCGACTGCCGGGAATTGTCAACCCTGTTTCTTGCCACCCCCATACGTTTTAGCGGGCGGGTTCTGCAGTACCTGGGCCGAGTCCTGCGGCCGGCGCCCGGCAAGAAAAAGGCCCGGGTTTTTGATTATGTGGATATCCATGTCGACACCCTGAATAAGGCCGCCATGGCGCGCCAAAAAGTTTATCAGCAGTAGATATTGTATCGATGGATACAATAACCCTGCCAAATTGGACGTATGCCAACAACAAAAACTCCCGCCGTCGGGGGCCACGGGCACCCAGTTCGGACAAAGATAAGAAACTAATTAACATCGAACATCGAACGTCCAACATCGAACATCGAATAAGGTGTCCTGTCTATATTGGTAATTACCGAGCGGAGCGATTCCACAATTCGTCAATCGTCATTCGACATTCCCTTAAGTTTCACACTAGCAAAGTCCTAGTCCGGGACCCAGACTGGATTGCGACTGAATACCGATATTGGCTAAAGAGAAAGCATTACATGACCTGCTGCGAAACTGCTTCTTTTATTTTGTCGCAGAAAACCTGGTCCTCTGGGCCAGGTCAGAGCTCCTCGGCTATGCCGTGAATCTGCTGCAAGCGGGAGCGGAATGATGGAATAATGGAATGGTGGAATACTGGGTTTAGTGGAATGGGATCTATTTTTATAAGGATAGCACGGATCAGTTTGTAAAATCAGACCGTCATCCGCTTTGTATTCCCAATATTCCATTATTCCACCATTCCATTATTCCATTGGGATTCTAAGGTAAACTCCACCCCTCTGGGGTGAAATCAAAGCCGGGTCCTCTGGGCCCGGATCTTTATTGGTAGTTGACAACCGAGTCGGGCGAGGAATTCCCTTAGCTTGCTTTTTGTGCATAACCGGGTTATACTATCACAAGCTTAATCAGTAAGTTATCCAATTGACCCGACGCGGCGCCGGCGGATTTATCCGGCAAGATTTCTACCTGTATCGCTGATAATTCAATCCGTAAACGGAGGTAGTCCCCATTAACTTCCTGCTGAACAAAGCCCCTGATAGCAGCTCCGGATCAGAATCCGCTTTAGAGATTCTGGATGCCCTGCTGAAGGATTCGGGGCAGAAAAAAATCAATGAAAATCAGATCGTAATTATCCTGGACGCTCTGGCAAGTGCCGACGATGTTGACGTCGTCGCCAGATTTCCAGCGGTTCTTGCCATCTGCGCCCGCCGGGGACTGTCACTGAATTCTCAGGCACTATTTTCGCGTTACTGGGAAACGAGCCCGAAAAGGCAAAACCTGGAAAAGCTGCTTCTGGTCAGTGCAACGATATTTAAAACTCAAAAGCTTAAGCCGCCCGGCAACCTTGATCGGATTGCAGCTTCGCTGAAACTAAAATACGATGATCTATTATCGTCGGGTGAATTTCAATTGAGCAGCGGCATGATGATCTCCATCCAGGATCTGGAAAAATCCCTGACCAGCTGCTTGTCCCGCAATATCCAACTTCAGGCGGATCCAGTCCGAGCTGCACCATCGCGAGCGGTGGATCTCGATGTTTATCTGGACCGGCTGTTTTCCCCCAAACAAAAAGAGTTGATCTTCAAGAAGCGGGATGGCATTGCTTTTACCAAAACCGAGCGCGAGTATTATTCAAGGACCGTCCGCAAAAAGCTGGAAGCCATAGCCAGTGAGGAAGTCGGGCAAATCGCCAAAAACCTGATACGTTAAAGTTGATGAATTCGTAAAAAGTCGAATTCATCATGTGTTTGGTGTTTCGTGTTTGGTATTTGGTAAACCCCTTCGCACGTCATATCGAGATGTTATTCCACTAAACACTAAACACTAAACACCAAATACTAAACACTCTCGTAAACAAGTCGTTTTTCGACTTTTTACGAGACTGTCAAAGTTGACCCATTTAAAATTGACTTTAGCGAGTGAATAGCATATTCTCGCGCGGTAAATTAAAATCAATCCGTCGGAGCTATGATCTCTCGACAAAAGTCAGCACTCATAAAAATATCTGTATCCCTGCCACAGGCTGTTTTGCAAGGTGAATTAATCTGGATTAAATAGGAGCACAGGGTGACAACCAGCAAATTTAGAATCTTTCCACCAGAGAGAATGGAAGCCGGGTTTCCATGGACAATTTGGGCCGTCGGCTGGCTTGCGCTTCTCAAGGCCTTCATCTGGCTGGCCTATGAACCGGTTGAACCGGAAAATATCCTTCAACTGATGGCCTATAAAAATCTATTGAGCATTGTGCCCCTGGTTATTTTTGGCATTGGGATTTGGAACCTGAGAAAATGGGCTGTTTTGGGGATTCTGATTGCTGCGGTCGGCAACCTGCTTTTTTTTATTGTCAACCCCCAGACTTTGAGCGCGGTCATGGTGCATACTGAGGTGCGCCTCTACACGATGATCCTTTCGAGCGTCACGTTACTATGCAACGGGCCCGTGGGAGATCTTTTAATTCTCTGCGCCGTTCCGGGCATGTTGAAGTACGTTAAGCAATAGTGCGGCTATTTAGATCTAAAGTTTGATATGGTTTCGCCGATATATAAGGTTGCTGGATTAACCTTATTATGCGTTGTAAGGCGGAACCAACCGAATGAAAACGAAATTGCTTTTATGGAGTGCTGTTTTGTTTTTTGTCCTGGGTCTGAAGTCCCGGGACGGCGCATTGTTCTATTTTTTTTCGGTTCACCTCTGCATGCTTTATATCGGCGTACACCTGCACAGGCTCACCCAAAAGCTCCAACCTAATGAAGCGGTCGAACCGCTTCCGGATACCTCCGAGTAAATCCTAATTGACGTATATATGGTTGTAGAAATGGTAATCCGTTATCAACGGCTATATATCTGATTGTATAGAGTGGACGCATAAACGTAAAAATTCTCATTATATCAGCATGATAAGATAAAATACTACTTGACTTTTTTTGATATAAGTACTACTAAAATCACTCCTTTTATAGGCCTAGTTCCCTAAAACT
>Ga0209743_1000504_pt1 | contig 11793 bp, 10 predicted proteins | sample OlaalgELextract2_FD_187378 | JGI IMG/M metagenome (GOLD analysis project Ga0209743, IMG submission 187378) | Olavius algarvensis symbiont microbial communities from Tuscany, Italy - Type G ELBA extract 2 (SPAdes) (version 2) | ecosystem: Host-associated > Annelida > Digestive system >...
TTTCAATCCACGCACCCGCGAGGGGTGCGACCAGTAATTTCGCGCTTTGAGGAGGTCAAAACCTGTTTCAATCCACGCACCCGCGAGGGGTGCGACCCGTTGGGCATTTGCTGCTCAGAAGACAACTGATGTTTCAATCCACGCACCCGCGAGGGGTGCGACCTTGCCAGATACAATAATAACCTAGCACATATCTCAAGTTTCAATCCACGCACCCGCGAGGGGTGCGACCCAAAGAAAGAGAATCAAGGAGAGCTAGAAATATGTTTCAATCCACGCACCCGCGAGGGGTGCGACATAGCCTTGCGCGGACCGTATCCCCGGCCATGATGTTTCAATCCACGCACCCGCGAGGGGTGCGACACCAAGCGGGCGGCGCTGGTGGGTGCGTGCATAATTGTTTCAATCCACGCACCCGCGAGGGGTGCGACACCCCGAGGGCAAGGATAAGGATAACACCGATAAGTTTCAATCCACGCACCCGCGAGGGGTGCGACAACGGGTAGTCTGGCGCGTAGGCGTGGAGCATTAGTTTCAATCCACGCACCCGCGAGGGGTGCGACAAGATATAGAAATAGAATTCATGACACTCGCGACCGTTTCAATCCACGCACCCGCGAGGGGTGCGACCTCCTTTGGCCCGACATTCAAACCCTTCATGCGTTTCAATCCACGCACCCGCGAGGGGTGCGACATTTTAGCGTGATGATGGGCGTGCATGGATCAAAGTTTCAATCCACGCACCCGCGAGGGGTGCGACGCGTGGACTTGCGATCATATATCAGGCCGTCAAAGTTTCAATCCACGCACCCGCGAGGGGTGCGACTGCCATCCAGGGTCTGGATCAATCTATTATCCCGCGTTTCAATCCACGCACCCGCGAGGGGTGCGACCACTTGCCACAATAATTCGGTTGCGAGTGTCATGTTTCAATCCACGCACCCGCGAGGGGTGCGACTCGCTATAAGGTAAATTACCTCATAGGTAGGTAAGTTTCAATCCACGCACCCGCGAGGGGTGCGACTTTGCGATATTGGTTTAACCGCATAAGCACGGATGTTTCAATCCACGCACCCGCGAGGGGTGCGACTCGGTGTTCGGCAGCTGGGCATACACATTCGCTCCGTTTCAATCCACGCACCCGCGAGGGGTGCGACGCCGTTTATCACAATTGCCTTGGCTGGCGGTGGGGTTTCAATCCACGCACCCGCGAGGGGTGCGACGCCAATTTTTAAAAGTTTTGTTGGGGAAATAAAGTTTCAATCCACGCACCCGCGAGGGGTGCGACTTGTAGTACTCGTAATATTTTACCATCGCACCAAGTTTCAATCCACGCACCCGCGAGGGGTGCGACAGCACCAGCGCGGGCTACCTTGTCTGGATGCTGGTGTTTCAATCCACGCACCCGCGAGGGGTGCGACATATAAGCACCTCTAGCATAATAGCACCCCCAAAAGTTTCAATCCACGCACCCGCGAGGGGTGCGACCTGTGCAGCGCGGTAAGCCTGGCAGTTGACGAACTGTTTCAATCCACGCACCCGCGAGGGGTGCGACGTTGAATTTTTTGAGGCAATGGTGACATACCAAGAGTTTCAATCCACGCACCCGCGAGGGGTGCGACGTCATCTTTTCTTTATATCACATATTTTCAGAAGTTTCAATCCACGCACCCGCGAGGGGTGCGACTGCACTCCATATTGTAGTGCGGTTATGATCACCCCGGTTTCAATCCACGCACCCGCGAGGGGTGCGACATTAGCGTCTTATCTGGTGATATCAACACCTCTTGTTTCAATCCACGCACCCGCGAGGGGTGCGACGTTAGAGATGATTGACGATCAGCACGCAAACACCGGTGTTTCAATCCACGCACCCGCGAGGGGTGCGACCTTTCCCCAAGGAATATGAATTTGTGGCCCTAGGAGTTTCAATCCACGCACCCGCGAGGGGTGCGACCCGACTTGTCGCCTGAGCGTCTGATAATCGGCCTTGTTTCAATCCACGCACCCGCGAGGGGTGCGACCTTGACCACGTGGCCCAGCGGCGTATACCTAGGCGAGTTTCAATCCACGCACCCGCGAGGGGTGCGACGATATTGCGCGAAATGTTGCCGTTTTATCTCAAGTTTCAATCCACGCACCCGCGAGGGGTGCGACATCTTCATTATACTTCATTTCTGTACAATGAAATAGTGTCTCGAATTCATGAACCTCTTCCATATATTGTCCCTACCCTGTTCTGTCAAAGAGCTAAATTCTATAAATGCTTATTATAACATAGATTACAAGTTTTGCGAACGGCCCGTATTTTTCTGTTTCTGCTATGTTCGCGCAGTGAATTATTTGCTGAGATTATTTGGAATATTCATGAAATTCAAAAAAATGCATAATAGCTGAAGCGCCGACACTTTGAGGGAAAACACTGATGAATTATACAATCAAAGTCCCTTCCGGGTTATAGGAGGGTTTTGCTCCTACATGTTCTATTTTGCGTTTCCAATTACTCCCCAGGTAATAGTACCGAAGGCTATCTTTTTCAAAATCAATAACACTCTCTAATTTCTTCTTCATTTTGAGCCAAAGTCCAGGGTCTACCAGACATTCAAAAAGGGAGTACTGTACTCGCTGACCATAATCTTCACAAATCTTTCCTACACGCCGAAGCCTCCTGGCTCCTAGTGAATCTCCGGTTGAAACATCATAGCTCACCAATACCAACATGGTTTATCTCCAGAGGAAGGGGGGGTATTCATCAAGATCTCCCCGGATAAATCGGCAGAGCAACAGAGCTTGATAATAGAAAAGCAATCCCAACGGCATTTTTTCCTTCAGAAAAGGATGAGTAATAATTTCCTTTTTCCGTTTCTGATACGCTTCAATAACTGTTTTCCGGGAATTTTCCTTCATGTATACAGCACCACTGGCATACTTTTTGAAATCTCCCTGGTTGATCTGTTGCCGATTAATCAAGGAGAGTACCAGACGGTCGGCGAAGAAAGGACGAAATTCTTCCATCAGGTCCAGAGAGAGGCTATTGCGTCCGGGTCTGTCCCTGTGGAGGAATCCCACTGCTGGATCAAGTCCAACAGATTCGCAGGCTGAAATCATATCGTGATACAACAATGTGTAAACAAAGGAGAGTAGCGCGTTAGTCTTGTCCATGGGAGGGCGGCGACTCCGTCCTGAAAAGGTGAAATACTCAGATTGTTGAATAATCAAGTTATCGAAGAGAGCAAAGTATGCAGCCGCGCTATCTCCTTCAATTCCTCGCACAATCTCCAATCCGGGAGTTTTTCTCATGTGGTTAAGGGAGGTTTTGAGATGGGATATGGTTTTCTCTATCTGCCCCTTCTTATCTTTTTCAGAATGATCCCTTAGGAAACGCTTGAGGACTGAATTGATATTGAAGATTTTTCCGATTATCATGTTTCCTGCGATTTGTGCCGAGGTTTGGAGTGAATCAGCATAACGGTACTGCTGTCTCCGCAGAAGGACATTCCCCGACACTTTCCCGCTGAAGCGCCCAAGAAATTTGCCATTCTCACTTAGATAGCTGATGGTGATTCCCTTCTCCCCACAGGCCCCGATTAAGTATGGGCTGAGTCGTATATTCCCGAAACAGATGATTCCGTCTAGATTATGCAGAGGAAATTTCTTCTTCTCTTCTCCTATGTAAATTGCGATGGTTTCCCGTTCCCGAGCCAGATAAGACTCTTGTGTGGTAATGAAAAGCGTATTAAACAGGCGCCTCATAGCGCCCCCCTTCCTTGTCTAAGATTCTGTTGATCCAGCTTCGAACGGCTCTCGGCTTTGCCGAAAGATTGGGCTGGCATTCCTCCTTCAAAGAACAGGACTTGCAATGGGGTTTTTTAATGGGAGGGGGCAGCTGTTCTTCCCGAAGCATCTGATGGATGCTATGGGTCGTGTGGGCAACTTCTTCTCTGAGATTTTGGCTCATCTCAATAGGAATACGCCGTCTATCCTTACCGTAGTAGAGATATCCTATTTCAATACTTATGCCCATCATTTCTTCCAGGCATAAAACCTGAGCGCATAGCTGCACTTCGTCTTCCGTGCTGTGTTTGGGCTTTCCCGATTTGTACTCCACGGGGCATACCTCACGGATCTCTTTACCCTGATAGCGAATTTCAACAACATCTGCTTTCCCCACAATACCCAGCTCGGAAGAGCAAATTGGCATGGAGAATTCCGTTCGGAATCCCTTTCTCTTTTCGATCGGATAACTGTCCACCCGGCTGTGAAAGAGATCGCCTTTGACAGTAAGGTAATTCTCCGCCCAGCACTGGTCTTTATGAATCAAGGCGCACTGCCTGGGACAGAAGGTGTAGTGCTGGAGGGAGGAGAGCATTATGAATTCCTCTTCGGAATAGGGCATATTGATATGCTAGAGCATTGCGATTACTTCAACTCCCTGAGGAGCGGATTCCGTATCGACAGTTATTCTATAATCTGAAATCGAACGGGGGGGCTTCTCCTTATCTATACGTTCAGTTTTCACTAGAGCAAAAAGATTCTGAGCAGGGGCAGTGCCCAATTCGGAATCGTGTTTGAATACAATCAGTTTCTGGGCGGCCATTTCTCCCCGCGATGCGGAATGATCGTGTTCAAACATATTCATCAGAGCTTGCCAGAACAGCTTTAAATCTTCCTCGGAGAATTCTGTCTGCTTTGCAAGGGGTGCGGAAATAAAACCGTGAACCCGATAAAGCCCGTAGGGGATATAGGCCTTTTTCCCCATGGTACGATTGTCCCCTGATTGTTTTTCGGCTTCTTTTGTGGTTTCAACAGCCATTCGCGTTATGGTGGCCACCAAGGGGACAACCGGATCGATGCTCCGTGAGAAGGAGAGCTGAATCGGTCCGCGGACCTGCCCGCAGTCGTTGACCTTTGTGCTCATTACCGCTCCGAACGCGCGGACATCAAAGAAGTTCCTGCACATCCAGATTCGTGCCTTACTCACCTTTTCCGATTTGTCCTTCACTTCTTCCACCGAGGCATAGGCGGGCTTCCGCCGTTCGGCTAGTATGGCTTTCTCCTTGATATATATGCTGTTGGGATAACTATCTTCATGTAAGAGTTCAACATAGTTTCTCACCTTGCGCTTGAGACAGACATCCGTTGTAATCCCATGACCGGTTTCCGGATCGATACGAGGCAAATTACCTCCGTCGGGGTCCCCATTGGGATTTCCGTTTCTGACATCAAATAATAATACGAATTCATAGCGGTTTTCAATCGGCTTGCTCATTGTTTTCTCCTTCGGTAGCAGTTTCTTTCTTCCTATAATTTTCATTTCTTTGTTGGTAGTAGGCGATGGCAAAAAGCCCTTGATCTTTCAAGTCCATGAGAGGGGGGAAGCCTTTGATATTCTCCATTATTTCGCCAATTCTCTTATCGGAAATTAATCCATACTCGGCCTTTTTAATATGATGCTGAGAGAGTTGAAGCAGTCTGGGGAAAACGCTGCCCGGAGTTGATGCGGCGGCGCTGAAGAAGCTATCTCTAATAGTTGTGTTGATGTTTCCCAAAGCATCCTGCTGGGCCTTTTCCAATACAGCGAAGAGCCGGCCCAGTAGATAGGCCGTTTCCAGATTTTTTGTGTCTAATGACATAAGAATCTCCTTGTTAAAATTTCGCTCCAATACCGCTTTCAGTATGGAAGCTCTTAAATAGTTGATGCGACCATCTGCACCAATGCGCCCCATTACTCCATGGTAGAGGCTCATGGGATATGGAGCACCAGTAAGAATAGAGCGCATCAAGGCCCCTCCCAGAACTGGAGAAATATCCTTGGTCTCCCGGGCCGTTTCCTTCAGCAAATGCCAGACTCCCGGATATTCAATATCTCGTTCTGAAGATTTATCAATCTCTAGATGTTTGAAGTGATTTCCAAGTCGGCGCATCAGTTTCTCTACTGAGCAAACATACCAAAAACGGAGGGCCAGCCTCCCTTGACTCAAAGCCAATCCCAAAATATAGAATTTCACCTCTCCATCCTTAGCATTGGGCAGAATTCCCTTCTTAGCCGCTTCCAGGAACTTCTGCACGGGTTCTATTTCATCTTTACTCCTCGGATTTATAATCTTTCCAAAAAAGGGTTCAACAGGCGTTTTTCTCTCTGTCCAAAAAACAGTCGTGGCATCCCCTATTCGCAGACACTGGGTTTCGCTGCGAAGCAGGTATTTTAAAGCCGTGGAGCTTTTGAATTCCGCTTCCACCGAGATGGGCGCGTTTTCTCCCCTGCTTTTTCCGTAGGATTCATAAGCCGCTTTATTGAAGGACACTAAAGAGGCTCCGGTACCGAAGGAAAATTGAGCGTATTGGTTTTGAATAGGGTGAGTAAGCCCATCAATGAGGCTAATTCCTCGGCGATACTCTTTGCGGCCGACAAAGTTTTCCCACAGTTTTTGTACCTCGGGGCGTTCATGAACAAGCCCTCTATCTCCCTCCAGCTTAAATGCCACCCATTTCCCATCCTTGCCGCAAATTTCCTGCCAATAAGGGAGTGAAGTTGATTTAGACGGATCCCATTTTCTCAAGAAGGATTTGACAGCCAGAACCCCCTCATCCTGTGAGTTGCCGCATACTTCATCTATCAACTCTCTAAAAGAATTTTGATGCACATTCTTCCGTGAAGCACCGGACATACCGAAAATATAGTCCGCCCTATCCACCATGAAGTTTGGAGTTGTAGAGGAATTACTTGAACGGACATTTATCTGATTGGAATAAGGGACTTCGGAAAGCCTATATTTGTAACTCTGGGCACTTTTTTCCCCTCTTATATCTTCAGGATTTCCTATAAGATTTCCATTCCTGTCTATGTTGATGCAAAAGCCAAGTTTTTCCATACTGAAGCCCAGAGGGGGTATTTTTGCCCCTTCATTTTCCGAATCCTCGTGTTGTTCTTTGTATAAGCGGTCGTAAAGGGTTATCAGGGATTGAAGAATCACGATACCACCTTCTGATGGCAGTCGATTACGCCGTTCCGCATCAGGGCCCGAAAAAAATGAGGTGTCATCTTGTCGGCAAAGTCTATGTCATGCAGCATATAACCCAGATTCTGTTCATCCTGATTGGCAAATTCTGAAGACGGAATGGTTTCACACCATTCAAAATTCACTGGAAACTCGCGGCAGCCAAAATAGGGACGGTGGAAGCACTGTCCTTTTTGAGCTCTTCGTTTGAATATTTCAATATGTTTTCCCTCGTTTTGATCATCCGTATCCGTTAATTCAAAGTGAGCCTCAATTACATACTCAACATTTCGAAGTACTAGCGAGGCCCGCTGTTGACGATCATCTTCGATAAAGCGGCATACCAGTGTTTTCCCTTCCATGTCCTTCTTGTTTATAGAGGCCCGATTTGCCAATTCATTCCGGCGGATATTTTCGAATTTTATGGGTTTAAGCACATGGATGCGATCGATAATCCAACGGATGGCAGGTTTCCAGTAGATGGCCTCCAAAATGCCCCGGGCCGCCGAGGGGGTTATCACATCATAGGAAACTCGTTCCGCCTTCATTTCGGGGCGAGTGAATAAGGCATAATCTCCCCAAATTCTCAGCTTAATTCCATAACTCATCAGCGCCTCCTATAGAATAAAAGCTTCTCCCTCGGGAGAGCGGCATTGCAAACCGGTTTGCTTCGAATAAAGCTCACTGTTTTTAAGAACGAAAATTCCTTTTGCTGGAGATTCCAGCCATTCCTGAATTTCTTCCTGTTGATAAGGATAGATTTGAACCGTGAATTGCTGAAGACTGCGAAGGACTCCTCCTGTCTGCTTTGAGTCCTCCAGGGATTCCACCAGCTTCAGGGATTCAGCCTCAAGGGCTATAATAACAGGCACGGCCGCCGATTCAATCATTTGGAATTCAGCGATTTCTTTGAATGGTATCTCGCCTCTTACTGACTGATGGCCCTTTGCCAGGATACTATCAGAGTCCATTTGCTGCTCATTCTTCCAGAAATAGTCGTTAAAGTACTTTTTGACGCATTCGGGGCTTGTTAACCTACCGGAGAAACGATCAAACAGCTTCTCGGCTGATTGAGCGGCCTTACGGAAATAGGAAGCTCTTCTATTTTCAGGAAGCTGAAAAATGAAAACAGGTTGAGTTGTTTTACTCTTCCCATTCCGATTACATCGCCCGGCCGCTTGGGCAATACTGTCGATTCCTGATATCGCCCGATAGACACAGGGGAAGTCCACGTCCACTCCGGCCTCGATAAGCTGAGTGCTTATCACGCGGCATGGACGGTGGTTTTCCAACTGCTTTCGAATCTTATTTAGAATTTCTGTCCGATGAGCCGGATACATAAGGGCACTAAGGTGGAAATTATATTCTGATTCCGGCAGGGCCTTATATATTTCCAGTGCCTGCTTACGGGTGTTAACTATGCAGAGTACCTGCCGGCAATCAGACAGTTTAGCCGCTACATCCTCGATATCCAGCTCTCCTATGAAAGTCTCATCTGTTCTTCTTAGATTGGTGAAAAGAGTGGTCACATCCCGCACAATCTCCCTAACATTTTTCAGCCCCGATTTGAAATGATCGGAATGTCCCAAAGCCGGCTGGGTGGCTGTACAAAGAAGGGAGGTTACGCCGTAGCTATGAGAGAGTTCTCTAATTACTTCAAGACAGGGTTTGAGCTTTTCTACCGGGATGGCCTGCACCTCATCGAAAATCACAGTACTCTGGGCAATGTTGTGAAGCTTGCGGCAGCGAGCGGGACGGGAATTATGAAATGAATCAAAGAACTGAACATTTGTGGTTACCACTATGGGGGCATCCCAATTCTCCGCGGCCAGACGGGTTTTCCAGTCCGAGTTATCAGGGATGTAGTTGCAATGATGCTCCAGAACTGAATTTTCTCCCAGCATGTTTCTAAAGACACGGGCGTTCTGCTCAATGATGCTTGTGAAGGGAATAACGTAGATTATTCGCTCTTTGCCGTGCTTCTTTGCATGTTCCAGGGCAAAAGCCAGAGAAGCCAGGGTTTTCCCTCCACCGGTGGGCACTGTCAAGGAGAAGAGTCCGGGTTCTTGCTTAGCTGCCTTTATACAATCATCCAGAACAAACTCGCGTTGTTTGTTGATTTGCAAGCTGGGATCAGCTTCATTTCTCAGCTTGTTAAATGAAGTCCAAAACTGATCGTAGAGTACTTCAAGGGCAGGCCAGATTCCTCGTTTAACGGCCTTGTCAGCATCCAGGTACTGTTCCGTATCCAAGTAATCCGAGTCTACTAAGCACGAGAACAGCATCCGAGTAAAAAACTGTAGCTGGTAGCCAAATCTTTCGTTGTCAGAAATGTCAAAGGGAAGTCCTTTTGGGAAATCCAACGATGGAAGCGGAATTTCAATGTTGGGATTCTCTTCCTGCAAACGTGCCTTAAGTCCGGTTCCAGCCCTCTCACCTTCCCAGGAGGGTAGTCCTCCATGATGACCGGCAACCGTGTAGCTTAGAAGCTTACCGGCCTCTTTGGAAGACTGATAGAGATGGCACGCTCCTACATCGGCATGTTTCGGATGTCCCTTGTAATACGAGGAAAACTCATCTTTAACGCCATTTACTTTTCTCAAATAGGCTTGCCAGGCGCGAGTTCCTTTTCCCAGATCGTGAGTGCGTCCCGCAATCTCAGCCCATTGCTGAGCTCCGAAAGACTTTGCGAAATCTGCAGCTCGGCGTGCAACGCCCTCGAGGTGGTCTTCAAGTGAATGCCAACTTTCGGGAGAAGTGTCTTCCTTACTGTGAGCGCAAAAGAACACAAACTAATTATTATTTATTTCCAAAATTGAGGGAAGAGCTAACCAAAAGATATATTTCCGCTGACATCTCGGATCGAGTTGTTTGAGCTATTTGACTTCATAGAGTGAACCATAGTTGTCTGGTGCCGGTATATTTGCCAAACTTCCGGTTCCAATCGGGTTATATGGATGCGCTGCACTCTACTCTTGATTAGTGTCTACATCAGTTCTCTCATTTGATATTAATCGAAGAAAGCACGCACAAATGGAGCTGGAGCTAACTCGACAGCTACAAAAAAATCTCTCATCATAAGAGCGACGGAGACTGGCCAATGAAAAAAATCGCATTGCTTAGCGTATATGATAAAACCGGGATAGTAGACATTGCACGCTTCCTGATGGAAATTGGGCATTCAATAATTTCGACTGAAGGAACCTTTGCTGCGCTCGTGGCGGCGGATGTGAAAGCAAGCGAAGTTTCCAAGTACACAGGCGCGGACGAGATATTAGATGGACGGATGAAAACTCTGCACCCCAAAATCCACAGCGGCCTCCTTGCTCGAAGAGGAAACAGGCATAACATGGAGTTTTTGGAACAGAACCAAATCGACCCAATCGATGTTGTTGTCGTGAATCTCTACCCCTTTGTCGAAAAAGCGAAAGAGGGTTTATCGCTAGTGGATCTCGTGGATTTTATAGACATCGGTGGACCAACCATTATTCGAGCCGCCGCCAAAAACTGCGACAATGTTGTTGTGATATCAGACCCTGGCGAATACTCTGCGACAATAAATGAGTGGCGGGAAAATGGCGGACTTTGCATTTCAACTCGGAGGCGACTGGCTGGAAAGGCCTTCGCCCTCTGCAGTGCCTATGATGATGCAATCGCTGCACGATTCCTGAAAAGCATGGATGCGCAGGCTGATATCACCCCGGGAAATGGTTCGGAGTCATGCGGGAGTATAGTTTCGATATCTGATAGAGGCGCCGCACCTAAGCCAGGGGGCAACGATTTGCCTGATAGACTTGAACTTGCCTATAGAAAAGAGAGCAACCTTCGTTACGGCGAAAACCCGCATCAAAGGGCAGCATGGTATCTGCCTGTTACACGGCCCAATTTTGGAACGCTCAGCGAGTTCATTCAGCATCAGGGGAAGGATTTGAGTTTCAATAATCTAAGAGATCTCGATGCTGCTTGGCGGGTTGTTTCCGAATTCGAACAAATAGCTTGCGTTGGGGTTAAACATGCAGCACCCTGCGCGGCTGCCCTCGGGACATCGATTTTCGATGCTTGGGAAAAGACATGGGCGGCTGATTCGCTGTCATTATTTGGCGGTATAGTGGCCTTCAATAACTTGTTGGACGAGGAAACTGCATCCTCTCTGGTGAAGCATTTTCTGGAGCTCGTTGCGGCGCCGGAAATAACCCCGGAGGCGCTGGAAGTTTTCAAGCAAAGAAGAGGTTTGAGAGTTCTTACTATCCCACAATTTCCTACTGACAGATGGGAGCTTATTCCCGTTGGTGGGGGTATTTGCTTTCAGGAATCTGATTGTGATTTTACTCCCGTCGAGGAATGGTTTTATCCAACGAGGATGAAGCCGACAGACGAACAGATTGAGGATTTGGCCTTTGCGCTGCGAGTGGTGAAGCACGTGAAATCGAATGGAATTGTAGTTGCAGCGGCAAAAAAGACACTCGGCATTGGAACGGGTCAGCCCAATCGGATTGGAGCAGTTGAACTCGCATTGAAGGGAAGGGAGCTTCGAGGTGCTGTTATCGCATCGGACGCTTTTTTCCCGTTCGATGATGCAATCCGCATCGCGGGGTTAGCGAAAATAGGAGCTATAATTCAACCGGGTGGTTCCATCCGGGACCGGGAGGTTATCGCCGCATGCGATGAATCGGGTATCGCGATGGCCATAACCGAGCGCCGGCATTTCAGGCATTAAGGTTGACCTCTGAAACTGTCTTTGAAGATGTAATAAATCAATCTCGGTTTCGCTGTTAGTCTAAGATGTGTGAACAAA
>Ga0209743_1000507_pt1 | contig 11742 bp, 6 predicted proteins | sample OlaalgELextract2_FD_187378 | JGI IMG/M metagenome (GOLD analysis project Ga0209743, IMG submission 187378) | Olavius algarvensis symbiont microbial communities from Tuscany, Italy - Type G ELBA extract 2 (SPAdes) (version 2) | ecosystem: Host-associated > Annelida > Digestive system >...
TAACCTGAAGCACAGCAGATTGCTGCTTTAACCAATTTTTCAAAGAACATTGACCAAATTTAAAATGTTGGACCTACAATTTTGTAATTTATTCTGATCAATTTTAAGTTTATGCGCAGGCTCTATAAATCGATTTATAAGGCGTTGCCGAAAAATGACGGCCAAATCCGGGCAACCGTCAAATCAAAAATCAATAAATATAATAAGGAATTATCAGATCAGGAAATGGCAGACACCCGGGGGTTTTCAGCTGAAGACATCTCCATCTTTAAAAAGACGCTGTCTTTTCATGATGATGTCCCGACCCTGTTAGACGGCGCAGCGGCGCTCAAAGAGTTGGGATTGAATAATGAGGCGATTGCAGAGTACAAAAAACTGCTCGAGTTCGACTACTCGAAGTTTGATTATTCTGAGGTCGAATATTCGCCGGTCAAGATTATATGCGACTATTTAGATTGCCTGTTGGATTCCAAGACGCCGCAGGAAGTTGTAAAAGAAGCCTATAAAGTCACTTACAAACATAATTTGAAGGAAGCGGAAACGGCTCAAATCAAATTTTGGCTCGGTTCGACACTGGAAAAAAGGGACCTTAGCGATCTGGCCTATGAGCTGTATGAGACCGCTGCCGAAATCGATCCCGCCAACCGGGAAATACAGGATAAGTTCGAGTCGATAAAGGCCAAAATTTCCTCCAGTTCACGCTACGACTACCTGCTGAGAAATAAAATCGTCACGACCAAGCAGTTGAAGGAAGCCCTGGCGATTGCCAAAAAAAAGAATAAAAGTGTCGAATTTTTGCTGGTTGACCGCTTCGGCATCAAAAAAGATGATGTCGGCAAATCACTGGCACTGTTTTTCGGCTGTCCTTTCCGGGATTATGACATCGAGCGTCCGATTCCCTATGAATTGATCAGCAAGCTCAAAAAATCATTTCTGTTGTATTATGTCTGGGTGCCCCTGAACTGGGATAAAACCGGGGTGGAAATCCTGGTCGATGATCCTAAAGACCTGCGTAAAACAGATCATATCAAGGCTCTGATGACCAACCAGAAGATCCATTTCAGCGTTGGTTTTAAAGAAGACATAGACAAGTACATCAGTCACTTTTTCGATCCCAGGGCCGAACCCCCCGCGACCGTCGAGTATGAGAATTTGGATGACATCATCCCCGATGTCGCCTTCGAGGAGGAAGAGGAGGTCGAAGAGGACCTTGTCGGGCTGGATGAATCATCCAGTCAGGTGGTTAAATTTGTCGATCAGGTTCTGGTAACCGCTTATCGGCAAACGGCTTCCGACATTCACATCGAACCATCGCCGGTCACCCGCAAAACGGGCATCCGCTTTCGCGTAGACGGCGTCTGCCAGGAATATATCCAGGTGCCCAATACCATGGCTCCGGCGATTGTGTCGCGGCTCAAAATCATGGCCGAGCTGGATATTGCCGAGAAACGGCGTCCCCAGGACGGAAAAATTAAATTGAGACGCAAGGGCATACCTGAATTTGAGCTGCGGGTTTCCACAATGCCGACCGCCGGAAGATTTGAAGACGTGGTGTTGCGTATCCTGGCGAACTCCGCCAGCTATAAAATAGACGAAATCGGGCTGAGTGATCGCAATTTAAAAGTCATGCAGAAAATTATCGTACGGCCGTACGGCCTGATTCTTTGTGTCGGACCGACCGGCTCGGGTAAGACGACGACCCTGCATGCCTTTTTGGGCCATGTCAACCAGCCGGGGGTCAAGATCTGGACAGCCGAGGACCCGGTTGAAATTACCCAGGCCGGACTGCGCCAGGTGCAGGTGAGTCCCAAAATTGGGCTCGATTTTGCCCGGATCATGCGAGGATTCTTGAGGTTGGACCCTGATATCATTATGATCGGTGAAATGCGGGATCGCGAGACGGCGGCCACCGCGATTGAAGCGTCGCTTACTGGCCATCTGGTGTTGTCCACCCTGCATACCAACAATGCACCGGAAACCCTGACGCGTCTGCTGGACATGGGGATGAACCCACTGAACATTGCGGATTCATTTCTCGGTGTCCTGGCCCAACGCCTGGTGCGCCGATTCTGCGAGAAATGCCAGGAATCTTATCACCCGTCCGAAGATGAATTTGCCGACATTCAATCCGACTACGGCAAAAAAGCTTTGGCAAGAGCCGGTCACACCTACGGTCCGGGTATGCAACTGACGCGTGCCTCCGGCTGTGAGAAATGCAATGGATCCGGCTACAAAGGACGGATGGGCATCCACGAACTCATGGAGGGAACCCCCGAAGTTAAAATACTGATTAAAAAGTCGGCCACCTCAGAGGAACTGGCCAAATTAGCCGTAAAGCAGGGTATGACACGTCTCAAACAGGACGGTATCCATAAGGTTTTTCAAGGATTGACGGACATGCGCGAAGTTCGCCGAGTTTCGGTGGAATAATACTGGGTATTGGGTATTAGGTATTGGGTATTAGGTATTGGGTATTAGGTATTGGGTATTGGGTATTGGGTATTAGGTATTGGGTATTGGGTAATGGGTATTGGGTAATGGGTATTGGGTATTAGGTATTGGGTATTAGGTATTGGGTATTCGGCATTCGGTATTGGGTATCGGGGATCGGATACTGGATTCTGGATTAAACAGTTAGATTGGGTTGATTGACCGTGCTGTTTCTTTTTCAATCCGAATTCCGCAATCCGCAATCCCAAATCGAAAGGCGGGATGCTGGATACTGGATGCTGGATACTGGATGCTGGATGCTGGATGCTGGATACTGGATGCTGGATACTGGATGCTGGATGCTGGATGCTGGATACTGGATACTGGATACTCGATCCTGGATGTCTGATTAAATATTTGCTTTGGTTGAAAGAGTTAATGATTAATCGTTCTCAAATTATTGAGCTGGCTGACCGTACGGTTTGTTTTTCAATCCGCAATCCGCAATCCGAAATCCCAAATCGAAAGGCGGGTTGCGGGGCGCATATGGCATGGGGCATAGTGCAGAGCGCATCGTGCAAAATGATGAATCGGGTTGGGGGTTCGCAAAGGGTGGCGGGATCATTGGCATGATTCGGCTCACGGCTCAAGACGCACGCTGTAGGGTAGAGACTAACGCCGGAAATAAGGTGATTTATCTCCTGGCAGCCAAACATTAGATTAGATAGAATACAATAAATCTTCAATCTTCAATCTTCAATTTTCAATTTCATTTTTTTGGGTGACAGACATGCAAAAAAAAGCGCTTGTCGTGGACAATGATTTTTTCTTCGTGGAATTCTTAAGCGAATTGCTGACCAAAAGGGGCTACGAGGTCCTGAAGGCCTATAACGGCAAGGAGGGTATCGCCAAGTTGGAAAATGATTCCGTCGATATTATCTTCGCCGATTTGATCCTGCAAAAAATTGACGGTCGGCAGTTTTTTAAGTTTGTTCGGAATAAATACAATAGCAGTCATTTTCCGCTGGTGGCGCTATCGGGGAGCATGATCGAACAACTCGGGTCGCTGGATGAGATCGTGGCCGACTACTTTATCGCCAAGGGGCCGATTGACCTATTGGCCATAAAGCTTAACGAATTTATGGCGGAACTGGAAACTCAGTCCTCCTTGCCCCCATCGGAGAAAAAGGTCCTGGCCGCCGGCAATGTTTATCCCCGGCGTGATGCCATGGAACTGCTCAATTGCCTGCATTTCCATCAAGCTGTGATTGAATCTGCTGCGGTGGGAATCATTATTGTCGATGATGATACCCGCATTATTAATGCGAACCGGGCGGCCTTGGATATTGTGGGCCTCCATTCGGTAAATGTCCTCAATCGCCCGGTTGCGGACCTCTTCGCCACGGATGAACGAGCCGAACTCATCGATGGACTGCAAATGGTTCGGAGACAGCCGGAATTAAAGAAACATTCCTTTTTTGCCACTCTGCGCTCGCAAGTGGTGGGAATCTCAATTTCCGCCTTTAGCTTAAACGATGGTGTTGCCGGCTGGGTAGTTGTGCTGGAACCTGCCTGGCAGGGCGATCCCAAGGCTCCCCTGAACTGATTCGGTTGCCTTAACTATACCACGGATGATTCTACTTGCAGTCGCGCCTGGTCTTTGATAAGAATTCATATTTTCAAAATTGAGAATACCACCGGGAATTGCGGATCGTTTGCCCGGTGATTGAAAGGAATTCAGCCAAATGACCCGGGTTGCAATAGTTGGTGCCACCGGTTATGCCGGTGCGGAACTTGTCAGAATACTATCAGGCCATCCCGAAACAGAAATAACCGTTTTAACCTCCCGCCAGTACGCCGGGGTCCGGTTCGATCACGTATACCCTGCCATGGCCGGACGTGTTGATATCGTCTGCCAGCAATACTCTGCCGATCATATTTGTGAAAATGCAGACCTGATTTATATGGCCCTGCCGCATAAGCTTCCGATGGCCTTTGTACCGGATATTCTGAAACAGGGCAAAAAAGTGGTCGACCTTTCTGCGGATTTTCGATTCAACGATGTGAGTCTTTACGAATCCGTCTACCAGCCTCATACCGCCGGAGATCTGCTCGATGCGGCCGTTTACGGTCTGTGTGAGATTTATGCCGATCAAATTAAAGCAACCGACTTGGTGGGTAATCCGGGATGTTATCCGACCAGTGTGCTTTTACCACTGATTCCCTTACTCAGGCAGGGCCTGCTGGAACCGGCATCTCTTATCGCAGACTCCAAATCAGGAGTCAGCGGGGCCGGACGTTCCGTTTCGCTGGCCACCCATTTTTGTGAAGTCAATGAATCGTTTAAGGCCTACAAGGTGGCCGAGCATCGTCATAATCCCGAAATGAACGCCATTTTAAGTCGCGAAGCCAATAGACCGGTCTCGATCACTTTTGTTCCGCACCTGGTGCCGATGACCCGCGGCATGCTGACCACAATCTATGCCGCACCGATCTCCGGCGTAACGAAATCTGATATCGCCGAATGCTATCGGCAGTCCTATCACCAGCGGAAATTTGTCCGACTATGCCCGGAGGATCGACTGCCGGATACCCGACATGTAAGGGGAACTAATTTTTGTGACATCGGTTTCAACCTCGATGAAAATAACCGACGCCTGGTTCTCATCTCGGCGATTGACAACCTGGTCAAAGGTGCCGCCGGCCAGGCGGTCCAAAACATGAACCTTATGTTGGGATTCGATGAAACTGCCGGATTGCTGAATGTACCGTATCCGGTGTAAATTCGGAGGACAGACGACAGATGACAGAGGTCAGAAGACAGAGGACAGATGACGGAGGACAGATGACAGAATAGTGCCGTTATTCGTTATTGGTTATTTGTTTGAGTCGATCAGTGTTTGGTTGCTGATAACAGAAGACAGAGCGAGGAAGACGGAATACGGGGCCAGGCATCCGGCAGTAGGTGTCCAGTATCCGACATCGAGTATCCAGTATCCAGTAACGAGCATCCAGCCATTTGATTTGGGATTTCGGAATGCGGATTGCGGATTGAAAAACAAACTGCACGGTCAATTATCTCAATTATTTGAGATCGATTATCCATTAACTCAATCAACCCAATCAACTCAATCAACCATTTAATCGAGCATCGAGTATCCAGTATCGAGCATCGAGCATCGAGTATCCAGTATCCAGTATCGAGCATCCAGCAACGAGCATCGAGCATCCAGTATCAAGGGTTCTTGACAAGCAATATCAATTGATTTAGAACCAGTATCCAGTATCGAGTATCGAGTATCGAGTATCCAGTATCCAGTATCGAGTATCCAGTATCGAGTATCCAGTATCGAGTATCCAGTATCGAGTATCGAGTATCCAGTATCCAGTATCGAGTATCCAGTATCGAGTAGCCAGTATCGAGTAGCCAGTATCCAGTATCCAGTATCGAGCATCGAGTATCGAGTATCGAGTATCCAGTATCGAGTATCCAGTATCGAGTATCGAGTATCCAGTATCGAGCATCGAGTATCGAGTATCCAGTATCGAGTATCCAGTATCGAGTATCCAGTATCCAATATCGAGTAACCAGCAGGTTGTTCGGGGATGTACAAGGAATTAGTTCTTACCGAAAAATAATTCAAAAAAGGAGGATGATGATGACCGCAACGTTGATTAAGGGGACCGAAATTCGTGAAGAAATTCTTGAAGAAGTACAGGCCGAGGTGGCACAGATCAAAGAGAAACATGGCGTCGTACCCGGACTGGTTACCATTCAGGTGGGTGAAAACCCGGCTTCTACGTCATATGTTACCTTGAAGATTAAAACAGCCATTCGGCTCGGATTCCATGAAGTTCAGGACAGCCAGCCGGAAGATATTTCAGAAGCGGACTTGCTGGCTCTGGTTGATAAGTATAACAAAGACGAGAGCATCAATGGAATTTTAGTCCAGCTTCCGCTGCCCAAGCACATCGACGACAAAAAGGTCCTCAATGCCATCGATCCCGACAAAGATGTGGATGGTTTTCACCCGGTGAACGTGGGGCGTCTGATGATCGGAGGCAATGAAGTGAAATTCCCGCCGTGCACGCCGGCCGGAATCCAGGAGATGATCGTTCGGTCCGGAACGGAAACCAGCGGCGCCGAATGTGTTGTGGTCGGCCGATCGAACATTGTCGGCAAGCCGATTGCCAATATGATGCTGCAAAAAGGTGACGGCGCCAATGCAACGACTACGGTCGTTCACACCCGCACCAAAGATCTCGAGGCACATTGCAAAAGAGCTGATATATTGATTGTTGCCGCCGGCGTACCCGGTCTTGTCAAACCGCAATGGATCAAACCCGGCGCCTGCGTGATCGATGTGGGTGTTAATCGGGTCGGCGAAAAAATCAGTGAAAAAACCGGCAAAAAAATAGCCATATTAAAGGGAGATGTGGATTTTGATGAGGCCAAGGAAATAGCCGGCTCGATTACGCCGGTTCCCGGTGGGGTCGGCCCGATGACCGTAACTATGCTAATGGTTAACACTTTGAAATCATTAAAATTTAAGCTTGGTCTGATGTAATCATTTATCCCCGGGTCTGACGACGCCGGGGAAACCTGAAAAAAACGTCTAATGTTATTGCTGAACCTAGCCGATATTATTGTCGGTTTAAAGTTTCAACGATGGACCCTGATTAGCTGACAAGGCCTGTTCCGGTGCCGCCAATGCCGAGCAAGCAAATTATTATTGGTTGACAAAATTGGTGGTGCCCAATAAAATTTATAACAAGGGCCGAAATTGTCATAGCGAAAGGGCAAAGTCACCGAAAGATGGCGACGCAAAACCGTGGATCTAAAGCCATTTATGGCCAAGATAGCCAGGTTACCGAATCTTATTATTTGTGACGCCTTTGGGTGACAGTGCTCAAGGGCGTTTTTTTTCACTCTGGCCTGACGTTTTTAAATTCGAATTTGGGATATCGCTTCCTCGATTCTCATAGGGTTTACTGATCATGCGCAAAAAAATCTCTTTTGTTGTACTTGGCAGCAGCGGAGCACCGGCCAAACAGGTTTGTGCCTCTAAATCATCGATCTATACTTTAGGCGTAATCCTGCTATCCCTTATTGCGGGTGTAGGCTATGTCGTATATGATTATTCCAATTTAAGGGGTACGACATCACATTTGCAAAATCGGGAGATTTATCTGTCCGGTCAGCTCGAGGAAATCCAGATCCAGCGCAAACAAATTCAAGAATTCGCAAATGAAATCAATTCCTTAAAGGCCAATTTGGTGGCCATAAACAGTTTTGAGAAAAAAATTCGCATCATTGCCAATATTGAAAAAGCAAGTAGTTCCGACAGTATGTTTGGTGTGGGCGGCTCGATACCTGAGGATTTAGATGCCCGAATCCCCCTCAAAGAAAAACACAACAGCCTGATGCGGGATATGCATGAACAAATCGAACAACTCAGCATCGCCGCCGTCAACCAGCAGCAGGAGTTGGAAGCCCTTCTCAAATCACTTGAGGACCAACAGAACCTGCTGGCCTCCACCCCTGCTATCCGACCCGTTTCCAGAGATGTGAATTCATGGACGACCTCCAGGTTCGGGTACCGTATATCACCGTTTACCCAGCGGCGTGAATTCCACAAAGGTTACGATATTGCATCCCGGCAGGGGACGCCCATTCTTGCCACCGCGGAAGGAGTGGTGACCTTTGCGGGTAAAAAAGGCCTTTACGGCAACTTCATTGTAATCGATCACGGCCACGGTATGGTAACCCGCTACGGGCATTGCCAGAAGTTATTAAAAAAACGGGGCGACAAGGTCAAACGCTGGGATACCATTGCCCTGATGGGTAATACCGGTCGCAGTACCGGTCCGCATCTCCATTACGAGGTTCATATGAACGGAATCCCGGTCAACCCGGTTAAATATATCCTCAACTGATTGCAACCGGCACATTCACCTCTGCTCACACGCACATCCGCTAAAAAAGCCAGGATTATTTTATCCACAGCGCTCCCTTTCATTAAATGAATTGCGTATTATAATACGTAAATTAATTGTTGAGGCCGGGTTTAAATCTGATATAATGAAACCAAAACCGATCGGTTCAGGGTTCATACTTCAATGGTTGCCATCGAGTTGCTGATCTCACCGAATTAATCAAGATCCGGAATATCGACTTATATCTGAAGGCGCAGCGGGTGTTTTCATTTAATTAAAACAAAAACATTTTGATGCTATTTTTTGCAAGGTCATATTTCGAGTGGCCCCGCCTCTGAATGGGCAGCCACTGAACCGGAATGAATACAGAGACTTTCCCGTTAAATCCGGGCAAACCCGGTAATGCCGTATATTAATTCTCGAGCAGTAGGAGTATCTTTAAATATGGTTTTTGATTTTTTAACTAAAGTTTTTGGCAGTAAAAACGAGCGGGAATTAAAGCAGCTCCAACCGCTGGTTGACCAGGTCAATGCGCTGGAGCCGCAGATCCAGGCTTTGAGCGATGCACAACTCAAAGATCAAACCGTTGCTTTCAAACAGCGACTGGTCCAGGGGGAAGTTCTTGACAGCCTTTTGCCGGAAGCGTTCGCTACTGTCAGAGAGGCCTCCGTGCGCACGCTGAAAATGAGGCATTTTGATGCCCAGCTTATCGGCGGAATCGTTCTCCATCAGGGCAAGATCGCTGAAATGAAAACCGGTGAAGGCAAGACTCTGGCAGCAACCCTGCCGGCCTATCTAAATTCCCTGATCGGCAAAGGCGTGCATGTAATCACGGTCAACGACTACCTGGCTCGGCGTGATACTGAATGGATGGGCAACATCTACCGTTTTTTAGGCCTCTCGGTTGGGACGATTCTGCACGGCCTGGACGACAATGAACGGCTGGCAGCTTATGGTTCCGATATCACTTACGGAACCAACAATGAATTTGGCTTTGACTACCTGCGGGACAATATGAAATTCGATCGGGAGTCGCTGGTTCAGGGTGAGCTGAACTTTTCCATCGTGGACGAGGTTGACAGCATCCTGATCGACGAAGCCCGAACCCCCCTGATCATTTCAGGACCGGCTGAAAAGTCCACCGATCTTTACTACCAGATCAATAGTTTAATTCCACGGCTGAACAAGGAAACTGATTATACGATCGATGAGAAAGCCCGTTCGGCAATATTAACCGAAGATGGTGTCGCCAAATCCGAGAAACTGCTGCAGGTCGACAATCTATTCGATCCCAAGCATATTGAGCTGCTGCATCACATAAACCAGGCCTTGAAAGCACACACCCTTTTTAAGCTGGACGTCGATTACATCGTTAAAAACGGGGAAGTCATCATCGTTGACGAATTTACCGGCCGGCTGATGCCCGGACGTCGCTACAGCGAGGGGCTGCACCAGGCCCTGGAAGCCAAAGAAGGGGTCAAGATCGAAAACGAAAACCAAACCCTGGCCACCGTAACCTTCCAGAACTATTTCAGGATGTACAACAAGCTGGCCGGCATGACGGGAACCGCGGATACGGAAGCGACCGAGTTTAAAAAGATCTATGATCTGGATGTGGTGGTCATTCCCACCAATATGCCCATGGTGCGCAAAGATTTTCCGGACGCGATCTACAAAAGCCGCCGCGAGAAATTTGAGGCGGCCCTGGATGAAATCGTCGAACTGCACAAAAGAGGACAGCCCGTGCTGGTGGGCACTATTTCCATCGATGTTTCCGAGGCCTTGGCCAAGAAGTTGAAAAAACGGGGCATCAAGCATGAAGTGCTCAATGCCAAAAATCACGAAAAAGAAGCCGAAATCATTGCCCAGGCCGGGCAGATGGGTGCGGTAACCATCTCTACCAACATGGCCGGACGCGGCACGGATATCGTGCTGGGCGAGGGGGTACAGGACTTAGGCGGTCTGCATATACTCGGCACCGAACGGCACGAAAGCCGGCGAATCGACAATCAGTTGCGTGGACGCTCGGGCCGCCAGGGAGACCCCGGCTCCTCCCGCTTTTATCTGGCCCTGGAAGATGACCTGCTGCGGATTTTCGGCGGGGAGCGCATCACCGGCATCATGGAAAAGCTGGGCATGGAAGAGGGCGAGCCGATTGAGCACAACATGATCAGCCGGGCCATTGAAAATGCCCAGTCCAAGGTCGAAGGCCACAATTTCGACATTCGCAAACAGTTGCTCGAATATGATGACGTCATGAATCAACAGCGGGAGGTCATTTATCGCCAACGCCGCGAAGCCTTGTCCGGCAAAGATCTAAAAGCTGAGATTGAGGAGATGATCCACGATAAGGCCGAGGAAATTGCCGACACCATCGCCGGCGATAACCCGCATGCCGAAGAGTGGGACCTCAAGGAGCTCAGAGATGTGGTCTACAAACAATTCAATTTTCGTTTAAACGGTTTTGATGAAGAAACCTTGGATGGCCTCAATCGTGACGGCTTGGCCGAGTTTATTTACGAGGAAGCCGGAAAAGTATACCAGGATCGCGAAACAGCTGTTGGCTTTGAAGATTTCAGGCAATTGGAACGGCTGGTCATGCTGCAAACCGTGGACAATTTGTGGAAGGATCATTTGCTGTCCATGGACCACCTGAAAGAGGGCATCGGCCTGCGGGGTTATGCCCAGCAAAACCCCTTGATCGTTTATAAGAAAGAAGGCTACGAGCTGTTTCAAGATATGATCGATCGGGTCAAAGAGGAGACCCTGGGCATCTTGTACCGCATCCAGATTGCTGAGCCGGAGAAAATAGATGATTTCAGGCAGCCCAAGCAGCAGCAATTGGCATTTTCCGGCGGCGGTGAATCCCAGCAGAAGAAGCCGACCAAACGGTCCAGCAAAAAAATCGGCCGCAATGCCCCATGCCCTTGCGGCAGCGGAAGAAAATACAAAAAATGCTGCGGCAAGTAAAAATTCAGAGTTTGCCCTTTACAAGCGTCAATTCAAGTGCTTATTATAAATTTACGGAACTATAACCCAAAAAAAGGCTACAGTGTGACCGGATCTGTCACACTGATCTGATAATATCTTCTTCAAAAACTAAGGAGGAGATATTATGGATATCGATCATCTCAGAGCACGATTTCCCGATGAGAACGCGTGCCGAACATTTTTTGAGTCCATCATATGGCGAAATGGACGAGTTTGTCCGCATTGCGATTGTTCAAAGTCCTATCGACTCTCAGGCCAAAGTTCAAGGCCTGGGCTATATGAGTGCGACAAGTGCAAGCGGCAATTTACCGTAACCACGCATACCCCGATGCACAGTACCAAATTGCCATTATGGAAGTGGCTGCTATGCATGTACTTGATGGT
>Ga0209743_1000514_pt1 | contig 11635 bp, 14 predicted proteins | sample OlaalgELextract2_FD_187378 | JGI IMG/M metagenome (GOLD analysis project Ga0209743, IMG submission 187378) | Olavius algarvensis symbiont microbial communities from Tuscany, Italy - Type G ELBA extract 2 (SPAdes) (version 2) | ecosystem: Host-associated > Annelida > Digestive system >...
TAACCTGAAGCACAGCAGATTGCTGCTTTAACCAATTTTTCAAAGAACATTGACCAAATTTAAAATGTTGGACCTACAATTTTGTAATTTATTCTGATCAATTTTAAGTTTATGCGCAGGCTCTATAGACAGATTGAATATGTTGGCACTGCTATCGATTAAAATAAAAAAGATAGAGCGAAGCGATTCAACAAATATTCAATATTCAATCTTCAATCTTCAATTCCGGCTTGCCGGGTTGGGAGTCAGGATCTCCGAAAACGAGGAATGTGAACGCTGAAATCGTGGCACTTGCCGCATAGTTCGAGTTGAAAAGTTAAAAGGGAGCTGAAAAATGGGATTGCAGAATAAATTGGATGAAGACAACCAGCTGGCTTCACAATTCGGATTGACCTTTAAGCTGCCGGACGACGTGGCCGGATTATACAGCAAATTCGGTATCGACCTGGTCAGATATAATGGCAACGATCAGTGGTCCCTGCCCATGCCGGGCCGGTTTGTTTTAGATCAAAAGGGGAAGGTGGTCAGTGCCGAGGCCGACCCCGACTACACCCGCCGTCCGGAGCCGTCGGAGATTGTGGAGGTCTTGAAAAAAATAGTCTGAAAAAGCAAGGCCGTGGCCTGAGTTCCCGGCCTTGCTTTTTTATTGAAAAATATATAGACATTTGGGGCGGGTGAGCAGGTCCTTGGGGGCCAAGTTGGAGCGCTACCTCTGGCTGAAGGACAACGGTTTGATCGGAAAAGAAACTTCAAAAAGCAAATATCGAATATCGAACAAGGAATGTTGAATGCCGAAGTAAGGTATTCTATCGATCTAAATTTATCTAAAATTGTCAGAGCGAAGCCTCCGGCTCGGAGAGGTTGTAGCGCCTACGCCTCGGAGAGCGATTCCACACTTCATCATTCGATATTTCTTGTTCGATATTCTGCGGTTCGCTTTTGAATTTTCATGTAGTTTCATAAGAGACTATTGGCTCGACCTTCTATATAACTCATTTGTGGTTTCGGGTGTCAGGTAATGGATTTAATAAAAGAAATCAAATTATGGCGCGGAATTGGTCATATTCTTAATACCAAAATCGGATCTTCAATTGGTCATGCAATTGGCCAACCTGTTAACTGGCTGACAAGCCAGGCAGTATCTACCAATAATGACGACATCCCCTGGACACCGTTTAAAAAACCGCTGGCAGAAAGCTGTTTGGCTATCGTCAGCACCGCAGGATTTTATCTTGAAGACGATGAACCGTTTGACATCGACAGCGCACGGGGAGAAGCCGGCTTTCGTACAATTCCTTCGAACTTTGACCAGGAAAAACTGAAGATTGCCCATACCCACTATCCCCATGCCCGGGTCAAAGAAGATATCAATGTGCTGTTTCCGATTGATCGCCTTCGGGAACTTGAGAAGGTCAAAGTTATTGGCAAACTGGCACCAAACTTCTACAGCTTCGGATTTGGAGGAGATTTGGTTCAGGAGTTCATTGGTGAGTCTAATGGGAGCGCTCATCAGCTGGTCCAAAAACTCAAGGCAGATCAAGTCGATGGTGTGCTTATGATCCCTGCCTGACCACTTTGCAATCGGGCCGGCGGCCTGATCACGCGTGTCCTTGATGCCAACGGAATCTCAACCGTTTCGCTTTCTATAAACCGACAAATATCAGAAAAACTTTTAGCTCCAAGAGCTGCTTTTGTTAAGTTCCCCCATGGGTCTTCATTTGGGGAACCTCACAATCGCCTTCAGCAAATGACCATTTTGCGTGAATTACTGTTGTTGCTGCAATCCGCAAAGGAACCTGGAATTTTAATGGAATTGCCTTATAAGTGGAGACGTTCGATCTACGAAGAAGTGACTTGGGATTCGTTTGTCGCCAATCAAAAAGGTTGAACGTTGATTGTAGTTCCTTTCTGAATAATTTAATCCAGGATTCAATCACAGGCTGGTTCCATCAGCAACATTCAAATATCGTTTTTCATCTGCTTTCAGTAAAAAAACAGAGTTGCATCAATAATCGTTGCTTCAAAACTTCATCCACGTTGCGGCGTCCATGGATGATGCCAAAGATAAAAACGTTGGATTCCACTACTTGGTAGATGGTGCGGTAGGATTCAACTATAATTTGCCGGTACTCGTAATTATCGGTTCTGGCAAGCTCAGGCGGTACATGGCCACGGTCGGGCATTTGGGATAGGCTGTCACATGCATTGCGAATAAGCCTGATCATATCCTTGGCTGCGGCAGGATTACCGGAATCGAGAATGTATTGAAATATCGCCTCGAGATCGAATTCGGCCTCCTGCAGCATGAAAACAGTGCAGCGCATCAGCCATTTTCCTTATCAATCCGGTTTTCGAATTCACGCAGCACATCTTCAGCGGGTCGGAAACGTTTTGCGGCCAAACTCTTTTGTCCCTGAGCAATGAGTTTTAGCATGGCTATGGTTTCTTGCATTTGCTCGAACTCCCTGATATCTATTATCGCGGCCTTGGCCTCGCCATTTTGCGTAATGATCATGGTGCCTCGGTTTTCGTTCAATTGCCGAATAGCCTCGGCCATATGGTTTTTAAAATAGCTGACTGGTTTGATTGCTTCACTTAGTTTCACAGGGTCACCTCATTAAGACTTTATTATGACATAATATAGACTTTTTAAAGCCACAAATCAATGTTTTTGTTGATTTACGATAGCAGTTTTTTTCTGACCCAGCTTTTCGCACGCCATATTTCATTCTGCTATCACAAAATCAGCTACCATGCCCAACATGAATTATATAATTATACTATTCAGCGCCGCGACAATCGTTGCAGGCACTATAATCGTGATGCATCCGGAGACGGTATTCGATCTGCTTCGCAGAAAAATGGATTCTTTGGGTTTGCATATTTCAGCCGTTGTTGTGAGACTGATTATCGGCGCCGCGCTGGTAATGTACGCGGCCGAATCGAAATATCCGACGGCAATATTAATCCTGGGATGGATTTCGATTGCTGCCGCAGCTGTTTTCGGAATAATGGGACGCACCAAATTTATTGGATTGATGTCCTGGGCGCTGGGGCTTGCCCCTTCCCTGGGGCGCGTAGGTGGAGTTTTGGCTATTTTATTCGGAGGGTTCCTGATCCATGCTGTAATATGACAGCCGCCTTGAGTTAATAGTTATTGGTTATTGGTTCAAAAGGAATGGGCTCCATTTTTATATCTCACCAATGGCAGATTTTTAATTTCAGGCACTCCGCCAATTCTATTTACGAATCCGCCAGGGCGGAATAACAAATAACAAATAACACCAATGGGGGGTTCTATGGAAAATGTTAAAGGACTATTTTTCGATGTGGGCGGCACGGTCTTTGATTGGAAAAATACGGCCCGGCAGAGAATCGAGGAATTGGCTGCTGCCGAGTCTCAAACCATCGACGGTGACGCATTCGCCTATGACTGGCGCGCAGAGATGTTTAAAGTTCATACCCAGGTGAGACACGGCAACCTGCCCTGGATGAATGCAGACGGCATGCACCTGAGAGCCTTGGAAAACTTGACCGGTAAATATCCGCTCTTATCGACTCTTGATCAAAGGGCGCTGGTAAAATCCACCTGGCATCAACTAAACCCTTTTGCCGGCGCCCCCGCCGCGATCGACCGGCTGCGAACCAGATACACGGTCGTGGTGCTGACCATATTGAGTTGGGAAAGCATCGTCAACAGTTCGAAAGCGGCCCGGGTGCAGTGGGACGGAATTTTGTCCTGCGAGTTTTTGGGCTACTACAAACCTTCTCTGGAGGCCTACCGCAAAGGTGTCAGCCTATTGGGGCTGCAGCCGACTGAAGCCATGATGGTCGCCGCCCATGAAGGAGATCTGGCAGCGGCCCAAGCAGCAGGATTGCATACCGCTTATATAAAAGTTCCGGAAAAAGACGTCATTGACGACGCGTTTGGGCAATCGGAAAATGCCGGCTTTGATGTCGAGGCTACGGATTTTGAAGATCTGTGTAAAAAATTGAGTGTCTAATGTTAGGCATCCAGCTGGAAGATAATTCGCAGCCAAAGCGCGCTTTTCGAGGCAACGAGGAGGCAATCCATGTTAGAAACCACCACCGTCGGCAGTTTACCGAAACCGGAATATCTGGCCGAAACCGAGAAACTCTGGCCATGGCCTTTGCTGACATCCTCAACAACGAAGCACGCCAACTCGAAGCCGCCGGGGTCGACCTGATCCAGTTTGACGAACCGGCGTTCAATGTCTTCATGGAAGACGTCAAGGAATGGGGCATTGAGGCACTCCACCGGGCCATTGAGGGGTTGTCCTGCCTTACCGCCGTTCACATCTGCTACGGATACGGTATCGAAGAGAATCTGCGCTGGAAGGATACGCTGGGCGGCGAGTGGCGCCAGTACGAAGATATCTTCCCGGCCCTTAACGACAGCCGCATCGACCAGGTCTCCCTGGAGTGTGCCGACTCACGCGTCCCCCTGTCCCTGATGGGTCTTCTAAAAGACAAAGGCCTGGTGCGTAAATCCCTGTAAGGAATTGCGCACTTCATTATAAGGTTGCTTCCTCGATAATATCAGCCAGCATCGCGGCGACCTCTCCCGACAACTGTTTGCATTGCATCATGTTATCCTGCCGGCCGAATTTTGCCAAAAGGGCACCGCAGTTGGTGGTTGCATACTTCCGCTCAAAGCGTTGTATCAGTTTGGCAGCCAAATCAGAAGCGACGGTCCAGTCGGCCCACGGCTCGCTGCGACCATAAAGATATCCGATGGCGATAAATCCTCCGCTCAGGGCGCCGCATAGCTCCTGATTGGTGCGCCCTACCCCACCCCCAAAGGCCGTGGCGACTTGTGGAATCCCATTGCTGCATTCCGTGCCGTAGGCTTCCACAATTGCTTTGGAAACCGCTTCGGCGCAGTGATAGCCGGAATTGTGATACTCGAAGGCTTTTTCGCCGACGTTTGAATTTTGTTGCATAATTTTAGTCTCCTTATTCCAAAGTCCCAATCCGGCGAAGCCGGTCGCCGCGTAGCGGTGATCCCGCTGTACCGGGGAAATGAAAATTGAAGATTTAAGGTATCACTTTGCTCTGTCATATTAAATTAAATCGATAGAGCTAGTTAGATATTTATCCTGGATATGACAGAATTTTGCGCAAACATGATGGGATTTCAAAAAGTAGAAATTGAATTCAGGGTCTTTGCAGTCTATGAAAAAAGAATTTTCGCCACGAAGACACAAAGGCCCGAAGAAAACCAATAGCCAAAAGTTTCGCATTGTGTCTTGTTGTCTTCGTGGCATTTCAATTTCCGCTTTAGACAGTTATCAATTCAGTATTGTGCAAAGAGCGCAAATTATTTTTCAGTTTCTTTTTAAACCTATGGTATACAGGCGTTTACGAAGATAAATTTGGGCGTCAATTTTTAAATAGGCTAAAAGATAGATTATCGATTGTAATATGATAGACAGAGCGAAGCGATACCACAATTCGTCAATCGTCATTTGTCATTCGTCATTTCCGGCTTCTCCGCTTCAGCTGGCTCCGGATCAAATTTTACTTGTTTCTCAGAGCAATCGATAATATAGATAGTACAACTATTGATATCGCGTCCAACGATATTATTCGATTATGACTATCGAAGATTTCGATCGGGAGAACACCAGTGGAATTCAGACAACTCCAGACATTCAAAGCTGTGGCGGACCACCGCAGCTTTCACAAGGCGGCCAATGCGATCCACTATGCCCAATCGACCGTGTCGGCCCAAATTATGGCGCTTGAAGCGGATCTCGGCGTGCAACTGTTTGAACGGTTGGGGCGCAGCATCGTCTTAACCGAAGTCGGCGCCAGCCTCTATCAATATGCCGACAAAATGCTGGAGCTGGCCGAGGCGGCCCGAGCTGATCTGACCGCGAAAACCCATTTAACGGGTTCCCTGACGATCCGCGTGCCGGAAAGCTTTTGCGCTTACCGGCTGCCGCCGGTCATTGCAAAATTTCATGCCAGGATGCCGCAGGTAAAATTGCGATTCATTACCTGTGCCCAGGAGGGATTGGGCCGTGATTTGAGAAAAGGCGTGACCGATTTGGCATTTTTGTTGGCCGAAACCATACAGTCCAAGGATTTGCAGGCCGAAATTTTAGGCACGGAAAAGCTGGTCATGATTGCGTCACCCGATCATCCTCTGGCCCGGAGAAATAGAATCAGAACCGAAATGCTGGCTGATCAGACCCTTTTGCTGTCCCGGGCGGACTGCAGCTACCGGCGCCTGCTCGAGCAGATGATGCAGGATAAGGGTTGCCAGGCCAATATAATTATCGAATTCAACAGCCTCGCCGCCATCATTGCAAACGTCATTGCCGGCCTGGGGGTAACAGTGATCCCGCAGGTTGCCGTTGAAGCAGATGTGAAATCAAAAAGGCTGGTGGTCTTGCCCTGGACTGAAAGCGGGTTGGAAGTGGCCCAATTAATGATCTGGCATCACGAAAAGTGGCTGACGCCGGTTCTGAAACATTTTATGGATACGGCAAGGGAAGTGTTGGCCTCCGGTTAAGCGCAAGTCGGTAAAAGGATGGGTGGAGTATAACTTTGGACTCTGAGTGGAATGATGGAATGGCGGAAAAGAAAATGCCTAAAATGAACTAAATTGCATAAAGTGACTAAAATTAAGGAGTCGCTCCGCTCAGTCTTTTAATATAAAACCGATAGAATACCACAATTTTAGCTCATTTTAGATCATTTTAAATTTTAGATCATTTATTTTTTGGAGGTGAGCATGTCAGACCATTCTCTTGGCAGCCGACAATGGCTTGATCAGGTGCAGGAAGATATTATCGATCCCGAACGGGAAATCGTCGACCCCCATCATCACCTGTGGCGCAGGAAAAGATGGTTTACCTACCTGCCGGAAGATTTTTGGACCGACACAGGCTCCGGGCACAATGTCACAAAGACCGTCTATGTTCAATGCCGATCCGGTTACCGGACTGAGGGGCCCGAACACCTGAAACCGGTCGGAGAAACTGAATTTGTCGCTGATGTCGCCGAGCAAAGCCGACAAGGTGCAGGCGACCGGGCCCAAATTGCCGGCATCGTCTCGCACGCCAATTTACTGCTGGGGGATCTGGTTGAAGAAATTCTTGATGCCCACGAAGAAGCCGGCCAGGGCTTGTTTAAAGGAATTCGGCACGCCGGGGCACGGGAGGAATCCCCGGCCAAGCTGATGATCCCGGGACTGGGGGAGAAAGATCTGTTCTCGCAGGAAGCGTTCAGACAAGGCGTGAAACTGCTGGGGCGTCGCGTCTTAACCTACGAATCCTGGCACTATCATCATCAAATCAAATCCTTTATCGAGCTGGCCCGGTCGGCTGCCGACACGCTAATCATTCAGGATCATTTTGGCACGCCCCTGGGTGTCGGGCCCTACCGGGATAATCAAGATGAGATATTCCGGGAGTGGCAAAAAGATATCGCCGAGCTGGCCAGATGCGAAAACGTATATGCCAAATTGGGCGGGATGGCCATGCCGGACAATGGATTCGGCTGGCACCTGCGGGCCAAACCGCCGACCTCGGACGAGTTCGTCAAGGCCCAGCAAGCCTATTACCTTCACACCATCGAATGTTTCGGTCCCCGGCGCTGCATGTTCGAAAGCAACTTCCCGGTGGACCGGCTTTCAATTTCATATCCCGTGCTCTTCAACGGCTTTAAAAAAATAGTGGCCGACTTCTCGGAAGATGAAAAAGATATGATGTTCAGCGGCACTGCGACTCGGGTATACAAGCTGTAATTTTAACCAAATATTTGATCTGACTATTTAGCATTAGCCTAGCCCATAATTCGTGCCTTATTTTATTTTTCCTTGAGTTTTGGATTTGGATATGAAACAAATACGGCATCTTCTAATGGAAAGTTGGCGCCTATGGTTCATGAAATTTTAAGGATTAATCAGCGCGGCTACCATTTTTTAGATGCGATGGGCTGTCAAACTCGGATCAAGAAAGGAGCCACAATTTACCATGGTATCCGTCAAATTTCTTGGATGCGGCGATAACTTTGGCAGTGGCGGCCGATTTCAAACCTGCATATCAGTGCAATCTGAGGCAGCCAATTTTCTCATAGATTGCGGGGCCTCAGCCCTGATATCCATGAAAAAGTTCGGCGTAAGTTTGCTTGACATTGAGACCATTCTCATTACCCATTTGCACGGAGATCACTTTGCAGGCATCCCGTTTTTCATCTTAGACTCCCAGTTAATTTCACGACGAACGGCCCCACTGGTCATCGCTGGCCCACCGGGTCTGCAAGACCGTATTTACCGGGCCATGGAGGTTATGTACCCGGGATCCTCCAAAGTGAAACAAAAATTTGAGATATCATACCTCGAACTTCCGGAAAGCCTACCCACAACAATCGGTGCGCTTTCGGTCACTGCAGAGCAGGTGATTCACGGCAGCGGAGCGCCGTCTTATGCACTGCGGGTGGCGTGCGCCGGAAAAACAATTGCTTATACCGGCGATACAGAATGGACCGACAACTTGATTAAAATAGCATCCGGTGTGGATCTATTCATTGCCGAAACCTACTTTTACGAAAAAAAAATGAAAAACCATTTGAATTATCGAACATTGTTGCAGCAACGCCAGGCGCTGGACTGCAAGCGGATTATTATTACTCATATGAGCGATGACATGCTGGAACGGTTGGATAGTGTTGAATTGGAATATGCCGAAGACGGCAAGGAGCTTCAGGTGTAAGGATTGCTTTTTTCCATTAACAGGTTTATAGCTCATAAAATCCACTTTAAAGAAGGTGGGATAAAACAAACAGTTAAACCGGGGTATGATTCCCTAAACCGAAAGGAGGAAAAATGAAACTTAAATCCCTAGCAATGGTGCTTTTTATCTGTAGCATGGCATTTTCGTTACTGGCCCCCATGGATGCCATCTTTGCCGAAGAATATGAGGTAATCCGATTTGGATTGATCCCTTCTGAGGATGCAGACAAACTTATTGCCGACTCACAGCCGTTTATTAAAGCGCTCGAAAAAAGTATCGGATTGCCCATCAAGCCATATGTTGCCCTGGATTACAGTGCGGTGATTGAAGCACTGAAGTCAAACCAACTAGAAATCGCTTTCCTGGGACCAGCCTCCTACGTCCTGGCTAAAGACAAAGTCGGGTGCGAAATCGATGCCGTAGCACGCGGAGTTATGCAGAAGACCGGTAAATCTTCCTATCAGATGTATCTCATCACCCAACCCGAAAGCCCTATCTATGATTTGCGGGACCTTGATGGGAAGACTTTTGCATTTGTTGATCCCGCCTCGACGTCAGGGAATTTTATGCCGCGCTATGTATTTAGCAGGAACAATATCAATCCTGAAAAATTTTTCAAAAGCATTTACTATTCCGGAACTCATCAGGCTTCCTTAATTGCAGTGAAGGAGGGCAAAGTTGACGCCGGCTGTATTGCTTCCGAGGTATATGACCTTGCGATTGAAAGAGGCCAAATGAAAGAATCAGATGTGAGGGTTTTTTACAGATCCCAGCCGATCCCAGGATCACCCTTTGTGGTACGCACCAACCTGCCGGCGGATCTGCAAACCAAACTCAGAGAAGGCTTTAAAGGATTGAAAGGTGTCAGGTTCGGCAAATTAGGAGTCGTCAATGAAATGGATCCCGCAACCGATGCCGATTATGATATTGTTCGAACATTGGTGAAACTGAAAGAAAAAGCCAAGAAAAAATAAGATAGCAAAACACCCCAATATTCATTATTGATTTCATCAAAGACATGCCAATACCAAGGTCTGTTGCGTCTAAGAGAGATTCAACAGTCCTTGGGAATTCTTTCCGGGACAGTTTAACATGTCGCTAAACTTAATATCTGCTGCTTTCGGATCGGATTACTCATCCTTGGTTTTCACGCAACAAAGTTACTCACTTATCTCCCTTCAAGATCTTAAAGGCAAATCATTTGGGTCTGTCCATCCCTCCTTGATTTCCGGCAACTTTTAGCTGCACGATTTATGTGGCGAAGGTGGTATTGATAGGGACTACAAAAATCGGTGATCGATAAGCCTGGGGGCAATTAAGATGACTTCGTCCGATAGACAAAATATACTGGAAATAACCGGATTGCGAAAAGAGTTTGGGGCTAATGTTGCGCTAAAAGATATTAGTTTCAATGTCAATGAAAGAGAGTTCATCGTTGTGCTCGGCAGAAGCGGCGCGGGTAAATCGACACTGATGCGCTGTATAAACAGGTTGATTGAGCCGACAGACGGTGAAATTGTATTTCAAGGCCAAACTTTGAGCGGTAAAAAAGAGGAACTGCGTCTTCACCGGCGCGGCATTGGAATGATTTTTCAACAGTTTAATCTCGTGAAACGATTGTCGGTGATTAAAAACGTACTCGTCGGCTCTTTGGGGTATAAGTCTCTGCTCCCATCTTTGTGTCATGTTTTTAGCAAGGAGGAAAAATTGCGTGCGCTGGCATGCCTTGACAGGGTGGATATCGCTCATAAAGCCTACCAGCGAGCAGACACGCTCTCAGGCGGCGAGCAACAGCGGGTTGCCATAGCCCGGGCGTTGAACCAGAATCCCGTCCTGCTGCTTGCCGACGAACCGGTGGCAAGCTTGGATCCCACCATCGCACGTACCGTTTTAAACTATTTGCGACAAATCAATCAACAGTTGGGGATTACCGTTTTATTAAACATCCATCAGGTGAATTATGCCCGCGAAATCGGCCGCCGGGTTATCGGCCTGGCAAAGGGCGTGGTGGAATATGATGGTGATATAGACGATTTGAACGATGAAGTCCTCCGCGGCATTTATGGCGGAGCACCTGAGGAGACATACGATGAAATCTAATGCTGCACCTAACCAAGCCCCCGATCCTGACTATCCCGACCATCTAAAAGAATTGCTGGAAAAGGCCACCAATCCGGAGAAAAAATACCTTCGCTGGGCCACCCATTTTGCGATTCTGGTGGTCGCGGTCGTTGTTCTGTTTTGGTCCGGTAAGGACACCGATCTGAGTACTACGAAATTCATCCAGGGAATACCGTCCATTATCGACTATATATCCAGAATGATACCGCCTGACTGGGGATATATAACGGTTATTTGGAAACCCACCATTGAAACTGTCGAAATTGCCATCTGGGGGACCCTGCTTAGTTTTGTCCTGGCAGTTCCATTGGGCTTCCTCGCAGCCCGCAACATTGCTCCCCATCGCATTATCTATGACAGTGCCAGATTAATACTCAATGCCCTTCGTGGGGTATCAGAGCTGGTATTTGCCCTTGTTTTTGTCTCCGCTGTCGGTCTGGGTCCTTTTCCAGGAGTTCTCGCCCTGGCACTTCATAATGCAGGCATGCTCGGAAAATTTTATGCAGAGGCCATCGAGGCTGTTGACACAGGGCCGGTGGAAGCTGTAACAGCAACCGGCTCAAGATGGTCTCAAACGATTGTATATGCAATCATACCCCAAACGATACCTCATTTTATTACCTATAGAGCCTGCGCATAAACTTAAAATTGATCAGAATAAATTACAAAATTGTAGGTCCAACATTTTAAATTTGGTCAATGTTCTTTGAAAAATTGGTTAAAGCAGCAATCTGCTGTGCTTCAGGTTA
>Ga0209743_1000517_pt1 | contig 11577 bp, 4 predicted proteins | sample OlaalgELextract2_FD_187378 | JGI IMG/M metagenome (GOLD analysis project Ga0209743, IMG submission 187378) | Olavius algarvensis symbiont microbial communities from Tuscany, Italy - Type G ELBA extract 2 (SPAdes) (version 2) | ecosystem: Host-associated > Annelida > Digestive system >...
CCTCACTATTCTGTAATAAATACGCTGAACAAAAATGCATTTAGGTGACTTCCGACTTCCGGAAGCACCTCCGGAAGTACTTCCGGAAGTACTTCCGGAAGCACTTCCGGCCCCCGAAAGCGTCCCTCACTATTCTGTACTCCATACGCTGAACAAAAATGCATTTTGGTGACTTCCGACTTCCGGAAGTACCTCCGGAAGTACTTCCGGAAGCACCTCCGGAAGCGCTTTCAGCACCCCGAAAGCGTCCCTCGCTAGTAATAACTCTGGCCTGTCAATCATTTTAAAGCTAAATTCAGAATCAACTGGGGCGATTAAATTTATTGCAACAGTTAAGTTAATTAAAAACTAATGATGTCATATCTTATCTTGATTCACATAGTTTTTTACAGTTAAGAAATTCAATTATAGTTTTCATTTACAACAGAATTAATTAACTTAATTGATCATTAAGTTGCTTATACTGCACATATCTCAATTAGCTCAGACTATGCATTACATTAGACCCATTTTATGTTTAATTCACACAAAATCATCACAGTAAACCTAAAATCGAGTCTATATTACGGCAAAAAAAACCAATCAAACGCGTCAACACGAAATTGTCCCGAACGGCAGATAAATCTAAAAAACTAAGATGCAGCATCACTGCTACACCGTAATTGTCCAAGAACGCGAAGAAGCAGGTGACGGCCGAAATCCGTCACATCACTCCCTCCTTCAGAAAAATCGTCGTCTCGACGAATGCTCGATCCAACATCACACTGGAACAGTTCATCGTCATCAGTATACTGGAACGAATAGTTGAAATGCTGTCTTCAGTCTATTTGACGATAGTTACGCGCTGTTTACGGCAGCGCGAACCCGACTGTAGGGGGGTATTCGTCACCCCAGTGAACGATCGGATGCTTGCAGATGAGTGAGAAGAGGTCAGCCATCACCTCTTAATTAGTTTGTTGCGCACTAATTTATCGACAGGTGCGAAACTCCGACTGTTGGGAGCCTGCCATCACTCCAGAACTAGACCGGAACAGCGTAAGTTGACGAACAACAATGAACTTTTACGGCGACTAAGGTTTAACCACCGAATGACGTCAAACTCAAAAAGCGACAAACTTCCATACAAGTTGCTAACATCTTTGGCAACGTTTCAACGTCAACATATACTTAATTCATGCTGGAAAGTGTTAAACTAACGTTAACTCAGATGTTTCTGTTCAGACGAGACGTCATTGCTCAGTCACGAAAGTCGCACTACCATCTTCGGTACATCTGCCGTCGCCATTGTGCCTGAGGGTTGTCATACATCTGGTATGGGAATGGTGGAAAACGGCGTCGATACGGTCCGAAGTCCCGAGATGTACGTATAGATGGAGAAACGTCACGACGGTCGACATATTTCTCCTGTCTACGCCTTGACTCCGGAACTTTTTTTACTTGACTGCGAGGTTTCACGCGTGAATCATCTGAAAATGACTTCTTCTTGCACGGGAGAAACTCCTCAGAATCGTGTTCGTCTGATATCTGTTTAGATTTCAGCGGAATTTTTCCAACAGGACGGCTCGTTGTCTCGAAAACCTTGACTTTCTCTTCAGCTGCAGCAGCGGTCGCGGAAATACTGTCAGATGATCTCTTCGTAGTGGCTTTCTTTACCTTATATTTCGTGATGTCATAAGCCTTTTGGAGGCATGATACACTTCCATTCTGCGGTAAATTTTCTTTCTGTTGCTCATGAATCGGTGTCAGTAAAGCCGGTATCTCAGTTAAGAGTGGATCATCAGGTAATTCCAACTCCAAATCAGTGAAGTCCAGCGCCTTAAATTGGTCAGAAGTTGATGCTTCTGGTACAGAAGACGAAACGATTTCAGATTTCTTCTGCGCCTCCATTGCCAGCTCAGAACCAAAATCGGTGAGCAATTTCCGCATGGCGCTTATGTCGGACTGCATCGGATTATCATCAGGTTCAACGTCATTTGCATCTTCTGATACAGTTACTGGAACAGCCGACGTTAACCCTGTTCCTTCCTGTTCCCGTTCAGCTGCTTTAAATGCCGCCTCCATGTCTGTCTGGGCATATGCGGACTCGAACGAAACCGGCAGCTCCTTGTCTGATAGAGAATTAAAACGTGGTTCCTCGTCAAATTCTTCCTCTGATGACCTGCTGCCAGGTTCCACTGCACTGACACCGTGCAACCATCGGGACAGACTTCGCTTCGCCCACTCGCTACGTGCAGAGTCGCCCATCAGTGTGTCGACATATACTGCACTGCACTTCTGTGCTACGCTGAACGTGCATGCTATGAGTGGCTCCCTGAATGTTGCTGGAATTCCGGGGAAGTGAATTTCCAAGTATCTTGTTAGGTTCGGGATGTTGACCCCTTCAACGCGTCTCAGCATACACAGAGCTGCGCTGCGTATGGATTCAAGATCGACGACTTGATCAGCTTCCCCCTTGTCAGACGATCTGGTGACACTGACGTCACGCGAGGCCAAGCTTTCCAGTGACGAATCCCGGATCCTCTGCTGATTATTTTCATTACCATGTCTTCTAGCATTGTGCCTCCAGATATTGCTACATGTCACCCATTCCTTGCATATCTTGCACTGAGACAACCTTTGTGGCATGGTCGCAAAAATCTGTAGTCAATGTATACGACAACAGGGAATTACTAACTATGACTTAATAAAGTTTCCTAAACTAACCATCTCGACATAAGATTGGAAAATTCGTAACTGAGGCTAAAATGCCAGAACAGTTTAAAAAGAATCCCTCAGTGCACAGAGAACATCTCTTTAATCAAACACAAGGAGTACAGTGTGAGCAAATATTTAAAGCTGGTGGTGACTCTGGAATAAATAAATTTCACGTAGTCAGGCAGATTCCGTACCTCACTAATTTACTCCCACTGAAGACGTGGTATGATTAAGCGGTTGTTACCATGGAAACTTAAGACTGCCATTCGTAACAATCAAACCAAGAAGTGAATGAAGTTTAATTTCTCGTGGATATGATGGTTTCATATTGAATTACGGTGAAATCTTTATTTGAATAAGTTAACTCACTTAACACAACTGTACGGTCGATGATGTTCGTTTATTGATACTTTAAAACATGGAAATTACGTTGTCGTCTGCTGAACACTGCCGATTGTTAATCAAACTTCTGCCAAATCAACAGGTAAAATCATCTGTCAGTTAAACTTTATCTCATCGGATAATTATTTTGATTGCGTTTACGCAATCAAGAATGACTTTCAGACGTCAAATCATTGAGCTAAGTCTGACTGAGATCGGCTCGGATATACACAATGCAATTTGAGGCAAGCACATTAATACGAATAACACTCTTGATCAACATCTGTACTAAATTGTTAATATGGCTGCAGTATAGATGTTTATTCTGCGATAAGAGTAACAGTTTTGCTGAAATAAACTGATTGAACAGGAAAAGAATCCTCAGCGACAAAAAGGTAAGGGTTGATAAACTCCCAGACTCGGAATTTTAATCATTAACATTACGATTTTATATTCCAGGGATGTGAACCATTATAACACCCCATCCCAAAGCAACTAACTGCCGAACAATACAATCAATATATTTTTTTACACTGAAATCTCTGCGAGACCGTCTGCTGAATTTAACACAGTCACAGACCAAAAAAACATAGATTGTAAAGTAGCGGTATTATTTCAAGCTGGAGGCCCTCAATATGGATCAACTATGTACGATCTCAACAACTCTCACGGACTTCCAAGTAACTTAATAAGATACGTATTGAAATCCGTCAACCATTTTCGTATTCATTCATACGGTTCAGTCATGCTTAGAATGAAACGGTAAGAACAAAACAATATCAGATTGCATGGATCAGCTTCCTAGAATGTGTCAGACATAGACGCTGCATGCTACATCAAAATCATTTCCTCTCCATCTGCTGATATGTTCCTCATTCACGAGAGACACAGAACAAGATAATAGTGAGCCTACAATACCTCGCATTTAAAAGAAATCTTCAGTTAATTCTTGCCTATCTCAAACGAATCAGTAGCTCATAACTGATAACCTTACAGTTATACTGAATGGCGTGAAATTTACATCAATATTGTCGATCTTCTAATACAGTAGCTGAGTTACTGTTGAGTTCAACATCATGAACTGACATATGTCGACTATATGCCATGATGATTCAAACTGTCACAAACGGGATACCGGTTCCGTAATCAATCAATGAAAATTTAACTAACAACCCAGTTAGTTACTGTATTCATTGGTTAAAAATTAAGACAAATCCGGTTCACCGAATCCATGGCTATGCATGCTGACACGAAATTCACTTGGTGTCATATAGCCCTGCATTTATTATACAACTAACTCCGCCCTTAAAATGACGAACAGTTTCGAGACTGTTGGTCATTTGGCATGTAACTTAATTGCTTGCATCCTTTAAAGCTCGCATCTTCCCTAAAACCGAATATAACCCACTCCACAAGGTTATCATTCCTTCTTCGCTCAAACATCAGGAGTGACTATTATGACTGTCACTCGTACACATCATAACTAGGTCTCAAAGAAAAAAAAACATCCCTGATTCATCAGATCAATCAGATTAATGGTCTGTATTATGACTCAAAAAAAACAAAATTAAATCAAGTTACATGTACGTAAGGCACGATGCACCTTTCACTTTAACTAATTATCGTAAAGACCGTTGATGATCCATCACTGCTTCTCCGATGCGGCTGATTAAGAACTAGTTTGATTCACTCTGATCCTGTCTTTCGTTTAGCCAAGAAACAGGAGTTGGTCCAAAGCATTTTTTCAGGGTGTCGACATGCACAACAAACTGGTGAGCTCTGGCTGAACGTTGCAGAACGTAATTCACTGGTTTAATCACTCTTACAATTAAATACGGCCCTGTGTAAGATTTACTCCACTTGGCCGACTTCGACGTGAATCGGCGGGGATAGAAGTACCAAACCCAGTCTCCGACCTTAAACTCAACAGGTCTCGTTTTAATGTCATAATACTTCTTCCTCCTGATCGCACTGGTGTGAAGACGGTTCCTGGCTATCTGAAACGCTTCTGCAGAATCGTGTTGCAGTTGTCTCAGATAATCGTCAGCTGAACGAAGATCTTCGTTCTCATCTGGATGTAACCCCATAACTAAATCTACAGGCAATCGCACTTCACGTCCCAAAAACAACCTATTTGGGGTAAAGCCTGTAGATTCGTGCACCGACGCTCTATATGCTGCCAACACAAGGTATACCCGGTCGTCCCAGTTCTTCTGTGAGTCGTTGATGCTCTTTGCTAACATCGAGTTCAAAGTTCTATGAAATCTTTCGACAACACCGTTGGTAGAAGGGCGGAAAACGGTTGTACGTATCTTCTCAATTTCCATCCAGCGTAAAAGCTCTTGGAATAATCCCGATTCAAATTCTGGACCTCTGTCCGTTAGAATTTGAAGGGGTGCTCCAAAATACGCGAAAACATGAATCATCAGCGCTCTGGCCACAACCGGTGCTGTATGACATCTAAGTGGGATTGCAAACGCAAACTTAGAGAAATGATCCACGACGGTCAGAATGTATTGATTGAATCTGGAAGAGCGTGGATGTGGTCCTGTGATGTCTACGCTCACTCGAATCCAGGGCTCACCCACCATCGGCGTCTGCATGGTACCTCTCCTCGGGGCTTTGCCTCGGTGATAGCGAACACAAGGTTCACACCGACAAAGAAAAGCATCCAAGTCAGAACTCCAACGCGGCCAGTAAGCCCGCGATTGAATAGCCGCTGCGGTTCGCCTACGTGCCAGATGCCCACCTGACATCCCACCATGAACGACAGATAGAAATTCATCTCGAAGCCTGACCGGGATTATTACTTGCCAATGAACAGAAAGGCCGTCTGTAGATTCATATTTTCTCTCTAACAGACCATTGTGAAGACGTAGTCTTGGCCAAAAACTCCAAAGAACATGCACATCATGTGACTGAAGCGATACTGAATCCCAACTTGGCTTTTCCGGAGAGTCTCTCAACAGGCGTATTATACACGAACAATCCGGATCATTTTCTTGCACTTCCTTGAGATTTGCTAAAGACCAACGTTCTGACAACTCCTCACCATCCACAACCAAATTCTGATTAGTCGACGTTACCAAACTGTCAGTCTCGGTCACATTCATTACAGCTACCTTCTCTCCTTTTGGATGCTCTGAATTTTGACGACAAACGCACGTGCTGCTTCGGCAAGGCAGTCGAGACAACGCGTCAGCGTTCGAATGCCTGACTCCAGGGCGATGCTCGACGACAAAAGAATATTCTTCCATCTGTTCCAACCAACGAGCCTGCTGTCCAATGGGATCCGGAGTACGACGAAGCCAAGTCAGAGGTGCGTGATCAGTTCGAATTTTGAAGTGTCGACCCATCAAGTACTGCTTGAAGTACTTCAGTGAATACACGATTGCCAACAACTCTTTCCTTGTTATGCAATAATTCATTTCTCTCTTATCAAGCGAGCGACTTGCATAAGCAATAACACGTTCAGTTCCATCCTGAATCTGTGACAGAACGGCCCCTATGGAATGGTTTCCGGCATCAGTGTCCAAAATGTATTCATCAGTATCATTAGGCATAGCCAGTACTGGCGCTGAGATCAGTGCATTCCTGAGTGTCAAAAACGCCGTATGCGCCTCGTTGCTCCAAATAAATGCCTGATCTTTCTTGGTTAGTGCATGTAAGGGAGCAGCAATGCCAGCAAAATTTCCGATAAAACGTCTATAGTAGCTAGCCAGACCAAGGAAAGATTTAGTCTCTTTCACTGAGGTAGGTACTGGCCATTGTGCCACTGCCCTTGTCTTCTCAGGATCCGTTGATATACCAGCACCTGACACTACATGACCAAGAAAAGTGACAGACTTTTGCATCAAAGAACACTTTTCAGGCTTCAGTTTTAAACCTGCGGTTCTGAGCCTACCTAAGACCCTCAGCAGCCTTTCTAGATGCTCTTCAATTGTCCTTGAGAACAAGATAATATCGTCCAAATAAATCAGGCATACTTCGAGGTGTAGACCGGACATGACAACGTCCATTAGTCGTTGAAATGTGGCTCCAGCATTGCACAATCCGAACGGCATTGTTCTATACCTGTACATGCCCCTCGGACAGATAAAAGTGGTCTTATCCCTATCTTGTGGTGCTACCAAGACCTGGTGATAACTTGAACGAAGGTCAAACGTTGAAAAGAGAGTTGCGTTTGCCATAGCATCTAGACATGAATCTATGCGCGGCAACGGATATGCATCCCGGCGGGTTACAGCATTTAACTGACGATAATCAATGCAGCATCTAAGCGATCCATCCTTCTTACGGACAAGCACAACGTTCGAAGCCCATGGACTAGATGCTGGTTCAATTGTTCCCTGCTTGAGCATGTTATCTACATGCTGCGAAATAGCTTCAACATGAGCTGGCGGATAACGTCTTAAAGGCTGTCTGACAGGTCTGGCGTCTCCCGTGTCAACATAGTGCATCACTACATCGGTTCTGCCTAAATCATTCTCATCATGACTGAAAACATCTGCGTGATCTCTTAGGATTGTCTGTAAAGCCAGGCAAGCACTCTCTGGAATTGAGTCGTCCACACCAGCCAATAATCTTTGAATAAACTCAGGCACATCATCATCTTCTTCTTCAAGTTGTTTAACCTGCGTCACTTTATGTTCTTCTTCCACAAACTCATCCACGACCTCAAACGGTTGTAAATTTGCAACTGCAGTTCCTGACTTAAGAGTGACTGATTCTTTCATTACGTTCATAACTCTTATAGGTATATCTGTAAATGTCTCTGAAGGTATCAGCGTTCGTGAAACGTGCAGACCAGCTTTAATTTGTGAGGGCTCTGTGCCCCAATGTCCTTTTTCAGTTGAGATAGGAAATCTACGAAATTGGACCTGAGTTGGCAGATTAATTTCTGACCTAGCAGGGACAACTACATCCTCCTGTAAAACAACACGTCTACACCACTTGTTTTTATCACAGCGTGAATGCAGATGTAAAACTTCGTTCCCCAAGCGGATCGTAGAACTATCAAAGTCCCAAATTGCTTTGTTCTCCACTAGGAAATCAATTCCAAGTATTGTTTCCGAAACATGGCATGACACCAGTCCCGTGACCTGCGTTGTGAATCGACCAATACTCAGTGGCAAGGTGACCTCTCCAAGAGTTGGAATGGAACTGCCGTTGGCCGCCTTCAGCGTACGGCTTGTCCGTTGAATATTCGCTGGTACAACTAGGTGTTCAGGGATCAGACACACGTCTGATCCAGTGTCCAGTAAACAGTCATGTACACAACTTCCAACAGTCATACGTAAATATGAATGACGACCTAATTTTGATGAGCTTGTTGCTACGTTGACCTGCAAAGTGGAATTATTTTGTACATTTGACTGCTCATTTTCATTATTCTGTCTGCGTGGATATGGACACGACCTGAAAAAGTGACCTGTTTGGTTGCAGTTGAAGCATTTCTTCACATTTGCCTGAGACCGCACTACATTTTCCCGCGTTACCGGCGTATGAGCGGCCTGAGAAGGAACACTCCGCAGTTGCTCCAGGTGCCGCAAACGTCCCACCTCCTTGTTGAGAGCATCGTTCTTTGCGTCAGTGACCCGCTGCGCTGCCTCTAATTCACGCACCTTCAAAAGCAACGAGTCTTTCCACGTTTCATCGCTAGTTTCAGCTGCAGCACAAATCTGTTGATTATCGAACTTTTTCTTATTTTTAGATCTCATCTGTTTGCTAGAATGTTGCTGTTCATGAGTTTGTGACTTATCGATCCGTTGTTGAGATTGCTGCATGCTTTGCTCAATTCTAACAACTCTATCTTCCAAATCATTAGACTCGATATCAGGCAATTCAGCTACCTGCCTTGAGAAACGCTGCCGAGCATTAACCCTATGTCTCACTGCATTTTTGAACATTTCAAGGCGCTGGGCCGTTTTCAAAGCTGAATCTAGGGTTTGCGGCTCTTTTTCCCTCACCTTGAACTCCAACTCAGGATCATCCAGCGCAACGATGAAGTACTCCTTAGCCAAACGTTCTGCCATCTTCGAGCGTTCTCCTGGGTAAGCCAGCATCATTAAACGCCGAATATCTTGCGCCAATTCTCGTAGGCTTTCATCGGGCTTACGTCTACGACATTGTATCTCCGTTTGGTATTTCGTTTCCATATCATAACTGCCAAAACGTGACCTGAGCCTGTCTAACAGTTGCTTATAAGTCATGTTTTCAGTTCCCCAAAGCATCTGTGCTGCATCACCAGTGAGAGACCACCGCAGATAATGAAGTTTTTCTTTATCGTTCCAGTGATTAAACTGCGCACAATTTTGAAATTGAACCAAAAATGTTTCAAAACAACTGGAACCGTTGAACTTTTCCGGTTTCATATAGCCCAAAGATCTTTTACGAGAAGGGATCGGACTATTCGACTCATCCGCTCTTGCGTAAGAGCACCTGTCCGCTTTATAACTGCGTTTCACATGCCTCTTTAATTCTGAATCATCATATCTGTGTTCGCATCTGTCAGAATAATCGGAAAAATGGCCTTCATATGGATAAACATTCTCCTTTGAGATCCTGCGATCCTTGCACTCACGACTTTTTGAGCTAAAGTCCGAGCCATCAACTTCAGAATCAGTAGTCATGTTTTGATCGCGTCTTGACCTTCGCTGGCGACAAAATTCCACGTTTCTGCGATCTCTGACAACACGATTGTCCGACAACTGCTTAGGTCCGAGCACCAAAGTATCACAGTCCTTCATACATTGACCGTTAGCATTGTCATCACGACAATTAAATTGCATGACGTTTCGTGATCTCACTACAGACTTCTTTGCGAAATCAGTGGTGCCACCACTTTTAGCCAGCTGTCGACCGTCAACCGAAGCCTTTCCCCTGATAATTCGTTTCTGCTGCAACGACCTTGGTAGAGATGAGCGTCCTCTAGTCAAGCTATGACCTTGTTTGACCTGAGAAGGATCAGACACTTGTAACTCACACTTTCTTTTGTCGTTAATCTGTTGAAGTAATTGATCTTTCGTGCCCTTTGTGAGTTTACACGAGAGACGTTCAATCTCCGCTCTGCATCGCTCCAGTTCCCTCTCGATTACGGAGGAAGGAGGAGGCGAATCCAAAAGGATATGACCTTCGTCAGTTGTTTGTGCTGCCTTTTTCTGAGGGCATTTTAATGACACCTCAGAATCACAAATCGTCCAACGTTCGTTGCATTCTTTTTCAGCATTGACATTATCATCAGAGTCTGTGATCTCTCGGTTTGACATCACTTCATCATCCATATCCTCAACATCCATATCGTCTGTGTTGTACTCATCATCATTATCAACATGATCTGACTGACGTTTGCTACTTGAGGCAGCCCCACGTTGGGCGCCAATTGTCGCGTCAGCGGCGCTTGAGGCGTCAACGGCATCGAGCCGAAACCGTCGCGATGGCTGTCGCGACTGCTCGCCTTTCGCCGTATGCAAATCCGTCTTCGTTTTACTGGCTCTAGTCCGAGCGCTAACGGATTCGTTCGCCTCTACGCCTTCCTCTGACTCGGATTCATCGATCCGGACACGATTGTCAGAGAGACCGACCAATACATTTCCGGGGTACCTCAGGATCGCATCAGGGTCGGGAGGATATCCGCCTCTACTCCCTTCACTGACCACATCCCTCTCGTGCCTGGAGTGATGGGCAGTGCCCCCTTGCAGTAACTCTCGTTCAGTCATGTTATTATTTGTCTTGTCTTGTGGCAGAAATATGATTTGAATTGAACAAATCAACAACCACCGTATGTGAAAGTTCAATTTTCAATACTATTTTTCTTTCTTTTCAATATGCCTTTATGGCAACATCCAACATGTAATTAACAGCGAGCAGCAAATCAATAGTCACTGTTTGAACACTGTCCAAACACTAAAAACCTCCTAACATTTGCTACTGTAAGCATAAAGTCAGGACAAATTGTCAATATAAACAGAAAAGAATGTTCCTTTCAGCATCGCAATACTGTAAACATGAGGCTAATTACAAATCCTGACATATAATTAAATTAGTAGTCAAGTTATGCATTGTCCTATAGTGACGAATACACCAACTCTGGCTTAAAGCCTATTCCCTATGCGAACTGAACTATGACCTTTACAACAAAGGTTGATATGACCTTGACAATACTAGATATGATCTAGTCAAAGATCAACCTCAGCTATGCACTGGTCAGAAATCAATCCTAGTTTCGCACTAGTCAAGTGGCCAATCCCTATTTGGTCAGAAATAGGTTCCACAGCTGTGCTCTGGTCGGAGACCAATCCTCACTGAGCGTTCGGCTCGCTCTTTTATACTTTCTGGCAACTTCCGACTTCCGGAAGCACTTCCGGAAGTACTTCCGGAAGCACTTCCGGCCCCCGAAAGCGTCCCTCACTATTCTGTACCAAATACGCTGAACAAAAATGCATTTTGGTGACTTCCGACTTCCGGAAGCACCTCCGGAAGTACTTCCGGAAGCACTTCCGG
>Ga0209743_1000520_pt1 | contig 11524 bp, 10 predicted proteins | sample OlaalgELextract2_FD_187378 | JGI IMG/M metagenome (GOLD analysis project Ga0209743, IMG submission 187378) | Olavius algarvensis symbiont microbial communities from Tuscany, Italy - Type G ELBA extract 2 (SPAdes) (version 2) | ecosystem: Host-associated > Annelida > Digestive system >...
CCGCAAGCTGCTGGGCCGCGTTGTATCGTATTATCAACACACCTTCACCCAGGACAGCCGGGGAATCAATTACCTGACCAATGATCGGGGCATCACGGACAATCAATCGTTAAAGGACTTTGCCGTGGGCTATGCCAACGGTACGCTTTTGGAGATTTTGCCCGAGGATCCGGATGTGACCAAAGCGCTTAAAAAGATCGGCATCTTAAACGGCAAAGGAATAAAAGAGACAGGTACTTTATTTGGAAATGTGAAAATATCGAAAGCCCGGATTTAATTGATTCTGACAGGAGATGATTCGTCTGCATTTTGACTAGAAAAAATATGCTCGGAGATCTAATCTCAGGCAAGTGAGTACAGTTGATTATAGCTATATCGAAAAACCGTTAGTGGAGGATGTGGTGCCACCGGGTAGTGACTGACTTTCTCAAATTGATTCGGATAGACGCTTAAGCGAATAAATCCCTTCCAGACCTTTGATCGGTTTGGGCTTTTTCTCATGCTTTGATTTGAACAGTGCTTTAAACCGCTGGTAGTGAGTAGATACAAATTCTTTTGATCCGATGATTCCCGAATCCGTAAAATAGCGCGTGCGATATCTGAAACGATCGCTTTTGCTGAGTTCAAATCCCCGGCTGCGCTCTTTTTCAAGTGTTTGGTCCGCAATAACCTTGACGTTACCTTTCTCCGGTTGATTCAATGACCCGGCTTCATAGACATAGCGGCGATACCTCCTGATGCGCTCTTTTTGGTTTTTAACATTGAACTCTTTTAGGCCGAAGTCAGTGGAAAGAAAATTGTCCTGGTTATTGGTTTGCACATGGTAGCCCAGTGAATTCCAGCGGTATTGCTCCGGCAGGTCAACCAGCCCTGCTCGCAGGGGATTCAAATCGATATAGGCCAGGCAGTTGATGAGCGTCTCTCCGTTTTCGACAATCACGCTTTTGAAACGATCGCCCCAAAAATACCCCCGCCGGTGGTGACGCCGGTTATAAAACCGCGCAAAGTTAACTTTAATCTCCCGCATAAACTCAGAAAGGCTGGACAGCTTCATTCGCAGCGACGGCACCAGGCCGTCAGCAAAAATGCGCTCATCACCATAAAAATTGATATAGCGCTTTAAAATTTCCTCATCACTAAATTTATTTTCGGGCATCATCCGCACCAGGATGTGAAAGTGGTTGCCCATCAGGCAAAAACCCAATATTTCAACCAGATACAAAGCCGCATAACGCCGTATCAAATCCAGCATAAAATCTTTTTCAGTATCACCCAAGGGAAACCCGTCCAGGGCGGTGCGGGACATCACGTGATAGACCGTGCTTTGATCGTCAATAATCATTCGTTGAGTTCTTGGCATAGTTCCCCCATTTGTCCATGAATTTTAGCCATATATGACATAATGAGTTTCCAGTGTCAAGCTTTAAGTACCTGTCCCTATAATTTTTTGTCGAGGATGGTTTTAATTGCCTCTTTGTCGTGGGCGCTGAGTTGAGATACCAGCTCAAATTGTTCCAGCAGCTTGCGGTCCAGGATTTTGGCCGCTGCCACCCGCTCGTTTTTGTCAAAGATCAGTTCGTCAGCTGATATTCCCAAGGTACGGGCAATGTTTTTGATCACCTCCAGGGTTGGCGAAGATTTGCCTTTTTCGTAACGCCTCATCTGGGCGATGCCTACGCCGATCAGGCTGGCCATATCCTGTTGGGTCAAACCTCTTTCATTTCTTAGTTTTGACAGTTTTTCTGCAAACGGCATGATGCAGTCCTCCGGTTGATGTTGATTGGAGGCATTATAGCACGGGTTTTTAAAATCGGCGTTATTATGGGGTCGACACATGATTAAACTCCTTGACATATGGGATCATAAATGATAGCTAAAATATCATAAAAGATATTAACCATAAAATTGATTTTTTGCAAATATTTTTATTGACAGGCGTCAGGTGGGAGTTTGCAGCGAAAAAAAGCCATCAACCCTTGACTGTGGCGGTCGCAGTTGATGGCTTTGAGCAAAGCCCAAAGGGATAAATCCCTTTGAGAGCCTTTCTTTTTCTATCGAATCTCCCATCAAAAATCAAGACCCGGCTTCGCATAAATGCTACGCCGCGACAAGGGGGAGAACGAGAAATGGCGATAGAAAGAGAAAGAATCGAGGCTATCAAGCGAGACGTTGACCTGGCAGCGCTTGTCAGGGCCAAAGGCATCGAGCGCAAAAAGAACGGCAAAAGCTATTTTGGTCTATGCCCCTTCCATGACGACACCAACTCTTCCTTATCGATCAATCCCACAAAAAATTTATGGCAGTGCTTCGGCTGCGGGGCGGCCGGAGATGTGATCCGGTTTGTAGAGCTCATCGACAAGGTCACATTCCCGGAAGCAGTCAGTCAGCTCATGGCTGATAGCTCACAGCTGGTAGTAAAATCCAAGCCATCAGGCCGACGGACGAAACCGGCAAGCGGGCAAACCGGCTTAACCGTAAAGGACCGCAAGCTGCTGGGCCGCGTTGTATCGTATTATCAACACACCTTCACCCAGGACAGCCGGGGAATCAATTACCTGACCAATGATCGGGGCATCACGGACAATCAATCGTTAAAGGACTTTGCCGTGACGAAAACAAAGGGGTCAAGTCTTCATTCTTGACAGATCGAGTTTAATCAGCTATGGAGTATCCAAACCATATTCCGCTGATGATTCAGACCAATCTCCAACCAAGGATCCGATATGGCTCGCCCTTTAAGAATAACATTCCCTGGCGCCTTCTATCACGTAACCTCACGAGGAAATGAACGCAAAGCTGTCTTCAAAAGCAAACGGGATCGGGAAAAATTCCTTGAATACCTTGAATCGGCAACCTTGCGCTATGATGCACGCATTCACACCTACTGCCTGATGGCTAACCATTACCATCTTTTGCTTGAGACGCCTTCGGGTAATTTGTCTCAGATTCTGCGGCATATAAACAGCGCGTATACGACCTATTTTAATGTCAGACGTGGGCGATCCGGACACTTATTTCAAGGTCGTTATAAGGCGATCTTGGTTGACATCGATGAATATGCAAAGGAGCTATCCCGTTACATCCATCTCAATCCGGTCAGGTCCAATATAGTTCAGACACCGCAGGAATATACCTGGTCAAGCTATCGTGCGTTTATCGGCAAGCAAAAACCTGCCAAATGGCTGTACCGCGATTTTATCCTTGGCTATTTCGGCAAAAAGGTCTCCAGCGCCCAAAAGGGGTACCAGCAATTTGTAGATGCGCTTGTTTCAGAGGAATATGACAGCCCACTGGAGCAAGTCGTCAGTTCAACCTTGCTGGGCAGCGCTGATTTTATTGCCTATATCAAAGATAATTTTATATCCGCCAAAAAGCCGGATAAGGAACTGCCGGCGCTAAAGGAATTGGTTCCAATGGTCTCCATGCAGGACATATTTAAGACAGTGGAGACGGCTTTTGCCCAAGATGAGGCATTGGCCAGAAATCTAAAAATGTATCTTTGTCAGAAATATACCGGCAAGAAACTAAAGGACATCGGTATGCAGTTCGGCATCGGAGAATCCGGGGTATCACAGTCCTGCCGACGCGTAGCAAAAAAGATAGAAAAAAACAAGAAGTTGAAAAAGAAGATTGATCGATTAGAACAGCAAATATATATGTCAAAAATGAAGACTTGACCCCTGGGTTTTCTTGCCAAGCAGTTAGACAGGTTGATGCTCTTGAGCGGGAGGATTTTTAAATTTAGTTCCAGGCCAATCCGCTTCTGGTCTTCCAGTAGACCTCCGCCGATTCGGCCAGCGCATTTAGCCGGGAGTCCGCTTCCTCGTCCCAATTAACTTCGACAGCCCTGAGGTTTGACTGCAGGTGCTCGACGGTTGCGGCTCCGCTCAATACGACATCCACCCACGGCCGGGCAAGCACGGCGGCCAGTGCAGCCGCATCCACCGTGGTTCGCAACCGCCTGGCCTCATGCATTAAGATCTCCATCTTAGAGGCAAACGCCGACTTCCGGTTGCGATCGGTCAGCCGCCCATTGGCCAGCGCCTCTTTGACGATTACCCCCATACCCATTTCACGGGCATTTGCCAGCGCTTCACCGGCTGAGCTCTCCAATAAATTCCAGGTGGCCTGCACGGAGTCGAACAAACGCACGCCATCCACTTTCAATTTCAGGGCCCGCTCGATGACCTTGCTCTGGCGGGATCCGCTTACTGAAAGACCGATCGCCGTGCCATCGCTTTTATGCCCTGCCAGTTCGGTTAAAACCTCTTTATTCTCAAGCACCCCGCTTTCAAGGGTGGCCGAGTGTATTTGATAGAGCTTTAAGTTTGATCCAAGGTTCGAATTGCTCTCAAGCCACTGACGCCGAAGCACAGTCAGGGAATGCTCCTTCACTTCATGGTCTTCAGCGTCGATCGCCCAGTCAGCCGTGTAGGTGTAGCCCCATTTGGAGCCGACGACAATTGATCCCGGCGCGTGCTCCCTCTTCTTCAACCAGTTCCCGAGAAACTCTTCCGCACGGCCATAGGACCGGGCGGCATCAAAGTATCGCACGCCGCGCTCATAGGCCGTGTCGAGAATGCGATGCGCGCGGGCTTCCATGGCCTGGACATCGTAGTTTTGGGCCAGATCATTTTCGTGCCCGATATTGATGTAGCCCGGCCGCCCTAGAGCCGCCAGACCAATCCCGATTGGTGATACGCGATGCTGAGTCCATCCGAGTGTCTTTAATTTCATATTTTCCTCTCCAATTCGCCGGAGGCGAATTTCTGTTGATGGCCTTTGTGAGTTTCGCTGAAACGGAAAGAAAACAGAAGCATCAGAAATATAATTACTCTCGGCGCCCTTTGCACCACTGCGTTGAAAAATATTCCCTAACCCGGACAAGCCGGGATTGAATATTTAAGATTGAATATTTGTTGAATCGCTATGCTCTGTCTTTCTAATTTGATATTTAATTCGACAGTCGTCCTAAAATAGTCAATCCGGCGATAGCATAAATCTTGCGCGAACATGATTTGATTTCAATAAATAGACACTAAACTTTTTCCGAAGCTGCGTTGGAATAAGTGGCCCCGGCGGGGCAGCAATGGCGCAGTTCATTGGTAATTGGTTTCAGGTGTCAGGTTTCGGGTGTCAGGAAATTTAGGTATTCGGCATTCGGTATTCGGTATTAGATACTAACACCTCTTATAGAACTGCATTGGAATGACGAATGTAGAATGTCGATTGACGAATGGTGGATTCGCTTCGCTCAGTCTTATTAAAATAGATAGAATACATTATTCGATGTTCGATGTTGGACGTTCGATGTTCAACGTTCATCAGTTTCTTTTCTTTGATCAGACTGGCCGTTTTTTTGGCCAGAGGCCGTGCTCTTATGAAACTTGATCGATGTTAACCCCATAACAAGGTATCGAAATCGTGCTCGTCCTCGATACTGAAATCGGCTCAAAAGCCTCGAGGACGAGCACGAGCACGAGGACGAGTACGAAACGTCGGATGCACTTATGTGATACTTTGCCGATTTGACAAAGTTTCTTTTTCGATTTGACCGGCCGTTGGTTTGGACGGCGGCTCGGCTGACACCTGACACTCGAAACCTTCTGTACCTTACAACATGCTGTCAAAAAAAGGGAGCTAAGACCTGTTTAGGCGATCATAGTTAGACAGTTACAAACTCAGTTTTGCGCAAATTGTGCAAAACATTTGTTGGCAACTTTGTAAAGCACTAACAAACAAGCATTTACAAAGATTTGAATTGGATTCAACTTTGCCACGACGGTAATTTCGTTTGAGACATTTGAATTTCTGAATTTCGGATTTGTTTCGTATTTCGATTTTCGAGTTTCGTATTTCCGGTTTATCCGGGTCAGGGACTCTCGCGATGAAATTGCATTGAAGTGTTAGGCGGAAAATCTGCAAGCCATTGCATTCGCCCTCACAATGCTTAATAAAAGGGGTAATAAATTTTCGAGGACCACATCACCAGAGCGCCGCGACCGATCGGTCAACGTGACCCTGACTCAACCATAAAGGAGTGTATTATGAACACCCAACAAAATATATTCGTAACCGGCAGCAGCAGCGGCTTCGGTTTCCTGATTGCCCGCACCCTGCTCAACGATGGACACACTGTTTTTGCCACGATGCGCGGTCTTGATAACAAAAACGCCGATAACGCAAACAAATTAAAATCTCAGGCTGCCGAAACCAAAGGCCGGCTCCACTTGCTGGATATGGATGTCACCGACACCGCCGCGGTCAATGCAGCAGTGCAGCAGGCCCTCAGCAAAGAAGGACGCATCGATGTGGTGGTCAACAACGCCGGCTATGCTGTGAGCGGCTTTGCTGAAACCGTCACCGAAGAGCAACTCATGCTTCAGTTGGATGTCAATGTAGTCGGCGTTCAGCGCGTCACACGCGCCGTGCTGCCTGCCATGCGCAAGGCCGGCAAAGGCCTGATAGTCAACATTTCCAGTGTCTTGGGCCGGCTGGTTTTCCCCTTTGCAGCTGCCTACACCGCGTCAAAATATGCACTGGAGGGTTTGAGTGAGAGCTATCGCTATGAATTGGCCGGCACGGGTGTGGATGTCACCATCGTCGAGCCTGGTGGATTTGGCACCAACTTTGCGGCCAACATGGTCAACGGTACGGACACAGATTGCTTGGAAAGCTACGGCGCTCTGGCTGAAATGCCGGGCAAGCTTTGGGGTCCAATTATAGAGCAGCTTAGCGCTGAAGGTGCACCAAATCCGCAACAGGTGGCCGATGCAGTCCTGAATTTGATCAAGACACCGGCCGGCCGTCGGCCCTTAAGAACCGTGGTGGATCCCTTAGTCGGCGATGAGGCGCCCAGGGCCATCAATAATACCACTGACCAGATTCAAAGCCAAATGTTCGAGCAGATGGGCATTAAAGATATGCTTTCGGTGAATCCCCAACCCGGCGAAGCCGGAAATGAAGATTGAAGATTGAAAAATGAAGATTTATGGTTTCGCTTCGCTCTGTCATATTATATTAAATTCAATCGACAGAGTTGTTTAAATATTCAGTATGGATATGACAATAATCCTACACAAACGTGTTGGGATTTCAATATATAGGCACTAAGCTTTTTCCGAGACTACGCTTGGAACAAGTGGCCCCTGCGGGGCGGCAACAGCGAAGAATTTAGGTGTCAGGATTTAGCGTCTCGGTTCCCTGACACCCGAAAACTGATCCGCCTACGGCGGAAAACCTTCTGTAACTTACAACCTGTTGTCAAAAAAGGGAGTTAAGGGCCTACTTACGGATCACGTATCCTTTTTCGAATATGATAATCCTTGATTCTGTTACAAAAAAATTTGGCGCCCTGACCGCGGTCGATAATGTTTCATATACGATTCAAAAGGGAGAGTTTTTTGCATTGCTTGGACCCAACGGTGCCGGCAAAACCACCATCGTTCGGATGCTTCTCGATTTTATCAAACCCTCCACGGGCAGCATTACCATCAATGGGCTGCCTGTTTCCAACCCGGAAGCCCGCCAACACATCGGATATATTGCTGAACAGCACATGATTCCACCCTATCTTTCCGGATCAGAATACCTGTCGCGGCATGCATCTTTAATCGGACTTTCCGGGAAAGACGCCGAAAAGGAAGTTGACAGGGTGCTCGAGATCGTTGCCATGCATGGGCCCGAAAGGAAAAAATCCGCAACATACTCCAAGGGTATGAAACAACGCATCGGCCTGGGGGCTGCCCTGCTGGGAAAGCCAACGTTGCTGATACTTGATGAACCCATTACGGGGCTCGATCCGATCGGCATCCGCGATGTCAGAAAAATTCTTGAGAACCTCCGCGACCAGGGAGTGACCGTGGTGTTGAACTCCCATATGCTCTCAGAGGTGGAAAAAACATGTGAAACGGCAGCAATTCTGTACCAGGGGAAAATCCTTATCAAGGACAGCATTACCGCAATCGTGAAGAATCACGAGACGCTCGAGGATGTATTTGTCCGATATATAGAACATGAAAATGAATAACGTCATAAAAATTGCGATCTATACCATGCGGGACCAGATGCGGCATAAAAGTTTTTATGTTCTCCTGGGTCTTTCGGTTCTATTGATATTGACGATCCGCGGATGCTATGACGGCGGCTATACTGTCAATGGGAAAATGGTGGATACCGTCACGGTTGCCTGGCATGTTTCAAAGCTTGTTTTCCATTTAATTGCCGTTGGAATGCTTCTGATGACCTGCCTGCTTTCCATGAAGATATTCAGCCGGGATCATGGGGATGGGAGCACTGTTTTGTTTCTTTCCAGATCTGTTTTCAGATGGCAATATATTCTCGGCCGGGTCACCGGCATCTGGACACTTTGCCTTTTATTCATGCTGATACTCCACTTGACGATTTTTTTAACAGCCTGGGTTAAAACGGGAACCATAATATCGGGTTTCTTCACCGCTTCTATGGTTTGTTCGATCAATCTTCTTTTTGTGATTGCATGCGTTTGCTTGCTCTCTCTTTTTATGCCGGATTTTATCAGTGCGCTTTTTACCATGGGGATTCTGTTCATCGGATTTATCTCCGATGGCGGTTATCAGGCTATCAATAGCGAGATCGTAAGATCCGCTATCCCTGCATCGATCAATGGGGAGCCGGCCTTATGGCGGATTTTATACCCCAAGGTTTTTACGCTGCAGGCCTATGCAGATTCAATCATCAGCCAAAGCGAATTTCATAATATGGGACCTTTCCATCCACTTCTGAATCTTTCCATTTATGTTCTTTTAATATTGATTTTACTGTTGGGCTTTTTCAATCGAAAAGGAATTTGAGCGTTTATTTGGTTGGTCGATGGGGGTGGTAGAGCTTGAATAGTGATTGATATAATTCAGATAAGAAATTCTATCTTTTTAAATTTATTTTGTCGCAGAAAACCTTGTCCCCTGGGCCAGATCAGAGACAATCGGCTGTGCCGTGAATCCTGCTGCAAGCGGAAACGGAATGATGGAATACTGGAATGTTGGAATGCTGGGTTTAGTGGAATGGGGTCTATTTTTATAACGATGGCACGGATCAGTTTATAAAATCAGACCGTCATCCGCTTTCGATTCCCAATATTCCATTATTCCACCATTCCATTATTCCACTCCGAGTCTAAGGTAAACTCCACCTCTCTCTCCGAGCTGTAGGCTCTACGAGCCGGAAGCTGGGGTGAAATCAAAGCCGGGCCCTCTGGGCTCGGATGCTTTACTGAATAGATCCTTTAATCCCCCAATCCCTCAATACCTAAATCCCTCAATATGGCGTAAATAGACATAGATCGTGCCTAAAAAAGTTACCTCATTTTAAGAGTAAATTACTATATCTGTACTTTACGGATGCCGGACCAGGCAGAACTCGTTGCCGTCCGGGTCGGCCATTACGGCCCAGGTGAGGCCATATTCGCTGATTTGATCAAGCTTGGTACCACCAAGGTTTACTACACGCTGTACTGCTGCCTCCAAATCGGCAACGTCCAGGTCGATGTGGGCCCGGTTCTTGCGTTCGTGCTGCTCCGGTACCTTTTGAAGCAATAAAGAGGGCCGGTCTTCGTCGGACCCGACCCGGCAGTAGTTATCGACCTTGAATGAAATTTCCTTCCCAAGGACCGCTGACCAGAAATCGGCGCAGCTGTCCAGATCATTGACGTCGAGCACAATTGCGAACAGGGTTCCGACAGGTTGCGATGCTTTTGTTCCTGTTGTCATGGCGTGTTACTCCTTTTTGTTTTGTCGCAAAAAATTTAGCACTTTGGGCTAGGTTAGTGCCAATCGGCTATGTCATCCGCCTAAGTTGTTTATGGTTTCAGGTGTCAGGTTTCGGGTGTCAGTAAAAAAAAACCTGAGAGCCTAACCCAATATGGGTTGATGCTGAAGGTTAGCAGCGGTGAAAGAAAATCCAATTCATGAGGGACTCTCATCAAGCAGGTCGACTTCAGTTGCTGACACCTGACACCCGACACCTGAACTCTCGGTAAAAGTTGCCGGCTTCATCACCTATCTGTGCGAACCAAAGCCGATTCTACCGGACTCGGATCTTTACTTGCCCTGCAGCCCTACCTGCACAGACGGAAACAGGGTCCTGTCCGTGTGCGGAATAAATTTGGCCGCGCTGAAACGGTTCATAAAATCCTGGTTGACGTTGAGCTCCAGGTAGGTGATGCGGTCGCGAATCCGGTCGATTTCGGCCAGGCCGGCTTCTGATGTCAACGCCAGGGTGGCGCCGCCCAGGGAACTGTTGCCCAGCGGCCGGTAGCTGTCTATTGGCAGATCCGGCAGCATGCCGATGGTGATTGCCGATCGGGGATCGATGATCGAGCCGAAGGTTCCGGCCACGTAAAATCTGCCTAAATCGTTCAGCGCCATCCCGACGGTCATGGTAATGGTCTCCAGGATCGTGTACATGGCGGCCTTGGACCGCACCAGACTGTCCAGATCCGCCTGGCTGACCGTTAGATCGCAGCCGGTGGCAGATTGTTCGGCCGGTATCACGACCAAATGCGGCAGGCCGTCGATTTCCTTCAAGCGCCGGCCGCATGCGGCCGGAACCAGCTTGCCGCGGATGTCCAGCATGCCGGCCAAATACAGCTGGGCGGCCAGATCGATGACGCCGGAACCGCAGATGCCCCGGGGCGGCTGATCCTCAATGGTGTGCAGATTGATTTCGCGGGTTTGCGGATCGATGGCGATTTTGTCGACCACGCCCGGGCCGGCCAGCATTCCCATTTGGGTCACGCCGCCTTCCAGGGCCGGGCCGGCGGCCCCGGCACAGGCGATCAGCCAGTTGTCATTGCCGACGACGACTTCGGCGTTGGTCCCCACGTCAACCAGTATGGCAGTTTCTGAGGCGCAATGCAGCTCTGCATAGAGAATGCCGGCGAGCAGGTCGCCACCGAAATAACTGCCGATATTCGGAAATACGAACACCCGGGCCGCGGGATTCACCCGCAGGCCGAGTTCGACCGCTTTGACAATTCCGGGCTTGTTCACCACCGGGATATATGGCTCGCGAATTATCCAGCGGGGATTAAACCCCATGAACAGGTGGGTCATGGCCGTGTTGCCGGCCACGGCCAGGGCATACACATCACGCGGTTCAATATCGTTGGATTGACACAAATCCTGAATGGCGTTGTTCAGACCCGTTGCAATGAGATTGTGCAGGGTTTTCAAGCCGTCAGGTGATTCGGTGAAATGTATCCGGGCCAGAATGTCGGGGCCGATGGCCATTTGGGGATTGTCGAAGCCGGACTCGGCCAGCGGCCGTCCGCCGGCAAGATCCAGCAGCCGCAGCGCGACCCGGGTGGTTCCGAGATCCACCGCCAGGCCGGCGACCGATCGCATTTCGTCGGCCCCCTGAATCCCGACCACCAGCCACCGGTGGTTATCTTTAGAGTGGACGCATAAACGTAAAAATTCTCATTATATCAGCATGATAAGATAAAATACTACTTGACTTTTTTTGATATAAGTACTACTAAAATCAC
>Ga0209743_1000521_pt1 | contig 11469 bp, 9 predicted proteins | sample OlaalgELextract2_FD_187378 | JGI IMG/M metagenome (GOLD analysis project Ga0209743, IMG submission 187378) | Olavius algarvensis symbiont microbial communities from Tuscany, Italy - Type G ELBA extract 2 (SPAdes) (version 2) | ecosystem: Host-associated > Annelida > Digestive system >...
AACAAGAGTACTACCATAATTTTCGCTTTTTCAACAATAGCGCGATTTATCGAATAATTATGTCAAAGAGCAGAAAGCGTCCCGAATATGCCGCCCTTAAGGCGGCATGACGGGATAAAACTATAGACTGTCGAGTTACTAAGTCTTCGTAAGCGAGGTTTTCTATCATTTCCGGCGTGAAATCCAGACTGTCCTCCGGGGAGCCTTTGGTGATGATGCTCACGCCGCTATCGCAATCCAATACAAATATATTTAAATCGTGGCGGGTCGATCTCAGATGCGCAATGGTCTTCCAAACATCGCCGCTCCATCCTATTTTTTGGCCCTGGGCGTTAAACCGCGGTGACTGCTCGCGGGAAGCCACCGCCAGCGCTTCGGCTTCAGATGCCGGATTGCAGTCATGCATGATGATCACGCCGTTGGGACTAAGGTAGGTCAAACAATTTTGGACGTCTATCAAAGTTTGCTGATACGTATGAAGTCCATCGATAAATGCGACATCGATGCCGTCCAACCGCTCTAACCGCCGGTGATAGCGTTTAAAGAATTCATCGCTAATCATTTCGTAGTATTTGTTAAAAATATTTGAGGTATCTTTTCTACAGGCTTTTAACTTTTTCTTGAAACTGATCTTGAAATTCGGATCAACCGCAATTTTCCTGGGCGCCTTTACCTTTAAAAATACTTTGCCTTTTTTGACACCGATTTCGAGATAATGGCGCGCATCTTTCTTATCAATCGTATGCTGAATGATATCGAGCCGATTCATTGGCTTAATTCTCCGTTGATGTTCGAAACCTGTCTCCGATTCAATTATTTACTTTTCAACTCCACCGCAGTCCTGAATTTCTTTAATTTCCTGATCCAGGTGGCTTTGCCCCGGCGCCACTCGTGGGGGGACCCGATCCAACTGCCCCCGCCAAACTTGCTCCACCAGCGCTGGAAATATACGGCTGCCAGATTGAACCGCAAGTTTCGCTGCGGTCCGGTTTCCGAGCCGGCTAGGGCCGGCGGACTGCGGGTCAGCATCCAAGCGTTCACCAGGGGCCAGGGCAGCTTAAAATACCACGGCCGATAACTTGCAAAAAGCGCCCTTTTTTGGCGTGGCATGCTGAACCGGTCTGTCCGTCGCCGAAACCAAAGTTTTTCCTCCACCTGGTGAATATCTCCTATCAGTGCTAATTTAATGCACAGGATGACATCCGGCCACATCACCCGGGGGAAGACACCGGCTTGGCGCAGCGCCCGGGCGCGCACCAAACCGTAAACCATGTTACCGAAACCCTGACCTTGGCGGCACACGACCAGCGGCCGTCGGGTATTGTCCATTCCCAGGGTTGATATTCCCGGCTTTATTTTCTTGTCCAGGATGCCGCCGTTATTATCGATGTTCACATTTTGTGAATAAACCAGGACCACACTCTCACAAGTGTTTAGGATTTGCACCATGGATTCAAGCCAGCGCGGGTGCCAGGCGTCGTGATCACCCACCCAGGCAAAGTAATCCATTTCGCCCGCCAACTCGAAGCAATTGCGCCAATTGTCGATTAATCCCCGGCGGTATTCATTGCGATGGTAAACAATGCGCTGATCTTTAGCGGCATAAGAATTGACGATTTGTCCGGGACCGGCTTCGGTCGAGTCATCGCTGACGAACAGGTTGAAATCGCCGTAAGTTTGAGCAAGCAGGGAATCCAAGGCCTGTGGCAGAAAGCGCGTCTGGTTGTACAATGGCATCCCAAGGCAGATCGCCGGTCGTTGACTCGGGTTCAGCCGGCTGCCGGTTGTTGTCAGCTTAGACTTCATTAATTGGCCATAATGCGTTGCGCCAAACTTTGGCCGTCAATCCGGTGGTAAGCCAGCACTTCCGGGGGGGTGCCGCAGGCCGGGTACTCGCTGATCGCAAATTTTACCAGTTTTTTGCCGGATAGTTTGGGCGAACTCATCAAGGCGTTTAACAGGGAATCCCCGAGTCCGCCGTACCCGGAGTGATTGTCCATGACATAAATGGTGTCGTAGTTGCCGACGGCCGCCTCAAGCCATCCGATATCGACCCGGTTCAACCAGGGAAAATTGATCACCTTCAGGGAAACACCTTCATGCTCGAGGATTTCCCGGGCAACCAGCGCCTCATTGAGCATGACCGGACCATAGGCGAATAAAACGGCATCCGAACCATCGTCTAAGACAGTGCCCCGGCCGGGAGAGAACTGATAGTCCGACGGCAGGTTGATCGTGCGCGGTGACGGTGAAATTGCCAGACGCATCATAACACTTTTTTCAGATTCGTTGACGGACCACTTCAGGGCTGCATCGGTTTCCACCGCATTGCCAGGTTCGATGACGACACAGTTGGGTAGCGCGCCGAACAGCGAAATGTCCCGCACGCTTTGATGGGATTTGCCCGGGCCGGCGGGAATAATGCCGGCATAGTGGCAGACATAGATGATTTTGGTATATTCGGTGGCGTTGTTGTAAATTTGCTCATTGGAGCGTGATGCCAGAAATACTCCGAATGAATTCACAATGGGCAGCATCCCCTGCAAGGCCAGCCCGCCGGCCGTTGATACCATATCCTGTTCGGCAATACCGCTTTCGATAAAACGCCGAGGGTAAGCATGCTCAAAAGGACGCAAGCCGCAGTCGGCCGATAAATCTGCATCCAGAACCACCACATCTTCCCGTGCGGCGCCGACCTCGACCAGCGCCTGGCCGTAGGCGTCGACCACTTTTTCAGCCGTGTCTTTGAGCCGGGCACGATTTTTTTCCCTGGTTTCGATTACTTCCGTTGTCACCGCCGCCAGGCCGGCGGCCTGCATGGTCCGGTTGATGTTTTCGATCAGTTCCCGGTAACCGGCTTCGAATGCGTCGTCATCGGGGGCGCCGGCGTGCCACTTATAAAGCCCCGCGCCATCCTGCAAGGCCCGGGGTCCTTCCATGAAGGAAATGCCCTTGCCTTTGACGGTATCGGCAATCAGTACTTTGGGCTTGTCATCGATCTTCTTAAAGCTGGCAAAGACATCCTCCAGGGCCGCGTGGTCGTGACCGTCGCAGCGCGCCACGTGCCAGCCGAAGACCTTGAATTTGGCTTCCAGGTCCCCCAGGTCTACAATATTTTCCAGAATTTTGTCGGACTGGATCTTGTTGTGGTCGACAACCACGATGAGGTTGTTGATGTCCTGCTGCGTGGTCGTCTGCAATGATTCCCAAATCTGGCCTTCCTGCAGTTCCCCATCGCCGGTCATGACGATCACCCGGCCCTGGGACCCTTTTAATTTTTTGGCCCAGGCCATCCCCTTGGCCTTTGAGATCCCCATGCCCAGGGAACCCGAGTTGGCTTCTATGCCCGGGATGCTCAAATCCGGATGGCCGTGGGTGCCGCCGTGTCTTCTTAAATTGATGAACCGCTCTTTGGATATGATCCCCAGGGCATAAAAGACAGCGTAATGGCCCGGGACATCATGACCTTTGGAAGAAAAATAGATGTCGCGATCCGGATGTTCGATGCCCAATTCAGCCAGGTTCATTTCTGCAAAATACAGCGCGGTCACGATATCCAGCGAACTGAAACTGGAGCCTAAATGTCCCGACCCGGCCCGTTTGACCGTGGCGAAGGTGTTGGCGCGGCACATGTCGGCCAGCAGTTGCAATTTTATAATTTTATCAATATTGGCAGCGCGAATGCGCTGAAATTCATTTTCAGGAATTAATCTAATCTCGATCATGTTAAGCAGTGCTCCTTATTTAAATTCGCCTTACCGCAGAGATCGCGGAGGACGCAGAAAATTTTTTTATAGCTAATTTCTAAAATTTACATTCCCTGGCTCAACTCAAATACGATTAAGTATCTCTCCGCGTTCTCCGCGCGCTCGGCGGTGAATATTTATACAGTATATGCAGGTTGATTTATTTGAGGCAACTTTGCATTGCCTGTGTCAACTATGTGTTCTGCAAGTTGCCAGTCATATTCACTGTTGACATCGAATCCTTCATAATCAACCGTAAAAAAGGGCATAATTACATTGCCGGCGATGGTTCGATCTTCAAAAGCAACCCGCGACCAGGCCATCTCCAGACTTGCATTTTGAACGTATACTTCCGGCAAGGCCGGGTATTGACTGCTGTGCCAGGGTTGTTCGGCCGGACCCAGCGGCAGCAGCGGCGTCATTCGGCTGCCCCGGATCACCCACATTTTCCCGGGGTGCTGGCTGCATTTCTCCACCGCCCGCAAAGAATCAAGGCCGGTTTGGGTTGAAAACTCACCCCAGGCGCGCTGAATGGTTTGCGGCAGTCGAAACGGGCTGGTCGGGCGCAATATGCTGAAGCAATCATAGCTGCGGCCGGATTTTTGCAGCTGATCCAGCGTGTAGGCCAGCCATTCGATATCGGGGGATTGATCGCCGGCCAACGTTTCAGGCCGCAGAAACGGGGCTTCGGCACCATAATATTTGACGATTTCGGCATAGTGCTCCGAATCCGTGGACACGATGACATCCGCAAAAATTCCGCTGCTCAGCGCCGCCGAAACCGTATAGGCAATCAACGGATGGCCGGCCAACGGTCGAATATTCTTATCCGGCACTCGTTTGGAACCGGCCCGCGCCGGGATTAGTGCCACGATGCTGTGATCTTTAGGCTCCATTCACCCCTCCCTATGGAATGTCGAATGCCGAATGTCGAATGACGAATTGAGGAGGTCGCTTCGCTCCGTCATTTTTAATTGGAATATAAAATTGATAGAATTCCATCATTCTTCATTCGCCATTCGTCATTCAACATTCCTAAAGTTTCCCCGGATCAATATTAATGATGATGTTTTTCAAATCAGAGTAGACGTCCAGGGCTTCCGTGCCGGGCTCCCGGGTGCCGTTGCCGGATTGCTTCAAGCCGCCGAACGGCATGTGGGGTTCGCTGCCAAAGGTGCCGGCATTGACAACCGCCACGCCGGCTTTGACTTTTTGGGTAAACTCCATGGCCCGGTGAAAGTTGAGGGTGTGGATGCAGGCGGTCAGCCCGTAAGGTGAGTCGTTGGCCAGCTGCAATGCCTGCCGAAAATCACTGACGCGGTAGAGACAGGTTATGGGACCGAACAATTCGCTGGTGGAAATATCATCCCGCGGATCGGCGTTTTCAATTAAGGTCGGAGCCATATAAAAACCTGCGGCGTGGGGCTCATCCTCCAGACGGTGGCCGCCGGTCAGGACCACGGCGCCCTTCTGTTGCGCCGCCTGAACGGCGTCCAGCATATTCGATAGCTGCTTTTCATTGATTACGGGGCCCAGGTCATCCGCATTGTCCGGGCCGACTTTGAGTTGACCGGTGGCTTCGACCAGCATGTCGCGAAAACGATCGTAAATCGCGTCAAACACGATAATGCGACTGCCCGATGCACACCGCTGCCCGGCATTGCTGAAGGCTGAAAGCAGCACCCATTTGGCAGCTGACGTCAGGTCGGCATCATCGCAGACGACCAGCGGATTTTTCCCGCCCAGTTCGAGGGACACCTTGGCCAACCGCTCGCCGGCGATCGCGGCGATTCGGCGGCCCACCGCAGTCGATCCGGTGAAACTGATCACATCCACAGCCGGATCGGCCACCAGCGGTGCACCCGCCTCTGCCCCCCGTCCCTGGATGACGTTGAGAACGCCGGGCGGCAGCCCGACTTCGTGTGCGATCCGGGCAAAAAACCAGGCTGTGGCCGGCGTATCTTCGGCGGCTTTCAAAACGGCCGCATTGCCGCAAACCAAAGCCGGGAAGACCTTCCAGGCGACATTGGCGATCGGCGTGTTGGCGGCAATGATCAGTCCGGCGACACCCAGCGGCTGCCGCACCGTCATGGCGTATTTGTCAGGTACCGCACTGGTGGTGGTGTGGCCGTAGAATCGGCGGCCCTCACCGGCGGTAAACTCCCCCTGGGCAATGGCGCCCCCGGTTTCGCCCAAAGCAGCGTTAACCGACATACCGGTTTCGGCGGCAACGATCCCGGCCATTTCTTTTTGGTACTTGCGCAGGGCCTGGGCGATATCGTGCAGCAGATCGGCGCGCTGCACCGGAGTCAGTTCGGCCCAGGCCGGTTGAGCGTTTCCGGCGGCCCGAACTGCAAGCTGAACATCGCGGGATTCGGACCGGGCGACACCATACAGCTTGCGGCCGGTATGCGGCGACAGTTTATCGAATGTTTCCCCTGATTGAGCGCCGTACGTTTCTCCGTTGATCCAGTTGGGGATAGTCGCAGGCAGGTTAGGTTTTGGTTGGTTCATGTTAACTCCAATGTATTTCTAAAATTGTGCTGTATTTAATATTTTTGTCGTCAAACGAACGATTTGAATGACGAATGTCGATTGGCGAATGGCGAATGATGGAAGTCGCTTCGCTCTGTCATTTTCTAAAGAAATTAAGAATCGATCCCATTCCTCAATTCTTCATTAGTCATTCTTCATTCGACATTCCCAAGGCTCCTTCATTCGACATTCGACATTCGACCTTCGTCATTCTCATCACCATGCCGTGAAACCGCCGTCGACGATCAGCTCGGTGCCGGTTACATAGGCTGATGCTTCCGAGGCCAGAAATAGCAGGGGTCCGTGCAGATCTTCTGCCACGGCCATTCTCCCCAGGGGGACGCGACTGCAGAATTTGTGTTTGAACTCCTCATCCTGACCGCCCAAGACACCGCCGGGAGAAAGGGCATTCACGCGCACGCCGTGGGGCGCCCAAAAAGTAGCCAGATAGCGGGTCAGGTTGACCACGGCCGCCTTGGAGGCACCGTAGGCCGGCGGTTTGAGAAACGGCGGATCGCCCGGGATGTGGTCGTAAAACCGTTGATCCGGTGACACGCCGGCGTACAGCGAGCCGATATTGATGATCGAGCCGCGTCCGGCCTCGGCCATGGGGGCGCCAAAAACCTGGGTTACCTGGAAAAGTCCCAGGGTGTTGACCTCAAATATCTCCCGGTTTTCTTCTATCGGTATCTCGGTCAGTCGATAGCCTTGGGCGGCATTGGCCGGGGGCCGGTCGATGCCGGCATTGTTGACCAGAATCGAGGGCACCCCCAAAGCAGCTCTACAATTGTTGCAGGCCGCCTCCAGCGAATGGCGATCCCTGACGTCGGTCCGGCCCAGCTGCAGGCGGGTTTCATCATATTGTGCCTGGAGCTTGGCGAATTCATCAACAACCTTGGCACCGGGCAAATCAAGGGCATAAACCGCTGCCCCGGCAGCAAGCAAGGCCTCGATCCAAATCGGACCCAGCTTGCCCAGGGCGCCCGTTACGACGGCAATTTCATTTTCCAATCCGAATTTGTTGGTCACGACGCCGCCTCTGCCAGATTTTCGGAGCCGTTTAAGGCCTCGTAAGTGATGTCCTCATCAGTCTTCAGGGCGGCGCGGGTTACCCGGCCGACGACTTTGTCGATCTCGTAGGGCTGAAGACCATCACCCGGTGACTTGATGGCAATGTCTTCACGCCGTATCATATGGCCGGCAGGCAAATCACGAGCTGCTACCATTTTTTTGCCCATCTTGGTGATTGGATTCACCTCGCTGTCATAAGTCCGCTTGATGCCGTCACCCATCGCCGCTCGGGTGCGCTTCAGATCCCGCACCAGTTTGCGAAAACCGTTGGGTTCGAGCGAAAAGGCATGATCCGTGCCTTTCCAGGTATGGTTGAGGGTAAAATGCTTTTCGACCACGCGCGCGCCGAGCATATAGGCGGCAACTGCCATGGCAATGCCGTTGTCATGGGATGACAGTCCCACCGTGCAGCTGGGAAATCGCTCGCGGAAGGTCGTAATGACGTTAAGATTGAGTTCGTCGAATTCCGCCGGATAGCCTGCGGTGCACTGGAGTATACACAGCTGCTGGTTGATCGGCATGACCGCATCATAGGCCCGGTTGACGTCTTCCATGGTTCCCCCGCCGGTGCTCAGAATCATGGGCTTTTGAAATTGGGCGATGTGGGTCAGCAAGGGGATGTTTTTCAGATCCCCGGAAGCGATTTTATAAATAGGGATATCGAGTTTGGCCAGAAAATCGGCGCTGTTGAAATCAAAGGCGGTGGAAAACATGGTGACGCCAATTTCGTCAGCGTAATTCATTAATTCCTTATATTCGATCCCGCCGAATTCCAGGTACTCGCGATGTTCGCCGTAGGTTTCGCCGTAGCTGTTGGGATTGTCGTAGGGCTTCTCATAGCCGGCTTTGGTAAACAGGCTGCGGTTGTCGCGTTTTTGCAGTTTCACCGCATCTGCGCCGCATTCCTTGGCGACCCGAAACATCTCTTTGGCCGTATCCATTTTGCCCTGGTGATTATGGCCGATCTCGGCAATTACATAGCAATCACTGTTATCTTGAATGACTTTGCCGTCCAGTGTAAGTTTGCGCATTTTTATTCCTCCCCGTTGTCTTAGTTAACAATTCCTATCCTTAATGTTATATCATTTTGTAGTGTGATTTCTTCATTATCTCCATATGATTGAAGATTGAAGATTTAAGATTGAATATTTTCGGTATACTGTCGATTTTAATAATGGTTTCACCAAGAAATAACGATGAAGACATTATAAAAGATAGAATTCCTTAATTCTTCAATCTTCAATCTTCAATCTTCATTGCTTTATTTGCGCCTTCAAACAGATCGCACACCTCCCTGACCGCGCCTTGACCGCCCGGGCGTTTGGTTTGATACAGGGCCGTATCCCGTACCTCCGGGTAGGCATCCTGAACCACAATCGGCAAGCCGACGCACTCCAGACAGGCCAGGTCGTTTATATCGTTGCCCACAAATGCGACTTCGGCCAGGGTAATATTTTTTTCATCAGCAATTTCTTCCAAAACGGCGCGCTTGTCCTGACAGTCCTGAATGCAGCGCATCTTTAATTTGCGGGCCCGGGCCGATACGACCGGATTGGCCTCGGTCGAGATAATCACCGTTTCAATGCCCAGCTTTTTAAGCTTGTGCAAGCCGATGCCGTCGCTGCGAAAACACCGCACGGCTTCGGTACCGTCTTGGAATACATAGACCATGTTGTCGGTAAACACACCGTCGAAATCAAATGCAACGAGGCGAATTCGACCTATAATCTCGTGCAGGCTAGTCATTTTATGTTTAAATGGCATCTCGTATTCTAATTCCAATTAATTAACAGTACGCAGATCCTGCTTATGGCTGATGATTTCGTTTAACCTAACTTTGCGTTGCTCGAAGCGGTATACAAATCGCGATCGGGTTCAGCCTCGATATCCGGCTTATCAGAGTCCGTGGCCGAGGTATTATCAGTCTGAAAAATTTTCCCATCCTGAATCCGATAGGCATAATCGGCAATTTTAACCAGGGCCGACTGGTGCGAGATGGCCAGGATCGTCAGCTTCCCGCGAAGCTGCAGCAAGGTATCGCACACAGCGGCCTCACTTGCCGGATCCAGACCGCTGGTGGCCTCATCCAGAATCAACAGTTTCGGCTGGTGCACCAGGGACCGTGCGATGGCGATCCGCTGCCGTTGCCCGCCGGACAATTTTCCGCCGCGCTCACCCACAATAGACTGCATGGACCGGGGCATGGCCTTGACAAATTCCCAGGCACCGGCAGCTCGCAGAGCCGTTTGGGCATCGGCTTCGCTTAAAGCGGGATCGCCCAGGGTCACGTTGTTCAGAACCGTGTCATGCAGCAGGATGGTTTCCTGGGGGATGTAGCCGATCATCCGGCGCCAGGCCTTCAAATCCAGCCGGGCTAAGGGCACATCGTCGATCCAGATCTCTCCCTGCTGCGGCCGCAGCAGGCCGGTCACGATATCCACCAGGGTCGTTTTGCCTGATCCTGACGGACCGATCAGGGTGGTGATGCGTCCCGCCGGTAACTTGAGCGATACATCCCGCAACACCTGGTGCCCGTCGTAGGCAAAACCCAGGTTTTCCGTGCGGATCGCCCGCTTTAAATCAGGCTCCTGACCGCCGCCCGGTTCTTCCCGCTCCTTTTGTACGGACGCGATAGTTTCGTTTAACGACCAATAGCCGCTTTCAAAAATGATCATTTCCTGATAGCGCTGTTGAACCTTATTCAAGCGGTTCAGTAAACGGGCGACCAAAAAGGCCAGTACCATCACGCTGGCCAGCGACATTTGCCATCGAACCAGCAATATATATACGCCGGCCGCCAAAAAAACCGACATCAAGATTTCTTGAAAGGCTTTCAAAAACTCCTTGTTCAGGACCTGTTTTTGCAAAGCTCTATTCAGGCGTTGGGTCTTTTTTTCCAATAAAAGGTCAAATACGTTTTCACGTGCCATGGCTTTCAACGGTTTGATGGACTGCAGCGTGTCCGTCAACAGGGCCAGCATCGATTTTAACAGCTCCGTTTGCCGGATACCGGCGCGACGGGCCTTTTTGAGAAAGCGTTTGACCAGGTATAAGATAATGAAACCGGCTGTCAGCGAGATAAGGGTGGCTTTCCAGGATACCAAAAAGGCCATCAAACAGTATAAGGTCGCCTGCAATAACTCAGTCGTCATCAGCACGCCACTCATATAGGCTTTGGATGCCCTACCCGTTTCGGTGGCCATGGCGTTGGCCAGGCTGCCCAGCGGCTGTTTCAGAAAATATTGCCAACGGCTGACCATTAGAGCCCGCAGCAGCTCCAGACGCAAGTCGGTGACGACCCGCGCCACTGTATATCCGAGTTGCTTTTTCGCCAGCAGCATCATTCCGCTTTTTAAGATCACGGCCACGATAATGACGATCAGCAGCAGGCCCATGGTGGGGGTTATGTCCAAGGCTGAAAATGCGTTTGCCACCAGTCGCCCAAGGGTAGAATCCGTCGCGCCGGCTTCAGCATCCGCAAAGTGCTGTCCGCCCGGTTGCGTGCCGACGGTAATGCCGATCAATGGCAGCAGCATGGAAAGACCGATGCCCTCCATAAATCCGGCCAGCAGCAATGCCAGGACCATGATCGAACTGCGCCAGGGGTAGCGGCGAGCAAATGTAATTAGGAAACGCATAGGGTCAGCCCAAACCGGAAAAGCCGGGATTGAATATTGAATATTGCAGATTGAAGATTTATGGTATCGCTTCGCTCTGCCTAATATATGACGATTAATTGTTTAACTTTTAACGTGATTAAAAAGTCTATACGCTATAAATGACGAATTTCGAATGCCGAATTAAGGAATCCTATCTATTTTATATTGGGTCTTTAGTGCAGCCCTTAAAAGGTAGTACTTTTATTTTTTTCTTTTAGCAAGTATTTTAGCAGTCGAAACATGAGGTCTCTTTTTGCTACCTTTTCGCTTCGGCTGCTGCTTTTTAGGTCCTCGAGGGTGCTTTTGAAATCTGTACAATTTCATATTTGCAGAAAGTTTTTTTAATACATTAGCAAATTTGAGGGGCGTCATAGACTGAAACACAAGCCAATTTTTTTCAGGAATTGCGATCAGCATTCCACGATAGGTTGCCGAAATTTCATCGGCCAGATAATAAC
>Ga0209743_1000522_pt1 | contig 11449 bp, 8 predicted proteins | sample OlaalgELextract2_FD_187378 | JGI IMG/M metagenome (GOLD analysis project Ga0209743, IMG submission 187378) | Olavius algarvensis symbiont microbial communities from Tuscany, Italy - Type G ELBA extract 2 (SPAdes) (version 2) | ecosystem: Host-associated > Annelida > Digestive system >...
TGGGTGGCAGTTGGAGTCGAACGACGGTCTCCATAGCTTGGTGACACACTCATGACGCACACCTCTCATTCCGTCGCCCGGCTCTGGAAGCTTGGCGACAATACCTAATAAGAAGTATAAGCTGATAACTAGACCAGCTAACCACAAGGGTGTTGTGATAGCATGTTGATCATTATAAAACACAGTAGTATTTAGTACGTCGACATAAATTTTACTTGGTAAGGGCGTCGTGCTTACAGTAGTATTATTACTTGAATGACTTGATACGAAAGCAACAGTGCTCGGGACTATTTCCGAAGCTATGATTATATAGTATAATGCTACATGACGAAACCCAAAACGAACAAACACAATTGCTGAAGCAATAGTAGTAACAATAGAACGGAGGAACGACACTGCGTCACAGGCGTGTCCGACAACCTGCGCAATGCATGCACAACAAGACTGCACACAACAAGTAAATGTGTGTCTTACGTCACTAAGCCTAAAACGGATGTAATTTGAACAATTAATTATGATAGCAGTCTTCAGATTTCGAATAGAGCATTCCTAAAACAAGAGCGCAGGGTAATCTACCTTCCCCAATCGGCTCTCTGCCTCACTGACCCGTGCCGAATGGCCTACGCGCCAATGGTCCGTCGAGGCGTCGTACACGGCGTGTGGACAAAGAGGATCGACTATCCGGGTTCACCGACCTGTCGGGCCCAGATGCGTTCATTAACATGGCAGCAATAATTTTGAGAATTGAGACTGCTTTGCAATTAATATTAGAAATTGAAAACCAATGTCCAGTCACTCAACTGTGACACTTAAATTTTGGACGGAGTCATAGCGTAATTAATTAACTGTCATCTCGGTGCTAAGATCAGGATAAAGAGTGTTTGATTGTTCAACGAGGGGAGCTGACGGATAACTACTAGACTGAGCAACAACATTCGTCGTTGCGTAAACGTCATGTCCTGTTTTGGTAGATTTCAGTTTTTCCACAGCCAAGAAAGTTAAACGATCGCACATCATTCCAACTGGGATGCACCAAAATTGGTTAGTCAAGATGCGTTTGACTGCTACAACATCGACAAGGCTCAAATGTACGATTGATTTGGTTTTCATTTTGGTTAAATTCGGCCAATAGACGACCGAAATAGAGGGCCAATCAATTTTCAGTGTCGGTCTAATCCAACCTTCAACTTTCAGAGACGTAATAAATGTTTCAGCCGTAACAGTGTAACAATATGGGTGATTGGGAAAGTTTTGGATCGGAATAATTACGTTTTCGTTTTCGTTGCCAATGTTAAGACAGAACGTCCAGTTTGAACGTTGTTTGTGATGTCTTTTGAAGACAATTACTACGATGCATACAATGAGGAGTGCAACAATAACTCCACTGATTATCACCCACGACATAAACATGTCGAAATAGGCCCAACTGGGTAAGGGCGGGCATGGGGCGCCGACGCCACCATTGCTTCCTGTTAGTGTGGTGCTGGCCGTAGTGAAGTACGACAGGTGGGTTGGTATGTGGGCAGATGTGGTCGGCAGCGAACGTAGCGCTACGACCATGGGTGCTAATAACCGGAACTTAAACCACAACGACAGGCTTGCTAACAGTGCTGCAGTGGCAGTCATGGTACAACAAACTAATAACCAGAACTGCCAGGTTTTATAATCACCGTACGACTCAAATGTAATATTATCTTGCACCTGATCAAGATCAGAGTGTATGAATTCTGCCAACGAATGAAATGCAGTGTTATCCTGTTTAGTCAAATTTGACAATTTGGACAAATCGCATGCCAACTTTCCATCCGTTGCTAAACGTTCCTGTTCGTTATGTTCATACGTTTTAAAAGATGGTAAATCAGCTTCGATTTCCATTTTAGTGAGGGTTGACCCGAGTAAACTGCCAAGTTGTTCAGACGCAAAAAATTGCTGCAACACTATGAGATTAAAACCATGCAAAACTGTCGTGTTATCGACGTGTGGAACACACGACGAAATTGTCGCTGGGACTATCGCCTGCGGTGTGCTGAGTGCACAGCCACAAGGTATAGTGTACTCGCAAAGTTTACAAGCCGTAACGTTAAGACGACTTTCAGTACCACAGACTAGGTCAAACGACTGAACATGGTTCAATAAGACACGGTTATGCAACAAATGGATGACCATGGGCTGTGGCTGGCTACGAACAACAGCAAAAGTACACAAATTCTTTACGTTAATGATATCGTCACGAAACAGGGCCATGATACAGTGCTTGTACGAATATGGAGTAATAGTGATATCACTTTCAGTTAAATCTAAAATTCCATGGCGAAACGTAGCCTGTTCCGAATTTTGAAATACCATGTATCCAATGGGCATATGTACTGGGACACCTAAGCCAAACGTGGTGTCCGTTAACACTGTTGACATATTTTGATTATCAGGTACTCGTACGGGGAACTTTTCCACACGATAGAAGTCATAACGTGACGAGCTCATTGTTATGGGTATACGTAATGTGATAAACAACCTATTTTCATGACGAGTAACCAAGAAATCGGACATGCGGTAGTAATCACTCACAAAATGTCGCAACAGTCGGAATCGTGGGTAGTGAGTGCGTAGCTCACGCTTAATTTCCATTAGTACAGTTTGCAAAACACGCGGTGGTATTATTATTGGATTTAAGCGAGAATGCAGTATATCTGCCACTGCTGAGAAGAGCATTATATAATCGTCTTCCAGAGAGACGTAGGTTGTTAGTTTCTTGATTAGCGCATCGATTAGGGGTCGCATAGCACTAACTTCGCTACGCGTTGTCTGAATTTGGTTCTCAACGTCTGACATTATAATGCGCGTATCGTTCACTGCTTGGGCTAGATTAGAGACTCGTCTGTCATTTAACACCGTGTATGCTTCGCATATCGTCGGCAATATTATGCCACGAATCAAGGGCGATATTTACTTCATTCGCGATGTGGCGAATATTATAGTTAACCTTGTCAACGTCCTTTTCTCGCGCTAATCCAAACGTCCATGCTAGTCCTGACCCAATCCAGGATCCAAGGCCACGTTTTCTCTGTCTACGGTCGTGTGTAGCCCATGATGGCATCATTTCGTTGATGTGTTGCAAAGTACGTAATAAGTGACCTTGAGACTTATCTGAGAGCTGCTGCAACGTATTGAAAAATGGTTGCATTCTGGTACATGCCAAAAGTAAGGCTGTACGAGTGTTTGCGTCAGACTGCGCTTTACACATCGAACTGACATTGTGCACAACGTGAAGGCTAGGGTCATTCACATCAGGCAGCTGAACAGAAAACGTGTGAAACCAATAATCAGTTACAACCTCGAATGAGTGCGTTCGGCGAAATATCACGCCGTAGTTTACTCTAGCCGTTATAGAATCGGACGGACTTGCATTGACCAGACAGACGAAAAGCAACATTATGAACACACCTGCACACGAACACGACGTCACGATTTGGTTCTATTTTATTCTCCTTTACCTTCGCTGCTAACGTTTTGAACAGCGAACGCTATTTGGACCGCAGGAGTGATCTCTGTATTTCAGGACGCGTACTGCTCGGAGGAGGGAAGGCGCCTTTTCCCAAACATCAAACTTCAACGCGTACACAAAGATCCCCGCTATCCTAGCGATGCCTTTTATTAGGCCGGTAACAGTCATTATAGACTATACGTGTACGTGCGTCTGTCGTGTCTATATTTTAACTTCAGCACAACGTCTCACATTCTTACTCTCTGCCCACAAGGCAACGGTTGCTTAAACGCCTATATTCGTATTTCAGTTCGTGCACACTTCAGTGACTTTATTATTATGGACTCTCGCGTCCTGTCAACGTTTCTTTCAAATCTGACCTGAGGTCATGATATAATCGTGTTACACACATACAATACTGAACAACTCGCTTTTACTTTACAGCATTACATTTCTGCAGGGTAGGACGATTATAGTCCTAGCAGTACGCTGCACATTATTTATTTATACATAATAACCATCCTTCTCTCGGACAACGTATTGACTTATACCTGTATTTCATAGTGATGTGGCATTGTAAGGAGTGGGGGGTGTGTGGCTGAAGAAAAAAAATGCTGCCGAGCGTTATTTCGCTCGTGCTAACGCCGCACGACGCGACCACGCGTTAAATAACATACTGGATGACGCATATGTATTACGGCTGACCGTTGACTGTCATAATGCACTGTATGGTAACTTGTTTAATATTGCACAGACTGATGGACGTAACATCGTACTAACTGAGTACCAACGTCCCAACGTGAATGTGGAAGATTTTGTACGTTGAATTACGTACTGTATGACCCATATGTACTAGCGGACTGGACACCGATCCTGTTCCAGCACTTTGCCAGTATGCACACAGAGTAGTATACTTATTATAATCGAAATTCATGAGACAATGGGTCATGATAGTCCATTACTCTACTACTTCATATGACAAACGACCAGGGTTAAACGCTGACTTGTAACAAGCGTTTATAATATTTGTTATACGCATGACACATGTACAATGACCACTCAGTCATAATGAGCGCATAAACGCAACGTTAATGACTACGCCGCTCGCCTAACTGATAACGATAGATTTATACGCAATATTGTTTATAACGAGTACAATTTTCAGCGTTTACGAAGTTTATTAACGCACTTTAAACTATGCAACTTATAACGTTCGTGAGTACTCATAAACATGTGTTGTATACACATATCAGCCTTCGTGCTCTCAGGTCTGTCGTTTTCGTTTTTTTCGCTTTCGCGATTTCAAACTGGCCTCGAAAACATCTATCGCTTGTTGTGTAATGTTTGAAGATGGTTCCCATGTTTTCGTATTGTTGTCATCTTTCCAATGCACGTAATAATATACTTTATCTCCCACTTTCTTCTTTTTAGACAGTTTCACAATCTCATACCAACTGTCGTCAGTACTAGGTTCCAACGCTGAGGTCGGTACTGAAGGTACCGCTGCGTTTGGCTGTGTGGTCGTTTGACGTGGAGCTATACCGTGGAATCTCGTTCTGTCATCTTTAAATGGCCTTAAGCGATTACTGTGCACTGGAGTTCTCATTAAACTGCCCGTCTGGCAGTGACGTAATTCAAAATTATAGTTCGGCAGTACTTTCTCAATAAAATAAGGGCCCGCATAACGACGTTTCGTTTTACGATTTTCGCCCACTTTTGTAGTCTCGTCGTAAAGGAGAACTTTCTGTCCAATATCGTACTGTGGATAGGCTGCGTCTCGGTCATAGAAAAACTTTGAGCGTTCATTCGCGTCATGATGTGCACTTTTAGCAATCTCACGCGTCAATTCAATTTTCTTTAACATCTTTTGCACGTATGTGTCCACATCTGGAGAAACATCTAATTCTTTTAACACTGACGTATCAATTGGTAAACGCATTTGCTGAGAAAACAAAACCTCGAACGGTGATAAGTTGGTGATTGTCGTTTTGAGAGCACGATAACTCTACAACACAGCGTCAATCTTACTGCTCCAATCGTTGTTCGAGTTACAATACATACGAAATGTTTTCAAAATGGATGAAATGAATTGTTCTGCACGACCTGCAGTTTCGTGATGATACGCAGTGCTGAATGACTGTTGTATGTGACATAATTTACACAGAGCTTGCATGAGACGAGATGTATAATTTGGGCCACGATCACTGACAAGATAACTTGGCATGCCAAAACGACAAAACACATTTGAAAACAGAGTTTCAGCCGTGGTTTCTGCATCACATGATTTCATTGGAAAGCATTCTGGCCATAAACTCAATGAATCACAACACACTAAAATGTATTTGTTACCATGTGGGTCTGGTATTAGCGGACCTAAAATGTCCGTGACCCACATTTCAAATGGATTCAGTACCGGAAGTGGTTGAAGAAGCGCATGTTTAAGACCAACTGGTCTTTTCGTCATTTGACAGGTACTGCATGTTCCTACGTATTCGTAAAGTGACGTATACAGCAATGGCCACCAGACTTTCTCTCGAATTGTCTCATACAATTTGTGAAAGCCCGGATGGGCTAATTCGTCATGGTGTTTTTGTACGAAACGTTCTCTTAGACATTTTGGTAAACAAAGCTGTTTCAGTACAGGATGTGACGTATCAGGCTTTTTGGTTCTGACATGCGTCAAATGATACAATATGCCGTTGTCAAGGCAAAAGTGATCAGCTTGAAAAGTAATTTTTCGTGCCAAAATGTCGTTTGATGGTAATTCCTGCGTTTCCAAGAAACATAGAATGTCCTTAAAATCAGGACACTCATGCTGCAACGCTATAATGTCTTCAGATGGTTCAAACGCCGCGATTGCGTTAATTGACTTTGAACTCCTTGCAGTTTCACCGAAGACAATAATATTAGGAGAACTGGTAACGTCCGAATTATCGGATGCCATTTCCTGATGCGTACCATGAGGTCCTTCCGTGTCACACATCGCAGCTACCACTACTTCATCAATAACATCCGGAGCAGGTATTGGTAGTTTAAACGGAAGTTCATGTAACGGCATGCGGCTTATAGCGTCTGCATTAGCCAAATGTTTGCCAGGAACGAATTGGACGTCAAATGTATATTGCCACAAATACATGGCCCAACGTGCGAGCCTACCTGAGGGATTCTTGATATTTTTGAGGAACTGAAGTGCGCTGTGATCTGTCCGTAACAGAAATTTTTTGTTGGCCAAATATGGAGCAAAATACTGAATGCCAGAAAGGACAGCTAAACATTCAATTTCTGAAATGCCAAATCGTTTCTCATTGTTACGCAAACCACGACCTGCAAATTCGACTACTCGTTCTGTACCGTTGTCGTCTTTAAATGACAAAATATAACCTAGGCCTGTTATACAGCCATCACATGTCAAGATCATCTGCTTAGACATATCTGCATGCGCAAGTATTGGTGCCGAGCTTAGAGTTTGTTTAAGTAGCTGAAACGCTCGGTCGTGTTCTTCTGTCCAAATAAAAGGAGTATCATTTTGCAACAACTTTCTAAGACATTCAGTTTTCTTCGCGTAGTCTTTACAGAACTTTCGATAATAATTTAGGAGACCAAGAGCTGAGCGCAGTTGTTTTTGGTTCTTTGGAGTGGGATAATTTTGAATTAATTTTAGCTTCTCATTATCTGGTTTAATTCCATTTGATGAAATTACATGTCCGAGATACCTCATTTCTTGTCGTGCAAAGAAACATTTTTTTGGGTGGAGACGCAAATTATGTTGTCTCAAACGATCAAAGACTGTCTGCAAATGTTTTAAATGAGTTTGCCAATCAGACGAGAACACACAGACATCATCAACATATACTAGTGAATACTCTTGTAAACCTGTGAGTACCTTCATCATCATCATCTGAAACGTTGCGGGGGCACCTTGCAAACCAAAAAACATACGCTTTGGTGCCCAATTACCTGAGTCACTGGTGCAGAAAGCAGCTTTTTCTTGTGAATCCTCTGTCAATTGGCATTGGTGATAGCCACTTTTTAAGTCACATAATGAGTACCATTTTGGTGTTTTATCAGCCAAAATATCTCTAATTTCATCCATTGTCGGCAAAGGAAAAAACATGGGCTTACTTACGGCATTGAGTCATCGATAATCGACTGTAAACCTGTATTCGTTGGAGTGCGGTTTCTTTACGAGAATAACTGGGCTACTCCAGGGTGACATTGTCGGACGTATAAGATCATTCTGATGCATGTCGTCAATCTGTCGTGCAATTTCTTTTTTTGGCTTCAACGCTATGGCGATAAGGCCTTGACCGTATTGGTCTTGCATCGCCGGTGTCTATGTGGTGCGCCACTAACGACGTTCCAGGTAATTGTGACATTTGAGTTGCGAACAAATCTCTGTTCTGAAATACCAATGTACACAAATCTGTGTACTGTTGTGACGTTAGCTGTGTCTTTTCCAGCTTTATATCAAGCTGAGAAAGTGTCCTTTCCATGTCTGCCAGTGACTTTGGTGGACCAATTGTATCAATCGTCTGTTGTCCTGCACGACTTGGCGTATGACCTGGAATTAGAATTGGTGACATAAATGCGATTGGTTCGTTTTTACGTATGCGTTTCGGTGTGCTGCCTGGATTCAATAACCGACAAAAAGTACGTTTATTGGTTGGGGTAACTGCCATTCTTGCTCCTAGAATTTGTCGTCGATTTAAGTTTGGTGTTGGTTCTATGAGTGCTATCTTTGCCGAAAATGCTTCCTTATACTGTACGGGTATTAAGGTCTCAGAATAAGGTGGCAGCGTGGTCGATTTGACGCAAGACAATGTGACCGTTGAGTGATGCCATTTCGTAATAGGCAGAGTAACGAGGTTATCATGAAAACTGACACGACCTGCCGACAGGTCGATGTTTGCCTGCAACTCAGTCAAGATATTCATGCCTAACATGACATCATGAATCAGATTATCTAAAACCAACAGCGTGTAAGGTACAATTAATCCTGCAAAGTTCAATGACACTTCTACTTTGCCAAGTACACGTATACGACTGCTATTAGCGGAAAACAGTAGAGAATATTCATTAGCGTCTAACTATTGTACTCTCAGCTTTAACTTTCTGACCAGATCTGGTGAAATACAGGAGCAAAAACAACCTGTGTCCACAAGAGCGGGTGTCGGCAAATAATTCACTTTAATATGGATGAAGTTCTTTATGTCGGGTTCATGACTGTGAACGGCGTCGGCACGTGCATTTGATTGCACGTGCCCGCACCTCTAGGCGGAATACTGGCCTTGAAACTGGCCTGCGACTTCGTTGAAGGGTGGGCCTTGTGCCCCGCCTTGGACCACGCGTGGTGATGGAAACCTGGGTCCATTGTTACTGCCAATTGGCGGTTGCCGACAGACACGACTGAAGTGGCCGATTTTTTGACAATTGTAACATTTCAGCGACCTCGCTGGACAGTCATAAAAGTTTGCATGTTGATTACCGCATCTGAAGCAAGTGGCGATGGGTGGTTGAGCTTGAGCCGCTGTGCGTAGTGGACCCCGCGGTCGGTTGAACACACGCTGGCCGTTCTGATGATTCCCGATTGAACGCGGTGGCATGTTCGGACGTGATCGACGCTGAGCCTCACGGTTAGACGACGACTGCTGGACCGAGCTGACCGACATCTTCTTGACTGACGCCGCCAACTTGTGCAGTTCGTCCTCGAGCTCAGCTACGTGACGGTCCGTGCGTATTTCTGCTAACAGCGAAGAGTCATTAGTTAGAGTTTGCTCGGCAATACGAGCACAAGTAATTACCTCGTTCATGGTCTTGGCATTATTCTGCAACACATAAGACCTGATCTTGGGTTTCAACCCTTTGAGAACAGCATACCGTATCAGGGTTTCATCAGTCAACTCTACAGTTTTTGCCATTTTTTGAAGTTGGACGATGAACTCGTCCACCGTCTCGGTCGGCTGCTGGGTACGCGAGAACATATCACTAACCTTCACCCATCTAGTGAAGTCTGAGGGTGTAAATCTGGCAAGAAAGGCTTGCTCTAACTCGTTTACACTCCCGCGAACGGTGTCATTTAACTGATCATACCAATCAGTTGCCACGCCCCGTAAAAATAACGGGAATATACGTAGAACATCAGCATCACCGTATTGACGGAACTGAACAAATCTACGAAAATATGTAAACCAAGCGTTACCGTCTTCTGCCGAAGTACCAGCAAATGATTGTGGAGACAGCGATTCCCACGAAGAACGTGACACTGACGACGCTGACGATGCTGGTGGTGCTGACGCTGACGCTGCCGTTGACGCAGACGACGTAGAGGTAGAAGCGGTAGCATCGGAAGCAGCTGACGTCGCAGCCTCCGGTGCGTTCGCGGTCGTCATTTTATGAGTCGCCGGGCTCCCTTCCCGTTTTATTTTAGTCGCGCGTGTGTTATACCCTTTAGTTGGTACATTATACGGCGTGCTCATTGACTACTGTGGCCTCGCGTAACGTTCGGCTACCTAATTTATAATCGACGTGTTTATAACCTTGTTGCCCATCAAAGCCGTTTCTCCACCATGTTTCGGGGTCCCAGGGGCCACACCTGGTTCCACACGAAGCGGGGATATAGCATCATACACACAAGTAAACAATAAGTATGTAACATCATGGAACTGCATGACACTATAACGCGCCTATCAATGGACCGATTAGGATGAAGCTTGGGTGGTCGCATCCCATCGTGTCCCTGACATGTGCGCCGTGATGCGGTTGCCATGGCAACGGCCGTTGTTAGCAACGGCGCATTGAACATTAAGTAAGTAAGTAAGTAAGTAAATTTATAAAGCGCCATAATCGTGAACGAATCAGAGGCGCTAAAACAGCCAAAATCATTTGGTTTCTTCTAGTCCTCCACTGGGCCGTCGATGTAATAGAAGTCATATATACATCCATGGCCCATGGAGTACTGGAAGAAACTAAATGATTTTTGCTGTTTTAGAGGTGTCATTGAACAATGGGCCTTAACAGTGATAAAACTTCTAAGTTTTTTTGTATTAATGTGATCTATCGAATGATGCCATTTCCAATAACCTTGAGTGACCCTAACCTAGATTTCAAAGTCACGATATTCTACACCGTCAAATAGCTCGAAATGATGCGAGATCTGTACGTATTATGGCAGACCAATAGAAAGTCATTCTATCGAACAGTGCCATTTTCAATGACCCTGAGCGCCTCCAGTGTGAGGGACTACAAAAAGGCGCTATATAAATCCACTTACCTGTACCTTTTTACCTTTACGGTTAGGGTTTGCTGATCTACTGTTATCACTGATCCGATCATAACGCGAGCTGTCAGCAATAGCTGAGCTTCTTGTGATTCTGTGTAATGTAATGCCGATTCGACTAAAAATGGTCGACACCGATTTACACTCATTGTTATTCCGTGAACTAAATGTGCGAACAGAATTGGTCGAATGCCGTTGATCATTACGATGTGTTTTAGCAGTATAATTGTAATGTGCTGACGCGCGATATTGATGTAGCACTTCTGTCCGCCTGTCAGTCTGTCCGTCCGTCCTTCCGTCTGTCACGTTGCATTGAAACGGTTAACATATCATCGTAATTTCTTCAGCATGTTGTAGTCCAATCATTATAGTTTTTTCAGAACAAAACGTTATTATGAACTTCTGACGGGTCACTCTCTACGGGGGCGTTGAATACAAGTTGGATATATAAATTTCGCCATTTTCGACCAGTGTCTGGCTGTTATGTGGGAAACGATAGAAGATAGGGCCATAGTTACTATGGAATGCTAATAGGAAATCATATACGCTCTATCGAACCGTGACATTTCCGATGACCTTGGGTGATTCTGAAGGTCATTTTGGTGACCTGCATACTGTTGCTATTTTGTGTGCGCAGCTGACGCGCGATCTGTTAGCTATAGCTAAGTTACTGTGGCGGAAAGAAGTTGGTG
>Ga0209743_1000523_pt1 | contig 11425 bp, 6 predicted proteins | sample OlaalgELextract2_FD_187378 | JGI IMG/M metagenome (GOLD analysis project Ga0209743, IMG submission 187378) | Olavius algarvensis symbiont microbial communities from Tuscany, Italy - Type G ELBA extract 2 (SPAdes) (version 2) | ecosystem: Host-associated > Annelida > Digestive system >...
TGCGACCTTCATCGTCTCTTTGTCCCAGTATATAAGAAATTCCTTGTATTGAAGCATCTGTTTCCAAAAAGTATTCTCGGTGGCTATCTGGAAAACGTAATACTGGGGGGGGGGTACACAACTTATTCTTGAGTTCTGCAAATGCTTCTTGTTGCTCTTTTCCCCAAATAAAAGTCTTGTCCTTCGCCATCAATTCTCGTAACGGGGCTGATATTTGAGAAAAACGTTCGATAAATCTCCTGTAATATGACGCGAGCCCTAAAAAAGACTTCACTTGTTCGGAAGTTTTAGGGGTAGGCCAAATCGATATTAAATTAAACTTAGAGGAATCCACTGCCACGCCTGAACCTGACAAAATGTGTCCCAAGTATTTAACTTGGTCCACTGCAAACTTACACTTCTTGCCATTCATTCTCAAATTTGACTGTCTGAATTTCTGAAATAGCATTGACAAGTGACACAAGTGTTCATTAAAATTTCTACTCAAGATCAACACATCATCGAGATATACAATAGCATATTTAAACAACATGTCAGATAAAACTCTCGTAAGCAAACGTTGCCAACATTGTGCCGAATTGGACAATCCCATTACCATGCGAGTATATTGATAATGTTTTCCACCCACAGTAAATGCTGTTTTGGGTTTACTGTCATCTGTCAATTTGATTTGAAAATACGCATGTTTCAAATCTATATTGCTAAATATAGTCGGACTCCTGTCAGCGACGGTATCGAAAATTTCTTCCATTGTTGGCATTGGCCAGTGTATCGGTTTTGTTAACTGATTAACTCCCCGTAGGTCATTCACGAAACGATATTCGTTTACTCCGCTCTTTTTTATTAACAGGCACGGTGACGACCACGGTGAATCGCTTGGTTCAATGATTCCCGCTTCCAACATTTCGTCGACTTGCTTTTCCATTTCTCTCATCATTAATGGACTCTGTCTATAGCTTTCATTTCGAATCGGGCGAGCATTCCCTGTGTCAATTTCGTGTTTTACTATGTCTGTTTCCTCCAAGTCTTTCATCCCAGTAGCAAACAAGTCAACGTTTTGGTATATTAGTCCCACTAGTTGCCGATATTCATCGTCCTTCAAGGAATTCTTTTCAAGTTTAATTCCTTTCCGAGAAATGCTCTCCAACTGACCTTCAAGAGAAACGGACTTTTCGAAGTTATCTTGTGTATTGTTCCAATTGTCATCGACAACAGTAACACTGTCTATCGATATCTTTTGTATTGACGCTATTACCGTTCGGCGTTTTAGAAAAACCCCCGCATTGGTAGGGTTAAGTACTTTGCAAACGGTACGGTTCCCTTTAGGTGTTACGATTGACCTGGCCAATGCCAAATATTTTCCACTTAATGTTATTGATGGTTCTATTATGGATAGGCCAGACCAGTGACGGAAAGGCACCGCCACCGGTATCAAGGCTTCCGACCTTGCCGGGACCCACACTGCGTCAACCGTACGTAGTAAATTTTCTTCCGGATTTACCAAATTTGCTCCAACCAATCCGTCGTATAACGTGATTTCTCCTTTTGCCAAATCGATGTTGGCCTGAGTATTCGTCAGAAAAGTCATTCCCAAAATTATGTCGTGGTTTAGTGACTTTATGACTTGAAAGGTGGTGGGAATCATTAACCCATGTATATTTATTGTTAATTGTATGGTTCCAGCAACCGTCAGAGGCTTCCCATCCGCTGTAAATAATCGTTTTTGGTTGGGACCCTTCAATATTTTTGGCAACAATTGCAACCGCTTTATAAACGACATCGATACACAAGAATAATGAGCTCCAGTATCAATTAATGCTCTCTGCATATAACGTCCTATCTTCACAAACATATAATTGTCTTTATCAATCTTATTACAGACTCGGGCCTGTCCAATCCCGTCCACACAACCGTGGGCGGGCGCTAATTCCTATGGGTTCATCGAAGCCCTTCTGCCCATGAAACAACGGGCCCTCAGATGTCCTACTCGACCACAGTTAAAACATGACAATCGAACTGCCGGACAGGGTCGGCTATCCGTGTGGTTTCTGCCACACCGGTTACATTCTCGTGGCATCGTACCTGGCTCATAACTAGATGACTGAGTGATCCTGTTGTTGCTGTAGGGTCGGTATTGTCCGCGACCGTTGCCTCTGGTGAACGACGCCGCCCCTCTGTTCGGACCGTCGACGCGTTGTTCTTCCCAGCCTCCATCCTGACGGAAGGACACGTGCTGCGGACGACGGGTTGGGGTCGGCGACCTCTGTTGCACCGCCGACAATGTCATTCTCGTCATCCTCGCGTTCAGCTGTTGGACCTCCTCCCGTCCCGCTCGAATCTCATCTCTAAGCTGCCGGATCTTAGCATCCTCCAGGTGGTCGTCTGCTGTCCCGGCGCCAGCCGACTCCGCCAGCTTCGCATGTTGTAACAGGTCAGCAAGCGTTGTCACCTTCGCTTTATGTTGTATGACGCTCGCCTTTATAAACGGACGCAATCCCTTGATGATTGCCCATATTATTAGGTCGTCGTCCAAACCCGGTACTCGTTTGGCTAGTTTTTGCATTTGTGCGACATAGTCTCGAACCTTCTCTGTTGCTTTCTGCGTCCTGCTGAACACTGACTCCTGGTCGAAAACGTAGTCCAACGGCGATTTCCCGAAGTAGGTTTTAAAGTTGCCCATCAGCGACTCCTGGTCTTGTTTAACATTCGCCGGAAGGTTTTCGTACCAGTCAATTGCCACGTCCTTCAAAAATAGAGGTAGAATGGCGATAACGTCATTTTCTGATAACTGTCTGTACTCTATGTATCGCTAAAAATGAGCCAGCCAAGCGTCAGCGTCCATATTCGTCCCGGTGAAGGATTGTGGGGCGAAACTGTCCGGTACTGTGCGTGATGTACCTGGGCCTGAACGGATCGTCGATGTGGCGAATGTTGGACGGTTGCTGTCGTACCTGTTGTCTTCTTTTCTCTCGCCCTCCATTGCTGAAGCTGATGCCGCTCTTGCGTTCCTCTCCTCCAGGCGTAACGTTCTTTGTGAGAGGCTCTCCTTGTCGTCTTTTGGATCTCTGTCTTTGTACATCGCAAGGTGTCGGAAAGGTCGCCCGAGAACGAGCCGTTTTTCTTCACCAATTGTCACCAAGCCTCGTGACAGGGCTTTGGTGACAGGAAGAGAGGAGAGTGAGTGCGGGTGAGAGTGTGGGAACACACCGTTCGTCTTCAGCAATAAGCCAGTTTTATTCAGCACATTTCAAACTTGCGTTTCGACATGATACGATCAGTTCAGTGCTTGTACATACGTTCTACTACAACGTCATCGTTTAATCGAGTCTCCGCCGAGCTCGTTCCTCGAGGCAACTAGCCAGCTCGACGCGACACTCGCCGGCTCTCTCCGGCGCGAAACTAACTCGAAAGAAAGATGAGAACGAGAATGTCACACAGCACTCGCACACCAGCTTTATACTAGAACTGACATTCCGTTCTGTCAGCGCAAGGGACGTTTTCCCAGCCAAATGCCCAAACATTTTCTCCTAATATAGGCAGCGTATATCTGTACATAGCCGGGCCCAAGCCGCTCACTAGTAGAGACCGACCGAGGCAGCTTCCTATTTAGAACCGGCCCGGCCGAGAAGTGTCTGCTCGGTTAGCGGATGTTTGGCCGTCAGCCCGAGGCCCCTATCTATCGCTTAATAAGGCGATATGGCAACGAATCGGTAGACCACTGGCCTGTGCCAACCTATAGCTAGTCGAGGCCCCACCGCTGTCGCTATTCCTAATCTGATTCGGCTGTCTAGCCGTGTCGTATGTCAGCCCGGACCACTAGCCTCAGGCCTAATATGGCCGTTGGGTAGACTCAAACTGCTGTTGTCGGCCGTCGGTATGCTGACGTCACAGCGCCGGCCAAGTGCTAATATTCAAGGTTAACTCTGACGTCATACGCCAGATGTGGGATGTGGCCGGGAAGATTAATGTTACTGTTTATCCACCGCAGTCTGCACTCCAGTATTATAAATGAGAACAGACTCGTTCACTCTGACAACGCCATCGACTGCTCGTGGTCATTTTTCATCGTATGACCTCCTCATCACTGTCACACTCCCCAGGTATAAGAAGAACGTCCCCGTTCGTCAGTGGTCCGCCCCGTGTCCCTTTGAAACCTAGGGCTGCCACGAGACTGCAAACGGTAAACAAGTAACGCCTCGAAAGTAAACAACAATAGAAGCAATAGAACAATATAACAGTAAAGAAAATGCAAATGCCGTATCGTAATATTGCAACAATAACGAGATACTAACCACGTACAAATGATAGGAACATCGCATAATAATACAAGTGACAAAAATCACAGCAACCAAAACACAGACAAAGTCATTGACAAACGTCTAACAACGAATATGTCAACGAATATTCAAATGTTCTGCACTGATCATGCTAAAAGAAAGTGGTACAGTATGAAACGGACCAGACAAATACCGCCCGGTCTGTCACATCAAAGCAAACACACACAAACTGAACAATCCAATCAAAACACAGAGATAGTCTGTATCAAATGCATAATAGCAATCTTTAACCAATCGTCGCAATCGATCTACACCGTATTATTAACAACAAAGCAAATACAGAACACCGTAAAACAAAGGTACAGCAACAAATGATAAATACCGCAAATACCGCACACACAAATTTAAAAACGTAACCTCACTACAAATAGACGACCAAGTGTATATGCGAAGATGGAGTTAGGATGTAGCGAGCAGAGTGTAAATTACGCCACTGCAGCTGCGAGCAAGAAACTAGCTGATTTGCAAATCCACAGATGTCTGCTGCAGACCGCGTACAGCGAACCTCCTCGCAGCAAGTAACCGAATGCAATCTCGCGCTGAGATTTGTCGCTGGTGGTTGATGCGTCTTGTGTACAGCGAGCGCAGCTATTTTAGCCTCACCATCGCTGCAGTCAGTAAACCCTCGGCGATCCGAAAAACAGCAGTACCGTTGCCACAGCAGCGCAGGGAGTGTCTTACACAGTAAACATGCCGTGTCGTCGCTACAGCACCTGCTCGGTCGCTCGCTATATCAATACAGAGGCCGTACAGCCGTTCCGCGAATTACTCACAGAACAACGTAACTCAAAAGTAAGTTGTTTTTTCTGTTGTTACTTATCTAGTACTGCGCTGGGGCCAAAAAACATATAGCGGTAAGCCAGGCTGCGTGCTGTTATATAACAGCCGCGCTACACCAAACCGTGCTGGCTGTGCTGTAGGTGATAGACGAAAAGGTAATAGGAAAAAATAGTGCGAAATGTCGGACCTCGGAATCTATCTCACGAGCGAAAAATTAATCATAACTAACGGTATTGGGTACCGCGTGGAGTTCCCGATTCCAGCTCCCGGACATACCGTCGTAATTAATCCAGGACCACGAACATTCCACTTTGGCACATTCGCAGATCCGCCTAGGGCGCCGTCAGTTAGTGACTCCGGATCAGACCCCCCTAGCAGTTACCCGCCATCCAGTCCATCCTCCGTAGCATCCAATGGGGTCGGTAGTGCAGACCATCCCATAGAAATTTAAGGGGACAGCACAGCTGGCTTGTATATGTTGTATATTTTCCCGTTTTTCCGTTCCCACGCTAACTCTACACGCTGGAAGTTGCTGTTGCTGCTTAAAAGGTCAGTAAAATACGTAATAACAAGTATTATTTACAATACAACGTTACAAAGTTGACACTGTATGTCTGTTTGTTACATGCGCAAACGATACCGATTATACTGGTTGTTAATGACAGTAATCGACAAAAGCCAGCGGCGTACTATTTCAATGCGTACCGCAATAAAACTCAGCTGTCGCAGAAATGTATACTCAAAAAATACCCTCTGTTGAGGACACTTATTGTAGGTGAACAAAAGGTCGAACTAATTGGACAAAGGCGCTTTACGGATGCTCATACTCCGGTTAGGGGTAACCCCAGGAAGCTGAAAGTAGTACAGTTAAATTCCCGGTTCTGTTTCATAGTAACTGTAGATTTAGGATGTACCGACAGCCAGGTTATTATACTGAAATTACAGCAAAAGCACATTGCAGAACCCAGTAACGACAATTCATACAGTCATAGAACAAAATAACAACCTTGTCAACTGACAACTGTCATCTGTGTAGTAGAGTAAAAATGGGTGTTCAAGCACAACGTTAAGTAGTACGATAACATCAAATAATTCTTGCTGCATATCATTTAACTATGCCGAAACAACGAATACATATTTGTGTCACTTAATTCGAATTATATAAACGGTTTAAACGGTTCAATACATGGGACAAGCAAAGTTATTTACAGTATGGGGGGTGACTAAGCACCAAGCGTCTATTTACACGTTTTCTCAGACCCAGTCTCTTCCAGTCAGGTTCCATCAAAGTTTAATCTCATCAATCATCTCCTCTCTAAGATCTGGCAGGCTTGGATAAAGACGCGACACGTTGACCGGTTTTTGCAACTGAATTCTTTCTTTTATTGTACGGACCACGTGTCTTTCGTTGTCATCATTCTCTGCTGTGAAAATTGCGTGATTTCTTATCGTCTCTAAGCGTTTCTGAAAATTATTCTCGAACTCCAGCAGTCTATATTGTCGACCATACTTCGTCATCATTAAACAGTAATAAGCCTTAGATCGTACGATTCCAGAAACTTGCCAAAATTCCCAAATCGGAATCCACAGCTCGTTGGGAAATCCCATTACCGATTCGCCTAAGATATTTCGCACGGCGAAACTAGGCCACGTGACTATTAGTTTAGGAGGCCATCTGATCAAAGCTAGAGATTCGATATATGTCTGCGCATAAAAACTGTATGCGTATAGAGCGCCGTTCAATGTCAAAACTCGTATTCGTACGTTACGCAAGCCATTACCCAGTTCCAGTACCAAATGTACCCGTGCATCCATGGTTCGTTGGTACCATATGTAGATCATAACCAGTAGTATCACTATCAACGCCGTTATTGCCATCGTGGCCATATCTAAGTGAAATTTGACTGGCTCATATGTGAAAGTGGCATTGGCCGTTTGTATCTCCTCCTTAACCAAACCATCTCCTGATATACCATATCTCAAAACATCTGGTACATCGTTCGTAGCATACGCCTGTGAATGTAACAATGCCAAGGCGCCCGCCATCATCCTGACCTTGTACAGGAGATATAATGCCAGAATAAAAGACGCAGCAGCTAACCCTATCGTTATCCATTTTAACCACCACTGGTATGAATCAAATCCTGGATCAATAAGATCGTAGAAACTGGAGTCGTAGATTACCTTTTGCATCTGTTCTGTCACCACGTCCGCGATGCTATGATAGATCACTGAATCGTTCTTCACCTTGGCCACTAACCGCTTCAAATCGTACTTCTTCTTCGTAGTTGCTGCTAGCAGCTCCTGAAACCTATGCTGGAAATGCTTAAAGTTCGGCAAATGCACTTGTAAATCCTTAGAAAGGAGTGAACCGGCAGATAAACCTTCCAAATCGTCATCCGAAAAGAAAGATTTTAGCACTGCTAGATTTACCACATTTTTTGCCTCCGTCACATTGATCACTTCATGACACTTGCCGAGTCTCGCTGGCCAGTAGCTTATCGGCGCCATTTCCTGTTCGTCCATCCACTTTATCGTGCAGCCACAGGTTAGCTGTCTAACGCACATGTCACAACCTGGCAGTATATCAGACTCTCCTCTGCAATCTATGGTCAGATTTGGCATGTTTATTACCAAAAACTCTGATTTTGAAAGAAAAGTGATGCTCGGGAGCAATACCCTTTGTTCCATCTCGAAGTTGCAGTTGTCCATAATCTTTGCCGCATTATCTTGAAACAATGCACTGACACATTCTGGCGCAAAGTCAAAAGACTTTAATTGTAGACTACCATCCGTCACGTACATCAATCCATCATAATTATCGTCTAGCTCTTTATTCCATGAAACATAATACTCCCTATTCTCATCGACCAAGATATATCTTGGTAGACCAATCACTTGTGTAGTGTGGTTCAGTTTCTCTGGGACCAAAACTGATGTCGTGTGCACCTGATAAATTACCATTGGTGACTGAACTGTGGTCACCGGCAAATGTACCTGTATTAGTAAGTGACTGTGGTGCTTTCCAAACAGGTAGTCATGAGCATTGTACAAATCTGACGGATGCGTCCATAGCAGTTTAAAGCCTGGAAACGATAGATCCAACTGTCTCTATATAAGCTGTAATGTTTGACGCAAAGACTCCTTATTCACGACAGCAGGGGTGAGAAACCCGTGAAGGAGTAGTTCTACTCCGACCTGGAAATCTTGCAGGTCACGCGTGAGCGTCACGTACTCTTCAACTTTCCGTGCCAGAACGGTAGTTAAAGCCTGCAATATAGGAAGCTTACTCAATTGCTCTACGAAAAGTTCACGCAGTTGACGAATTTCTTCCTCTTGGTAAACCGTCATGTTTATGATATTGCTGATATCATCGACCGCCATGCTCATAAATCCCACGAGGCGGTTATTTTGCACTTCTAACCCTTCAGCCATCATAACGACACCTTGGGCTATGCATCTAATTTGAGTCTCAATTGGAAGTAACTCGTCCTCAGTAGCAGTACCAAAGAGACCCCGCATTATCCAGCCAACAAATGGTGCCAAGGCTCGTTTTGAAATTCCAGCCGTAGTTATACTCTTCTCGCCCGGCAGTAAATCATGCAGGTGCTCTAACGTCTTTATGACTTCTCTTGTCATATTAGTATACAAGTCGTGGACTGCAATGTACACTGCGCGGTCCTCACGACATCTCACGCGTCGCCGAGCAGGCATATTACCCGTACAATTTGGGGTATAATCGGCTGCGTGACGAATATCGTCCTGCATTACCGGCACGTCCGGTAACGGTACATCAAAAACCTGCATCCAAATATCAGTTACCATTTTAACTGTTCGTACAGGTGTAAACCATACGCCGTAATTCAGTCGACTTATGTAGTCGTAGTCACGGGAGGCCTCCACCGTGCATCCGCCGATGAAAAAGCAAACCATCATGAAGGCGAATGTGAACTTCGACCCGTTCGTCAGCAGCTTTCCTATAAACATCCGAAAAATGTTGGTACCAATTTAGAATTTTTTATTTAAAAAAAATGTAAAGAATGCTGCTATTCGAGTTCATATTCTTTGTAAATACCTTTGGCGGATTCGTCTGAATTACTACTTACTGGCGTCGGCGCTTTCTTCTCTTGTTCTTCTCCTTCGTCTTATAATATTGTTGAATAGCGTAATCAGTCACGTCATCGGCTGAGACCCAGGACTTACTTTCTTGCGGGTCATCCCACCGTACTAAGAACATTTCCTTCCTGTTCTGTACTTTCCTCTTCAAGATCTCTTTAATTGGATACCAATCCGTATCTGTATTATCGTCATTAGTGGGTGACGTCGGACTGTCCAATAACGACTCCGGAACTATATTGTGCTTATAAAAGAAAGCATCCCGGTCATCATTAAATTGCTTAAGTCTGTTAATGTGGATATGAGAACGAAGCTCCTTACCACTGTCACAGTGCCGAAGTTTATAAGATAAGCCATCTGTACTTTTCTCGACTACCATATATGGTCCTTTCCACCGCTTTTTAAGCTTAGGACATTCTCCGATTTTGGTAGTAAGATCATGCATCAACACTTTCTGTCCGACTTGTATTTCCGGTTCCTCTGAAGTCTGATCGTAATGACGTTTGGATTCGATTTGCCCGTCACGTAAATTTTGCTGAATTATATCGTGGGTCAACTGTAATCTTGGCACAAGATGAGACATGTATGACTGCATATCTGGTGATTTTGAAAAGTCCTGTAGTAAATTAGCATCGATCCCAGTCACCATTTCTCTGCCATATAAGGCGTGGTAAGGACTCGTGCCTATCGCCATAGAGACTGTAGACCGATATGACATCAGCACTGGTGTTAACTTCTCTGCCCACTGTGTTTGATTGTCACAAATTAATTTTAATGACCTTATTACCGTCTGAACCATTCGTTCCGCTTTCCCGTCAGTTTGTGGATGATGCGGGCTGGAGAATCGGTGTTTAATGTTCAAAAGCTTACATAACTGTGCTATCAGCTTATTTTTGAACGACGATCCATGATCAGACAGCAGTTCTCTCATCACTCCGTACCGAGCGATAATCTCCTTATATAAGATCTCTGCCACTTCTTCTGCTGTAGTGCTTTTAGTCGGGAATGCTTCTACATATAAGGTCGTACTGTCTACCACTATCAAAATATGTCGATATCCATCGGTAGTTTGGGGCAGTGGACCTACAAAATCCATATGCACCCTTCCAAAAGGTTCTACGACTTCCAAGGGCTTCAGAGGTGCCTTTTTGATGTTGTGAAGTCTTAGTTTTTTGACATATTGTACAAGAAGATACATATTTTAATACGCTGCTGTACATTAATGGAAACCAATATTTCATTTTGAGCGAGTTATATAAACGTTCTTGTCCTACATGACAATTGTCGTCGTGATATGCGACCATTAACTCTTCTCTCAAAATTCTGGGAATGCACAATTGCTTCACTATTGGTACTATTTTATCCATCCTCTTTGTGCGTGGATGAAATAAGTGATATAAGGTACCGTCATCGATTATAAACTGTTCCGACTCGAACACTATCTTCCTTGCCGTTTTCTCGTCTTGTGGTAATGTACCTTCTTCGATATATTCAAATATTAGCTTATAATCTGGGCATTCCCGTTGCAACTTAGCAACGTCGTGTTGTGGACTCAGACCTGTCGAACCTGTGTCTTGTGTCATGTCTACGGTAAAGTCCGCTCCATCTTCTATTTCATCTGACTCTTCATCGAGCGAAGTAATCCGACCTCCTTTCTGTCGATGTCTCCTCTTCCGTTTCGATGATGTCACTATATCGAACAGATCCGGGCTAATCTCAGTTATAAATGAATCTTCAGCCAGTTCTTCGTCGTCATTTTCATCCATTTTAGTATCTTCGTATGGACGCCGGCTCAATCCGTCAGCGGCCGTAAGCTTCTTTCCCTCTTTATAATTAATTTCAAAGGTGTAAGGTTGAAGTGCCAGTGCCCACCTAGCAAGGCGATTATTTGCACTTACTTTAAGAGATTGCAAGTATTTTAAGCTTAAATGGTCTGTATATACAGAAAATGGCCGTCCTGCTAAGTATACATGATATTCTTTAATTCCCGTCAGTAATGCTAAGCACTCTAATTGAGTCACTGGCCACCGTCGTTCGCATGAACGTAGCCCCCTTCCACCATAGCTAACTACGTATTTGCGACCTTCATCGTCTCTTTGTCCCAGTATATAAGAAATTCCTTGTATTGAAGCATCTGTTTCCAAAAAGTATTCTCGGTGGCTATCTGGAAAACGTAATACTGGGGGGGGGGG
>Ga0209743_1000524_pt1 | contig 11414 bp, 10 predicted proteins | sample OlaalgELextract2_FD_187378 | JGI IMG/M metagenome (GOLD analysis project Ga0209743, IMG submission 187378) | Olavius algarvensis symbiont microbial communities from Tuscany, Italy - Type G ELBA extract 2 (SPAdes) (version 2) | ecosystem: Host-associated > Annelida > Digestive system >...
CCCGCCACAAAAACGGCGGGTAAACATCGTAGAGCCGGGACGATAAGGCGCGCAAACTGTCTGAGTCCCGCTGGCAGCGGGACGAGTTTTTGCGCGACCGGCCCGGATCGAGAAGCACAGGGAAGTCCGCAGGACCAAGGGGCTGGGCGCCTTTTCTTTTGGATGAAATCTTTTCAGGGAATGGTTGGAAAGGGCCAATATTGAGACGCTTTCCAACATTCAGGGTTATTCAGTTGCCGTGTGTTTTTGCCTTTTGACGATACGATGATTATCTAAATTCATGTAAACCTGTAACGGGATGACCGACGCTGTCTCTCAGAAAGTTACGCGCCGCAGGATTGATTCATTGAAACCATGTTTGCCGAACCAGTCACATACCCGGCCGCCTTGCTGGCCGGATTGCTGTCGTTTTTCTCACCCTGTGTGCTGCCGCTGATCCCGGCCTATTTTACCTTTATCACCGGGTACAGTCTGGAAGAACTCACCGGATCGGAAACCTCTCGGATCCGGAAGAAAGTGGTTCTATCCACCCTGGCCTTCGTGATGGGGTTTTCGTTTGTGTTTGTGCTATTGGGGGCATCGGCGTCGTTTCTCGGTGGTCTCTTTTTTCAGTATCGACAGTATGTGCGGGTCATCGGCGGGGTTATTATCCTGGTGTTCGGACTTCACCTCATGGGACTTTTCCGCATCCGGGCCCTGGATTTTGAAAAACGGCTGCAACTCCGAAAAAAACCGCTGCATATGTTCGGCACCTTTCTTGTCGGGATGGCCTTTGGTGCCGGCTGGAGCCCCTGCGTCGGTCCCTTGCTGGGTTCTATACTGATCATCGCCGGCAGCCAGGAAACCATATGGCAGGGTATCGGCCTTCTGGGAGTTTACTCGGCCGGACTGGCCGTCCCCTTTCTGGTGATCTCCGTTTTCATCCACCTGATCCTGACACTGATGCAGAAGGCATCGTCGGCCATACGATATATCAACGTGGCTGCCGGAAGCTTGTTGATTCTGGTGGGCATCGGCCTTATTTTGGACAGGATTCAATTCTGAATGGGGATACGTGACAATGAACAAACTCCACAATCGGACGGCCCGCATCGCCCTGGCAGCATCGGTGGCACTGACGATATCGGTGGCGATACCGGCCGTGGCAAGCCAAATCCGATGGTATGACTATGCCGAAGGAACCTCACTGGGAAAAGAGCAGGGCAGGAAAGTCTTGCTTTTTTTTTGGGCGGAATGGTGTGACTCCTGCGAAAAAATGAAACGGGAAACCTTTCGGGTACCGGACGTCATTGCCTTTCTGAACAAGAATTTCATCCCGGTCAAAATAGACTCCGACAAAGAAAAGAGACTCGCCGCCACGTACTCTGTTCGGGGGCTTCCCACCACCTGGTTTCTCAACGAGAGAGGGAAACGGATCGGCAGCCGGCCGGGCTTCATGTCACCGGATCTGTTCCTGTCCATCCTCAAGTACATGCATACAAATAGCTATCGGGAAATGAGTTTTACCGAGTTTGCCAAGAAGTGATCCGCTGCGTCAGACTTTGCCTCTGACTGTCAGCGGGGCCCTCTGCGGGACCGGCGTTTAAGGAGACGAAAGAGGGTAGACACCATGACGCTGCCGCTTAACAGCAATAGGATCATCGGCAGCCAGAGATGCCCTCGAAATTCGATGGTTTTCTGGGCGACAGCGATGCCGACGGTGGAAAACACAAAGACCAGCGCCATCAACGCCAGCACGACCCAGCAGGCCGTGGTCGAGTCATACCAGGGCGCGATGATTCTTCTGAAAACGGGATTCTGATCTAATTGCATGGTAATGGTGTTTGGTGTTTGGTGTTTGGTGCCTATGAAGGGCTTTGGTTTGATGCCGGGGTCATTTTACTCCACAGAGCAACATAGTCAAACGTGTAAAAAAATACCATGTCGATATCGCAAACACAAGCCGGGACCAAACAACAGGCCGTATCGCGAAATACCGGGCACCACGCCCTTGCCGGAGCGGGTGGGAACCGAACTGGCCGCCGCTGGCTGCGAGGGGTGATCGGCATCGCTATCGGGATTGGATCGGCGCTGATCATTGGAGGATGTGCCATGTCTGCAAAGCCGGCAGCCATTGATGCCTCGGCGGTGACCTACGAACCCGGAACGATTCTCTCTTCCGAAACAGGCAAACCCATCACCGTTGACATGCTGCTGGATGATCTGTCGTCGGCTGGAGTCGTTTACATCGGTGAACGGCATACAAATGCCCGGCATCATGACATCCAGCTCGAGATCCTAAACGGCTTGCAGCAGCGGGAGCTTCCGATCGCCGTCGGTATGGAAATGTTCGACCGGACCTACAACGCGATTCTGGAAAACTGGTCCCGGGGCGGGCTGGAGGAAACGGAGCTGATCCAGCAGACCCACTGGTATGCCAACTGGCGCTATGACTACGCGCTGTATCGACCGATTCTGGATTTTGTCCGAACCCATCAGGTGCCCCTGATCGGATTAAACATCCCTTTCCATCTGCCGGCTAAAATCGCCACCGGGGGTCTGGCCAACCTTCAATCGTTCGACAGGGAATTTCTGCCGGAGGATATCGATCTGAGCGACGAAGCTCACCGGGCCTATGTCCAGGAGATATTCGAGATGCATAAGATGCGGGGCCGGGACAATTTCGATTATTTTTACGAAGCCCAGTGCACCTGGGATGAAGCCATGGCCGAATCCATTGCCGCAGCCCTGAACTCGGAAATTTTGGTGGTCATTGTCGGAAACGGCCACATCGTCAATAAGTTCGGCATCCCCCAACGTGCTTATCGACGCTCACGGGTCCCGTTTCGAACCGTTTACCTGGCCGAAGCCGGTCAGGAGTTCGATCTTGACCAGGGCGACTTCATCTGGATCACGTCCAAAGAGAAGGTGAAACCGCATCCCCCGCCGTAATAACGATGGCGTGCCAAAACATCTCCTCATACAACATCTTGGCTTTTTAGTATTGACACACAACAACATATTGTTGTATGGCTGAACGTACCTCGAAACACTGCGTTCGTGTCACATCCGTTACCCAACGCCGTGCCCGATCGTCAGGCCGGCCCTTGCTGTTTCGAATTGATTGGTCAATGCTAACCGGAAGCCTCTGAGGTGAAAACTGTGTTCGAAAATATCAAGAAACGAGATGGCCGCGTTGTTCCTTTTGATTCCTCGAAAATCACATCCGCGCTTGCCAAGACCGGTCAGGCCACCGGCGAATTCGAAGATCGGGAAGCCAAGAAGCTGACCCTTCGCGTGTTGACCCTGGCTCACGAACTGCGACTCGGGCCGGTTCCGGAAGTAGAGGAAATACAGGATATCGTCGAGCGGGTGCTGCTCGATTCCCCGTTTTATAAAACCGCCAAAGCCTACATCCTCTATCGCGAACAGCATGCCCAGATCCGCAATATCGCGACAAAGGCCAGTGTCAGCCTTGTAGAGAACTACATCGAAAAGCTCGACTGGAAGATAAAAGAAAACAGCAACATGAGCTTTTCCCTGCAAGGTCTCAACAACTACATCTCCTCGGATGTCACGTCCGAGTACTGGCTCAACCGGATCTATCCGCCGGAGCTCCGTCGCGCCCACAAGGAAGGGGATCTTCATATTCACGACCTGAGTCTCTTGTCCGTCTATTGCGTCGGCTGGGATCTCAAGGATCTTCTCATGCAGGGTTTCAGAGGGGTTGAAGGCAAGGTGGAAAGTGGGCCGCCGAGACATCTCCGCTCCGCCCTAGGCCAGATCGTCAATTTCTTTTACACGCTCCAGGGCGAAGCGGCGGGGGCCCAGGCGATATCCAATTTCGACACTCTCCTGGCGCCCTTCATCGGTTACGACAATCTCCAATACGATGACGTCAAGCAGGCCCTCCAGGAATTTATTTTCAACATCAACATCCCCACCCGGGTGGGGTTCCAGACGCCGTTTACCAACATCACCATGGACCTGTACGTACCGTCTATACTCAAGGATCATCCGGTCATCATCGGGGGTGAGTTTCAGGAAAGGACATACGGCGAGTTCCAGAATGAAATGGACCTGATCAATCGTGCCTTCGCCGAGGTGATGATGGAAGGTGACGCCAAGGGCCGCGTGTTTACGTTCCCGATCCCCACTTACAACATTACGGAGGATTTCGACTGGAATAATCCCAATCTCGAAATGCTCTGGCAGATGACCGGCAAATACGGCATCCCGTACTTTTCAAACTTCGTCAACTCGGACATGAGCCCGGAGGATGCCCGGTCCATGTGCTGCCGGCTGCGCCTCGACAACCGTGAACTCCTCAAGCGGGGCGGAGGCCTGTTTGGCGCAAACCCGCTGACCGGCTCCATCGGGGTGGTCACCATCAACCTGCCCCGCATCGGCCATCTGGCCAGTAACGAGACCGACTTCTTCGACCGGCTCAGCCAGATGGTTCAGATGGCCAAAGAATCTCTTGTCATCAAACGAAAGATCCTCGAACGATTCACCGATCTGAACCTCTATCCATATTCGAAATACTACCTTCGGGAGATCAAACAAAACTCCGACCTGTACTGGAAAAATCATTTTTCAACCATCGGCATCATCGGCATGAACGAAGCCTGTACGAACTTTTTCGGAAAAAACATTACGACCGCCCAGGGGCAGGCCTTCGCCCTGAAGATCATGGACCATATCCGGGCGTTGATCACCGAGATTCAGGAAGAGACGGGGGATATTTTTAACCTCGAGGCCACACCGGGAGAAGGAACCTCGTTTCGACTCTCCATGATGGACAAAAAACGGTATCCGGAGATCCTCTGTGCCAATGAAGACGAGTTCCAGCGCGGCGCGGCCCCCTATTACACGAATTCAACGCAGCTGCCGATCAATTACAGCGACGACCTGTTCGACACCCTGGCCCTGCAGGACGAACTCCAGACCAAGTATACCGGGGGTACGGTCCTGCATATCTTTCTCGGGGAGTTAATCACCGATATCGAAGCAGTAAAGGCCCTCGTGCGGAAGATTGCCAACAACTACCACCTGCCCTACTTCACCTTGACGCCCACCTTCAGCATCTGTCCATCCCACGGATACTTGACGGGAAAACAGCACCGATGCAACCGGTGTCAGGCCGAGACCGAAGTCTATTCCAGAGTGGTCGGGTACCTGAGGCCCATCAAGCAGTGGAATGAAGGCAAATCCGCCGAGTTCGATGACCGGAAGACCTACCGTGTCAGCGACCATACCATGGCGGTATCGGCCGTTTCCATGGATGCGGGAGTCGAGTGCACACCGGACGAGCGGCGGATGGAAGGCAACTTGCTAGGCCGTTTTCACGGACAGGACGCATCATGCAACTCGGCGGGATACAAAAAAACTCCCTGATCGACTACCCGGGAAAACTCAGTTGTGTCTTGTTTCTATCCGGATGCAACTTCGACTGCCCTTTCTGCCATAATCCGGAATTGGCCCGGGGATGCCGGGATTGTCCGGCCCTGTTGAAAGAGGATGGTGTTTTCGATTTTCTCGAGGACCGAAAGGGATTTCTGGACGGTGTGGTGATCTCCGGCGGTGAGCCGACGCTGCACCACGATTTGACCGAACTCTGCCGGCGTATCAAATCCATGGGCTACCCCGTCAAGCTGGACACCAACGGAAGCCGACCGGAAGCCATCGGCAATCTGCTGGATCAGGGCCTGGTCGACTACATCGCCATGGACATCAAGACCGATCCCCTCCAGTACGAGCCGTGGATCCGAAGGACATGCGATCCCGGTGCCATCCTCGCCAGCATCCGCATGATCATGGAACGGGCCCCTGCCTATGAGTTCAGAACCACCTGCGTGAAGCCCTTCATCAACGATGTCATCATCGAACAGATTGCCCGGACCATTCGCGGTGCCACACGGTATGCGTTGCAGCATTTCGAAGACGGCCACCTGCTGCACCCGGAGTTTTTCCGGAACCGGGACAGCCGCTTCAGTGAAACGGAAATGGCCCGGCTCAAAGACATCGTCACGCCGTATGTGCGGTCCTGTGTCATCCGGTAACCCGCCGTTTCATCAACAACATGGCACTGCCAAGGAAAACGGATGGATTTCAGGTTTCGGGTGTTGGGGCTTGGGGCTTCGCCTGAAGGCTACGACCCCACGAGTCGCCCTCCGGGTTATGACCCCACAAGCAGGTTTCGGGTTTCAGGTGTCAGGAAAAAATGGTACTGAAACCCGACACCCGACACCTGACACCTCACATCGGACACCCGAAACCTCGAATGCCTGACACCTGAACACCAACACCTGAAACCATAAATAGACGATCCCATGAAAGAGACAAACACGACATCTTCTTTCCCCGAAATGATTGCCCGTGAACTGAACCTGTCGGTCGACCAGGTGAAATCCACCGCCGCCCTGCTCGACGACGGCGCGACAATCCCGTTTATTGCACGCTATCGCAAGGAGGCCACCGGCAGCCTGGATGAACTGGCCGTCACCGACATTCGGGATCGACTGGGCCAGCTCCGGGAACTGGAAAACCGGCGACAGGCCATCCTGACATCCCTGGCGGAAAACGGTCATCTCACAGACGCGCTGCGAGACAGCGTGCTGGCCGCACCGACGCTGGCTCAACTGGAAGACGTCTATCTGCCCTACCGCCCAAAGCGGCGCACGCGGGCCACCATCGCCCGGGAAAAAGGCCTGGAGGCTCTGGCCCGGGCCATTTTCGATCAGAACGGCATCCATCCGGAGGCGGCGGCCGGCGATTTCGTCGATCCCGACAAGGGGGTGGATACCACGGAGGATGCACTGGCCGGCGCCAGGGACATCATCGCCGAGTGGATCAATGAGGATGCCGAGGCGCGCAGCACCCTGCGTCGGTTTTTCCTGAAACGGTCGACCCTAAAAAGCCGCGTGGCCCGGGGGAAGGAAAAAGAGGGCCAAAAGTACCGGGATTATTTTGACTGGGAGGAACCGGCTGCCAAGGCCCCTTCCCATCGTGTGCTGGCCATCCGGCGGGGGGAGCGGGAAGATGTGCTGAACATGACCGTTCAGCCTTCGAAAGCCGAAGCCCTGGACCTTTTGATGCCTCTCTTTGTGAGGGGAAATGGTCTGGACTCACAACACGTGGCAACGGCCCTTCAGGACAGCTACCACCGGCTGCTGTCCCGTTCCATGGAGACCGAGATCCGGCTCCTAATCAAAGATCGGGCGGACGCCGCCGCCATTGCGATATTTGCGACCAACTTAAGAGAACTGCTCCTGGAACCGCCACTGGGACCGAAACGGATTCTGGCCATCGATCCGGGGCTGAGAACCGGCTGCAAAGTGGCCTGCCTGGATCGTCAGGGCAAACTCCTACATTCCGATACCATTTATCCCCAACGGGCATCCGGGCAGAGCGCCCGAAAGATGACAACCCTGCTGCAGGAGTATCGCATTGAGGCGATTGCCGTTGGCAACGGAACCGGCGGAAGAGAAACCGAAGCCTTTCTAAAGACACCGGCCGACACAGCGAACGTCCCGGTGATCCGCGTGGATGAAAGTGGCGCCTCCGTTTATTCCGCATCCAAAGTTGCCAGAGACGAATTTCCGGACCTTGATTTGACCATCCGTGGCGCCGTCTCCATCGGTCGCCGCCTCATGGACCCCCTCTCCGAACTGGTCAAGATCGATCCCAAATCCATCGGTATCGGGCAATATCAGCACGATGTCGATCAGACCGATTTGAAAAAAGCCTTGGACGACATGGTGATCAGCTGCGTCAATGCCGTCGGTGTCGATGTCAACCGGGCCAGCGCCCAGCTGCTCACCTACGTATCGGGACTTGGGCCGGCCCTGGCCAAGCAGATCGTGATCTATCGGGATACGAACGGGCCGTTCCGGAACCGGGAAGAATTCAAACATGTACCCCGATTAGGGCCGAAAGCCTTTGAGCAATCGGCGGGCTTTTTAAGGGTGATGGACGGTGACAATCCCTTGGATGCCAGCGCCGTGCATCCGGAAAGTTATCGTGTGGTCGCTGCCATGGCAGCAGACCTGGATTGCCCGGTATCCGAACTCATGCGCAACGACGCGCTTCGATCTAAAATCAACCTGCAACGCTATGTGAATGCGACCGTCGGCATGCCCACCCTGAGGGATATTCTGGATGAGCTGGCAAAACCTGGCAGAGATCCGCGAGGCGCCTTCGAATCCATGGAATTCGCTTCCGGTATTGAACGGATGGAAGATCTGGAACCGGGAATGACACTGCCCGGCGTGGTCACTAACGTGACGGCGTTTGGGGCATTCGTGGATGTCGGGGTGCACCAGGACGGTCTGGTCCACATTAGTCAACTGTCCGAAAGGTTTGTCAAGAATCCGGCCGATGTCGTACGCCCCCGCCAGCAGGTAACCGTCACCGTCCTGGATGTCGACCTGGAACGAAAGCGGATCGCTCTTTCCATGAAACGGGATCCACACCGGGATACCGGCTCCAGAAAAAAATCCCGCTCGACATCCAGATCGAAAAAAAAGGCATCGCCGGTCAGAAAACCCTTTCACAATCCCTTTGCAGACCGCTTCGGAAAGGACGGATTCTGAGGGTCTATAGCAGTTGCCATAAGTATGTTCCGATTGCCGACATATGGAAACGATGACCGCAGAGTCGCAGAGGACGCAAAGGAACTGTATTTTTCCCCGAATCCCTGAGAGGGGGATTCGGGGAAAGAGCCCCAGCAGCATATTGAATTTATATGTATTTTTCCAGACGATCGGTTTGCATTTCGCCCTCTATGTCCTGTTTGTCCTGAACTTGTCGAAGGGCCTGCCCTGAGCCTGCCGAAGGGAGCGGAGTCGTAGGGCAGCGAAGTGCAAAATCAATATCTACTCTGCGAACTCTGCGACTTTGCGGTAATAAGTTGATCGTAAAATGAATCGGAACGGAATTCTGAAAATCGCTATACAACAGACGCCTTCCGGGGTGATCCCTCCTGTCCGGAGCCCAATAACTTGACACGCATTTGGGGAGACGATTATCTTTCCCTCATGTGGCAGAATGACGAACACAAAATGGGCTGGCCGGCCCGTATCTTTCTAATGGCTGGACTGCTGATTAGTATCACCGGTCTGTTTTACTTCATGTTCGGCCCCAAAGACCCGGCGTACGATTGGCGCCGACCCGGAACACGGCGGTCCCATGACGCTTTGGTCGGAATCGGGGATAGGATCGTTCTCCCCAAAGACCAGGGGGTCATGCTGCCGAAGCTGAAACTGGTATATCGAGGCTTGGAAAAGAACCGGCTGCTCGTGGAAGTCACCCTCCTGGAAATGGATCCGGATGTTGCCTATCTTCATCGAATCGACCCCAACCGGTCAGCCTCGGAAATAAAATTGGGGGGGAGAGCGTTTCGCCTCGATTCCTGGCGCCGATCCCGCGTCCGCCTTGAACTGGTGCGATAGCCTTGTTGAATTTATTTGCATACGGAACCCTGATGGACCCTGATATCATGACCCAGGTTTCCGGTTCCGCGCATCGCCGCAGAACCGCCACCTTGCCCGACTATATCCGCAAAACCCTGAAGGAAGAAGTTTATCCTGCCATCATCCCGCATGTGGACGCGGTCGTCGAGGGTGTCCTCTATTTCGATGTCTCACACGGGGCATTTGATCGATTGGACCAGTTCGAAGGCCCGCTCTATGTCAGAACCGGGGTGGTTGTCACCGTCAATGATGAAAAGCGTGTTTCTGCACAGACCTATGTACTGGATGCCGCCCATAACGATCGGTTATCCGACACCGACTGGAGCTATGAGCTGTTTCTGAAACGCAACAAGAACTCGTTTCAATCGATGTATCGAGGGTTTCACTCACTGGACAACCTCAAACCGGCATGATATGCGGCCATGCTGCAGCTGCCTCCCCTTTGCTTGCCTTCCGATCTCATATCGATTAAGTTTGCCGTAGGCTTGGGGCAAACCATCACAGGCCGGAGTTTATGTATAGTGGTTGTCATCAATGTGTTCCGTTTCCAGAAGGCATCAGGCCGGTACGGTGACCGGCCCTACATCCCCGCTTTCGTGGGGCCGGTCACCGTACCGGCCTACCCAGCATCCGTTAGAAACACGCCCTTCGAATCGGAACAGAATTATAGCATTGTCTATAACCTCCGAATATAACCAGACAGGCTTTCCATGGCTGCACCGGAACCTTGGAAAATCGTGGTAATCGACGATGAAGAGGGCATCCGCCGGGTGATGCGCATCACGCTGGAGGATGCCGGGTATACGGTCGTCACCGCACCGGACGGACAGGCCGGCCTTGGGCTCTGCTCGGAGATGTCGCCACAGATTGTCATCACCGATATCCGCATGCCGGGCATGGACGGTCTCCAGGTGCTGGAAACGGTCAAACAACGCTTTCCGGATATTGAAGTGATTGTCGTCACCGCCTTTGGAGAAATGGACCTGGCCATCCAAGCGCTGCAACTCGATGCGTCGGATTTTATCACCAAGCCGATCGACAACGACATCCTGTTCATTGCACTGGACAGAGCCCGGCACCGCCATGCCACCCAACAGCAGATTAAAGATTACACCCGGTATCTGGAGAACGGGTGGGCCGAAACCACCCAGGAACTCATGGAGACCTTTGCATTTCAGCGAAATCTGATCGAAAGCTCCATGGACGGCATTATGGGCCTCGATGCCGAGGGGCAGGTGCTGACCTTCAACCGGAGCCTGGAGCAGATGCTCGGCTACACCAAGGGCGAGGTGTTGCACACCCTGAAGATCGATGGGTTCTTCCCCGACGGCGGTGCCGATAAATTCAAATCGTACCTTGTTTCAGATGCCTACGGTGGTAAGAATCACCTGCCCCTGTATGAGGCCATGCTGTCGGACAACGCAGGTAAACACATCCCTGTACAGATTACAGCGACACGGCTGTTCGAGAACGATGCGGATGCGGGAATGGTCCTGTTCATACGGGATCTTCGTGAACTGCAGAGACTGGAACGTGAAATGGCCGATCAAGCCAAGATTCTCCATCAGGACAAGATGATGTCTTTAGGACGATTGGCGGCCAGTGTCGTCCATGAAATCAACAACCCGCTGGCCGGAATCCTCAATTACCTTCGCCTGATGATCCGGATCCTCAAACGGGGCCCTTTGCAGGGCGACGGCCAACAGAAATTTCAGAATTATCTGGAACTTGTCGAAAGCGAAACCGACCGCTGCTCACGGATTATCTCCAACCTTCTGACATTCTCACGGAAAACGCCCCCCTCCAAGGGGGATGTCCGCATCGACGAGCTGATTCAGCGGTGTATCCTCCTCAGCCGGCACAAACTGGAACTGAGTCACATCACGCTCGAATCCGACATCGAGCCGGACATCCCCATCATCCGCGGGGACATCAACCAGATCCAGTTTGTGCCGGCTGAGG
>Ga0209743_1000528_pt1 | contig 11395 bp, 6 predicted proteins | sample OlaalgELextract2_FD_187378 | JGI IMG/M metagenome (GOLD analysis project Ga0209743, IMG submission 187378) | Olavius algarvensis symbiont microbial communities from Tuscany, Italy - Type G ELBA extract 2 (SPAdes) (version 2) | ecosystem: Host-associated > Annelida > Digestive system >...
TGCGCCGCACGCAGTTCATCAAGCTGTTCCCTTGACCGGCTGTAGTCCAACATGGCGCTCATGATTCCTTTTCTCTCAACGGACTACCCTACTTTCTTCAACGAAAGAATCATATGAGAATAGTATAGATAAGCAATCTCGTTTAGACGATTATAAGGGGGTCGAAGCGCTGGCCGAAGATTTTAGAAGGTATGGGCACCTAATAAATGAAATGGCGAAGAATGAACTAGGTGCCTTGTATCCAAAATATAAAGTTTCTGGCGACCTTTGCAAAAATAGAGCAGACCTAATTGCATATCGAGATCGAGAGCTGAAAGTTGTAGTTTGGCTTTGGGCTAGAACTGTAAAAAGTCCAAACCCAGCGTTTAATCATGTTCATGTGCCACTTATCAAATCGTTTATTTTAACGAATAAAAAAGGAAGAGAAACCTACCTAAAGCCTGTTGTGAATGGTGATGAATATCGTTTCGAAGTTACAGTAGGATCAATTCCCCCCGATGCAAAAACTGGTACAAAATCAACTGGCGCAAACTTTAATTGCATTCTTTCGGGAACACCAATTGACCCCAAATACTTAAAAGAAGAAGCTAAAGCTGGACGAATGGGGTTTAATCTAATTGGTGTCGTAGCTGAAGGAAAGGGAGGTAAGGTGTACCTTCCCGCTACTGCTGAGCATGAGAAAGCCGCAATATCAGCTATGCCTTCATGGTCTCCACAAGTGGAATTTTTTCAAAAGGCATTAGGCTTTCGTGTTGGGGCATATGGCCTTACCGAATGGAAAGATATATTTACATCTAGACAATTATCTTCTCTCGCAACGATATCTAGACTGATATGCGAAATAAAAGAAAAAATCGTGGAAGACGGCTTAAGCAGTGGTCTTACTGCTGGTGAACCGTTGCATAAAGGGGGAGATGGAGCCCTGGCTTACGCAGAGGCATTATCGACTTATTTGGCATTCGCTCTCGACAGATCAGCTGATTTTAACAATTCATTAACAGGGTGGCGTCCTGGAAACGAAAAAATAATGGGGCTCTTTAATCGTCAGGCAATTCCTATGGTATGGGATTTTGGTGAAGCTAACATGCTGGAAAATGTAGTAGGAGGATTTATCACTAATGTCGAGTATCAAGCAAAATGTATTAGGAAGCTGCCAGGGAATTCTGAAGGTGTCGCTCAGCAGGCTGATGCGGCAAGTCAGTCCTTGTCGAAAAGTAAAGTGATATCTACAGACCCTCCCTATTACGACAATATCGGATATGCTGATTTATCGGACTTTTTTTATGTTTGGCAAAGAGGAATTCTTAAGAATATATGGCCTGAAGTATTCAGTACTATGACTGTTCCCAAAATGGAAGAGCTTGTAGCGACCCCTATAAGACATGGAACTAAGTTAGAAGCAGAACAGTTCTTTATGGAAGGTATGAAAAATACATTCAGAAACCTTGCGGAAATCTCGCATTCTGCTTTTCCTGTGACAATTTATTATGCATTTAAACAGTCAGAAACAAAGGATCAATCAACATCCTCCACTGGGTGGGAGACATTTTTAGAAGCTGTAATTAAGGCTGGATTTGAAATTACGGGTACTTGGCCGATGAGAAGTGAGCAATCAACGAGGATGAGAGGTGTTGGTTCAAATGCTTTAGCGTCGTCAATTGTTCTTGTTTGTAGAAAGCACTCAGATCGTAATGAGCATATTTCTAGAAGGGAATTTCAAAGAGAACTTCGCTCCAATATGCCTGAAGCTTTAGAGACTATGATTGGTGGAGCGTCAGGTCAATCGCCAATTACACCAGTTGATCTTGCCCAGGCAGCTATTGGGCCAGGTATGGCAATATTTTCTAAATATGAAGGCATTTTGGAATCTGACGGCTCCTTGATGAGTGTTCATGATGCTTTAGTGCTAATAAATCGATCCATTACGGAATATTTGAATCCTGATAGCGGTAATTTTGATGCTGACACACTGTTTTGTGATGATTGGTTTAGCCAGTATGGGTGGTCTCAGGGTGATTTTGGGGATGCAAATACTTTGGCTCAAGCTAAAGGAACTTCGGTAGAAGGAGTTAAAAATGCTGGGGTGCTTGAGTCTGGTGGCGGAAAGGTACAGCTATTGAAGTGGAGCAAATACCCTAATGATTGGGACCCCCAAACAGATAATCGTATGCCTATATGGGAAGCCTGCCATCATATGATTAGGGAGTTAAATCAGCAAGGTGAATATGGTGCAGGGAAGTTATTGGCTCGTATGCCAGATCGAAGCGAGCAGATAAGGCAGCTCGCTTATCATCTTTATACGGTATGTGAACGCAAGAGCTGGGCCGAAGATGCTAGAGCCTACAATGAACTAATTGGTTCTTGGCATGCTGTTGTCGCCGCTTCTCATGAAGCAGGACATCGCGAAGAGCAGTTTGGACTGGAATTATAAGGGGAATAACAAAATGAGTTTAAAGCCTTGGCGTGAAATCGCTAAACCTCACAAGGATGTTTTGGAAGGTACGTTTAAACAGTCCGAATTTGCCGCTGATATTACTCAGGTCGCAACCGGTGCTGCGCCACCAGAATACCAGGATGCAGAAAAGTTCTTCTCCCGTACTTATATTACAGAGGGTATGCGTCTCCTGTTAATCTCGCTTGCCCAGCGCCTTGCCGGTCAGGGTGGCGACCCTGTCATTCAGCTGCAAACGGCATTTGGTGGTGGTAAAACGCATACCATGTTGGCCGTTTTGCATCTGGCTTCTCGTAGTGTTTCTACTGACAAGCTTGAAGGCATTCCGCCTATTCTGGATGAAGCGGGAATTCATGATTTACCAACAGCGAATGTTGCTGTGCTTGATGGTATCGATCTTTCTGTAAGTCAGGGGAAAAAACACGGTGACCGTACAGCAAATACGCTTTGGGGGGAGATGGCTTGGCAATTGTTGAGTGATGAAGGTTATGAATTAGTTGCTGCCAGTGATAGGGATGGCACATCCCCTGGTAAGGAAGTCTTAGCGGGATTATTAAAAAAGGCAGCCCCTTGCGTTGTACTGATTGACGAACTTCAGAAGTTCTTTAGTCAACTTGCTTCTGGTAAGCAATACAATGCGGGGACCTATGAAAGTAATCTCGCTTTCATTCAGGCTTTAACTGAAGCCATGAAAGCGGTTCCTAACGCGATTCTATTTGCCTCGCTACCGGAATCCGAAACTGAGGTGGGTGATACATTTGGGCAAAAAACGTTGGTAGCTTTGGAAAAGCACTTTGGCCGTGTCGAATCCGTATGGAAGCCTGTGGCCACTGAAGAAGCCTTTGAAATTGTTCGTAGAAGGCTTTTTGAACATGCTGGTGACCGCGCACAGGTCGAAGGAATTAGCCGCCAGTTTTCTGATTACTATCGCCAGAATGCTGAGCGTTTTCCTGTTGAAACTCAATCCAATGAATATTTTGAGCGGATATGCAGCTCTTATCCCATTCACCCAGAAATCTTTGATCGGCTCTACGAAGATTGGTCAACACTAGACAAATTTCAGCGTACCCGTGGTGTTCTCCAATATCTCGCGGTGATTATCCATCGTCTATGGAACGAGAATAATCAGGATGCTTTGATCATGCCAGGCTCCATTCCATTAGATGACAGTGTCGTGCGCAATAAAAGTATTCATTATTTGCCGCAGGGCTGGGAGCCAGTTCTAGAGCGCGAGGTTGATGGCCCAAGATCGGAATCCCATCAAATTGATGGGGACGATACTCGTTTTGGTAGTGTTCAAGCTGCGCACCGCACTATGAGGGCAGTGTTTTTAGGAAGTGCGCCTTCTGTACGTGATCAAGTTGTTAAAGGTATTCAGCTTGAGCGAATTCTGCTGGGTACTGTCCAGCCTGGGCAAACGGTTGGTGTATTTGAAGATGTGCTCAAGCGTCTTAGAGATCGTTTGCATTATCTGTACTCAGATCAAGATCGATTTTGGCTCGATACTAAGCCAAACCTGCGCCGTGAAATGGAAAGCCGTAAGCAGAATATTGAAAATGACTCTCTGAACGCTGAAATTAAGCAGCGAGTGCAGCGTGTTTTTGGTTCAAGGCATATCTTTTCTGGTATTCATGTTTTTACGCCGTCGAGTGATGTGCCGGATGAATATGGCTCCGGCCCAAGATTGGTCGTTTTAGCCTTGAATCAAGGTTACAGCCGTACCGATTCCAGTGCAGCTATCGATGCCGCTGAATCAATCCTGCAATCTCGTGGTGATCAGCCGCGTCAAAAACGGAACAGGCTTATCTTCTTAGCGCCGGATTATGATGTTGTAGGTCGCCTTAAGGATGCGGGTAGAGCATGTATCGCGTGGAAGGAAATTGTTACTGATATCAATGAAGGTAAACTGAATCTAGATTTGTATATGGCTGAGCAGGCAAAGAAGAATGCCGCGTCTGCTGAAAAGAACCTTCATCAAGTCATTCGTGAAGCCTATAAATGGCTATTGTGCCCGCATCAGTTTAGTGCGACTGACCAGAAGATTGACTGGGAGACCGTATCTATTTCGACGAATGCGCAGAATCTGGTTCAAGAAATTGAGAATAAGCTTCGCGAAGAAGAATGGATTATTTCTGAATGGTCTCCCATTCATCTGAGAAACCTTCTTAATCAATGGTACTTCAAAGACGAGGTAAAAAGCGTTAATGCTTTGAAGGTTTACCAGGATACCTGCCATTACTTGTACCTACCTCGATTGATCAGTGATCAAGTTTATAAAAATGCTATTGCCCATGGATTGGATAGCGAAGACTTCTTTGGTTTTGCCTCCGGTATAGATGGGGATCGTTATCTTGGTTTCCGTTTTGGTAACGGGGGACTGGTAACACTTGATGAGTCTGGTGTGCTGATTGAGCGTGATGAATCGGAGCAATACAGAGAACGAAGTAAGCCCGCGCCGAAGCCGGTAGAAGAGTCTGGCACTGGCTCTCAGTCAATATCTGGTGAGGGCGAAGGCGGTGGTACTAAGCCTTCACCTAGCCCTGTTGGTGATGGCGGTGACATAGAGCCAGTATTATCAACAGCAAAAAGAAGCTTTTACGGGACAATTGACCTAGACCCATTAACAGCAAAAATGAAGTTTGCCGATATAGTTGATGAGATTGTTCAGCAATTCACGACAAAGACAGGCGTTAATGTATCAATCTCAGTGGAAATACAGGCGGACAGCAAAGATGGGTTTGACGAATCTTTGCAAAGAACGATTAAAGAAAACAGTAATGTTTTAGGGTTTGGTTCAGCGGAATTTGAAGATTGATAAATTTCAGGTGGCGAGGTAGTAGGGATGCCTAATTTCAATAAATTTCAGGTTTCTTGGGTCTCAATAAATGTGATAGTTGATGCCAAGACGAGCATGGCGGTAGCCAGCTAAAATTAAGGTGATACGATGCTCGACCAGTCATTCTCTTCTACCAATTTCCGCAAGATCGTTGATATAGAAAATCGAAGGGGAATTTATCTCGAAGGAGAGTTTTTTCCTGATGTTGAAGAGAAAAGCAAAGAAATCCAGTCAGTGAAGAGTGAGCTACGGTCACTCAAACAGAAAAAGAAAGCGTTCACTGAAGATGAGTATGAATCTAAAAAGACGGAGCTTTCTACTAAGCTTGAAGATATAAAAGAGCAGAAGGAAAATCTACTAGTTGAAGAGCTGGATGCTATTAGTTCAAAAATCAATTCGAAATGCTTCAGTTTCGGCATCAAGGAAGTAGATATCGGAACGCCAAAAAAGGTATTTGTTGCCGAAAGGAATGCAGCGACTTTTTTTGCATTAAAACAAATCCAACATAACATTAGGCGTCTATATAAGGTTAAACAGGCTAATCGCCATCAGATCGTGTGTCAGCTTCGAGAATTATTGGGGGATAAATTCCCCAAGTACATTGTTCGGACAGATATTTCATCTTTTTACGAAAGTATCCCAAGAAAACAACTTCTGGAGAAGCTACGGGAAGATCCGCTCCTCACATTGGCTTCGAAAAAAATTATACGACGGATTCTGTTTGAGTATGGCGCTATAACAGGAAGGGACGTTGGTTTGCCCAGGGGAATAGGGATAAGCGCGTACCTCGCTGAATTGTACATGCGGGACATCGACCGTGCTATCCGCGACTATCCTGGCGTCCTTTATTATGCTCGCTATGTCGATGACATTTTTATAATCTTCTGCCCATCTCCGAACATTGGAACGAGGCCTTTTAGGCGCACTATTGCCAAGGAATTTAAGAATCTCGGACTACGGAGGAATAGAAAGAAGACGCAAATTATTACAACAGATACAGGTGTAACTGATTCCGTTCAGTATCTGGGTTACAAGTTTTCGATTAGTTCCGGTCCATTCGAATTAAGGATGACAGACAAGAAAATTAAGCGTTATAAGCAGCGTGTTGATCTTGCATTCTCTGCTTATGAAAAGAAGTCGAGAATGCCAAAAAAATCTGAAGCAAAAGCTCGCTCATTATTAGAAAAACGAGTTCGATTTTTGACCGGCAATACTCGCCTTGTGAACAACAAAAAGAATGTTGTATCGGGTGTATTCTTTTCGAATTCGTTATTGACTGAGATGACCGACCTTGCGGCGTTGGATAAGTATTTGTCAGCAAAAATAGCCGGTTTAACCAGTCCTCGTTTGAAAAATAGACTTTCAAGCCAATCATTCGTAAAAGGCTTTAAAACCCGTAGGTATCACAAGTTTTCCGCGCATGATTTATGCAAAATCGTGGAGGTGTGGAAACATGTCTCCTAAGAAAGAGCGGTTCCCGTATAAAAAAGAGCGATGCCTGCTGTCTGATGTCTTGCCGTTCGAGATACCAATTTCGTATTCAAATCGTCACTTTTATTCCTTCGTATTGCGGCATCGTATTTCGGTCGAGAAAGGCGCAATCTTGTGGATAAAAAGCACAGCAGCCTTGGACAAGATCGTGATGTTGTTGTGTGCGCTACCGGAAAACGCAAACCGCTTGACTACAGAACAGCGATTTGTTGGCGAAAAGCTGGTGGAATTCAACAGATATCAGCTCGATGATAAAGGTTTATCTAAGTCAAAAGCAGCCCCAAAACCTGAGCGCTTTATGACGCCATTTTGTTTCAAAGTTAGGCATAAAGAAACAGAATTTAGAGAATTATGTATCCCGCATCCCAAGAGCCAACTTCTGGTTGTCGATCTTTATGATCGGTGTAAAGAGGCTATTCTTTACTACACTTCCCTAAGCTCTTTTACGATTAGAGCTCCGTCCAGGGTATCGAAAATTCGATATCATCAAGATAGCCTCCACTTCGAGAGGCTATCAACAGAACCAGAGATTATTGAACAGTCTGATCGAGAATATGAAAGCTTGAAGTCTTTCTTTGTCTATAAAGACTACAGCAATATATATAAATTCTACGAATCCTATCGATATCACCGAGCAGAGAAGAAATACAACAAGCTAATTAAGCTCGATATTTCCAAGTGTTTCGATAGCATCTACACGCATTCAATTGGCTGGGCCGTAATTGGCAAGGACTCCCAAAAAGAATCCCTGCACTTAAATAATGGGACATTTCCTGACCAGTTCGACCGGTTGATGCAACATATGAATCAAGGCGAAACGAACGGGATTATCATTGGCCCCGAGTTTTCGCGAATTTTTGGAGAAATAATACTTCAGGCGATAGACCGAGAAGTGTCGCACAAGCTTGGAGAGAGGAGTAAGCCTCTACTACACGGGCGTGATTATGAGGTTTTCAGGTATGTCGATGACTATTTTGTCTTCGTTAACGATGACAGTGACTCAACTCTCATAGTTGAAGAGCTTCAGCATACACTAAAAAAGTATAAGCTGTACCTGAACACTTCAAAGGCAGTAGTTTATGAAAAGCCCATTATTACTGAAATCACGATGGCGAAGCAGCAAATTGCCCGTTTGCTTGAGGACCGAATCAAACTTTCATTGGAAGAGACCAAAGACGATAGTGGCAAGGTACTGACCAAGGGGTCCGTCTATATAAATACCAATGCCCTCATCACAAGCTTCAAAACAATTATCAAGACCTGCAATGTAGAATATAAAGATATGCTCAACTACACACTTGCCATCGTTGAAAGGAAGTGTGAAAAGGTCTTTGCAAACTATCTAATAGTCAGCCCGGAGTGTCGATCGCAGGGGCAGCTCGTAAATGCGATAAAGGGTATTATTGAGTTCCTCTTCTTTATCTACTCGGTATCTCTGCGAGTGAATACTACCATTCGGCTTTGTCAAATTCTCCGCGTAATCAGCTTGTTCTTGAAGTCAGGACATATTACCCGTGACCAGGCACAGGCCATCCAAAAGCAGATATTTGACAATATCTGCTTTGTGCTTAAGAAAAATGAGACCGCCGAGCAGACTCAGGTCGAAACCCTATATCTACTAATTGCGCTCTCAGAACTTGGTCGGGATTACTGGCTGGAAGAGAGTGTGTTGAGCAATTATCTGGGAATAAAAAGGCGAGCTGGTGATTATGAAGTCAGCTCTATTAGTTCGCTCAACTATTTCTGTATTACTGTTTCTCTGTTCTATATGAAGAACAAGGTTCGCTATAACGCGTTGAGAAATTGCGTCATCGATGTCGCTTTGGATCGAATTAGAAGGAGATCGGAAACCTGTCAAAAGGACGCTGAGCTTATTTTCCTCTTGTTTGATCTTATCTCCTGCCCATACGTTCCTGATGACAAGAAGCGTAGGGCGCTTAGGATGTTTGACGTTACCGATACCACCCTTGCGAGCAATATTATCGCTTTTACCGATGGTGGCAACAGGTCACAGCAATGGTTTACAAACTGGTATGACTTTGACTTTGGGAAGGAACTGGACGCGAAGCGTAGCCAAGAGGTATATTAGTCTTACGCGCTTCGTCAGACAGCTAATGGCTGTATGCAGCCACACACATGCGCGGTGGCGGATCTGAATCAAAACCGGGTTCGTTGCAAAAGGGTGGTCTTGGCGAGCCATCCTTTTCTTCCCTGTGATTCATGCATCGTTTTCCAGTTTATGCCATTGGCTATGCTCCATGATGAGGAATGATGCTTACAAAGACTGATTTTATCCACTTCCTTAACTGCCCTAAATCCCTCTGGCTTCTGAAGAAAGAGCCGGATCATTATCCCCAGGGTGAATTCTCTACTTTCATGCAGAAGCTCGTGCGTGAAGGTTATGAGGTCGAGCGATATGTCCAGCAGTTCTTTGATAGCGCTGGTGATCGGAATGTCAGTTTTCAGACGGAGTTTAGGACAGACGACGGTCTATATGCGCGTGTAGACGCACTGGAAAACATGGGGGATGGGACGACTGCACTCTATGAGATCAAGTCTTCGACCAGCGTAAAAACCGACGCCAAGCATAACCACATAAAGGACGCCTGTTTCCAGAAGATTTGCGCGGAACGCGCCGGTCAGAAAATCGACAGTGTATTTCTGGTTCATTTGAATGGTGACTATGTTCGGGATGGTGAGATCGATCCGAGCGCTATGCTTGTCTTCGTCGATATTACCGAGGCCGTCAATGATGTCGAGGCAGTGACGAGTGCAGAGATCGACGTTGCCCTGGCGTTTCTGGCGAGCGACCAGGATATGAGCGGGTGCTCCTGTGTTGAAAAAACGCGCTCAAACCATTGTGATGCATTCTCAGTATTTAATGCTGACGTTCCGACACCATCGATTTATAGCCTTCCGAGGTTACGAGCAAATAGAATACGCGAGCTTCGGTCAATGGATGTTGTCAGGCTCCAGGATGTTCCTGAGGATTATTCATTATCGGAAAACCAGCGTCTTGTCGTTGACTCGGCAAAAACAGGTGCGCCACTGGTGAATGAAGCGGCTATCAGTAGCTTCCTCTCGGACCTAACATTCCCGCTCTATTTTTTCGATTATGAAACATTTTCTTCTGCCGTGCCGCTGCTTGACGGCACCAGCCCACATAAGCATTTTTCAGTGCAGTATTCACTTCACATATTGAATGCCGATGGGTCGCTAGACCACAAGGAGTATCTGGAGCGTGAACCGCGATTGCCGGATCGTTTGGTTGAGAGAATGCAGGAAGACTTCGGCCCGACTGGTAGTGTCGTTTCCTGGCACGCTTCTTTTGAGAAAACGCGCAATCGAGAAATGACCGAACGATATCCTGGCAATGCGGAATTTCTGAATAGTCTCAATGACCGGATGGTAGACCTGGAGGATGTCTTCAAGACTGATTACGTCGACGCGCGGTTTGACGGTTCTACATCCATTAAAAAGGTGCTGCCGGTTGTTTGTCCTCATCTCGATTACAAGGAACTTGAAGTTCAGGATGGTGCCTCTGCAATGGAAGCGTGGCAGCGCATGGTCAATGCTGCACCGGACGAAGCAGAAAAAATCGCGGCTGACCTATTGAAGTATTGTGAGCGTGACACGTTTGCTATGGTAGAAATCTACCGATTTTTGATTGATCTAGTCAGGTAGTAGCCGATGATTGCCTTGCAAATAATCATTTCTCACCCTTCATCATGCAACCATTTTCCGTAGGCTTGAATATCAAGCATTGGCACTGTTGCTTTCATCTGTAACTCGGAAATCAACTTAAACAAAAATGCGGTGGCTGCTTTTGTTTCTGGTAACAGATTAAATTGATCGCTTTCCTTGTCATGGTAGAAGTAACCATGACTCGCAACACATCCAATATCCAGTAGTGATTCATTTTTCTCTGCCTCAAGCTGCCGCAGAAGTGAATCGCCCAGAGCAGGTTTCCATTCACTCTCCAGCGTTAAGATACCGCCAATAATAGGAGCTGGCGCTTTTGGTTTAGAAACTCCACCCACATGGGGCACAGACAATGAAGTACGATAGAGGCTTCGTACACTTTTAACTTTATCCTGAGCATACTTAACGTTTTCCAGGTCTAAAGTCTGCTTTGCTTCAAAAATTGCATAAACACTTTCGGCAGGAATAATGGTTTGTTCCATATGGTGAAATACCAGAGGAGAGTACTGCCGATCAAAGACAACAGCATCAATTTGCTCACTGAAAATGCCTTTGCTATCCACCACAAATGCTTTTGCCGCCTGATACCTTTTAGGTAGATAGGTATCAAGAAGTTCAAGCCAAACATTCTCACTGCCGTCACCTTTCGCACATGGATGAGCAATAGAGTCACGAACAATTGACAGTTTGCTCTCGATATACTATTCTCATATGATTCTTTCGTTGAAGAAAGTAGGGTAGTCCGTTGAGAGAAAAGGAATCATGAGCGCCATGTTGGACTACAGTCTGTCAAGGGAACAGCTTGATGAACTGCGTGCGGCGCATCGCCGCACGCGGGATAAGCGCGAGGCCGACCGCATCAAGGCGGTCGTGGCGCTTGCGACCGGTTGGACAGCGGAGGAAGTCGCTGAGCT
>Ga0209743_1000529_pt1 | contig 11345 bp, 13 predicted proteins | sample OlaalgELextract2_FD_187378 | JGI IMG/M metagenome (GOLD analysis project Ga0209743, IMG submission 187378) | Olavius algarvensis symbiont microbial communities from Tuscany, Italy - Type G ELBA extract 2 (SPAdes) (version 2) | ecosystem: Host-associated > Annelida > Digestive system >...
TAACCTGAAGCACAGCAGATTGCTGCTTTAACCAATTTTTCAAAGAACATTGACCAAATTTAAAATGTTGGACCTACAATTTTGTAATTTATTCTGATCAATTTTAAGTTTATGCGCAGGCTCTATAAAATAAAGCGCCTCGGCGGCGATTCCCCAAAAAATTACCCGCCGACTAGGGCGGGCTAATTTTGATAAGGCAGCAGATGCCTATGGTACGGCACCTGCTGCCGATTTGAACTATGGGCTGTCGCCCGATTATCAGTCACCCGCACTAGCTGATGCGGCTAATTCATATGGTTATAAGTTCTATACTAGTTGACCACAAAGTGATCGCGCCGGTTCTTGGCCCAGGCTTCTTCATTGTTCCTGGGATCCACCGGTCTCTCCTCGCCATAGCTGATGGTGGACAGACGGGCAGGATCAATTCCCAGGTCAACCAGAAAGGATTTGGCACTTTCAGCACGCCGATCACCCAAAGCAAGGTTGTACTCATTGGTGCCGCGATCATCACAATGACCCTCGATGGTCACCGTGGCATATGGATTTTCGCGCAGCCATTCGGCTTTGCGCAGCAGGTTGTCCTGGGCAGCGGGCGTCAGGGTGGACTTGTCGAAGTCGAAATAAATATCTTCCTGCATCACAACGCTGGGTGCTTTGTAAACGACGGCTTCTTCTTCGGGCTCTGGTTGCTGCTCTTCGGCAACCGGTTCAGGTGTTGCGTCAACCACTTTTTTCTGACATGAGACGGAAAACAACAATCCCGGAATCACAACCAACAGTGCCAAATACATCCATTTCTTCTTTTGCATTTTTTCCTCCTTTCACATTCGGAAAATCTAGTCATTGAAATCATTCATAGACCATTTTGGGTTAGTCTGCTCGCCCTTCATAATGATTAGACGGCGTTGATCGGTTCCAAACGCAGTCATTACATAAATTCGGTAAGGTCCCTCACGGTTGGAGCTGAATGCGATCATGCTGCCGTCAGGCGACCATGATGGCGCTTCATTGTCCCCTGAGTCGTGGGTTAATTGGAGAGGTTCAAAGCCATCAACATCAGTCACAAAAATATTCTGCCGGCCTTCAACCATTGAAGAATAGGTAATTTTGTCACCTCGCGGAGACCAGTTTGGTTGGGTGTTATAGCTGCCCTGAAATGTTAATCTTCTAGCCTTTCCCGAAACCAGATCCTTGATGTATATCTGTGGTTTCCCCGATCGGGTGGATACAAAAGCAAATTTCTTGCCGTCCGGTGACCAGGTGGGAGATAAATCGCTGCCTCTCATCCTTGTTAGTCTTTTAATAATTTTCCCGGTTCCAGTCAACAAATAAATTTCCTGATCACCTGAGAAGGAAAGCGCCGCGGCCAACTCAAATTTTCCGGGAACCCAGGCCGGCGTTATATTAATGCCCTTTTCGGCTACGCTGACTTCCTGCATTTCGGCCAGGTTTTTTATGTAAAGATCGGGCTTGCCTCCTTTGTAGGAAGTATAGGCCACATAGCGTCCGTCAGAGGACCAGGCCGGAAACAACGAAATTTCGCGGTTGCGGGTTATCTGCTGAGGACTATAACCATCAAACTCACAGCTGTAAATCTCTTTATTGCCGCTACCGGTGGAAACAAAAGCAATCTTGCTGCCGAACATGCCTTTGTACCCGGTAAGATATTGGATCACTTCACTGCAGAACCGGTGAATTATTTTTCGCTGGTCACCCGGTTGGCCGGCATATTTTTTACCCAGAATACGCTTGCTTTTAAAGGTGTCGAACAGGCGCAGTTCGACGGCAAGTTTGCCGTCGCTGACCTCGAACAGGCCGGTGATCAGAAGTTCAGCACCGATTACGGTCCAGTTGGCCCAATTGATTTGAGGGGTGAGAACACCATCTTTGCGCGGATCGAACAGGAACGCCCCCGGGTCCAGAATTTTAAAATAGCCGGTAAAGGCCAGGCTGGACGCAAGCAATTTGGACGAAGAACTGGACAAGCTCTCCTCTTCCGGCGTTCCGGTCACATTTTTGAATGCGGGAATGGCCAAAGGCGTTTTTCTTAAAAAAGGGTTGTTGATGTCAATATATTCAGGCGGTTCCGAGTCGTTTTGGGCCAGGCAGATCACGGGTCCGACTAGCAAAAGGCCAATTGTGATAAATGCTATCCTTCTCAAACTCCGCATGTTCATTCCGACTTCCTCGTGATCATAACGATTGGCGGCCAATTACAATGGCAACAGCAGACATGGTCAATTTATGCCTTGCTTTTCCCCCGCCAGTCAACAAAAAAATGAACCCTATTTACGCAACCCTTCCGGCGTAAATTTCACACCAACCGTCACATACGGCACTTTGACGGCAGCCGGATGCGGTGAAACCGGATTTGCTTTAAGGATCGCTTTGTAAACCGAATCATCTAAGTAAGAGTTGCCCGATCGCTGGGTGATTGTAATGTCGGTGATTTCACCGCTTGGCAGCACCCGGAACCTGATCCGGCCCATAGATCCAACACCATCGGCGGTAACTTGCTGGGGAACGGCCCAATGCCTCTCCACCTGAAAGGCGACTTCATATCTGTATAAATCGATTATCTCAAGCATTTGTTTGCCACCGGACCCGGATCCGGCCGCTCCCGCAGCAGGGGCGTCCCCGGTCCCGGCCCCCGGCATTTTAGCGACTGCCTGGCCGGGTCGCGAGCTGTCAGCTTCGCTCTGCGCCACCTTCTTTTTTAAACGATCGAGGGCCTGCTGAACGGACTGGGATTGTGAATGCTCCACCTTTTTTTGGACCCCGGCCAAAGCCTGATTAATCATCTTCTGTCGATTTTGGGTCCTTTTTTTGAGGGATCTTTTAACCCTGGGCTTCTGTGGTTCGGCATCCAAGGAAACCGTCTTGGCGGGCTTCGACGCAACCGGCTTTGGTTTCGGGGTCGGGGTTTCAATAACCGGCGCCTTGGGAGTCTGTTTAACCTTCTTTGGGGGAACCGCAACCGTTTTGGCGGCCGGGCCGGGAATCGGTGCGGGTGCCGGTGAAACTACAGTTCCGGGTGCCGCCTGCGGCGGGCCGGGCAAAGACACCAAACTGACGTTAATAGCCCCTTGCCCCAACCTCGGACGGTTGCTGGATTCCGGCATAAAGGCCACGGATCCAATGAAAATCAAATGGATTACAAGCGAGATTCCCAAATAAAATATCATGGTGCGGGATTCGATTCCCGCACCCATTGGATACGCAGACGCATGGGTTGTATTGTTCATGAGCTTTTTGATTTGTTCGCTTTGCGTATCTTTTCGATAATCGCCGGTTCGGTGATCATACCCAGTTGTTCGACCCCGGCACCTTTAATTTCTGCCATCACCCGGACAACGATGCCATAGGGAATATTCTTGTCGGCTTTCAGATATACATCCCGATCACTGCGTCCCTGCAAAATTTTCAGCAGCTTTTCCTGCAGAAACTCGACGGTTACCTCTAAATCATTGATAAAAACCTGCTGCTCCTCGTTGATCGTGATGACCAGGTGTTCCTTTTCGGATTCGAGCGGCTTGGCCGTGGCCTCGGGCAAATCAACGTTGAGTCCCTGAATCATCATCGGCGCGGTGACCATGAAAATGATCAACAGCACGAGCATGACATCCACAAAGGGCGTCACGTTGATCTCGGACATCAATTCACTGTGCTTCCCGCCCGAGGTCATGCTTTTCTCCTCTCGATGCGCAAAATATCCCGCTCGATGATATTTAAAAAGTCGGCCGCAAAGCTGTGCAGCTCGGTTTCAACAATCCGAATTTTATTCATGAAAAAATTAAAAGCAATGACAGCCGGAATGGCGGCTGCCAGTCCTGCCGCGGTAGCCACCAGGGCCTCGGAGATACCCGGGGCGACGACCGCCAGACTGGCGGAGCCCCGCTGTCCGATACCGGCAAACGAATTCATAATTCCCCACACCGTTCCGAACAATCCGATAAACGGCGCCGTATTGCCGGTAGTTGCCAGAAAAGGCACCATCTGGGTCATGCGGGTCATCTCCGTGTTGGTCGCTCGGCGCAACGCCCGTTTGACGTTGTCGATGCCGGCAAATTTAGTACTGAAAGAAAGGTTACCTTCGGAAGGGTCGGAGGAATCCGTCTCTGAGGGCTGGCCGGATTGACTTGTTTTTTTTAATTCCAGGTAGCCGATGCGAAAAATTCTGGCCAGTGGACTGCCGTGCAGTTGTTTGGCCTTGGCAAAGGCGCTGGAAAGATCACGGCTTTTCCAAAAAAATTCCGTAAACTCGTTGGACTGTTTAAAAGAATTTTTGATGTACCGAAATTTAATGATGATTATCGCCCAGGAAGTTACCGAAAAAAACAACAACAACAGCAAGACTAATTGAACCACAATACCGGCATTACTGATCATGTGGATCAGGTCGATCTCAGCAAGCGTCATACAGATCTCCGTATTATATCCGATTAATTAAAACAGGGTACCGCATTCGCAAGTGTTCAGGTAGTAACTTTCTGTTTTCACTATTATTAGTTACATCAAAATCCATAGAGTGTCAACCTATTTGACTGCCGTTGGCCATCCGGCAACTTTTAGCTTGCCTTCGGCCGCCATGGCATTTAAGAATGGAGATTATGAAAAATATTGCTGATTTGCTGTTCGAGGCCAAGATATTAAAAGAAATCCCCCGGTCAGGCTACCATTTTCTGGGTGCCGGCCAGGAGTCGGTGGCAGAACATTCTTATAGCACGACCTTTATCGCCTACGTGATGTCGCAGCTGGAACCCGAAGTCGATGCCCTGAAATTGATCAGCATGTGCCTGATCCACGATCTTCCCGAAGCCCGCGTCGGCGATTTGAACACGGTTCATAAACAATATGTAGCGGCCGATGAGACCCGGGCTCTCGAGGATGCCACTCGGGGCTTGCCCTTTGGCCAGAATATTAGGGACCTGATGCAAGAATACAACCAGGCCCTGACGACAGAAGCCAAACTGGCCCATGATGCCGATCAACTGGCCCTGATACTAGAGCTAAAGGATTTAATGGACATCGGATATACCCCGCCCAACAGTTGGATTGAAAACGTGATCAATCGGGTTGCGACCAAAACCGGCCAAAAGATCGCCAGTGCCATTATGCAGACCCAGCGCGATCGGTGGTGGCTCGGTACCGCAAAATGATCCCCTGGCAGAGTTAGACAATTTAATTGATCTTGCGAAAATCTGAGAATTTGTGGGTGTTATGAAAATTCCAATTTGAAATTTGGTGCTTGAGATTTGGTTTTTTACTATCTTTTCAATTCTTCATGGTAAACCAGCTTTAAACGTACTTTACCAAAACATGGTTATCTCAACAAATTCATTGACAGAAAGCCAGAAAACAAATAAATATGGAACCTTTTCCCACCTATCTGGGTTACTCAACGTGAAAGCTGGAGGAAATAATGAACTGGTTGAAGCAAACCCTGTGGTCATCCATCGGCAAAAAACTGATGATGGCCGTCACCGGTCTCGCGTTTTGTGCATTTCTGGTTGGGCACCTTGCCGGTAATCTGACAATATATGCCGGAAAAAATGCCTTCAATGCCTATGCCGAGCATCTGCATTCGCTGGGCCCCCTGGTCACAGCAGCGGAGCTGGGTCTCCTGGTTTGCGCTGTTATCCACATATTTACCGGTCTGGCCTTATTTTACCAGAATACCAGTGCGCGGGGCGGTCGCTATGCCGTAAACAAAAAAGGCGGCGGACGGACGATCGGTTCGGCCACCATGCCTTATACCGGGGTAATATTGCTGGTATTTGTCATAATGCACCTCATGAACTTTCACTTTGTGGATAAGAGCGATACGAAAATCTTTCAAATCGTATCGGAAACGTTTGCCAATCCATTGTGGGTTGTCATTTATGTCGTTGCCATGATTATCGCTGCCGTGCACGTCAGCCACGGCTTTTGGAGTGCCTTCCAGTCGGTGGGCGCCAATCACCCGAAATATATGCCGTTTATCATGGTATTCAGCATATTGTTCAGCCTGGCGATCGCAATCGGTTTTGGACTGCTGCCGATATACATCTCCGTTTCGGGTTAGAAAGGAAACATTATGTCGCTTGATGCCAAAATACCCGGTGGCCCTCTGGCACAAAAATGGGATAGACATCGTTTTGAACTGAAACTGGTCAACCCGGCCAACAAGCGAAAGTTTGAAATTATTGTGGTCGGCACCGGCTTGGCCGGAGGTTCTGCATCGGCAACCCTGGCGGAACTGGGCTATGATGTCAAAACATTCTGCATCCAGGACAGCCCGCGACGGGCCCACAGCATTGCCGCTCAAGGCGGCATCAACGCCGCCAAGAATTACCCGAATGACGGTGACAGCATCTGGCGCCTTTTCTATGACACCGTCAAAGGCGGTGATTTCAGGGCCCGCGAGGCCAATGTCTATCGCCTGGCCCAACTGAGCAACGATATCATCGATCAGTGCGTGGCCCAGGGAATTCCGTTTGCGCGGGACTACGGCGGGCTGCTGGCCAACCGCTCATTTGGCGGAGCCCAGGTCTCGCGAACCTTTTATGCCCGGGGACAAACGGGCCAGCAGCTACTGTTGGGTGCCTACAGCGCCCTGTCGCGCCAGATCGGCGCCGGCAAGGTCAAGATGTTCGAGCGCCGCGAAATGCTGGACCTGGTAGTCGTCAACGGCCAGGCGCGTGGAATTATTGTTCGCAATCTGGTCAGCGGCGAGATTGAACGCCATGACGCCCACGCCGTCGTCCTGTGCACGGGCGGCTACGGAAATGTATTTTTTCTATCCACCAATGCCATGGCATCCAATGTGACGGCGGCCTACCGGGCATATAAACGCGGGGCTTTATTTGCCAATCCGTGCTTTACCCAGATTCACCCCACCTGCATTCCGGTGCACGGCACCTACCAGTCCAAACTGACCCTGATGAGTGAAAGCCTGCGCAATGACGGTCGCGTTTGGGTACCTAAAAATCCCGGGGACAAGCGCTCTCCCCAGGAGATACCGCAAACCGAGAGAGATTACTTTCTGGAAGAAAAATATCCCAGTTTCGGCAACCTGGTTCCGCGCGATGTAGCCTCCCGCAATGCCAAAGAGCAATGCGATATGGGCAAGGGAGTCGGCTCCACCGGGCTGGCGGTCTACCTGGATTTTAAAGACGCCATTGATCGGGACACCCGGGCCGTGATCGAAAAAAAATACGGCAACCTTTTCCAAATGTACGAAAAGATCACGGGTGAAGACCCTTACCGGTCGCCCATGCGTATTTACCCGGCGGTGCACTATACCATGGGTGGGCTCTGGGTCGACTACAATCTGATGAGCTCTATTGACGGCCTTTTTGTCATGGGCGAGGCCAACTTCTCGGATCACGGCGCCAACCGCCTGGGAGCCAGCGCCCTGATGCAGGGCCTGGCAGATGGGTACTTCATTGTCCCGTACACCATCGGCGGTTATCTGGCTGGAACGCGGTTGCCGGAAGTGACCACCGACCATCCGGCCTTTAAAGACGTGGAAAATGAAGCCCAAACCCGCCTTAACGAGCTGCTGGCGATAAACGGCAAGCGCACCGTCGACGACTTTCACAAGGAACTGGGGTTGATCATGTGGGAATATTGCGGCATGGCCCGCAACAATCAGGGTCTTGAAAAAGCCCGCACTCTCGTGCAGCAGCTGCGCGCTGAATTCTGGGAAAACGTCATCGTTCCCGGCTCGGCCAAGGACTTCAACCAGAGCGTAGAAAGGGCCGGCCGGGTGGCGGATTTTCTTGAATTTGGTGAATTGATGATCATCGACGCCCTGGCGCGCCAGGAATCCTGCGGCGGACATTTCAACGAGGATTTTCAAACCAAAGGGCACGAGGCCCTGCGTGACGATGAAAATTTCTGCCATGCCGCAGCCTGGGAGTTCAGCGGGGACGACCGGCAGCCGCAGCTGCACAAAGAGCATCTGGTCTTCGAAAATGTCGAATTATCGCAAAGGAGCTACAAGTGACTACGACGATCAATTTAACATTGAAAATATGGCGTCAAAGTTCGCCTGATAAAAAGGGAAAACTTGAAACACATCGGGCCGAGGATATCTCGACCGATATGTCGTTTCTTGAAATGCTCGACGTTATCAATGAAAAATTGACCCTGGACGGCCGGGACCCTATCGCTTTCGATCATGACTGCCGGGAAGGCATCTGCGGCACATGTGGTGCGGTGGTCAACGGCAGACCACACGGACCGCAGAAAGGCACAACACTGTGCCAGCTGCACATGCGGCACTTTGCGGACGGAGACACCATCGTCATCGAGCCCTGGCGGGCCAAGGCCTTTCCGGTGATCAAGGACCTGGTGGTGGATCGCAGCGCGTTCGACACGATTATTCGGGCCGGCGGATTTATCTCGGCCAACACCGGCGGCGCCCAGGATGCCAATGCCCTGCCGGTTCCCCAGGCCAATGCCGAAAAGTCCATGGATGCGGCCGCCTGTATCGGCTGCGGCGCCTGCGTCGCAGCCTGCCCCAATGCGGCCGCCATGTTGTTTACCGGAGCCAAAATATCCCACCTGGGGCTGCTGCCTCAGGGACGGCCTGAAGCCGCCAAGCGGGCCCTTGAAATGCTGCGCACCATGGATGAGTTGGGATTCGGCAACTGCACCAATGAGAGAGAGTGCGAAGCGGAATGCCCCAAGGAGATTTCAATTGTCAACATTGCCCGGCTCAACCGCGAGTTTCTAAAAGCGAGTTTCATTTCCGAGGAAAAAGATGCTTTCTAAAAGAATAGAAAGCATCATGTATTTTTTTTCTATTTCCCCTGAGGTTGATTTCGAAAGAAACCAATGTAAATTGGAATGGCGGAGCGAAGCGACATCCGCAAATCTTCAATCTTCAATCTTCAATTTTCAATGCTCGGACAGGATCGTCTCAATCTCCTTGACAAATTCCATCATATCGAACGGCTTGGAATAGATATGGTTAAAGCCCAACTTAACGACCTCATCCAGCTTGGGGTGCTCGGGATAGCCGGTCGTAATCATCACTTTCATGTCCGATAGTTTGGGCTCGCTGCGTATGCTGCGGCATACCTCGAGGCCATCCATCTCAGGCATAAAAATGTCCAGAATAAGAAGATCCGGCCGGTAGGTGCCGAGTTTGATCGATGCCTCAATCCCGTTGGAAGCCTCTTCCACCAGGTACTGGTGATTGAAAGTCAGCGCTTCGATGAGCAGCCCTCGAATCGACACATCATCATCGACCACCAGAATCCTGGCCGCCTCACGGTTTAGCAGGGTGGGTAAATATACCGTAAATGAAGTCCCCCGGCCCGGTCGGGTGTCAAATGAAATTTCACCCTGATGCGCTTTTACCAGGGTATATGAAACCGAAAGCCCAAGGCCCGTGCCCCCCTCGTTTTGCTTGTCGGTTACGAACGGAAGAAAAATCTTGTCTGCCAGCGCCGTCGAGATACCTTTGCCGTTGTCGTTGATATTGATAAAAACCCGCCCATCTTTGACTTGGAATCCCGTGGTGACTTCGATTACACCCTGTTTATGATCAATGGCCTGAACGGCATTAATTAGAATGTTCAGGATGATCTGCTCGATGCTTTGAAGATTGCCGTTGATAGGCGGCAAATCGTCTTCCAGGTTGAGATCGATATTGACGGACGATTTTCTAAGGGTGGTCTTGGCCAATCGCATGGCGTTATTCACGGCCCTGTTGATTGGCATCGGCATCTTTTCGATGACATTGGACTGCTTCGAAAAATTTTTCAGATCGGAAACGGTTTTCGCCACGCGATGGGCCGCCAATTCAATATCCGACACGAGTTGATCCAGATTGTCTTCCAAAAAAGCGTAGTCAAAACCACCGAACTTTTGTTCCGGCTTAAGCTTCTTGTGTTCAACCAGAATGGGCAGGAAATCAAGCCAGATTTTTTTTAGCAGTGGGATATTGTACATAATCAGGTTAAGCGGATTATTGATTTCATGCGCCACCCCTGCTACCAGGGTACCCAGGGTCTCCATTTTTTGGGCCTGCTGCAGCTGCTGCTGGCTTTCATCCAGGGCCTGATGGTCATGCCGCCGCCACGTCTCCAGTTCCTCTATCCGCTGCCTCATCGAGGCCACTTCCTGGATAAGCAGCGCTCTGCTTTTTTGCTCATCGTTCATCGAAATTTAATGGTGGGAAAAAATACTTGGCCCAACCGCCCAATTAGCCGGGTCAGGGTCAAATACGCCAGTTTTTTAATATCATCTGTTTGACAAATTTTTCGAGCTTGCCGGCGTCAACCTCGGTTTGAATTCCTGGACAGGAGTCGGCCATGATCAGCCAATTGGCGGAATCAATCAGAATGCTTTCAAGAAAGGGCCACTTGCGGCACATCAGTGGTTTCACCGGGTGAATCGTGCAGAGCTGGTCCCAGAATATGCAATACCCATCTTCTTTTTGCGCCAGCAACGGCCGCTGTCCGGAAAGGTTGCAGAATTGATCGACAAATTCGTGGGGATCCGAGTCAATGAAACGCGCAATCCTTGCGACATCGACATCTGTCACATAAGTACCGCCATACCCCTGACAGCACCGGCCGCATTGTCGACATTCAAACAGCTCGTCTGAATTAAGGCTATCAGAGGGCATGACGCGTCTCCAGGGCTCTTTTTAAGGTGACCTGATCCACGTACTTGAGGTCGCCGCCCATGGGAACACCCGATGCGATGCGGGAGACTTTAACTTGATATTTTTCGAGAATTTGCGCGATATACGATGCAGTTGCCTCGCCCTCGACATTGGTACCGGTCGCTAAAACAACTTCCGTTACCTGATCTTGTTCGATCCTGGCGATCAGTTCCCGAATCCGGATATCCTCCGGGCCGATGCCGTTCATGGGCGAGAGCGCACCCGACAGAATATGGTACAATCCACGAAACGCGCCGGATTTTTCGACAGCCACCATGTCAGCCGGCTGCTCAACAACACATACATACGTGGCATCCCTGGCCGGATCGCCGCACAGACCGCACAAGTCGTCGTCACTTAATGCAAAACACCGGCTGCACAATCTTACCTTGTCCTTAATATTCACGATACTGTTGGCCAGTTGCTCAGCCTCCTGGCGTGATCCCCGCAGCAGGTGCAAAGCCAGGCGTTCGGCAGTTTTCTCGCCGATGCCCGGCAGCTTGGCTATATTTTTTATCAGATTCTGAATCGAAGCTGGGTAGTAGCTCATAACTAAAGAGTGGACGCATAAACGTAAAAATTCTCATTATATCAGCATGATAAGATAAAATACTACTTGACTTTTTTTGATATAAGTACTACTAAAATCACTCCTTTTATAGGCCTAGTTCCCTAAAACTGG
>Ga0209743_1000532_pt1 | contig 11331 bp, 7 predicted proteins | sample OlaalgELextract2_FD_187378 | JGI IMG/M metagenome (GOLD analysis project Ga0209743, IMG submission 187378) | Olavius algarvensis symbiont microbial communities from Tuscany, Italy - Type G ELBA extract 2 (SPAdes) (version 2) | ecosystem: Host-associated > Annelida > Digestive system >...
CCTATTTTTACTCGACTATTTTTGTAAATTTTACTACTAATAGGTTTTCTATTCCTCACTAAAGCCCCAGTTTTAGGGAACTAGGCCTATAAAAGGAGTGATTTTAGTAGTACTTATATCAAAAAAGTCAAGTAGTATTTTATCTTATCATGCTGATATAATGAGAATTTTTACGTTTATGCGTCCACTCTATAAAGTTTATGGGTGATAATCGAATTATGGTTATGCCTCATACACCTTTTCTCTGGGGTCCTTCGGCTGATTCAAGCGAAGACCATATTGGCAACCGGGTTACCGGTGCATTGCCGTCCGATCGCCAACGCGCATCTGATCCTGAACACCTGAAACCGTCAGTCTCTTACACCATGTTGTCGACCAAAAGGCCCTAAACACCAAGATTGGATGTTTCGGATTTTAGAATAAGGACAACTATGCCGCGGCCCCGAAATGCCATGGAGGTTTTCAAGTTACTCGACCAGTCGAATTGCCGGGAATGCGGTGAAAAGACCTGCCTGGCATTTGCCGGTGCCGTCTACCAGGGCCGGAAAAAGATCCAGCGCTGTCCCAAACTGGATCAGACCGTCCTTAGCCGGTTCAGCGATAATTCTGAAAGGCAAAATACAGCCGAACCCAACCGCGATGAATATCTTGCGATGCTGCAAACCGAAGTTTGCAGCATCGATCTTGCGGCGGCCGCCGAGCGGGTGGGGGCCGAATTTTCCGGCGGCAAACTGAAAGTCAAAGTGCTCGGCAAGGATTTCAGCGTCGATACCAAGGGACAGCTTGCGGCCGACATCCATATCAATCCCTGGGTGGCCATTCCGTTTCTCGATTACATCCGTTACGGAAAAGGACTGCCGGTTGCGGGAAGCTGGCTTTCATTTCGGGAACTGAAAGACGGCAAGCAACGCTATCCGCTGTTTCAAAAACGCTGCGAAGCGCCGCTAAAGAAGGTAGCGGATATTTACACGGACCTTTTTGACGACCTGGCGCACCTATTCGGCGGGATACGGGTGGAAAAGCAGTTCGAATCGGATATTTCCATGGTCCTGCATCCCCTGCCGCGCGTTCCGATTATGATCTGCTACTGGCTGCCGGAAGACGGCCTGGATTCCAGCCTGAATGTGTTTTTCGATGCTACTGCCGATCAAAATCTTACCATCGGGTCCGTATTCTCCCTGGGGACCGGGCTTTGCCAGATGTTTGAGAAGCTGGCTTTGCGGCACGGGTTTCCGAATATCTAGGTTTCAGGTGTCAGGGGCGTAAAATGACGAATGAAGAATGACGAATGACGAATAACGAATGCCAGCTTATTCACCCCGCCACCCGCGCCTACCCGTTTTTTCAATCCGAAATCCGCAATCCAAAATCCAAAATGCGGATATACCTTAAATCCGCAATCCGCAATCCGCAATCCAAAATGCGGAGGCACCTGACACCTTCAGTCTGCTTCAATCATATTCTGGGGGGCTCAGTTCCAAATCCTGGATTTTGGCAAGCAGGGTTTTGTAGCTGATTCCCAGGATTTTATTGGCGCGGCTGCGGTTCCAGCCCGTTCGATCAAGAACGTATGAAATTACCTGCCGATCAACGAAATCCGAGGTTCTTTTCCCGATTTCCTTTAGAGATAACGAATTTAGATCCGGTTCTTTGCCGTTGAGGCCCAAAAGGTTCACCAGGTCAGGCACCGGCTCACGGCGGATAGACGTTAGCGCAGATATCTCGGATCGCTTATCGCCGATCATCGAGTCGAGGACTTCTTCGTTCTCTTTGAGGATGATGAGCCGCCGGAGTATGTTTTGAAGCTCCCTGACGTTGCCCGGCCAATGGTAGCGGCACAAGCGATCTATCATACCATTTTTGACGGCGGTTGGCTTCTGTTTTCCATACTCTAACGCGTACCGATCACCGTAATATTTGACTAAATACGGGATGTCTTCCGGTCTGTGGCGCAGCGGTTCGATTCGAACCGTGGTCTGGTTTATGCGATAGTACAAGTCTGTTCGAAACTTTCCCTCAACAATCTCCTGTTTTAAATCATGGTTGGTAGCGGCAATAATCCAGATATTGCTTTTATACGAATTCTCCGATCCCAGCGGTGTGAATTCACCGTCCTGTAAGGCGTGCAGAAGTTTGGCCTGCAGCCCCAGGGGCATATCGCCGATTTCATCTAGAAACAGCAGACCACCGTGGGCCTGTTCCAATTTGCCGCGCATTTTTCGATGCGCCCCGGTAAAGGCCCCCTGCACATAGCCGAACATTTCACTTTCCAGTAGCGTATCCGGCAAAGCTGCGCAATTGACCTTCACAAATGGTTTGCCGAAGCGAGGTGATTGCTCGTAAAGCATGTTAACCACCAGCTCTTTGCCGACGCCGGTTTCTCCGCAGACAATCGTGTTGAGGCCCGTTGCGGCAACCCGTGAGATTTGTTCTCTTATAGTCTCAAGATTGGGACTGATACCGATAAGTTCAGATTTCATTTGATATTCTCTTAAGCTTTTAATTTTATGAGATATATTCCGAAAATACGGTTTTCCGGAGTCAATAGCTCACAATCTATATCGGTAAGTTTCTGAAATACTTAAGGGATAGGCAAACAAATCAGGTCGCTGCCAATTCAGCAGGCCATGATCTGCCTCTGGTGGGAGGAATGCAGACGTGGAGATAAATTATTTGAATTTCACTGATAAAAGGATTTAAGTTTGCGATGCCCGGGCCACAGCCTTTTTGATTTGCTCAACCGTGTAGTAGTCATTTTTAAACACCTGCCGGCCGTCCGGTGCAAAGATCACCAGCAGCGGAATGGTCAGGTTGCCGACCTCCCTGAGCTTGGCTTTGCCGGCCGGATTTTGGCCGGTGATGTCCACTTTCATCGGCACGATGCTGTCGCGCTTGAAAAGCGTTACGATAGCAGGACTATGTAATACACCCTGCTCCATCGCTTTGCAATTCAGACACCACTCCGCGGTAAAGACCATGACGATGATTTTGCGCTCGTCGGCCGCCGCTTTAAATTTTCCTTCCGTGTAGTAGACCCAGTCTACCGGGCCCTGATCGGTCAGCCGGACGGCGCCCCAGGCGGAAAAAGCGATGACCAGTATACCCAGGGCGGTAAAGGTGGCTTTGATTTTTTTGGCGGATGCAACCTGGAGGGTGCGAACGGCCAGCCAAGCACCGGCGGCCAGGCTGAACAGCATTACCGGCCACCAGTATAACTTGCTGGGTGGATTCAGGGGCGATGAAAAAATGGCCGACAGGCCGACGCCTATAAAATACGCCGCGGCTGCCAGCATGAACAACCCCATGACCTCTTTGATCAGGATGCTGGCCGGTCCGGTTTTCGGCATTTTCTCGACCAGGGCCGGTGAGGCGGACAGCACAAGGTAGGGCAGGGCCATCCCAATGCCGATCGCGGCGAATGTGACCAGCGTGGTCCAGGGCGGCTGCGTCGCCGCCCAGGCGGCGGCGGCACCCATAAAGGGCGCTGTGCAGGGCGTCGAAAGAATTGCCGCCAGTATGCCAAGTCCAAAAGAGCCCCGTAAGGTGTCCTGTTCCGGGTTGATCATATAGATAAAATTAGGCAGCCGCATGGAGAAAAAACCGAACATGCCGGTGGCCATGATGGCGATGACGATCCCGACGATGATCGTAAAGGCCGGGTACTGGAATAATTGGTTGGTGGCGCTGAATCCGCTGACCAGGGCGATCATGGCGCCCAGGGCCAGCCAGAAAACCAGCACGCCCAGAAACATTGCCAAACCCAGCATAAAGCACTGCCTGCGGTTTTGCGCCACGTGGGACAGGCTGATGATCTTGATCGGAATCAGCGGCAGAACACAGGGCGTGAAATTCAGCAGCATCCCGCCAAAAGCCGCCACCACGAGCAGCAGGATGAGTCCCGACCCGGAAGCCGTATTGATTGAAAATGTCCAGCCGAATAGATCAAAATCAACTCCTGCGGTGGCTGATTCGGTCATCGGCCGATTATAGCCGGCAAACAGTTCCGGGTTGATCTTGGAAACCGCGGCACCGGCTTCAGCCACCGTCAGGGTCTCCGTGAGGGCAACCTTCTTGGGAAACAGACAGTAGGTGTCCGTACAGGCCTGGTATTGCAATTGCAGCTTGACGTCCAGGTTGCCGGGTGCGGCAGTTGCTTCCAGCCGGACCGGCAGGTAGATGATGATGCGCCCGTCATAAGACATCAGGTCACCGGTGGCATATTGGGCCTTAAACGGCACCGCCGACGGATAGTGGGGTGATTCGATGGTGATTTCATCCGGCGCTTCAACGACCGAAACCTTGGTTGGAATGGGTTTGAAATCCTCAAAGGACTTGATCTGACGCTCGTCGGCGTTGAGGTGAAATCCTTTTTTGATGTCGGCCACAATTGCCAGCAAAATGGCGTCACCGGGTCGGGCCCGACCTACCGACCAGGCCGTTTCGACCGCAACCGCCTCGTCGGCAGCTTTGGAAGCCAGGCACTGCGGAATTATAGCTAAGGTGATAATAATAGCAATCGATAAGGGTGCAAGCCCCCGATGGTTCGTGATTAACATTATCAATGTCAGACCTTGGTTACTAAATTAAAATGGGAACGCTTGAAAAACCGTTCCCATATAATAATACCTCAAATGGGGAAACTCAATATTGTCCGTTGTGGGTAGTCCGTTGTCCGTCGTTCTTTGGGTGACAACTCTTATGAAACTACATTGGAATGTCGAATGTCGAATGTCGAATGACGAATGATGGATTCGCTTCGCTCTGACTATTTTAGTTAGAATTAAATCGATAGAATACCTTACTTCGAAATTCATGATACCTTGTTCGATATTCGATATTCGCTTTTTCGAAGTTTCTTTTATTGATCAGACTGGCCGTTCTTTTGGCCAGAGGCAGCGCTCTTGTAAAACTACATTGGAATGACGAATATCGAATGATGAATGTCGAATGATGGATTCGCTTCGCTCAGTCATTTTAAATAGACCGTTCGACAAAAGACTCACGACAGGCAGAATACCTTAAATCCAAAATCCGCATTCCGAAATCTAAAATTTGCTTTTTAAGTTTCTTTTTTGATTAAACGGCCCTCCTCCTGATACGGATAAACTCATCAAACCAGCGGCCGTGCTTACATCTTTCACCTTTCACCTTTCACCATACACCTTATACCATACACCTTATACCCTATACCTCATAGCTATAGCCTAAAGCCGAATACCGTCCGCCGAATGCCACGTCTTAATAGTCTGCGCGCTATTGGCATTCAGATATTCAGCTTAAGGCCGGCATCGAATCCCTCTTCCTGTGCCTTGATATCCAGGTGCAGGGTCGATATCTGTTCCAGGGGCGGGTATATCAATCGATCAGCCTGGCGGGTGTCGATCGTTTTGAGGTACCTGCGGCAATTGTTGCACAGGTCAATTCTCAGATCTTTTTCTTCCTCATTGTACAAATAGTGAAGCGCTTTATTGTCGGAGTTGTCGCAAAACGGGCAACAGACCCTTTTTACCGGCCATGTGTGCCAGCAGAAACTGCAGATCAATTTGCGTTCGCCTTCGCCTTCGAGCGTCGAGAGGATCGGTGCACTGCCGCAAATCGGACAATATCCTTTCAGCCAGGGTTCGTTTTTGTTCAAATATGAAGCAAGCTGTTCGGCACCCATGGTGAGGGAAGGCTTTAAACTGTGATAGGTGATAAAGCCCAGGACCTGCTTCTCGACTTCAAATTCTAGCACAATATTTTCGAAAAATGCCTCATTGCCGTTCAATAGTGCCAGAAACAGGCCCGCAGGGTCTAATTTCGAATCGACGGCCTCCAGCAGGATTGACGCTGAATCAGCAAGCTTGGGGTTGGCTTGTGCGGCAAGTCTGCCAATGGTAATGAATAGACGGCTGGCTTCGGCTTTGTCATAGATAAAGTCTTTGATCTCAATCAGCGGAAACTTTTCCCGCGTTTTGACAGCGCGCACATCATCCGGAATTTGCAGCGGTTCGATATGCAGGTGTCTTTTGCTCTCCTCTTGGGCGCCAAAGAGCCGGCCATAAAAACCAAGTATATCCGCGTAGGACGGATTATTTTTAATAACTGTCTCGACTGCCCGTTTAACCTGTTCGGGGGTTTGAGCAAAATTTGCTGTCATGGGTACTCCTTCGGGTTGCGGGTTGCGGGTTACGGGTTACGGGTTGCGAGTTACGGGTTGCGAGTTACGGGTTGCGGGTTACGGGTTAAGAGTTACGGGTTACGAGTTACGGGTTGCGGGTTACGAGTTACGGGTTGCGGGTTACGGGTTGCGGGTTACGGGTTGTGAGTTTCGGGTTGCGAATTTCGGGTTACGAGTTATGGGTTATGGGGTTGCTTGTTTCGTGTTGCGCTTTATTGGGTTCGAGCTGCCGGTTAGGTGTTTCACGTTTCTTGTCTTTTGCCGAGGATCCCCTGCGTCCAATCTCGCATGGCCCACGATGCAAGCCTTCCTCGCTTCCTCCGCACCCCGTAACTCGTACCCCGCACCTCGCAACCCGTAACTCGCACCCGGTCTGTACCACATCGCTATAATATAGAAAAGGGGAGAAAGGGTACCCACTTCTCCCCTATTATTTCATTGCCTGATCTGCCCTGGCTACCCTAGGGCTGAAATCGCCCGGTTTAAGGGGCGGAACATTTTTCGCAGGGCCGCCTGCCTTGTGATACCGTGATTGCGCGCGGAGGCCACGGCATGTTCATGATACAGGTTGGGATCCAAGCCTACCAGGTAAATTGCTCTGACATCGTCCGGATCCAGCAGCATGGCCCCGGGATATTTCTTTTTGGCCATGTCCAGGTGTCTTTGAGCCAGGTCCATAATTTCAGCCCGGTCCCCGAAATTCATCGCACCGGTCGGACAGACCTTGACGCAGGCCGGCGCCAGCCCGTTTTCCACCCGGTCGTTGCACATATCGCATTTGGCCAAAGTGTCGTCCCCGGCCTTGCGCGGGATGTCATAGGGGCAGGATTCGATGATTTCAGCGGGGTCCAACGCCCTGGTGTTGGCCGTGTATATCACGGCCCCGGATGCCGCATTGGTGAAAATGGCGGCCGGATCGCCGGCGGTTTCCTCGCAGGGCGCTTCCACACAATGCCGGCACTGGTCCGGAAAGAACAGCCAGTTCAGTTTACCGTCGACCACCTTTTCACTCATGCGCACCAACTTATAGGTGTCGAAGGAGAGATCGGCAGGGTTCTGGTATGATCCTCGATTGACGGTTTCCTCGGCCGGCAGATCGTGCCATTGCTTGCAGGCTACCTGGCATCCCCGGCAGGCCGTGCACAGGGTCGTATCTATTAAAAAGGATTTACTCATTGCGATCACCTCCTTCTAAGCTTTGGCGACATTAACCATGAATGCCTTGGTTTCCGGAATCCGGGTGTTGGGGTCACCGACGGCCGGCGTGAGCAGATTGGCGCTTTCCTCCATTCCGTTGGTCGGCATGCGCCAGCCGTAATGCCACGGCAAGCCGACCTGATGCACGACGGCACCGCCGATATTAAACGGCTGCAGGCGCGCGGTGACAATCGCTGTGGCTTCCAGAGCGCCGCGCGGTGAGGAAACCTTGACGCGTTGACCGTTGTCAATGCCCTTTAATCTGGCAAGTTCCTTGCTCATTTCCACGAACACCTGGGGCTGCATCTCCAGCAGCCATGGCTGCCAGCGGGTCATCACGCCGGTCTGCCAGTGCTCCACCACCCGATACGTCGTGGCCACATAGGGATACCTGGGGTCGCAGGAGGCCCATTCATCGGCCTTGGTTTTGTATATCGGCGCCGTAGGATTAATGCGCTGGGCGTTCATGGGATTTTTTTCAATGGGACATTCGAGGGGCTCATAGTGCTCCGGCAAGGGCCCGTCCGCACGACCCGGACCAAAAATCTGGCCGTGGCCATGCTTGCGCATGATAAAGGCATGTTTGGCATCTTTACGCATGCTGCCGTCCGGGTTTTGCATGGGATACCAGCCCCCGTCGGGCACATCACCGACCCATTTTTTGGAGATGTACTTGCCGTTGGCCGTATTGCCGGCGAAGGCAATGACCGGATGCTCCTTATCCCAGGGCCGGCCCTTGAGGTCCACCGAAGCTCGGTTGTAAATGATCCGGCGATTAACCGGCCAGCACCAGGCAAATTGAGGATACAGCCCGATGTTGTTGGGCGCATCTTTCTGACCGCGGCGGGCCGCCATGTTGCCCTTCTCAGTGTAGCTGTTACAGTAAAGCCAGTTGCCCGACGAGGTGGAGCCATCGGCCTGGAGAAAGGCAAAACTCGGCACCAGCGTGCCCTTTTTATAGGTCTTGCCCTTGATGGTGACATTTTTTACGAAGTAGCCGTTGATTTCCTTGGCCACCTTGTGAGGATCGTACTCGCCATGGGTCAGGTAGTCCCATTTGAGGTTGGCAATCGGTTCCGGGAACGTGCCGCCTTTTTGGTATTCAGCCTTGAGTCGATTGCCCAGCTCCATGATTATCTGGCCGTCCGGCAGACTGTTGCCCAGCGGTTTGGGGCCCTGGTAGCGCCATTGACTCCAGCGGCCGCTGTTGGTGATGCTGCCTTCTTTTTCCACCGATGCCGCCGCCGGCAGGAAAAAGACCTCGGTCTTGATGCTGGCGGCATTCACCCCCGGAGCCTGCCAGAAAGAGCCGGTCTCATTGTCGAAAAGATTGACATTGACCATCCAGTCCAGTTTGGCAAAGGCTTTGCGGTTTTTGCCGGCATTGGCGCCGCTGCAGGCCGGATTTTGGCCCCAGGCAAAAAAACCTTTGAAGGTGCCCTTGTACATTTCATCAAAAAGCGACAGCCAGGAGTAATCCTTGCCGTCATCCACCTTCGGCAGCCAGTCGTAGCCGAAATCATTGGCGGCCGTGGCCTTCTCACCGAAAAATGATTTGAGCATGCTGACGGAATACTTGGGGTAGTTTTGCCACCAGTTGGCGCTCAGGGCATCGCTGCTCTTAGGCGTCCATTTACCGTTGTAGGCTGCCAGCGACACGTTCGAAGCGCGGGGTGTTTTTAAATAACCGGGCCAGATGTGCCACAGCAGACAGTGATCAGTGGATCCCTGGACGTTGGATTCACCGCGCAGGGCATTGACCCCGCCGCCGGCGACGCCCATGTTGCCCAGCAGCAGCTGGATGATGGCCATGGTGCGGATATTCTGCACGCCGGTGGTATGCTGGGTCCAACCCATGGCATACATGATCGTGCCGGCCTGGCCGCGGGCGCCGGTGGCCGCATACGTTTTGTAGATTTCAAGCAGGGATTCCCTGGGGGTGCCGGTGATCTCCGACACCAGCTCGGGGGTGTAGCGGGAAAAGTGCTTTTTGAGCAGCTGGAAAACCGTGCGCTCGTTTTGCAGCGTGCGGTCCATCTGGGGAACCCCGTCGGCGTCCATTTCAAAGGCCCATTTGCGCTTGTCGTATTTGCGGGTATCCGGGTTGTAGCCCGAGAACAGGCCGTCTTTGAAATCGAAATCCGGCCCCACGATAAAGGGCGCGTTGGTATAGCTGGCGACGTATTCCTCGAAATGCAGATTGTTGTCCAGAATATATTTGATCATTCCCCCTAAGAATGCGATGTCCGTACCGGACCGGATGGGGGCATAAATATCCGCCTTGGAGGAGGTTCGGGTAAAGCGGGGGTCAACGCTGATTAGCGGGGTCCCTTTTTGCTGGGCTTCGGTGACGAATTTAAAGGATATGGGATGGTTTTCGGCAGCATTGCTGCCCATGATCAAAATACAATCACTGTTTTTGATGTCGATCCAATGATTGGTCATCGCGCCGCGTCCGAACGACTCTGCCAGAGCCGCAACAGTGGCGCTATGTCAGATACGGGCCTGATGTTCGATATAGGTGACTCCCATGGCCCGGATCAATGCCTGGTAAATCCAGCATTCCTCATTGTCCAGGGCGGCACTGCCCACCGACGCGATGCCGCCGGCGCGATTGACGACCTGCCCCTTGGCGTTTTTGGCTTCAAAGCTCGCCTCGCGGGTACTTTTGACACGCTTGGCAATTTCAGTCAGCGCCCAGTCCCAGGAAACCTTTTGCCATTTCTTGGAATAGGGAGCCCGATACATCGGGTCGGTAATACGCTCGCTGTTTTCCACCAGCTGGGCCAGGGCGGCGCCTTTGGAACACAATGAGCCCCGGTTGATGACATGATCCGGATCGCCCTCGATGTTGATGACCCGTCCATCACCTTTTTTGCTGGTGTGCACGATGGCGCCGCAGCCCACAGCGCAATAGCAGCAGATCGTTGTGGTTTCTTTGGCATAGCGGGTCTTGAGCATCTGGGCATGGGCTTTGACCGGGCGCATGTCAAATCCCAGGCCACTGACAGCAAGCCCGGCGGCGGTTGCCCCGGTGATTTGGATAAACTCCCGTCGGTCTACCTTCATAGTGCCTCCTCCTTTTTTGGGGTTGGTGTATATTGGCGTCATTGAAAATGGAATCGTAATGTAAAATTTAGCCAGCTTGTTTGTTGCACAAACTTGAAGGAAGGTCCGTCAGTTTTTTAGTTGAAGATTGCAAACTTATGATGGACGTGAAGAAAAATAGAATGAATGTTTAATCTTCCAGCAGCAAACTTGAAGCGTATGGCTCATAGACTGAGAAATAAAGGTTTCTGAGGCTTGAGTGCTCCCCACCACTCACATATCGCCCCAATCAATTATCCATACTTGATCGATCTGTGGGAAAAAATGGGGTGAATCATGTATTTCTGATGAATAAACACCGTATTTTGAGAGGGATGGTTCAGGGTTCAGAGGTTCAGAGGTTCAGAGGTTCAGGGTTCAGAGGTTCAGGGGTTCAGAGGTTCAGGGGTTCTGGGTTCAGGGGTTCAGAGGTTCAGAGGTTCTGAGTTTAGAGGTTCTGGGTTCAGAGGTTCAGATATTCAGGGTTCAGCCCAGCCGCCGGACAAACCAACAGCCGGTCAAATCGTAAAAAGAAACTTCTGGGGCCGACACCGATATCGACCATTGTTGGGTTTCTAATTCTGCAAAAACGCCGGTAAATATGTAGGTTGGGTTGAGTGCAACGAAACCCAACAGACTCTGGAGTAAACTCAACCCAACCTACAATACTTTGCGTGAGATCAATTTTTTGTAGTTCATAAGAGCGCCGCCTCTGGCCGCGAGTGTCCAGTCAGATCATAAAAAAGAAACTGCGTAGATTTATAGAGTGGACGCATAAACGTAAAAATTCTCATTATATCAGCATGATAAGATAAAATACTACTTGACTTTTTTTGATATAAGTACTACTAAAATCACTCCTTTTATAGGCCTAGTTCCCTAAAACT
>Ga0209743_1000535_pt1 | contig 11284 bp, 8 predicted proteins | sample OlaalgELextract2_FD_187378 | JGI IMG/M metagenome (GOLD analysis project Ga0209743, IMG submission 187378) | Olavius algarvensis symbiont microbial communities from Tuscany, Italy - Type G ELBA extract 2 (SPAdes) (version 2) | ecosystem: Host-associated > Annelida > Digestive system >...
AGTTTTAGGGAACTAGGCCTATAAAAGGAGTGATTTTAGTAGTACTTATATCAAAAAAAGTCAAGTAGTATTTTATCTTATCATGCTGATATAATGAGAATTTTTACGTTTATGCGTCCACTCTATATTTAATCTGCGTGGATTAATTACTCAATTATCATCAAGTCTCTCTTTCAGCAGAACAAAGGTATTGGCGGCGATTGATCTGCTCCCAGCCGGGTGTTCCCTTATCCTGCCCTTGATTTCAACGCCTTGATGCATGAAGTTCATTAGTTCTTTCAACAGCTTGTTATGCTCCACCGTGTATACCTCTTCATCATACGTATAAAGTGCTATTCCGATGATCCTGCCGGTTTCGTCCCAATTGTTCGGCATGATAATACCGGCGACAGTTATTTTCTGACTACTTTCCATATTAATGAAATCCAATCTTAATCGATCTACCCTTGAATTCATCGTAACCGTTGCTTGGAAACCAGTTAAAATTTGTAGAGCAACTGTTGTGCCAAATTCGGATTGAACTGCCTTGGATCTGAAGGACGAATATGTGTCGGTAGAGCATATTCTGCTGGTCTTCATCGGGGAAGGCAGCGGTACGCCGGCCAAAGGAATCTCTTCGCAAATGGATTTGGCGCTTTGGAGGTGATATGATTTTGGCTGGATATGGGTTTTTATAAGCGGCCAAAATGGCTGTTCCTACCTTAATTTTGGCTTAACATAAATTCTATGTTGAGCCAAAATAACGTCACTATGAGTGAAGAACGTATTATTGGGCGTCAAAACGAAAAGGCGATTTTGGAACAGGCCTCCAGATCACCCGATTCCGAATTCGTCGCCGTTTACGGTCGGCGTCGCGTCGGCAAGACCCACCTTGTTAGGGAATATTTTGGGGATGCGATCTGTTTCGAAATCATTGGGAAACATGGCGGCTGAAACATAACCAAAGCTTTCTTTGCAGCGCGCGAAACGTCGGTTTGCCGTAATTCCTCGTTTGTGGCGTCATTTCGCGCACCGCCGTGAACGATGATTTTTGGTTTCATTTTGGGCAAACAGTTCAGATATGTGATCAATACATGTCCATATCCGGCATTGCGGCTGTCTTTTTCTTCTCCGGCTTTTCGGAGATCATGGCCTCGGTGGTGATCATCAGCCCGGCGACCGATGCGGATCACCGCCACCCCGCCCACCAGTTTGGCCAGGCGCTCCTGAAGTTTCTCCCGGTCGTAGTCGGAGGTGGTCTCCTCGATCTGGGTCCGAATCTGCTGCACCCGTCCCTGGATATCGGCTTTTTTGCCGGCCCCTTCCACGATGGTGGTGTTGTCCTTGTCGATCTTGATGGTTTTGCAGCGACCGAGATCACTGGTGGTCACGTTTTCCAGCTTGATGCCCATGTCTTCGGAGATCACCTGCCCGCCGGTCAGCACGCCGACATCGGCCAGCATGGCCTTGCGCCGGTCGCCGAATCCGGGAGCCTTGACGGCCGCAATCTGCAAAGTGCCGCTCAGCCTGTTGACCACCAGGGTCGCCAGGGCTTCGCCCTCCACATCCTCGGCCACGATCAGCAAAGGGCGGCCCTTTTGGGCAACGTCTTCCAGAAGGGGCAGCAGGTCTTGCATGCTGCTGATCTTTTTTTCGTTCAGCAGGATGTAGGGGTCTTCCAGACTGACTTCCATTTTTTCCGGATCGGTCACGAAGTACGGCGAGAGGTACCCGCGGTCAAACTGCATGCCTTCAACGATCTCCAGGGTCGTCTCCATGCTCTTGGCCTCTTCGACGGTAATGACCCCCTCCTTGCCGACCTTTTCCATGGCCTCGGAAATCAAATTGCCGATCATTTGATCGTTGTTGGCGGAAATGGTCCCCACCTGGGCAATCTCCTTTTTATCCTTGGTGGGTTTGGACATTTTTTGCAGCGCCTCGACCACAGCTGCCACACCTTTGTCGATGCCGCGTTTGAGGTCCATGGGATTGACGCCGGCAGACACCAGTTTCTGACCTTCCCGGTAAATGGATCGCCCCAGAATGGTGGCGGTGGTCGTGCCGTCTCCGGCCATGTCGCTGGTTTTGCTGGCGACTTCTTTGACCATTTGCACGCCCATGTTTTCAAACTTGTCGGCCAGTTCGATTTCTTTGGCCACGGTGACGCCGTCCTTGGTGATTACCGGCGAACCGAAGGATTTGTCTAAAACCACATTGCGGCCTTTGGGCCCAAGGGTAACGGCCACGGCATCGGCCAGGGCGTTAACCCCTTTGAGCAGATGATCCCGGGCCTTCGAACTGTAAGATATCATTTTTCCAGGCATTTCGCTATTCCTCCAATAATGGTTCACATTGTTGTTTTTCCTGGATGTCATTGGATTCGTCCGGAATGGGTCGAACGCTGGTGGCATGGATGACCATGTTACCATCCAGACGTTCTCTGATTTTGCCGTTAATCCCAACCCTGGCATGGAGATATTTTAACAATTCACTCTCCAGTCGGTTGTGGGCAACGAGATACACTTCTTCCTTATTCGTGTGAATGGCAATTTCGATAATCTTTCCGCTTTCATCCCATTTGTTCGGTATCACGAGTCCTTCGATGGCATTCCCACTAGCTGTTTTCTTTTTTCCCAATCGAATAGTCTCCTTTTCTCCGCATCGGACGGCATTGGTTGCGTTTATCCGGCCCCTCGACCAATCGACAAGATGACGTGCGAGTGTCTGTAAAAAAATTACTAGAAGAATTATTGAGTGAAATGATATGGGTCGAATGGACCTTAGAGCACTTCCTTAAAGACTTCAAATTTCATTACATCTAAAATTCGCATGTCTCCCTCAATTCTCAGTTTTGCGACCACTCCCTAAATGAAGGTTTTTTGATAGAAGAGATTAGCAACAGATATGCCAAATTTTTAAGGGTCTGAGATAATACATAAAACATAAATTGTAGTGCCGGATTTATAAAAACTTAAGACAAAAATCGGTATGAGAACGGATCAGTTATACATCGACAACTTACCGAATAATCAATAATATACTGATTTAAAGAGAATTTTTAATGGAGAAGTGAGAGTTCCTGTTTCATTCCCAATCAGAACTTGCAGTTCTTATTTGGCAACCTCGGCAAGCCGGTTATCGAAAGGGGAACCAGTAATTCCGAACTGTTTAAAAACCAGAACAAATACTTCCGAAAAATTCCTGTTAATAATAACAGCAGGTTAAAATGCCTGAGAAGGCGTCCTGGCGATTCGTTTGGTTATTCCTCGGAATCTCATGTTCCTGTTTACGAACAGTTTAAAGGTATGCATCTTTTCTTTTAGATCGATTCCCCAAAACCAACTACATTATCATTATTTCTGATGGCATATTTTATCTATTACAGGACTTCGCCCTGCTAATCGTATTTAGAGATATATTCAATAGGTTATGACAGAATCACAGCGCCCGGCAAACCTACACACTCCAGGGTTACGTCATTAGCAGGCGGACATGTGTTAAACATTTACGATATTCTATTCAGTAATCTCACGTGGCATGTAACGTGCAAAAAAGATGCAAGCTAAAGGCAGCTCAGCAAGTAAAGAATCATGAGGTCGAATTAATCCTACTTAAAATGTATATTCCGTGCAGAATCGAATCTGTTGAAGACCCCTTTGGGGTAGACCAAAGCTGGTCTATCGAATGCAGATTTTTACTACTTTTTGTATGAGGTAGTTGCCATGAGAAGAATATCTAGGAGCGGTATCGGAACAACGTCAGGTTTTGGATTAAGCGCCCATTCCGGGATGAGTTGGATTCCATACATTACACGACTCTGCAAATACTCCAGGACACAGGCATCAAGGTAATGAATGAAAAGGCCCTGGAAGTATTTCATGGCGGCGGCGCTTCCGTTGAACGAATCGGGAACTACGGCCTCGTTAAGCTTCCGTCATATCTGATTGAAGACTGTACCCATTGGGCGCCCCGCTCAATCGTTTACGATTCCCGCAACCCGAACGACGACTACGTGGCCGAACCCAATCGGGTCGGGTTTACCACATTTGGCGGATGTATCAATGTCATTGATACGGCAACTCGCCAGCTTCGGCGGGCCACTAAAAAAGATTGCGGCGAGATCGCCCGAGTGTGCGACTGCCTGGATGAAATTAGCGTGGTCACAAGAGCCGTCAATTCGACTGATGCGCCGGGAGGGACCCAATCTGTCCACAACCTGGAGGCGATTTTGAGTAATACCGGCAAGCATATATTTTTGGGTGCTGATTCTGCAAGGGCCCTACAGGTGATGACCGAGTTGGCCGCTGCCTGTGTGGGCGGAAAGGAAGCGTTTGAGCGGCGGCCAATTCTCACGACCACTGTCTGCCCGCTCAGCCCCCTGACGCTTCCACCAAATACCTGCGAAGTAATAATGGAGTCCGCCACCCTCGGCGTGGGGATTTTGGTCATGCCCATGGCTCTGTCGGGCGGAACCACAACGGCCACCCTGGCCGGCACCCTGGCCATCCACAACGCCGAGGTCCTGGGCAGTATGGTGTTGGCCCAGTTGATGAAAAAAGGGCTGCCCTGCACCTATGGCAGTACCAGCACCATTTTGGATCTACGGTTTGCAACAACCGCAGTCGGTGCGCCGGAATACGGCATGATCAATGCGTCCATTGCAAAACTTGCCCAATACTACAAGTTACCGAGTTTTGTCGGCGGGGGTGCTTCCGACAGCAAGGAGCCGGACAATCAGGTCGGCTATGAGTTTACCCTGAGCACCACGTTGAGCGCTTTGGCCGGCGCCAACATCATATTCGGATCAGGGGTTTTGGAGCAGGGCCTGACTATCGACTATGCCAAGCTGATCATGGACGCCGAAATGATCCGAATGATTCAGACCGCAACCCGGGGTGTGACTATTTCTGATGAAACCCTGGCTTTCGATGTTATCCATGAGGTTGGCCCCGGGGGTGCCTACATCTCCCACGATCACACATTTAGTTCCATGAGAAGCCAGTCCCAGGCCGAATTATTCGATCGCAGAAGCCGCAGCAACTGGATGAAAAAGACCGGGGGTGAGGCCATAACAGAACGGGCCTATAAAGCGGCGGCAAAAATCATTGAAGAACATCAACCTCATCCGCTGCCGGATGGCGCCGTCGAAATAATGAGGGAAATGGTTGAAGAGTTCGTCAAGGAACAGGAAGGTGGGCAAGTTAACCCCCTAGCTGCATAAACAACATTATTAGCTAGGGTAGATTGCGCTTTCAAATCCACCCAAAAATCGAGCTGTGACATTTTAGATTCGCTATACAAGCCTAAAGCCGCTGGCCGTCGTGGATTGCCCCTGACAAATCTATGTTCCGCCCGAAGTTTATAATCCGTGCCTGAAGACAAACGTTGTCATAAATTCAATTTCTTGTTGATTTGGATTGCGAATCCTAAATTCCGGATAGCTGCAGAAGAAATAGAAACAACGCGAAGCGGTTAGGCAAAAATTTTGATTGGTATTTTTTGAGCAAGGATACGGTTGCGGTGCTGCAGCATTGTTCCGGCAAACGCTGTCAGGCACCGCTCCCGATCGGATGGGGTGATTTACGGGGCGCAGCGCTTTTTGTAAACCTTTTTTTAACCACCGCCCAGCAGATATAAATCAGCAGCAGGGATATCACATACCAGAAAGCGGCGCCAACCGGCGTTGCCCCGGCGCCGTCCCCGCCGAATTTAAATATATAATCCTGCCCGAAAAGCTGGAGTAAGTTGGCGGGCTGGTAGGCCTCGTTCACATAAGCCAGCAACACCAGGATCGGCAGGAACTTGGTGGCAAGGCTGAGCATGAACCCTTCAAAAAAGTAGTCATAGTAGGCTTTGTTCAGCTGGGCGCGATCGATATTTTTGGCCAGTTGCTTGCCCTTCTCGCTGTCTTCGCATTTCAAGGCATCCTGGCGCAGGTTGAACCAGTACTCGAAATCCTGCCGTAATTGTTGGTAGCGTTTGGTCTTGATGATTTTTGTCAGGAACTTGGTGACCAGCACGGCTGCAAATGCGATGGCAAAAATCGCCACCGCCGGTCCCAACGCATTCAAAGGACTGACGATGATATCCACAAGATTTTTAAGATGCTGGACCCCGATAAGGATCTTGAACCAAAGCATATCCATAAATGCATCCATTTTCTAAATCTCCTGTTGACCGGAGCGGATAGGGAGTTGATTGACGCTCCCTTTCCGCTCAGGGTTTATTCGATTAGTTTCCTGCTAGATCCAGATCTCGATTTTAAAGAACCGGAAAAACAGGAAGAACAGAGTGACCGCCAGTATGATTTTCAGCATTTTTTCACTGAAAAGCTTCTGGGCGCGACTGCCGAGCATACCGCCGCAAAATCCGCCGATAATGATGCTGATCATCAACCAAATGTCCGGCAGATAGCCGTTGATGAGGTAGCCGATAAAGGCGCCGATGCTGCTGAAGGACGTTCCAATCAGGGAGATCGGAACGGCCACATACATTGGCAGGGCGCCCAGGGTTGTCATGGCCGGCACCAGCAAAAATCCGCCGCCAATGCCGAAGCTCCTTGAGACGATTCCGATACCGAGCCCCAGCAGGCCGAACATCAGCGGATTGATGGTAAACTCTTCACCCCAGAACTTGAAGCGATAATCGGTCAATCCGGTTTTTACCGCCTCGATACTGCCCATTTCAACTGAAGTGCCTTCGGCTCTGGCTTTGGCAACCGCATCATTGAATTTTTTCACCATCGCCTTGATGTTCTTGCGCTTTTCCATCATTTTGGGCGAAAGCTCATACAGGGTTTGGATTCCCATGAGCACTACCAGGAGCCCCAGCCATTCTTTATAGGTTCCCATCGGAAGATATTGAACGGCATATTTGCCCAGCCAGATCGACCCGAGGAAGATACCGACGCCGAAGGAAATGCCCACGGGCCAGGCCACCCGCCGTTCTTTAACCGCGTAACGGTAGAACGAACCCAGGGGCGAAAACAGGGTCAGGGCCATGTTGGAGGGCCGCAGGACGTTGGCCGCATTGATGCCGAGGACGCCGGCGGTCTGTACGATCATGACCTGAAAGGCTGCCATGAGCATGCCGCCCGCGGCGCCGATCATCGAAAAGTAGGTACCGACAAAGATGGCACCGATAATAATCCAGATGGGGTTCATGTAGCGGCCGCCTAAACCCAGCCAGAACCCGTTCTTGGCGACATTATAACTGCCGGCACTTTCACCGTTGACGAGCACATTGAATTTCGTGTCGGGCGGGGTATGGCGAAAGGTTTTAAAGGTGGCTTTAAATTTTCCGGTCTTTTTATCCAGCGCAATCGCCGTACCTTCGTCCCAGTAATTGTTGGAGGTGCCATGGTCCGCCAGCACGCTGCGGGCAAAAATGGTGACCTTACCGACATTGGTCCTTTCCTTGACAATGGTGTTGATGCCGTAGCCGCTCTCATGGGCATAGCGGTAGAAATTCCACTGGTCGGCCGTCTTGATGGGGCCTAAAACACTTTTGGCCTGGGGGCTCAACTTGTCAAACCCGGCCAGTTTAAAATAGGTTGTTTTGTAAAGCCCGCGCTTGCCGCCCTGGGTGAAGAATGACGGCCCACCGAATTTCTTCTGGGTGACTTTTCCGAAACTGTCCGGCGCGCTCGTTAACATGTAATAGAGGGCGGGGATCGAAGAATCCTCGTTGAAGCCCTTCTTGGCAGCGTCTTTTGCCAGACGTTTGGTTTCATGCACGCCATCGGTGTCCTTGGGCGCAAACATCTGCTGGCTGGCAACGGCGATAAACAGGTCCTGACCGGGGGCAATGCTGCCCTCGATGGTAATAGAGTCGCCGGCTTTGACGTCCGAAGCGGAAATGGACACAGCCGCCAGGGCGCTGCCCGGAACCAGCAGAATTGCAGTCAACGCAATCAGCAGAAGACTGTAAAGGGGTAATTGGTTTCTCATCTTTTCCTCCTTTGGATTTTAGTTGCTACATCAGTTGTCATACACAAGCCTTTCTTTTTACTTTATTTTAAAATACTTGGCTGCCAGCAACGCACCCAGTTCGCTGCCGACAGCACCGATTATAATAAGGAATACAGACAGCTTCAGGCCGAGCAGATTTTCTCCCAGAAAATAAAAAGAGAACGTTATCAACAAACCGACCGTGACGACCGCGGTCAGCAGACCGGCACTCAGCGCCCAAACATGGTTGCGCCGAATGCGCTCCCGGCATTTGTCGATCAATGAATAACCGGTCATGGCCGTGTTGAACGCCACAATGAACGGAACGAATTTCATCATCAAAAACACATTCAAAATCGCGTTCAAAAACACCACCAGGATCAACGTGCCGCAAACGCCGGTGAATACGGCATAAGTGAACTGTCCTGCCAAATTGCGTTTGTCACTTGAAAAAAATTGAATCATTTCCATTTGCACGATATTAATTGCTCCGAACATCGGTAAAAGAATTTCACCACCTGAATAGCAAGCAATGTGCCACTGAAGAGACAAGTCTGACAAAAGGGAAACGACGCACCGATCTCGTTTGATTTATCATATTAAATCAATAGGATATAAATAAAATTCACTAGAGGTGATACCTGTTGCAACCGAAAACTGGAATCTATGAGACGTTGCCACCTGCGGCTAAAACTGGTCGGCTGAAGCCCTGGAATAACAGTTTTTCACGTAATTTTAAGGGGATAGATGGGTGCAAAGAAAATATATCAGTGCAAAAAAAATATTTCACTTTTTGTGTTTCGGGGAGTCCTACGGGGCAGCGTCTGCCCTCGATTTACAAGGCTACATCCCGATAAGCTCTTTGAATCATTATTTTTTTGACAAAATTTATTTCGAGCTTCATTCCAAATTTTCAGCATACAAGTGGTACAAATATTGCTAGACCGATAGAAGCCAACGGCATAATAGATAACCAACCCATAGTTTCACTATCGAAAAATAGACAATAGACAAGGAGTTGCATGATGAAGGAATCGGTTTACAGTATTTGCGGCATGTGTACCGTCAGATGTCCCATCAAGGTCGATGTAGAAGACGGTGTAGTCAAATGGATTGAGGGAAATCCCAATGATCCCGGGATGAAAGGCAGACTCTGTGCCAAGGGCTCGGCTGGCCTGGCCATGCTTTATGACTATGAAAGGCCCCAGCACCCCATGATCCGGGAAGGTGAACGCGGGGAAGGCAAATGGAAAAAAGCCAGCTGGGACGAGGCCCTGGACTATATCTCGGGAAGATTAAAAGCCATCATTAAAGAACACGGCGCCGAAGCCATAGCCCTGAGTGACCGCGGCGGACCCTTTCGCGACATCCATCGCAGCTTTTTGCGGGCCATCGGCTCGCCCAACTATTTTAACCACGACTGTACCTGCGCCCGCAACGTCCAGCATGCATCCCTGTCGCTTTTCGGCTCGGGCCGCAAAACATTCAATTACGACTACGGCAACTGTAAGCATCTGGTGCTTTACGGCCGCAACGTGTTTGAATCCCTGCGCGTCAAGCAATCCAACATCATCATGGATATGCTCGAGCGCGGCGGCAAAATCACGTATATCGATCCCCGGGCCGCCGGCACGGCCATGAAGGCCACCCGCTACTGGGCCATTCGGCCCGGCACCGATTATGCCCTCAACCTGGGCATCATTCACACCGTGCTGCGCGACAAACTTTACGACGCCGGGTTTGTCAACAAATGGGTGGATGGGCTTAAGGAACTGGAGTCTTTTGTAATTCCCTATACGCCGGAATGGGCGGCCCGGGAAACCGGAATCCCTGCCAATGAAATCGTGGCCTTTGCCCATGAAATCGCAGAGGACAGTCCGGCCGTAATATTCCATCCGGGGTGGATGATGGCTCGCTTTTCGGATTCTTTTTATGCGGTTCGGACAGCTTACATCCTCAATGCCCTGATGGGCGCCTTCGAGACACCCGGTGGACTGTTCTTCCAGAAAGGCCCGGGTGATGTGGGTGCCAAAGGTCTCAAATCCCTGCTAAATACGATTCCCAAGCCGGAAGAAAAACGGGTTGACGGCTGCGGCTGGAAGCACAAGCACTTTGATGCCGGCCCGGGCCTGTTGCAGTTGCTGTACCCGGCCATTCTCAGTGAAGATCCTTACCCTGTCAAAGCTTACATCGCCTTTCGGCACGATCCGTTGCTGTCTTTGCCGGATCCGGAAGCCCAGAAAGAAGCCTTCGACAAACTGGACCTGGTGGTGGCGATCGACGCCAATTACAGCGAAACCGGCTGGTATGCGGATGTGCTGCTGCCGTCGGCCACCTACCTGGAAAAAGCCAGTGTATTGACCACCGGCAAAGGTCTCAAACCCGGATTCGGTATCCGGCAGCAGGCCGTCGAGCCCCGCAATGATGCCAAACCCGACTGGTGGATATTCAAATCACTGGCCGAACGTCTGGGCGCCGGCGAGTATTTCAAATTCAGAGACATGGAAGACTTCTGGGAATGGCAGCTGCAGGATACCGGCATTACCGTGGACGACCTGAAGAAAAAGGGATCCGTGTCGCTGACGGACAAGCCGGTCTGGTGGGACCGCATGCAGGATCTCAAGTTCAAGACGCCTTCCAAAAAAATCGAATTTGTCTCCAGCCGCCTGGCAGAAAGCGACATCGAGTCGTTCAAGCCCTATGAAAGCCCCCAAGCGCCGGATGACGGCTACTACCGCCTGGCTTTCGGTCGCAGCCCGGTCCATACCCACGGGCGCACCCAGAACAACCCCGTGCTCAGCGAAATCATGCCTGAAAACCAGCTGTGGCTCAATGCCGACGAGGCCGCTAAACTAGGCGTGTCCAACGGCGACCGGGTCCAGGTAACATCTTCCGACGGCAGTCATTCGGGCACCATCAATGCCTTTGTTACCGAATTCATCCACCCGGAGTCGGTTTTTATGGTTCACGGGTTCGGACGCAAGGTGCCCTGGCAGACCCGCGGCTACAACAAGGGGCTGGCGGATTACCGTTTTGAAACCGGCCTGTTGGATGTCTACGATCCGGTCGGGGGCGGCAATTCTTTGTTGGAGTGTTTTGTAAAAGTCGAAAAAGCATAGAAAGGTTATTTGTTATTCGTTATTGGTTATTGGTATAGAAGGAATGAAGGTCGCATTTTGTGTTACCGGGATTAGAAATATTCAAAGGAATTGGTGTAAGATCTAATAACTAGTGTTCGAACGGATATTCAGAACCGTTTGATATTGTTGCTAAAGTTCGCATAAAAGTAAAACGAAGATTTTCCAGTTTAATGCAAAAATGACTTGCATTCTTAACTCGTTGACGATAGGTATATG
>Ga0209743_1000539_pt1 | contig 11200 bp, 11 predicted proteins | sample OlaalgELextract2_FD_187378 | JGI IMG/M metagenome (GOLD analysis project Ga0209743, IMG submission 187378) | Olavius algarvensis symbiont microbial communities from Tuscany, Italy - Type G ELBA extract 2 (SPAdes) (version 2) | ecosystem: Host-associated > Annelida > Digestive system >...
TAACCTGAAGCACAGCAGATTGCTGCTTTAACCAATTTTTCAAAGAACATTGACCAAATTTAAAATGTTGGACCTACAATTTTGTAATTTATTCTGATCAATTTTAAGTTTATGCGCAGGCTCTATAGACCTGTTTTTGACCAGTCTTGGATGTCGAACGGGAAACGGTTCGGCGCTCACTTTTGCGGGTTACCGAATACAGCTTGTCCCCGACCCCCGAGACCAATCGTCCAAAGGCACTGTCCAGCGCCTTGGACAACTTGATCACCGTGCCCAGCTGGGGCTGGGCTTCGTTTTTTTCAAGGCTCGCTAAAAAATCTACATCGAAACCCGTCAAGCGGGACAACTCTTCCAGGGTCAACCCTTTTTCTTCCCTTATTTTTCGAATGCGCTGGCCGACATCTTCCAGGCCCTTGGGGGGCTGGACCGGGATTTCACCGGTCAGGTCCTCGAAAAAATCCATGTTCATAAAGGACTTGCGGCTTTTCTCTTCCATTTTATCTCCTCTATTATAATTTTTCGTATTGATTGTATCGTACATTTTATGATTTAGATTGATCGCTAAATCTTTCTTTTAATAAATCATTCTTTTAAGAATCTAAATAATTAATCCGCCCGCTCAACATCCAAGATATAATTGCCAGAATTAGTAAACAAATAAGCCTCATCACACCTGGTTTTAAAATTATTCAGGGCGGAGTAATTAATTAGAGGCATTTTGCACCGATATGCCTGGCAATAACGACCCGCTGCACCTCGGAAGTACCCTCGCCGATGTCCAGCAGTTTCTGGTCCCGGTAAAATCGCTCCACGTCATACTCTTTCATCAGGCCATATCCGCCGTGGAGTTGGACGGCGTGATTGGCACAGCGGTACATGAGTTCCGAGCAATACAGCTTGCCCATGGCAGCCTCCTTTGAAAAAGGCAGATCATTGTCCCGCAGCCAGCAGGCCTTGTAAAGCAAAAGGCGGCCGCACTCGATTTCCATTGCCATATCAGCCATTTTAAACGCATTGGCCTGAAATGTTGCGATCGGCCGCCCGAACTGCTCGCGTTCGTTTGTGTATTTAATGGACATATCAAAGCACCCCTGGGCACCGCCCAGTCCCATGGCGCCAATCGACAGGCGGCCCCCGTCCAGGGTCTGCATCATCTGATGGAATCCGTTGCCCCTGGGTCCCAGCAGATTTTCTTTGGGAACCCGGCAGTCCTCAAAATAGAGCTCGGCCGTATTCGATGAACGCCACATCATTTTGTCGTGCATCGCCCTGGCGGTGAAGCCCGCGGTTCCCGCTTCCACAATAATGCAGGAAAGTTCAGGCCGGCCATCTTCCCGGTCGCCGGTTTTGGCCAGAACCGTCACGCCGCTGGTGATATCGGTAGCGGCATTGGTGATAAAGATCTTGCTGCCGTTGATCACCCACTCATCGCCGTCTAAAACCGCGTTGGTCGCGCTGTTGGCGGCATCAGACCCGGCGTTTGGCTCCGTCAGTCCAAAGCCCCACAATGATTCACCGCGGCACAGCTTGGGCAGGTACTTTTTTTTCTGTTCTTCATTGCCGAAATAATAAAGGGGTCCGATGCCTAGCGAGTTCTCGGCAGCCACGGTGGCGGCATGGGACCCGTCGACCCGGGCGATTTCCTCCACGGCAATGATATATGACAGGTAATCCATTGCCTGGCCGCCGTATTGCTCTGCTACAAAAACGCCGAAAAGTCCAAGCTCAGCCATTTTCTGCATGGTTTCATAGGAAAACTCCTCTTTGGCGTCCAGTTCTTTGGCAACCGGCTTGATCTCATTTTCAGCAAAACTCCGGACGGAATCCCGTAGTATTTCATGATCGGTTGAAAGACTAAAATCCATGCTTGCTCCTTATGATTAGGGTTAACACGTTAATATATTGAATAATTCTATTTAAAAATCATATTTATCTGGTGTTTTATAGGTAGATGTCCTAATAATGTCAATCTTAATTAATCCGCCTCAATTTAGGGATAGCCCGGGGCTGAGATATTGCCGGCAATTATGGGAACGGACTGGCCGGATTGCAAATCTTCGGATTAATTAGTTAATGCTGCGCATTTGTTTATATGCTGGACAGGCAAATGACATCTGTCTTCTGACTTCTGTCATCTGTCATCTGTCATCTGACATCTGTCATCTGTATTCTGGAGCGCCCATGCCCGAATTGCCTGAAGTTCAAACGGTTGTCGACGATCTCAACGCTGCGGATATAATCGGCATCCCCATCATCCGTACCAGTATTCTCTGGACTCGCACGATAGCTGAACCCTCGCCGGCAGCATTTTGCAAACGAATTAAGGGCTCCAAATTTACCGCCATTCGGCGCCGGGGGAAATACCTGGTCTTCGAGACCGACAGCCCATACACCATGCTGCTGCATCTCAGGATGTCCGGCCGTCTGCACCTCGTTTCCGTTGACAGCCCCCGGGTCAAACATGAGCACGTCATCATTACGTTCGAGAACAAACAGGAGCTGCGATTTCACGATACGCGCAAATTTGGCCGGATCCACCTGATTGCTGGTCCGGCAAAAATTTTAGGACGCCTGGGGCCGGAACCCCTGGCGAAGGAATTTACCGTGAAGATGCTGGCAGACCGCCTACGGCGGCACAAGCGTCTTTTGAAGCCATTGCTGCTGGATCAGGCCTTTGTGGCCGGTCTGGGCAATATTTACGTGGACGAGGCGCTGTGGGATGCCAAACTGCATCCCAACCGGATCGCCGCCGAATTGTCCAATGCGGAAATCAAAGCCCTGCACCAGGCCATCCCACGCGTGCTCAAAAGAGGGTTGAAAAATCTGGGGACATCGCTGGGCACCGGTGAGACGAACTTTTACTCGGTTGCCCGCCATCGGGGCCGCAACAAAGATGAATTAAAAGTGTTTCGCCGAACCGACCTGCCCTGCCCCCGGTGTAATAACACCATCGAGCGAATCATCGTGGGGCAGCGAAGCACACATATTTGCACCCAATGCCAGAAAATTTGAGCCGTTAATGGGGTGAATTAAATCACAAATATCAAATCACAAATCACAAACAAATTCCAAAGCCCGAAATTCAAAATTCCAAACTTGTCGTTAAGAGGCCTATGATGATATTTTGGTGATTGGTTATTGTAATTTGAGATTTATTTGTTATTTGGTATTTGAGATTTGGAATTTTAATCTTTAAACAAGATGATCAGAGCTGATTATTACCGGGTGTTTCTCAACCTGGAGGGGTACAACGATGCCTACTGCCGCTTGTGGAATCAACTGCGATGTTTGCAAACTTAATCTGCTGGGCACTTGTTCCAGCTGCGGACCGGGAAAAAGCCTGCAGGCTGAAAAGAAACTGGCGGCCCAGCAGCGGTTGCTGGGCGACACCTGTTCGATTCTGGCTTGTGCGAATATGAACCGGATTGATTACTGCATGCGCGATTGCAATCAATTCCCGTGTGATAATTTCAGCGCCGGCCTTTACCCCTATAGCCGAGGATTTTTAAACATGCAAAAAAGACGTTTACAGGAAAGGCCGCCCGCCTATGCCCCCGACGGGTCCCGGGTCAATGTGGCGCCGACTCACTGGGAGGATTTACGGCAAAAAGATATCAATGCCGTCTGCAATTTGACACTGTTCACCCCGGTAACACCCGGCCAGGCCATGTTCCGCTTTTTAAACGAAGATGTCATCATCGATATCGAAAATTGCTGCCTGAAACGAAAATCCGGCGAACAGTGGGTCGCCAGCCAAGACCCGCTGCTGGAATTGGTCACCGTTCTTTATTTGATCAATGTCGACGACATTTATCCCATGGGCCGGGATATTGTCGGCGTCAAGGATTTGAAAGAGGCCCATTTTTTCCAGGGGCCCCACGCGCTCAGGACCGATCCTCTGCTGAAACGCTACGGCGACGATTTAGAGGGATTCAGGCAGGCGGCCGAGTTTTTGGCTGGCAAGTCCAGGGATATGGCCGACGCCGCCTACCAATTGTCGCCTTATCCCCGGGTCAATCTCTACTTTTTGCTATGGCAGGGCGACGAAGAGTTCTCTCCCCAGGTCAGCGTGCTGCTCGACCGCCCCATCGAAAGGGTGTTGGCAGCCGATGCCATCTGGGCTTTGATTAACCGGGTCACCACGGCCCTGCTGGAAGGAGCCCGCAAATGAAGGTGGAAGTCGGACCCGTCGTCGTCCCTGGAGGGCGGGACTATGCCGTGGCTAAAGATGCGGAAGTCGGAAACACGGAATTGATCGAATTGGAAAATTGAAATTCGGGATCACTTGAATTGGGAATGCGGATCGAAAGCATAAAGCGCGGAGGGCATGGGGCATGGGGCATGGCGCTGAACGCATATCGTACAGAATATCGTTGCTTGCATAGGGGAATTGGCAATCACTTGAATTCAGAAGTCGGATAAAGTGAGCGCAAAACCTGACAATTCCTCAATCCCTCAATTCCTCAATCCCTCAATACCTCAATCCCTGAATCCCTCAATCCCTCAATTCCTCAATCCCTCAATTCCTCAATCCCTCAATTCCTCAATTCCTCAATTCCTCAATCCCTCAATTCCTCAATCCCTCAATCCCTGAATCACGAAATTAAAAGTCACAAATCCCCGTATAATTCTCGGGGGTGATTTGCAACAGCTCCTCTTTGACGCTGCGGTCGATGTCCAGGGTTTCGATAAAGTCGGCGATGGCCTTTTGATCGATAACCGAATGGGTGCGGGTTAGCGTTTTCAACGCTTCATATGGCTCCGGGTAGTTCTCGCGGCGCAACACCGTTTGCAGGGCTTCGGCCACCACCGCCCAGTTTTTCTGCAGATCGGCCTGGATCGATTCCGTATTCAGAATGAGTTTGTTCAACCCTCGCAACAGGGACTTCAAACCGATCAGGGTGTGGGCCACCGGAAGGCCGATATTGCGGGTGACCGTCGAATCCGTCAGGTCCCTTTGCAGTCTGGAAATCGGCAATTTGGCCGCCAAATGCTCCAGCACGGCGTTGGCCACCCCCAGGTTGCCCTCTGAATTTTCAAAGTCGATGGGGTTGACCTTGTGCGGCATGGTGGATGATCCCACTTCGCCTTTTTTGATCTTCTGTTTGAAATAGTCCATCGAGATGTAGGTCCAGATATCGCGATCAAGATCGATCAGGATCGTATTGATTCTTTTCAGATTATCGCAAAAGGCCGCCAGGTTGTCGTAGTGCTCGATCTGGGTCGTCGTCCGGGAGCGGCTGAGCCCCAGGGTATCGTTTACGAGTTTGTCAGCAAACGACGGCCAGTCAATATCCGGATATGCAACATGGTGGGCGTTGAAATTGCCGGTGGCGCCCCCGAATTTTGCAGCAAAGGGAACCGCCTTCAACTGGTCGGCCTGAATGCTTAAGCGTTCGACAAAAACGTTTATCTCCTTGCCCAGCCGGGTCGGCGATGCCGGCTGGCCATGGGTGCGGGCCAGCATCGGGACATCCTGCCACTCCCGGGCCCTGGTCCGGAGAACTTCGATGAGTTCATCAAAAACGGGGCCGACGACCTCCAGCCAGGCCTGTTTCAGGGAATAAGGCGTGGCCGTATTGTTGATATCCTGGGATGTCAAACCAAAGTGAATAAATTCTTTATAGTCTTGCAAATGCATTTCATCGAATTTTTCCTTAAGAAAATATTCGACCGCTTTGACATCATGATTGGTGATGCTCTCGATATCCTTTACCCGACGGGCATCAGCCGGTTTAAAATCCCGATAGACGGACCGGAGGGGCTCGAACAGTTCAAGATTAAAGCTTTTCAATTGAGCCAACGGCAACTCGCACAGGGCAATGAAATACTCGACTTCCACCATCACCCGGTATTTGATCAAAGCACCTTCTGAGAAATAATCCGCCAGTTTTCGGGTTGCCCGTCGATAGCGGCCGTCCACGGGAGTAATCGCCTCTAGAGATGAAAATTCCATAGTATATGCCCGTCCTTTGAATTTAAACCGTAAACATTAACCTGGAGGGATATTGATGCGAGGCAGTATAGAAAAAGGGATTTGTCGTGTCAAGAAGTAGCAGGACGATTTGACAATTCTATCCTGTGTGGCTTAGGTTGTGATAATCAATATAAAAGGAGGATCGCATGAATTGGCCAATCCTTATCGCCGGCATCGGCGCCGTATTTATCACCGTGGGGCATTTTACCGCCGGCAGCAAAATGTACTTGAAACCTATGTTGCAGGCATCTTTTGACGATGTGGCAAAAAAAGTAAACCATTGCGTCTTCCACTACGTTTCGGTGTATCTGGTGGTGTCTGCCATATTTCTGCTGCTAATTGGAAGCGGCTATAGCAATCAGGTGGATAATTCCTGGCTGGTGAAATTCATCGCGATCAACTATGGATTATTCGCGGCCGTGCAGATCGTTATTGCCGCCACTTCAGGCATCCAAAAAGCAGTTTTTAAAATGTTCCAGTGGACCCTGTTCCTGTTTGTGGCCGTATTTGCGTGGTTGGGTACCATATGAATTGACAATCCATTTATCCGTGTTTATTAAAAAATTAGCCTTGTCCAACAATCACATGGTCGTATAATTCGTTTGGTTGGCTCGTTGCACTCGACATCTCAAGCAATCAGGCGGCTTGTCACCGGCGGGTGAAAACTCATTCCTTCCGATAAATCCCACCAACCAACTGAAAACGTTCTCAAGGTGCCCCAATGACTGACGAGCAACTCAACCGAAAATTGACTGCCATCTTGAGTGCCGATGCAAAAGGTTACAGCCGTCTCATGGGCGAAGATGAAGTCGCCACTATACAGACATTGAAATACTCCCATGAAATTATGACCAGGGAAATCCAAAGGTATAAAGGCCGCGTCATCGATTCACCCGGCGATAACCTTTTGGCGGAATTTGCGAGCATCGTGGATGCGGTCAATTGTGCTCTAAACATTCAAGAACAACTTAAGCGCTCCGCGGCGGATACACCGGAAGATCAAAAAATGCCCTTTCGAATTGGGATCAACCTGGGCGATGTCATCGTTGACGGAGGACGGATATACGGCGATGGGGTTAATATCGCGGCGCGACTGGAAGGGCTGGCCGAGGCCGGAGGAATTTGCATTTCCGGAAGTGCCTACGATCAGATCCAAAACAAATTGGCCTTCGGCGGTGAATTCATCGGAGAGCAGCAAGTTAAAAATATAGCAGGTCCCATCAAGGTCTACAAAATCTGGTCTGACCCCAAGGCTGACGGTCGCATTGAAGCTCAAAGAAAAACTACCGGCGCGCGGCGCTTCCGGTCGATTGTTGCCGCGTTGGTGCTCATTCTGGCCGGTGCCGTGGTATTTTATGCCTGGCAGGGGTATCAGAAACAACGACCTGCCGAAGATGAGCCTCCACTTCGGCAACAGCTTGCGACACCGTTTTCCGATAGGCCCTCCATCGCTGTTTTGCCATTCAATAATTTAAGCGACGACACCGAACAGGAATATTTCAGCGACGGCATTACCAATGACATCATTACGGATCTGTCTAAATTCCGGGAGTTGACCGTTACTGCCAGTAACACGGTATTCAAATATAAAGGAAAAGCCATCGATATTCGGGAAGTTGGCCGCGAACTCAGCGTGGACTACGTTCTTGAAGGCAGTGTTCAAAAAGCTGCAGACCGCGTTCGGATCAATGCTCAGCTCATTGATGCCAGCAACGGTAATCATGTTTGGGCCGATCGTTTTGATCGCATCACGGCCGATATATTCAAATTACAGGATGAGATCATAGAAAACATCGTAAGAAAATTGGCACTCAAGATCGATCAAACCGAACGGAAGCGGGTATTCGCTAAGCAAACGGACAATCTCGAAGCCCATGACTATTTTCTGAAAGCCTATCATCACTTTTATCAAAGGGGACGTGACCCAACCGAAAAGGCAAAAGGATATTTCAAAAAAGCCATCGAACTCGACCCCGACTATTCTGATGCATATGCGGGACTCGCGGACGTAAGAATGCGTGAAGCGCTATTTGGTTACACCGAGTTCCCCGACCTCGCCTTTCAGCAGGCAGAAGAATTGGCCAAAAAAGCCATTGTGCTGGACGAATCAAATGCGTTAGCCCGCGCCAATCTTGGCTATATTTATATGCGAAAAGGGCAATACGACCTTGCCATCAGCGAGTTGAAATATTCCATTGAACTCAACCCCAATGATTATCGAACATATCGCAGACTTGCCCCGGTGTTGTTATATTCCGGTAAATTGGAAGAGGCCTTGCACTGGTATAACATGAGCATGAAATACGATCGAAACCATGCGTCATCCGGTACGTTTATGAATATGGGAATCGCGAATTTTTTAAAAGGGAAAAACGATGAGGCTTTAAACTGGCTCAACAGAAGCGTTGCCAAATGGCCGACGTTTCTCGGTAATCATATCGTGCTGGCGGCTGTCCACGGGCATATCGGTAACCTGGAGGAAGCAAACAAGGAGGCGCGGAAGGTTCTCAGTATAGCGCCGTTTTTTGAAGTCGACTTTTACGGCGAGGCGTTTTACAATCCGGAGCACCGGAAAAAAATGGTCGACGGGCTGCGTAAGGCCGGGTTAGAATAAGCATTAAGATTGATTAATCCGACTTTGGTTTCGCACGTCCCAAATAGAGTTTGCCGTCGACAATCATCCAGTTTTCCGGATCCTCAGGGGCTGACCGGCCGGTCAGCATGCTGACTGCTCACCACCCGCCACGATGGGGCACATACTTCTTCGGGTCGGCTGCAAATAGTTCGCGATGGTCAGCACTCGAGAAGTGCCAAACAGCTTCGTTCCATGAAAAGGAATACTTTTCGTTGCCTTTCACCGCCCGCCCCTCAGTGAAATAGGCCACAGAGTCATAACCTTTTATGGCCACGCCAAAACTATCTCTATCGAGCCCCTTGAGGACGTTTCCCGCATAAATAGACGAACTGAAGACCAAGATCAGAAGCGCCGGCAGAACGTAGAATCTGAAAGCCGTTGGAGAATTTCCAAACATGGCATTTTCCCTTTAGGTTTTGTATATCCGACGTTATTTCAGATTTTAGGGAAGCGAAGAAGGAGAGGGCAAATCCGAAATGAATCGATGAATTTTAATTTTTCGCATCAGCTCTCGCCCCATTGATATACCACGTTGTTATACTTTGTTGCCGATTGATATTATTGTCAAGTCTTTGATGGATAATATTTCTTGTTAAGTTTTTGGTTTAATACCGTATTCATGCTAAAATTAAGTATAAACTAATGCGAAGCATAAAATAATTAATCCGCCTAAGCTTCGTTATAGCGACATTCTTCAGTTCTCAAAGAAAAATTTGCAACAGCAAGTAGCCTGATTTCAAAGAGCGGATTAATTGCGGATTAATTATGGATTAAAATATGAAAAAAAGATTGATCGTCATCGTCATTGTCGTTCTTGTTTTCGGAACGGCTGGATTTCTGGCTTATGACTGGCATGTGAAAACAACGCTGCAGCAAGATGACCAGCGCGTCACCCTGTATTCCTGGACCGATGACAATGGCACCCTGCACTTCACCAATACCCAGCCGCCGGACGGCGCCCGAAATATTGAAGAACGCAAGGGATTTAAATATGTCGATCAGCCGCTGGTGACGAAGATAAAAGATAAAACTGTTGCCGGCTATAAACGGGTTAAAGCAAAACTATTCAAAAATAAAAAACAGAGCAAGGAAAAACCCCAGGGCTAACCGACCACCGCAATGCTGATTCTATGGTGGGAAAATAAATGAAAATCGTTCTGGCAACATTCGGATCGAGAGGCGACGTCCAACCGATGTTGGCCCTTTCCCTGGCCCTGCAGGCAAATGGCCATGATGTTCTGTTGGCGGCACCGCCGGAAAAGGCGGCCTGGGCCGAACAACTGGGATGTCCGTTTCACCCCCTCGGCAGCGACGTCACCGCGTTCATCGATGGAATGGACAATGCGCACACACTGCGTTCCGCTGCCTATTTTGTCTCTTTTTTGCGGATCGAATTGATAGCCCAATTCGACCTGTTCCCCAGGATCATCGAAGGCGCCGATTTACTGATCGGGTCATCTTTAACCTTCGCCCTGGCAAGCCTGGCCGAATCCAGGGCAATCCCCTACCGTTTTATCGCCTTCGCGCCCCAGATATTGCCCTCAGCCCACCATCCTTTTCCAGTGTTTAAGCACCAGGGATTTCCCCGTTGGCATAACCGCATGACCTGGCGGCTGGCCAAGCTGCTTGACCGCTGCAACCTTACCCGCCTGATCAACAGTCACCGCCGGCGGCTGGGCCTCAAGTCGATCACGGATGCCTGGCGCCACATACTGGGCCCGCATGTTATCGTGGCTTCGGACAGCGAAATTGCCGGGGTGCCGCCGGATATCGTGGATCCGGCCTTTTCGCAAACCGGCTATATGCATTTGAATCTGCCGGATCAGCAGAGACCGGAACTCGATGCGTTCCTGGAGGCCGGCCCGCCGCCCATCTATGCTGGATTCGGCAGCATGCCTGTGCGCGATCAGATTCGCAACACGGCCTTAATTGCAGATGCTGTCCGCCAAGCCGGGCAAAGGGCGATCATCGGCAAATTCTGGGACGGACCATCCGAATTTGGAAAATCCGAAGATATCCTCTTTATTAAAAAATACCCCCATTTGAAGCTTTTCCCCCAAATGGCAGCCGTGATTCATCACGGTGGCGCGGGAACCACGGCTACCACGGCAATCAGCGGTGTGCCCCAGATTATCGTACCGCACCTGCTGGACCAATATTACTGGGGGCATCAGGTGTACGTATCCCGACTCGGACCCAAGCCCATCTGGCGATCGAAATTGACGTCCACCAGGCTGGCCCGGGCGATCCGGGAATGTCTGGCGAACGACCAAATTCGGCACAAAGCCGGCGAGGTTTCGAATTTAATTCAGCGGCGGGACAGTCTGGATGCAACGGTGACTGAAATTATGAATTCCCTGCCTTATGACGCCATTTTTAACCCGCCTGTTAAGGCATATTTTTGATCTTTCCAGCTGTCGGCAAGTTAGTTCTTGGGTTCGCGCCGCGAATCTGATATAAGTATAGAGTGGACGCATAAACGTAAAAATTCTCATTATATCAGCATGATAAGATAAAATACTACTTGACTTTTTTTGATATAAGTACTACTAAAATCACTCCTTTTATAGGCCTAGTTCCCTAAAACT